>ERZ779643.125-NODE-125-length-71147-cov-5.121533_pt1 | contig 71147 bp, 71 predicted proteins | sample MGYA00511564_ERZ779643 | MGnify/ENA primary metagenome ERZ779643 (study PRJEB29588, sample SAMEA2147114) | human gut metagenome | biome: human gut; feature: human-associated habitat; material: faeces | place: Denmark | collected 2008/2010 ...
GTCGTTTTTTATATATTACATTATATGGCGTATGCTGCTTGTGTTGTGCAATCGCACTAAATTTACGACATCAAAACCGTCGTTTTGTACTAATATACAAAAGTTGTAGGAAGTGACAAAAAATTCAGCTCAACTATTGACAAAATGACAACGCGGCTGTAAGATGTGTACAAATAAAGAAAGCAATACTTGTGCAATAGATACAAAGCGAGGAGCTAAAATGGCAGAAATCATCAGATCAATGAATTTGGTAAGTGTGTTTAAACAGGAAAAAGGCGCAAAACGCTTTTTTATGATGATATTCAGCATACTGCTTATGGGCTTCGGTATTTCGCTTTTCTCTTATTCCGATATGGGCGTTGACCCGTTCACATCAATGAATATGGCGATAAGCGGTAAAATCGGTATCAGCTTCGGCTTTTATCAGATGTGTATCAACTGCGTTATCCTTATTGCAATTGCTTTTCTTGGCAGACATCTTATCGGCTTCGGTACAGTAGTTAATATGGTCGGAGTCGGTTATATTTGTGAATTTTTCACTTCGCTGTATGATGCGCATTTGCCTATGGAAAAATCCCTTGCTTTACGCTTAGTCTTAATGCTCTTCGGCGTAATTTTCCTCTCTCTTGCGGCTTCGATGTATTTCACTTCGAATCTCGGAGTTGCTCCCTATGACGCCACGGGCTTTGTCCTTGATGACAGGACTAAGATTAAATATAAATGGTGCAGAGTCATAACAGACCTTATCTGCACGGCTGTCGGATTTGCTTTCGGCGGACCGGTCGGCATCGGCACTGTGGTTACCGCCTTTATGATGGGCCCGGTGGTTGCGTTCTTTAACAAGCATGTGTCGGAAAAACTGCTTGCCGCAAAAATGCCGAGACTTGTTGTCCGTGTCTATGACCTTCGCCGTTTCGGCGGTGGGGTAATATCTTCAAACGGCAAATTCGCAGCATAAACTCGCTTATTCCATTTCCTCTCTTTTTATACACTTTTCTACGGCAGATTGTCTGCCACGGCTGCTTTTTGTTCTCCACACTTAAAGCAGTAAAAAATACCACCGTCAGGTGGTATTTTTTTGCCTTTTTTCGTTTTGTGTTATATTCGGCACGGGTAATGTTTTCATACGGGTAAAGCCTGAAACAAGCAACTCGGCTGAAAAAACAAACCGATTGCCTTATGTTCGTTTTCTTGACAAATGATGTGTAAGTTTGTTATCATATAAAAAGGTATTTATGCTATTTGGTTTTGGAGGAAAAAAGATGTTGACCGATAACTTATGTATGGGTTGTATGAGAGAGCTTGGGGAAGAAAAGGTTTGTCCCCATTGCGGATTGCATGCGGATTTCGTTCAGGAATCTCCGCTTCTGCCGCTTAGAACGGTTATCAACGACAGATATATTATAGGTAAAGCCATTTCAACCGGAGGAGACGGTGTAACATATATCGCTTGGGACCGTGAACGCAATGTCGCGGTAGCCGTAAGAGAGTTCCTTCCGCTGGAGCATATAATCCGTGAATTCGGTGATAGGGCAATAACCGTTAAAAAGGACAGTTCTCTTGTGGTTCACGACGGTATAATGGCGTTTTTGGAGCTTTGGCGCAAAATCGCAAGACTTCGTGATCTCTCGGCGTTAAAGCCCGTTGTTGATATAGTTACCGAAAATAATACTGCGTACTCCGTTTCCGAATACATAGAGAGCATAACGCTACGCGATTTTCTTTTGAAGAGTCGCACGGGCTATCTCGGTTGGGATCAGGCAAAGACGCTTTTGATGCCTGTGCTTTCAACTCTTGCCACAATGCACGAGGCAGGAATTTATCACCTTGGTATTTCACCAAACACACTTCTTTTGGGACGTGACGGTAAGCTCAGACTCACGGGCTTTATGATATCCGACGCGCGACTTACAAATACCGACTTTAACGCCGAGCTTGTAAAGGGTTATGTTCCCTATGAGCAGTATGACCCGAACGGCAAGGTAGGCGCCTGGTCCGATGTATATGCGTTTACGGCAGTTGTTTACAGAACACTTATAGGAAGCACTCCCGACGATTCGAGTGAGCGCGTGGTGAACGATAAGCTTTTAATTCCGGCAAAATTCGCCGAGGTTCTTCCTGCATATCTTGTCAGTGCCATACACAACGGTCTTCAGCTTCAGCCCGAGGACAGAATAAGAACCGTTGATGATCTCCGTGAACAGCTTTCCGGAAGTCCGAGCACCATGGCGACAAATAAAATAAAATATGAAACTCCCATAGAGGATGCTCCCAAAAAACAGGATCAGCCTACAACAACCGCGGATGAGGAGGCGGAGCGTAAGCGCCGCGAAAAGCTGCGGCGTGAGCAGGAACGAAAACAGGAACAGACCAAAACTCTGCTCATAACCTTTGGAATTTGCGTTGCAATAGGGCTTGTGGTTCTCGGCGGCTGGCTTTTTGCTACCCGTGAAAAGGCGCAAAAGGACAATACAACTCCTACGGAGGAGGTTTCGCTTGTCTCCGTTCCCAATTTTGCGGGGCAGAGCTATACGAGAATTTCGACAGACGAGGTTCAAAATCAGCGCTTTAAGATTACGGCCAAATATGAATATAACAATAAGGTGAACGTAGGATATATTATTTCTCAGAGCATAGAAGAGGGTCAGCAGGTTCCCTACGGTACCGAGCTTGTGCTTACTGTCAGCAAGGGCACGGAGTATATTGATATACCGGATGTTTCCGGCAAGGATTACGCCGATGCGGAAAAAACTCTTACGGATGCCGGATTTACTGTCAAAAAGGTTGAAAAATCAAATGACGGAACACATCAGGCAGGCAAAGTAATAGCCTCCACTCCGAGTGCCGGCACATCGGCAGAGAGCGGCAGCGAAGTGTATCTTCAGGTTTGGGGTGCGGCTCCGACAACAACCTCGGCGTCAACTACAAAATCCTCAAACGGATTCGGTATAGATATTCCGAGAATAAGTGATATCTTTTGATACAAATCTATATGAGGCTTAAATAAAACCAAAGGACTGCAAGGTATAATTCCTTGCAGTCCTTTTTATGCTTTAATCTTTTTTTACTTTTTTATTTAAGGAATCATCATTTAATTCTCCATCTTCTTCGGTCCATTTACTTTTTAAATACTCTCTTAATATTTCTTTAACATTATCAAATCCAGCTATTATGGCATCATGCACCATACCAAATACTTTTTTATCAAACTCTTCTTTACTAATATCTTTATCTTCTTCAGATACTTTATCACTAAAACACTTATATACAATGTCTCCATATAATTCTTTTGCGATACGTTCTTCTATATTATATGGAAGTGGATTACCATACCAAGATGCAGCTTTTGAATAAACCAAATCCGCAACTACTCTAGGGCAATCTAAGTAAGAAGCCCCATCATCACTTTTAACTCTTGGTGAAAACGGTATACCTTTAGTATCTATAATTACCTCTATTTCATCTACCATATCTAATACTTTATTTGTGTTAGTAACTACTATTTCATAGGCTAAGTCTTTTCCTAAGAATTCAAAATCTTTTAACATTTCGTTAGTAGTTCTAAAATGTTGAGATGGAATAGATGTAATATCACGTTTAGCTAATGGGTGTCTTCCTCCACCCGGAACTTTTTGATTAACTATTATTTCTCTAAATATTTTATCTTCTCTATAGAAATGATGTACATCCCCAGTCGCAACTATAATCTTACCTGCGTCTTTTGTTGCCCTTACTATTTTACTTATATGGGCTTGTACTTCATATTCATTTTTAAAATCGCTTGTTTGAATTAAATGTCCATATACTTCAGGAGGTTGTACCTCAACATAATCATAAAAATTAATTACATTTGTTAGTTCTTCTCCCTCTTTACTTCTTGATTGTATGAACACTTCAGATTCATAACAACCACTACCAATAAGGAGTCCTTCTCTTAATTCTTCTAGTTTACTTCTTAATATTCTAGGTGTTTTATAAAGGTATACTGTATTTGCAAGTGAAATTATTTTAAATAAATTTTTAAGTCCTGTTTTATTCATTGCGATTGCATTAAAATGATATGTTCTACCAAATTTATGTATTTCATCTTTTGGTATTAGTCTTTCTAAATCTCTAATAGTATCATAGTTTTGTGCTATTAACTTTTGTAACATTTTAGCAAACACATAAGCTGTTCCTTCTGCATCATAATCCGCTCTGTGGTGTGCATCCTCTTCCCAAGGTACATTATATCTTTTTACCAAAGCTGATAGACTATGTCTTGCATAGGCTTGATCTAGAATGTGTGAAAGTTCTAGGGTATCTAATACTGTATAATTAAATTCACCTAAGTTGTATTTTTTCATTGCCATTGATATAAAAGAAATATCAAATTTAGCATTATGTGCAACAAGTGGACAATCTCCTACCCAAGATAAGAATCTTTTTGTTACTTCTTCTTCGGTATCAGAATCTTTAACCATATCATCTGTAATACAAGTAAGTTCTGATATATGGTCTGGGATATGATATCCAGGATTAATTAATTCATCAAATCTATCTATTATTTCTCCATCTTTTAATTTAACCGCACCAATTTCAATCATCTGATCTCCACCTGCTGCATTAAATCCTGTTGTTTCTGTATCGAATACTACATATGTTGTTCCTTCAAGTGGTAAATCATTTGGTCTTACTACAACATATACTGTATCATCAACAAGTGTTAATTCTGTTCCATATAATCCTTTGAAATGATCTTTTACATTTTCAATTTTTTTATTATGGGCACGTATTAATTGATATGAAATAGGAAAAGCTTGACATCCATTATGGTCAGTTATTGCGACTCCTCTATAACCAGCTTCAATTGCATTACTTACAAGTTCACAAGTATGTTTACCAAGGTCTAATTTTGTAACTCCATCCATTTGACTCATCATAGTATGTGCATGAAGTTCAACTCTTTTTACAGGTGCATCATCTACAATTTTTTTTGTTCTCTTTGGTGGTATTTTATTGATGTCTCTTATATTTAATACTATTTCATTACCTGCATATTTATCTAGTTTTGTACTACCTCTTATTTTTAACCAAGCGCCTACTTTACAATTTTTCTTTAATGATGCAAACTCTTCTTCATCACGTGAGAATATCTTACAATAAATACTATCGGAGTAATCTGTTAATTTTATAGTAAGTATTTTAAATGCTTTGCTGGATGGTTCAAACTCTTCTGTTCCAAATACCTCTCCCTCTATTGTTACTGATTCTTCTTCTCCCACTATTGTTTTAATAGAGACTGCATCATCTTTTATAACTCTACCTTTAATAGTGTCCTCATTAACTTCTTTTTTTTCGTATTTTGGCTTTCCAAAATTAGTAAAATTAGTTTTTGTTGGTGCTTTTTCCTCTTGCTTTATTACTTTAGTAGTTGGTATTTTTATTTCTAAATCATTATTAATTGTATTTTTAATATTTTCTCTTTCTTCTAGTGATAAAACAACATCTATATCTATATCAAATCCTCTTTTTTCTAAGTATTCTGTTATCCTAGGAATATATTTTTCTATTGTTGCTTTTTCAAATTCATGTGCTGCCTTAATTAAATATTTTTCTTCTTCAAATGCTAGACTATCTTCAAATATCTCAAGTAATGATTTTTCTTTTTTTAGTAGTCCAATAATATTTTTATATTCATTTAATAGTTTATCATTATCTATTTCATCTACTATTATATATAAATATATTTCTTCAATATTAAAAAAATCTTTAAAAGATTTTTCTAGTTCATTATATGCTTCTGTAGTTAGGTTAGTTTTATTATGGATAACAATATCTAACTTACTACCGTTTGCATTTACTCTATCAACCTTAGCATCTATAAATTCTACAAAATAATCATTTTTATAGTTAATTTTCTTTAAAATGCTTTCTAACTTTGTATCCATAAAACCTCCCTAAACAATATTTAAATCATCAAGTCTAATTATGTACTTTTGATTTCTACAACAGAAATCAATGAAGTCATAAATATTTACTTTTCTTAACCCTCTTTCAATTGTATATTTATCTATATCAAACGCTATTTGATCTCTCATCATATAAGAGACAAGTTCTTCCTTATCACAGCCTAAATACATAAGCCAATAAGGATATAATTGTCTTCTAAGTAATCTTAGTTTCCTATATCCTAATGAATATTTACTAATTCCTGTTATTCTAGTATATAATTCATTAGTTACTAATAAATCTAGTATAGCAGTAACTATTTCACTATTTTCTTTTTGAAAGTCTCCTATTTCATATTTTACAATTGTATATAAAATATGCACTAGTGATTCAAGATAATTAACTTCTGCTTCTTTTTTACCCCATGCAATATTCTTTTTTGGATTAGATTTTATATATTCAATAACATCTAATTTTGGACTTACCGCAAGAATTGTATATGATTTAATATCTATTCTTGCTAAAGTCTTTAATTCTTCGTTTATTGCTTTTTTATTTTTATCCCATGCTTCTAATAACTTTTGTCTATATTTTTCTGTTTCTTTTTTTAACTCTTGAAAGAGTTCTGTATCAAAAATCAAATTATAAATGGTATCATCATCAGGTATAAAGTCTTTTGTATATTTAAGTATTTCTATATTGTCTTTTTGCATCGCAATATATTGTTTTTGATAATTACTCCATAGTTTTTCTTTTAATTCCTGTACTTCTTCACAAAATGATGGTTTAAAAAGTACATACCACGCTAGTAAATAATCGTTAACAACAAAATCAATATTCATACTATTCACCACTTACTTTCTTTAATAATATATCATATTACGCTATCTTTTTAAAAGGATATTTAGAGATTTTTTCTTCCCTTATAAAATAATTTTCTATAGTTATCTTTTGTAATTCTTCACTAGTATTATTCTTAATAATATTAAGTTTAATCTCATCATCTACTTTTTTAGTATCATTTACTTTTTTATAAATACTTAAAAAGTCCATATCAAATGTTTCTAGTAATGTATTAAATTCCTTAGGTGAAGTTCTTCTTAATCTTTCTAGATCATATTCATAGTCATGTGTAAAACAAGATGCAACTCCAAGTAATTTATCATTAAATACTGTATTTAAATAAGTAGGTATTGTAATTAAAAAGTAATTATAGTTTATTCCTCTTAATTTTTCATTTATTTCGTCTTTAGAAATTGAATCTGAGAATGAATCAAATAAGTAAATCCCATGTATTTTGTATTTATCATCATCAACTTTTACAAGATTTACAAATGAATTTGAATTATCAGTAATCGATTCTGCCATAAATGACTTAATTCCAATTGTATTTAATAATTCATTAAATACATATGCATAGCCACTCTTATTGCTTTCATTTGTTTTTAATATATCAAGTAATGTAGTTGATGCATTATCTTTATAATTTAACCTCTTGCAAAAATTATATATATACATGATTTTTTCAATAGGTGAAGATGAAGTGTTTATGGCTGATGTAATTCTATTAATTAGGTTTACTTCTTCTCTATATTTGTCTATTGTAATAGTTGAAAATGAGTTTTCGTTTTCTTTATATGAAATAAACCAAGTATCTATATTTGAGAAATTCATATTAAGAAGTTTATTTTTATCCAATGTGGATGCATTTAATATATATTTTTCAACCAATGCATCTTCCATGGTTGGAGATATTTCTAATACAGATTTTACAATTTCTATTCCTTTTAAATCAAAAGTATCTTTAAAGTATATTTGGGATATATTATTTATTGAGAAAAACACTTCTTTTAATGTTATAATATCTTCCTCATTTAGGGGTCTATCAAAAAAGATATTTGTTAATTGAAAATATCTTAAATCTTCATTTATAAAAACATCTTTTTGTAATTGTTCAGTCAAAATTACTACCCCCTATACTAATTAAAACTTACTTCCCTTAAGTCCTTTTAATCCTTTTGTTCCTTTTAATCCACTAAATCCTTGTAGAATATTTGAATCAAATGAATATGTTTTCTTTAATTTTCTTTTGTAGTCTTTAATTGCTATATTAATCATTCTATCAAGTAATTCAGTATAATCTATGTTAAGTGGTTCCCATAAATAGAATGCTAGTGAACCAGGACATGAGTTAACTTCATTTATATAAATTTTCTTACTCTTTTTATCTACTAAGAAGTCTATTCTTACATTTCCAGTTGAATTAAGTGCTCTGAATGCTTTTGTCGCAACACTTCTTACTTCTTCTTTTTGGTGTTCTGTTATTCCTGCAGGTATCTTACGTGATGCAGATAGCATTCCTTTTGTATTTCCTTTTTTATTTCCATTTATATATTTATCTTCATAAGTTAATAGATCATTATCACTCATAACTTCTTCTATTTCACTTAAGTCTTGTTTTTCATAATCACCTAATACACTAATATTAACTTCTGTTAGGTTTTTAACCATTTCTTCTACTACTATTTTAGTATCATAATTTATTGCATCTTCAATTTTTTCTCTTAATTCATCTTCATCTTTTGCAGTACCAATACCTACACTACTACCTAGGCTAGCTGGTTTAACAATAACAGGGAAACCTAACTTTTTAACTTTCTTTACTATTGTATCAGGATCATCTAAATAGTCGCTATCATAGAACCATATGTAATCAGTTATTGGTAATCCACTAACTTCAAATACTTGTTTTTGAACTATTTTATCTTGCCCTATTGCACTAGCTAGAACATCACTTCCAACAAATGGAATTCCTACTGTTTTTAAGTAACCTTGTAATACTCCATCTTCTACACTTGTACCATGCACAATTGGGAATACTAAATCAAGTTCCTTTACTTCTCTTTTAAAGAATCCTTGGCTTTGAAGAATAAATCTTCCTTTTTTTCTGATTAAGACAACATTTTTAGCATATCTTTTAATTAGCGATAAATCTTGATATACTTCAATATCCTTTAACATATCTCCTGTATACCATTCTTTATCTTTAGTAATATATATTGGGATAATTTCATATTTTGTATTATCCATCTTATTCATAGCTTGAACAGCTGAAATTATACTAACCTCATGTTCAACACTTTCTCCTCCAAAAATAACACCTAATTTTATCATAAATCCTCCTTACTCATTATATGTATCAGGTAAATCATTTTCATATAATGCATAAACATCTTTCTTTTTATTTAAATTATTTATAATTGTAAAGCTTTCCCTTACATCATTTAAAACCATTAATTTTTCTTCTGGGTAACCCGCTTCTTTTAAACCATCAAGTATTGGCTTAGTTTGCTTTTTACCAATTAAAATGGTTAAATCTGCGACTTCACTAATTTGTTTACCAAACTCTTTGTTAAGTTCATATTCTTTTTTTCCTAATTCTATCATACCTGGTGTAACTATTACTTTAAATCCATCCATAGTATTTAATACGTCTAGTGCACTTTTAGCACCTACTGGATTTGAATTATAAGCATCATCTATCTGATAGAAATTACCAAGTCTTTTTAATTCCAATCTATGTTCAATTGGTTTAACTCTTCTAGTCGCAATAATTAAATCTTTTATCGGAATCTTAAATTCATATCCAAGTGCAAGTGCAGACAATATATTATAAATATTATGTCTACCAAGTAGTCTTGTTTCAAATTCATATTTATTTTTATCACCCGGGAATGTTACATCAAATAATGTTTTAGTTCCTTCAGTTCTTATATTACTTGCAACTACATCTGCATTTTTATTCTCAATACCTATCCAAATTATTTTACAGTCATTTTTAATTTTATAACTAACTTGTTTTGGATCATCCATATTCAATACCCCAACACCATCATGCGGTAAATGTTCTATTAGTTCCATCTTACCGTGTTGGATGGCACTTTCGCTTCCGAAAGTTTCCAAGTGTGCGGTACCAATTGAAGTAATTATTCCATATTTAGGATTAACTAAATCACATAATCCATTTATTTCTCCTTGTACATATGCACCCATCTCTGCTATAAAAACGTCATCAAACTTGGACAATGTATTATTTATTGTCATCATAAGTCCATTAAATGTATTCAAACTTTTTGGGGTTGCTAGAGTATTATATTTAATACTTAAGATATCATTAAGTATATTTTTACAACTAGTTTTACCATAACTTCCTGTTATTCCTATTACCTTTAAATTTGAAAATGATTCAAGTTTTTCTTTTGCCATTTTTTCAAAGTGATTATATACAGCTTTTTCTACTGGTTTATTTATTATAAGCGCTATAAAAGTTGTAAAGAAACTAAATCCAGTTAAAATAGTTGATACAATTAAAAGTATATTTTTTAAATTTGGAAATATTATAGCAAATGCAATTGGTAAAATATAGACTATACTTAAAGTAACTATTAATCTTTTTATTCTTTTTGTATATACAAGAGGTTTTTTATTTTGATTAGTCGCAACAATCTTTTTTTCTTCATAATAACTTAATACATATACTCCCATAATTAGAAACAATAAGAATTGTATTATTGTATTATCTTTAAATATTGTTATACCTATAGAAAGTACTATTGCAATTAATGAAACATTAAAAATAGTAATATCATTATTCTTTAGTATCCATTTTATATACCTATTATTTTCGTTGTATAAGTTTTGCTGTAACATATGTAATGTTCTTCTACTAATAAATATAGTATAGGCAAGCATTAAAAAGTAAACAAAGTAATATAACATATTATTTCCTCCTATAAGAAATTATTTAATATATTTATAACTTGAGGTAAGTTTTCTAAATAAGCATAGTGAGTTGAATTTGGTAGTACTATCAATCCTGCGTCTGGAATTATTTTTTCTAGTTCTTTAGCATCCTCTACTGGAGCCTCAGTATCTCTATCTCCCCATATAAGAAGTGTTGGAACATTGATCTTTTTTGCGCATTCGCTTAAATCTTCATTAACTACATTAACAAGGATTTTTTTCATTATCTCGCTTGCATTTTTATAATCTCGTGAACCCATATGATTTTTAGCAAATCCCTCTAATTTATTAATTCCAGGAATTTTTTTAAGAGACTTTAACATTCTTAGTTTTAAGCTAGGCTTTACTTCTTTTCTTATACAAGGGCTACCAAATAATACGACTTTTTCAACTTCATTTCTGGAAGCATATATGATTGCTATTCTGCCTCCAAACGAATGTCCCATTATAACTGGCTTTTTTACTTTTAATTTTTTTAGTAATTCTTCTAATATTTCACAATAGTCATAAACTGTTAAAGCAGTTTTTGGCTCTTCACTTTCACCAAATCCAGGGAAGTCTAATATAGTTATACGATGATTTTTTTGAAGTCTATCGCCAATAGGCTTCATCATCGCAATGTTTTGTCCCCATCCATGTAAAAGAACAACATCACTACCACTACCATATTGTATGTAATTTATATTAATATTTCTAATATTTATTGTCACTACCATCACCTAAATTAATTATATCACAAACTTATTGTAAACCAAAGAATATAAAGAAAAAAGAACTAATTTTTTCAATTGTAAAGGTAATATTTATTGTTTATTCACACATAATAATATTGGTGAAGAAAAATGAAGAAAAAAATAATACAGATTATTTCTATACTATTTATATTTCTAATTGGATTTATAATACATAATTTATATGAATGGTGTCCTAATATAGTTACTTTAATATTATCTCCTGTTAATGAAAGTGTATTTGAACATATGAAAATGATTTACACTTCATATATAATCTGGATAATTGTTAAGTACTTTATATTAAAAAAATATAATATTATAGAAAATAATTTTTTACTTAAAGAATTACTTACATTTTTATTTAACATAGCACTATTTCTTACAATATACTGGCCAATTTATTCTAAATTTGGAGAGAATATGCTTGTTACTCTTACAATTTACTTAGTAACTATTATAATAAGTCAGATATTAAACTACTTTATTGAATTTAAAAAAGACTCAAATGTTTTAAACATTATAAGTCTTATAGTAATATTTTTAATATATGTTTTTACTACTTATTTAACATATAACCCACCAATATGTAGGTTCTTTCTTGATCCTACTAATAATTCATATGGATTAAATAAGTGAGTCTCTAGTAAATACTTCAACATCTTTATTTATATATACATTTATTTTAGCTTTTTCAACTATTTTTATAAACCCAAGACCATTTATAACTAAATCTTCATGATACGCAACATCTATTTCATGTTTAAATAAGTCTTTTAATTCATCATTCTTATGCATATTAATTCTTTTTACTTTTAACTCATTTGATACAAAAACAGTAAAACTATTTTTTTCTCCTTCAACATAATCAATTCTTAAAAGATCACCTATTACTAATGCTTGATCTTTTTTTAATTGATAAGTTTTTGGCTTTATTTCTTTTTTAGGTAAAATCTTTTTTAATGTAGGTTGGTCTACATAATTTAGAATATTTCCATCATCTACTAATCCTGGGGTATCAATTAGAGTCAAATCACTATTTAGTTTTATACTTATTTTATTTAATGTTGTAGAAGGAAGTGGACTCATAGTAAGTTCACTATCAAATTCTGAATAGTTTTTCATAAGTGTATTTATCAGTGTACTTTTACCTACATTTGTATGCCCTACTACATATACATTTTTACTTGTTTTATATTTTTTTATTTTTAATAAAAGTTCATCTATGTTGTAATTTTTCTTTGGACTGACAATTATAACATCTTCATAATCAAGTCCAAGTTTAGCAAAGTATTCTTTTATTTTTTCATCTTTAATACTTTTTGGAAGTATATCTCTTTTATTTAATACAAGTAAAACTTTATTATCAAAATATTCTCTTATTAGATTTATATCTCTACTTATATTTAGTAAATCTATTATATATACAACTAAATCTTTAGTGTCATTAACACTTTTTAATATATTAATGTATTCATCATTTGATTTAGTTACCACTTGATAATCTCCATAATTTTTCATTTTGAAGCATCTACTACAAATATCATTTTCTATACTTGTCGTATATCCTTCTGCGGTCATGTTTTCATCTTGTAATTTTATACCACAACCTATGCAATATTTATCCTCACTCATAATATTTACCTCTTTCTAGTTCTCCAGTCTTTGTTAATTTCTTTAGAATTTTTTTCTCAAAGAAACGATTGATTGAAGTAACTTTTAAATCCTTTTTACCTAGTGGATCAACTAGTATAGTATATATCCCATATCTATTTGCACCTAATATATCAGTCATTAATTGATCGCCAATCATACACATTTGTTCTTTTTTATAATTAAATTTATTTTTTATTTTTCTAAAGCCAAATGTTAATGGTTTTAATGCAAAAGATACAAATGTGATATCTATTGGGTCACAAAACATACTAATTCGTTTTTTTGTGTTATTAGAAATAATAACTATATTAAAGTCTTTTTTTAATTTTATAAATAATGTTTTTACTTCTTCTGGTATTAATTTAGTATCTATAAGTGCGATAGTATTATCCAAGTCAAATATTAAACACTTTATTCCGATGCTTTTTAATTTATCATAATTAATATCAAAAATACTCTTTTTATACATGCTTGGTATATACTTTTTCATATTACTCCTTATAAAACTATTTCTTTAGTTTTTTCTAATTCTTCTTCAATTGATTGTTTTGCTTCTTTTTTCTTTTTTCTTTTATTTAGTTGTATAAATATTAATACTACTAATACTATTCCAATTATTATATCTACTATTAAGAAGAAATTAATTCTTGTATCTTTTACTAATCTAATTCTATATTCACTAGAACTACTTCCATCTAGTGCTTCTACTAAAACTTTAATTACGCTTCCTTCTTCTAGATTATTATTTCCTTTAATTGTAATTTTAGTATCTTCTGATAATGCAGTATCATATATTTTAATTCCATTTTTATATGACTTATCATATCTTATTTCATAATCATATTTATCACTTTCAAAGTTAATATTTATTCCTTTTATTGATAGGTTTTTAAGTCTTGTATCTGTTGGTTTGTCGGTGTTATCAAATAGAATTGTATATTCTTTTTTAGAACCTGTTGTTGGTGTTACTGTTATTTTAACTGTGTTTTGGCCAATTATTATTTTTTTAGGAATAGCAATATCTACTTTTGCGGTTGTATCTGATGGTGTTGCCTCTATTTCAAGTTTTTCTAATTTAAAAGTTTTAATTGTATAACTTAGTGTACTTGGATCAAACTCTATTTTTATAGTCCCACCATTTATTATTATACTTTTTAAATTATTATCTACTGGTCTATCATCTTTTCTTATTATATTAAGTGTATAGACCCCTTCTTTTCCGGATTCACTTTTAACTTTTATTAATACTTTATTAGTTCCATATTCTAGTTTAACAGTTCTAGAGCCAAAGTTTTCAACTAATGTTGCACCTTTTTCATCACTAAGTTGTGCTTTTATATCAATATTCTCAGTTGAGGATTCTACTTCTATTGTGTATTCTTTTACTGATGTTGCGAATCCATTAATTGTTTTATTATCTATTTTTATTGATTTAAGTGTATTATCTTCTGATTTGATTGTGATGTCTTTATTTATTGGATCACCTTGTTTAATTTCTTCGCCTGTTTTTGTATTTAATGTAACTTTAATTCCATCAAGTGTAACTGTTGTAGAGGTTTTATTCGATGTTTTTACTCTAAATTTTAGCGTTGCAACACTGCTTTCTCCAGTTACTCCTGCGTTAGTAAATTTTAATGTATTGTTACCTGTAGATCTTACTTCATTATTACCTTGCCATTTATCTTCTTTTCCTATGCCTATAAATTCTAATACATTAGTATCATATCTTATTGCTGCTTCAAATGCAGTTGCGTTAGTATCACTTTTTATTCCTATTGTAAAATCAATTTTATCTCCACCTGCTACTGTTGTTCCTCCAGATAATGTTGTTGTCACAGTTTCTGCTTTTACTCCTAATGGAAGCAAAAACAATATTAGTAGAAATAATAAAACCCTTTTTAATTTTTTCATACAAACTCCTTCTAATTATTTACACCATGTCTTACAAGTGGTGTAGTCATATCTATTGCTAAGAATGTATACCCATTCTTATGCCCATAATCAATTATATCACTTAATGCATTTAATGTCTTGTAATTATTTTCAAAGTCATGCATTAATACAATATTTGCCCTGTTATGCCTTAAATTTTTTGTAACTGCATTATATACTTGTGTCTTATTTGTAGAACCACCTGCATCCCCGCTAGATACATTCCAGTCAAAATAATGATATCCCCTATTTATAACTTCACTCGTTAAATAAGTCATTATCCCCTTATTATATTTTTTGCTTATTGTATTAGAGCCACCCCCTGGGAATCTTATTATTTTACTTTCTTCACCAGTTATAGATTTTACTTTATCACTTATTTTTTGTAGGTCAGAGAAGTATGCGGTGCTTGATGAATATATTGTTTTATAGTTATGAGTATAACTATGAAGAGCAACAGTATGACCTTCATCATATTCCTGTTTAATTAAATAATTTAAATTATTACTATGGTTTATTACAAAAAATGTTGCAGGCACTTTCTTTTCTTTTAATATTTTAAGTATTTTAGGTGTTATTGTGGCACTTGGACCATCATCAAATGTTAGATAAATTGTACCTGTTTTGTTTATACCTGTAGGGGTATTTTTTTTATCATATACTATGATTGTTCTTTCTATTTTAGAGGTATTACCTGATGAGTCTGTTACCTCATATACTATTTTATAAGTACCTGTTTTACTTGTATTTATACTTCCTGTTGCTTTTATTTTTTCTGTTAAGTCTGTATCACAATTATCTTTGGCTGTTGCGCCTAGCTCATTATATTTAGAATTTAGTTTTATATATACAGTTTTATTTCCTTTTAATGTTATAATAGGTGCTTCTTTATCTTGCTTTTTTACTTTTCTTTCTACAGTTGCACTGTTTCCACTAGTATCTTTAACTTTATATATGATTAAATCTTCCTTAGTTTCTTTTTTTACTTTATTTGTTATATCCCCATCATAGTTATCTGTTGCTTTATATCCTTCTTCAGTATATTCAGAGTTAGGACAAATACTAGTTTCTTTAGAACCCGTTAATTCTATTACTGGTGCAATATCATCAATTACTTCAACTATTCTTTTTACTTTTTTAGTAAATAAACCTTCTTTTACTATATATTCTATCTCATATTTTCCTGGTTTTTCTGTATTTACACTACCTTTAATTTTTACATCATTAGTAACATCTTTAAATGTTGTTGTTGCCTTTGCACCTGACTCTACATATTTATCATTTATTTTAATAGTTACTTTATCTTTTCCATTTAGTGATATTTTAGGAACAAATATAAAATAGACACATATCAAAGCAATTAGTAGAATTCCAACTATTACTCCACCAATTATTAGGCTTTTTTTTGATTTTGATTTTTCTAATGCAACTTTTAATTCTTCTTTTTTTTCTTCTTTTTTTTCTTCTTTTTTTCTCATCTTATCACCAACCATAATTATATATCTTAATTATACAAGATTAAATGATATTTTACAAATCCTAATCATTAATTTGATTATTTTTTATAAATTCTCTTAGTATCTTTGTAAGTGCTCTTTTTTCTATTCTTGATACATAACTTCTAGATATACCAAGTTCTTTAGCTATTTCTTTTTGTGTTTTTTCATCATTGTTATTTAATCCATATCTTTTTATTAGTATTTCCTTTTCACGATGGTTTAAACACTTTATATATTCTTTAAGTAAAGATACATTATCTTTAGTATGAATCTCTTCTATAAAGTCTGGGCTAGGAAGTTTTAATATATCAAGTATAGTTATTTCGTTTCCCTCCTTATCAAATCCAACTGACTCATTGATGGATATATTTTTATTGTTTTTATTATTTGATCTAAAATACATGAGTATTTCGTTTTCAATGCATCTAGCACAATAAGTAGTTATTTTAGTTGAGTGTTTGTTAGAATATGAATCTACTCCTTTTATAAGTCCAATAGTTCCTATGCTTATTAAGTCATCTTGATCTACATTCTTATGTTCAAATTTCTTTACTATATGAGCTACTAATCTTAAATTATGTTCAATTAATTTGTTTCTTGCTTCCTTATCGCCATTACTGGCTCTTACAATGTATATATCCTCTTCTTCTTTTGATAATGGTTCTGGGAAAACGTTATTTGAATAGCTTGTTGTAAAAAGTGAGATTTCCTTTAGCCATTTAAGTAATTTAAAAAACATATAATCAACTCCTAATTAATTATATGTTTTAATGTTTTATTTACTTTATTATTTTACATTGACCTTTGATTCTATTGCCTTATCTATGTTGTTACGACATTCATGTACTAGTTCGGCTCTTCTATTTTGAATTTCTTCTAATAGTTTTTTATCCTCTTCTTTATCCGAACCATACAATAATATATTTCTAAAGAGTCTATATTCTTCTTTTACAACCTCATCAAGATTTTTTGATTGTTCTCCAAATAGGTCTTCACTACTTGAACCATTATATATATTTTTATAAGTGTCAATATCACCTGTAAGTTGGGCTTTTATTCTTTCATTTCTATACCCTAATAAACAATCTGCTTCTTCAGCAATTACCGCAGGGCCTCTATAGCTTTCAAATTTTCTATCCTCACCAGTAATAATGCTTGTTATTATTGAATCATCTAGTGAATTAAATCCTTCTTCCATACCAACATTTTTCTCTGATATGAGTGTTCTTACCACTTTTCCATTTTCATCTAGTGATAATCTTTCAAATATCTCTATAAATCCACTTCTTGAGTAATAAATATCACCTTTTATATAGTGACTATTTTCATAGGATTTAAGTGCATGGGAAAATTCATGTACTAAAGTTCTAATTTGGGCTTTGCTTTCTATATCACCAAAAGCAAGTACTATATGTCTTTCAAGTTTATCAATTGAAAATTCTCCATCTTTACAACTTATATGTGGAATAGTTGAGGATACTCCCGCAGCTATTTTTACATCTTGAATTCCAACTATTGACTCATCTTCTTCTATTGTTTCTAGCTTGTTTAGTGTATCATATACATTTTCGCTTGGTTTGCACATAGTAATTGTTGTCTCTTCTAAAACTTTAAATATTAAATCTCTATATTCTTCTCCATAATGCATTATCATAGCTGGTATAATCTTTTCTAAGGTATTACAAAGTTTATCATCATATCCTTTACTTTTTCCTATTTCTCTTATTAATTCATTCATATTATCACCAATATTATGATAATATTTATAAGCTGATTTTTCAATAAATTTAAGTTTTATTTACTTTTATTTACACTATTTATGTATTTTTCTACTACTTGATAGTCTGAATATGGAATATATTTATCTTTAATTGCCATGTACATATCTTTTCCTTTACCTGCTATTAATATGATATCTTCTTTTTTAGCATTTTTAAGTGCATATATAATTGCTTGTTCTCTATCAATTATTCTAACATAGTTTTTTAAGGTTGTTGTTGATACCATTTCATCTATTATTTTTTCTACACTCTCATATCTTGGATCATCCATTGTAAATATTACTAAATCTGACATTGATAATACTATTTCTCCTATTTTACTTCTTTTTTCATGATATCTTCCCCCTGCGGCACCCGTTATTGTAATTATTCTTCTTTTTTTAATTTTATTTAGGTAAGTAAGTATACTCTTTAAGGCATTCGTAGTATGTGCATAATCTAAAACAATCTTATAATTAGTTCTAAATTCTAAAACTTCGCACCTTCCATCTATTTTTATTATTTTCTTAACCTTTTCTATCACATCTTCTATTTTATAGCCAAAATAAATTAATGTAAGTATACTTGCACAAACGTTATATACATTAAACTTTCCAATAAGTGGGCTTTTTACTTCATAGCTTTTATCTTTATATACAATAGTAAAACTTGTTGAATCATCGTTTTCTTTTATAGTTTTAATTATTAAATCTGATTTGGCATTTGTACCAAAAGTTAATACTCTAACCTTTGCTTTACTTAATATTCTTTTAAAGTATTTATCATCACTATTTAATATTAGAACTCCATCTTTTTTTATAAGAGATAATATTTTTTCTTTTGATTCAATATAATTTTCAAGTGTTTTATGTATGTTTAAGTGGTCTTCTGTTATATTGGTTATTATTGCTACATCCAAATTTAATGTATTTGTTCTATTTCTATAAAGTGCTTCGCTTGATATTTCCATAGTTGTATATTCTAAATTTTCTTGTACAAAATGATTCAAATATTTATATGTTTTATTAATTTCTGGGGTAGTATTATTTTCTTTTAGTCTTTCGTTTTTACAATAGACTCCATTTGTACCAATATATCCACAGTTATTATTTCCTAGCATATTTCTAATTATTGATGCTGTTGTAGTTTTACCATCAGTTCCTGTTATACCAATTAATTTTATCTTTTTTAATGGATCATCATAAAATCTTTTTGACAAATATCCTAATTCTTTGTTAGTATCTTCTACTTTTATAAATGGTACTTTATAGTTTTCTTCCTTTTCTACTACTAATGCACTTGCCCCATTTTTTATTGCTTCATCTATAAAATCATGTCTATCTGTATTTACTCCTTTTGTACATACAAATAAATCATACTTTTCTACTTCTTTTGAGTTTATCTTGATATCTTTAATTGGTATATCAAAGTTACAGTTGTATAATTCACTAAGCTTTTTCACAATTATCACCTAGTGTATTATATTTATTTGCTTTAATATGTGATATTTTTTGATTTGTTTGCAAAAATTCTTAATTTAATATAAAATGTTTATTGGTGATATATATGATTATGGATGGAAAATCGTTAAAAAATGAAATATTAAGTGGTTTAGCTGAGGAAGTAAAAGCATTAGATAAAGTTCCAACTCTTTGTGTTATACAAGTTGGTGATGATGAAGCAAGTAATGTTTATATTAATCAAAAAAGAAAAATGTGTAATGATATTGGATATAACTTTATTCATGAAAAGTATGATGATAGTATTACTGAAGATGAATTATTAAAAAACATCGAAAGGTTTAATAGTAATGATAATATAGATGCTATACTAGTACAAATGCCACTTCCTAGTGGAATTAATGAAAAAAGCATTCAAAATGCAGTTAATAAATATAAAGATGTTGATGGCTTAAATGATAGTAATATTGTTGATTTAATAAGTGGTAAATCCTCTCTTTATCCTTGTACAGCTTGTGGTGTAATAAGTCTTTTAGATAAGTATGGGGTTATACTTGAAGGTAGTAATGTAGTAATTGTTGGAAGAAGTTCTTTGGTTGGAATGCCACTATTTCATATGCTAGAAAATAGAAACGCTACTGTTACATTATGTCATTCTAAAACAAGAAACTTACAGAGTATAACAAAAAACGCAGATATAATTATATCTGCGACTGGTGTTAAAGGATTAATTAAGGAAGATATGGTTAATAACAATGCTGTTGTAGTAGATGTGGGTATAACAAGAGAAAATGGTAAACTTTATGGTGATGTTGATTTTGATAGTGTTAGTAAAAAGGCAAGTCTTATAACCCCTGTACCGGGTGGTGTTGGTCCAATGACTATCGCATCTCTTGCGCAAAATGTTTTAAAAGCTTATAAAATGCAAAAAAGAAATGACTAAATAGTCACTTCTTTTATTTTTTACATTTATCTATTATTTTAGATACACGAAGTTTTAAATTTTCTTCTGTATCTTTTTTTAATAATGCATCACTTATTATATTTCCGATTTCATAGAATTCAGCTTCTTTTAATCCACGTGTAGTCATTGCAGGAGATCCTATTCTTATGCCAGATGTAATCATAGGCGATGCTTTATCGTAAGGAATAGTATTTTTATTAACTGTTATGTTTATTTCATCAAGTAGTTTTTCTGCTTCTTTACCTGTTAGGGTTGATGAGGTAACATCTACAAGTATCAAGTGATTATCTGTACCACCAGATACTATTCTAAATCCATTTTCTTCTAACGACTTACTAAGTGCTTTTATATTTTTTAATACTTGTTCTTGATAAGTTTTAAAAGATGGGTCTAGTGCCTCACTAAAGCTTTGCGCTTTTGCGGCTATAACGTGCATAAGTGGTCCACCTTGAATTCCTGGGAATATTGTTTTATTAATCTTTTTAATTATTTCTTCGCTATTGGTTAATATTATTCCACCACGTGGTCCTCTTAATGTTTTATGTGTAGTTGATGTAACAACATCTGCATATTCAACTGGATTCGGATGAAGACCTGCGGCTACTAATCCAGCAATATGTGCCATATCAACCATTAAGTATGCTCCTACACTATCAGCAATTTCTCTAAATCTTTTAAAATCTATTATTCTAGAATAAGCGCTTGCACCCGCAATAATCATTTTTGGCTTATTTTCTTTAGCAAGTCTTTCTACTTCATCATAATCTATTAATTCTGTTTTAGGATTTACATCATACCCTATTATTTTATAATCAGTTCCACTAAAGTTTATAGGATGCCCATGAGTTAAATGTCCACCATGTGATAAGTTCATTCCCATAACAGTATCACCTTTTTCTAATAGTGCTCTATATACTGCCATATTTGCACTGCTACCACTATGAGGTTGAACATTTGCATACTTACAGCCAAATAGTTTTTGTAAGTATTCTATTGCTAGGTTTTCAACAACATCTACGTTTACACATCCTCCATAATATCTTTTACCAGGATATCCTTCGGCATATTTATTTGTGAAAATACTTCCTTGTAATGCCAATACATCATCTGAGACATAATTTTCACTTGCAATAAGTTCAATGTTATTGTGTTGCCTTTTTATTTCATTATCTAGAGCTTCTTTTATTCTTTTATCCATATAACACCTCTTTCTAAGTTCCCTTAGTAATATTGTACCTCATATAGATAAAAAGAGCAAAAGAAAAAAGAGAAATTATTTCTCTTCAATTTGAATTAATTTTTTAGTTTCTTTTTTCTCTTCTTTTGGAACTTCAACGGTCAAGCAACCATTTTTAAAGCTTGCCTTAATACTTTCAGGATCAACATCTCCTACATAGAAGCTCCTACTATATTCACGAGTACTTCTTTCACGTCTGATGTAATTTTTCTCTTCATCAGAGTTTTCCTCTTTCTTTGATACTTTTACAGTTAGATATCCATTGTCACATTCAATTGTTGTATCATCTTTTGAGTAACCTGGTGTATCCATTTCAATGTAATACTTATCTCCTTTCTCATAAATATCACATTTCATATTGGCGGTGTCTTTAGAGCTTAGGAAATCACCAAAAACATCATCCAAAAAGAAACTTTCATCTCTTGGTACTAATTTCATAATTCATTCCTCCTCCGAACAATTATAATTATATCACTCTATTAGCAATTGTCAATAGAGAGTGCTAATTTTTTTTAATTTTTTTTATGAAATTCTACTACAATACTATTATGTGAGATAAGTAAAGATATAATACAAAAAAACTTATTAAATTGTTACGTTTAATAAGTTGAATATTATACCTACTAATATACTGATTATATATACTAGTAATAAAATTTTAATGTTTTCTTTATAGTTTTTGTTCACTTTAAATAGTACTAAAATTCCTAACCCACTTGCACATAAAAGTCCTGAAATCGCTGAACCGAATGTTAAGGCATTGTTTAGATATAGTTCTGTAATAACTACAGATGAAGCACAATTAGGTATAAGACCAATAAGTCCTGATAAAATAGGCCCTAGAAATGTACTTGCGACTAAGAATGATGATATTTTGTCCTCACCTATTATATGAATAATAATATCCATTCCAAAATTTATTCCAAGGATAAATATAAAAATTGTAAGAGTATGCTTAAGTGCTGATAACCAAATGTTTTCTTCGCAGTGACAGTGATCGTGATCACACATTTTAGAAATTTCTGGAGCAATTTTTTTAGATTTCCTATTTACAAACAAATCTATTATTAATCCTGCCAACATACCTATTATAACTTTAACTAAAAGAAATTTTACAATAGTTGGGATTGATGCATTAGAAGATAATAATATCGGAAGCATTTCATCTGAGGTTGATAAATAAATTGATATTAACGTCCCAAGTGATATTATTCTTACTATATAAAGGTTTGATGCCATGACTGAAAATCCGCATTGTGGGAATGCGCCAAGGATACTACCAACAACTGGTCCAAACTTTCCGGATTTTTTAATTATTTTTTCTGTTTTGGAATTTGACTTGTGTTCTAAAAATTCCATTATTAAATATACTATAAATAGAAATGGTAAAAGTTTTATAGAATCAATTAGTGCATCTAATATTACTTCTTTCACTATAAATCACCTCATAAACATATAAAGTTTAGCATATAAAGAAAAAAAGTAAAGTCTTTTATTGACATTTTCTAAGTTTTTAGATAAAATTAATTTACAAATGAAATGGGTCTATAGCCAAGTGGTAAGGCGTGGGACTGCAACTCCCTGAGCGTTGGTTCAAATCCGACTAGGCCCTCCATTTTATTAATAAAACTGTTTATCAGTTTTTTATTTGCGGACGTGGTTTAATGGTAGAATGCAACCTTGCCAAGGTTGAGACGGGGGTCCGATTCCCCTCGTCCGCTCCATAGTGAAATTTGCTCGAACTTTTCGAGTTTTGATAAATAACTAATCCAATTTGGATTAGTTTTTTTGTGTTTTAGAAAACTATCCTACTATGAAAAAGAAAGGATGGAAACTATGGTAAATATTATTAAAGAAGAAATAATATTAGATGAATCATTAAAAAAGTCTTACTGAAAAAAATTAGTTAAAAGATAATGCAATTAATGAATTAAAAGAAGAAAATAATTCTTTATTTGTAGAGCTTAATTATTTTAAAAATAAGTTTATAAAACTGATTCAATTTATAAAAAACAGATTATTTAATAGAAAAGATAGAGATAAATATCGTGATTTTTCAAGAGATTTATATGAGCATGATGTTATTGAAGATGACACAATTAAGGACTTGAATGAAACTTATAGATTCAGTAAAGAACACAATTCGTTCAAAGAAAAAGATGATTATGAATGATAATCATCTTTATTATTGAACTTTTTTAAATTCACCTTTATTTTTTTCAAACGATGAACCAATTTCAGATTTTAAATATGGAATTATAGTTTTATCATAATTACAAATAGTATTTAAATCAAAAATGTCAAAATTATCAGGATTATTAGTATATGTTTCATCTTCGCTTCCAGCAAAAAATCGCCATCCACTATCAAATTCATTTGAGGGATTTTCTCTATACATATAACCAATTTGTAATCCATCAATAGTTATTTTATCAGAAGCAATGCATCCACCTTTTAATTCTACTAATTTAATTATTTCTTCACTTTTTAATTTATATTCTTTCATTACGAAAAATTCCTTTCATATTACCTAGACATACCATGAGATTCTTCTTCCTCATATTCGATTTTTTGATTGTTTAATCGTTGCTTTTGGTAATCTAATAATTGTTCTTTCATTTCGTGAAGTTTCTGTTTTTCATCACTTTCATTACTTTTTTGTGTGTTTATTCTTCTGTTAGTACCATTAGATCTATCAGAAAGAACTTTTTTAAAGGCTCTATTTAAATCATCATTTGTTACGAGTATCCTTTTAGGTTGTTCAATTTGTGATTCCGTTACACTTAAAGTATGAGTTCTACTAAAAATATCCTTCGATTTAAAGAAGTATTCTAGATTAGCTTTGTTAGCATCCCATGTTGGATCAAAATAAAACCAATTCTCACCAACTTTTACCCTTATTACAGCATGATTTGAATCAAGTCCTACGAAATCTTTATCTGGTGCTGTGCTACATGAACAAGCCACAGACTCAATTCCTACGCTTTTTAACATATAGTGATTATATTCGTATATCCTTCGCAAACACTTCTTCCTTCCATAACAGCATTATAACTAGATTGTTTTCTATCAATTACTCCATCTAATGTTATACTTGAACTTCCTCTTGTTTGGGCAAATTGTCTTCTTGCTTCTTCAGATTTAGAAGCATTAAGAGCATCATAGTCATATTTGACATTTTGTATAATATAAGCATAAATTGCGCAAATTTTCTCTATATCTGTATATGAATCATTTATAATATCAGTTAATATTTCTTTAACTTTATCATCCATTTGTCTCATTAAAGTCGATGGTATAGAGTTATATCTTATATCACTAATATTCTCTGACCATGAAAAAGTATGCCCTTCTTTTCTTTTTATAATCTCATCAATATTTGGATCAACTTTTTTTAATAGTGGATATAAATCAAAATCTAAATTAAAAGATACCAAACTAGAATTTAATAGCTTTCCTAAATCAAATCCAGTAGTAATACCATTTTTTAACAAAGTTAATGTTTCTAAGCCCTTTTTATCCTCAAGCCCAGTTATTTGAGTTAGATTTGAATTACCCTCAAGTTCTAATATTGTTAAATTTTCTAAAGCACTAACATCAAGTCGTTCTAAACCATCTACATAATTTATAGTCAAATATTTTAGATTAGGCAAAGAATTTATAACTGAAAAATCTTTTGTTTCTAGTTTAGCATTACCATATCTATACTGTGGTTGCAATCCACCTCTGAATTTAGGAGAAATGTCTTTGGCGTTAATTGAAGTAATTTCCAAATCTACTAAATTAATCAAGTGTTTAAGTTCGGACATATCTTTAAAATTGCCTTCTTTAATTTTTAAAGAAGTTATACTTTCTAATTCTTCTTTTGTAAATGTATCGCTATAAATTAATGTTTTAAATCTACTATCTCTTTTACCATACTTTTCTAGTTGTTCTCTTATAACTCTTGCTAAATCAGGATCTTTAATTTCTATAATTTCATCTAATATGTTTTGGCCTCCCTAATCAAATTTTATATTCTTGATACTAATTATCTTATTTTTATCATCAAATTCAAGTTTAAAAGTTTCACAATAATTGAAATAACCATCTAATATTATATTGTTATTAAAACTATATCTTAATTTATCATCTACGACTTGAATATCACACCATTTTTTTAATAAATATGATATTGCAGTTGCATGACTTACAATAGCGATTCTTTTATTAATATTTTCTTCTAATATTTTTATAATAGTAGAATACATTCTATCTCTCACTTCTTTTTGGCTTTCACCATTACCAATTTTATAATTTTCATCTAAAAATTGTTTTCTCTCAAAATTTTCTGGTAATTCATTCCAAGAGTTAATACCAAATTTTCTTTCTCCTAAATCACTAATAATATTTATTTCTATATTATTTTTAGCAGACAAATATTTAGCTGTTTGTATTGCTCTTACATAATTAGAAGAAAAGAGAATATCAATATTATCAAACTCTTTATTATTTAATTTTTCTTTGGCAATATTTTCTCCCTCTATTGAAAGAGATGATTTTTCATTTTGTATTTGTAAATTATCATTATTAAATTCATTATTAACTTTTAGTGGCTTTGAATGCCTTATTAAATAGACTGTATTCATTTTTAATTAATTCTCCTTCTATATATTATAAAACTTTTTTAATCATCGCATATTGCACATAAATTATACATATTTTATATATTATTTTATACTAAGTTCTTTATTAATGGTTTGATTCCCTATATTAATAAACTCTTTCATTACTTGATTAATACCTATTTCACTTTTATACCATTCTGTTTTACTTATATTTCTATTATCTACTACTCCATAAAAATCGCATTTATCAATAGGAAAATTATAATTACTAGCATTCATAAACCATCTTCTAGCAACAAAATCTTTTGCTATTCTAAGTATTCTATTATAACTATTTATATCTACTAATTTATCTATATTTTTTAATATTTCAGGATTACTAATATATTTATCAGATATAATTATTTTATTATTTATATTTTCTTTATTTAAATATTCTATTAATATATTAGCACTACTTCTATTATTATTTGGTTGATGTCCTTCACATACTATAAACACTGTGTTATCATCTATAATGTTTTTATCTTTCATTATTCTTATATCTTTAGATAATTGTTCTTCAACCCAATCAGCATTTATTATTAACAAATCATAATGAGATAATTCTTCTAAAGATTTACCAACAAAAATAAAATTTGTTATATCTTCAATTGTTTTTGTCATTATATGTATTCCTCCTTATAGCTTATCATAATTTTTGAATCAATATTTACTTAAGCATCTATTATTAAATTATATTAAATTTCTTTTTCTACATCCTCTATTCCTATCGGGCCTTCCTTTGTGCCATCAGAATATTGCCAACTACTATATTGTCCATTACGATAATCAACTATTTGTTTTTTATAATCTTCTATTTTAATATTATTTATAAACCAATTTAACATTTCAAGTTCTTCACTTGTTAATTAAAAATCATAGTTTTTATAATTTCCACTTTCATCAAATTGATTATCCCCAATACAAAAAACCTTTACTTCTTTTTCTTTACCGAACATATTTATTTTTATCATATCATTATTATTTAATTTTTCAATATTTATATCAATTCATCTTCTTTCTAGTAAATTCATTATCTACTTTTACCACCCATAGAATTTGTTTCTTCTTCAAAACCATCTAAAACAAATGGTGTATAATTTTGTTTCTGATATTCTTTTTCGTGTATATAATTTTCAACCATTGTATTAATTTCTGAAGCTAATCTTTGAGCAACATTTTCATTTATATTATATTTAAAAATCAAATTATCTGCCGTAATAGGAATAAAAGGTACTCCGTTATTATATTGTTGTGTTAAATTAAATACTATATCCATTTTTAAATCTGATGCATACATCATACTTAAATCTTCTGATAAATGTTTAGTTTCTTGTTCTACATTAGTTGTAGATTTGTCATTCAAATTAATTTGACCATCTTTTTTTGCCTTTAATTTTTCTTTTAATTTTTCAAACTCTTTTTCATCAACTTCCATGTTTGAAGAATAGAATTTTCCTTCTTTGTCATTTATTAATCTTTTTTCATAGCGATTGTTATTATCATATCCTAAAACATCTATTCCATATTTTGATGCTATAGATTTTACATACTCCATTTTATCATACGAAGTAATAATGCACTTAATATCTGAAGGATTAATTGAGGAACTAAGTCCAATTTCAGTAACATCAGATTTAACTGTTATTAATGAATCATTATATTTTTGTTTGATATCATTTCCATTAAAACAAATTATTATTGGTATATCATCATTACTTAAATCTTTTCCGAATTGTTGTTTAGCAAATTCTGATTGTTCTTCGTAGGGAAATCCAGCATATGTTGTAGCAGCAATATCAAACTCATCAGTTAAACTAACAAATCCTCTTTTGTCATCATTAATACCTAAAATATTACTTTTTTTGTATTCTTCACCAGTTTTTAATTGAATACCATTTTCAGTTAATTCAGAAGAACTAATTAGTCCTTTACTTAATATAGTTTCTAACGCATCTATTCCTGTCCCGTGAAATACATTTAAGCTATTATTTGCAAGATAAAGAAATAAATTTTCATCATGTAAAACCATATCAGCAAAAACTATTCTTCTATTTATTTCGATATTTTCATTATCATTTTTATTTGATAGCATTGAATTTAATTTAAAGCCATTATACTCGCCAGTTTCCATAATTTGATGAATTGCATCTTTTTGAACATCAGTTTCTGCAAGTTCACTAAAACATTCAAAAAGTCTTTTGTATTTTTTTCTTTTATTCTTTTTTTTATTTTCAGCCTTAATTACATTATTTACATATTCTAATATCTCATTTATATATTTATCATCTAAATTAATTCCATATTTTTGAATTAAATCTATGCTTGTTAAAGGTTCAATTACATCATTTGATGAAACAAGTAAATTTTGCATAATATTTTGTTTTGTTTTATTTAATAATTGTCTAAAAATTTCAGTATTAATTTGAGAAATAATACCATCTATATAAGAACTATCTATTGAAACATTATATTTAAGTAATTCCTGCTGAAAATCATTTAGTGTAAGAGGTTTTATTTCATTAAATGGATTAATCGAATTTATATATGATATATATGAACTACTTCTTTGTAATAATTGTTTTCTAATGCTTTCTATTATTTCATAAAGATTAGTATTAGAATTTGAATTGCTTTTTTGTTCGTTTTGCATTTGTGATATATTTCTTTCCATCTATATACACCATCCTAATTATAATTATATCATTTTTCAATAATGTTTTATATATAAAATGTAAAATTTTACATACACCATTGTCTGGTTTTACACAATTAATCAAATAAAAAAAGCAATCCTTGATTGCTTCTTTATTTTTCCTCAATTATTTCTTTAAGATTTTTAAGAATATCTTCTGTTGCTTGTGGATGTTCTTTAATGTAATCATACATTTCTTGAACTTGTTTCTTTCCTTATTAAATATTTTTACACAATATCTTCCTTTAGATGTAGTTAATACATAATTATAATCTTCATATCCTATTGTTATTAAATCATTAGAAATAAAGTCTCCCAACTTATAAATATTACATATTTCTTTTGATATATTATCAAGTTTTGTATTTATTCCTATCCTTTTATTAAAATCCTGTAATTCAAAATCATCCATATTTTAAATTTCTTTTAAGATTTCTTCAAATTTTGTATATCCAGTTTCTTCATTTATATGTCCACCATTTTTTATAACATACTGTTTATCAGTAAGTTTGTCAGCAAATGCTTTTTCAACATCATATTTAACATATGGATCATTATCAGAATAATAGCAAACTATATCTTTGCAATATTTTTTTACATCATCAAAGTTATCAATAAACATTGGTTCATTAACAGCATCAAAATCAGAATCAATACCTAAATAATTGTTAAATCCACATACAAATATTAACTTCTTTACTTTAATCTTATTCGTTATTAGATATTTGCATACAAATATAGGTGCTATACTATGAGCTATAATAACTGTATTTTCATTTATATCTAATTTGTTTAAAACATTAGACCAATTTTCAAAATTTTGATTTCCTACACCAACTGGCATTTGCGGAATCAATACTTTTTTGTTATTTTTTTCTAATTGTTCTTTTAACCATGGAAACCAATTACCTTCATTTGAACCAAAACTTCCATGTAATATTAAATAATTTTTTTTCATCTTTTCTTTTTCTCCATTTCTTTCCTATATTGTGGATATATAATATTTACAATATTATCAAATTTTTCTTTTGACTCAAAATTATGATAATAATTTTTGAAATATTCTTCAAATTTTGTAAATTATTCTGGTGTAAATTCATAACCATAAATGGTTACTTTATTATGGAATCTAACTTTTGCGATTACTGCTTGAAGTTTACATAGAGGTATAAAATTATCTTTTAAATAATTTCACCTATATCATTCCTCGTACTAATAAAAGTATACCACAAATGTCACTGTAAATGTCACTGTATTTATATTTTTTGTACTATATTCGTATTTTCATGGTATACTTATATCAGTTAGTAGTTTATTACTACCTATTATATAAAAAAAATAAAGGTTGTCCGACTTCAACCTTTATGGCTCCATTTTAATTAATACTCGTACACTTAAATACTAGTGTGTGAGGTTTTTTTATATTATTATATTCATTAACTCAAGTGTAAAAATACTTTTTACTTTTAAAATAAGGATTTTCGCATTGAACGCGCTTATTCTCCTGTCATCCTAAAATTAAATATGAAACAAAATCAAAAGTTATAAATTAATGTTTTTATTATTCAACTCGATTTTTATCTCCTCAATGATGTGTCCTATATTACCTTCTCCAGCATATTTATTCATATCAAAAAAGTTATCGTTTATATCAACCCATTCAAGTTTATTAACTTCTTCAACTAGGCATACATCTTTATTCAATATACCATAATATACTTCAATTAATTTACCCATAGTAACATATTCAATATTCATAAAATGAATCAAGGAAATATCATCACAGTTAATATTTGTTTCTTCCCGTAACTCTCTATACGCTTCATTTAATCCATCATTTTCTTTATCAATTTTTCCACCAACTAAATTAAACATTCCTTTGTAAGGTTCTTTCGTCCTTTTACACATTAAAGTTCTATTTAAGTCTTTTTCAAAAACCACTATTACATTATATTTTTTCATTCTAACACCTCTATATATAACAATTAATATTTATTACTATGAATAAAAAATAAATATGATTAGTAATCGTACTAATGGTATTTACTTTTAATTATTTTAATTCTAAAGCCTTTTTAGGACATTCTTTAACACAGTTGCAACAAAGTATACATTCAGTACCATTTTTTCTTTTTCTTGAATTATCTAACATATCTACATTCATTGGACAGTTTTTTATACATTTATGACAATTAATACATTTACTGTGATCACACTTAACCCTTAAATAAGAAAAGTAACTAGTTGGCTTTAGAAAAACAGTTATAGGACATATATACTTGCAAAAAGCTCTATTATCTTTAAATATAAATGCAAGTAATATACCTAGCAAATAATATACTATATTTCCTATAATAAATGACCAAAACATTATATTCTCTAAATTATCTATCTTAAATATAAACAATACTGATACAAACGTTAATGATAATAAAAAGACAATATATCTAATCCATCCTAGTTTTTTTCTATTACTTTTAGGAATTTTATATGGCAATAAGTCTAGTATCATTCCAGTCCAACACGCATAACCGCACCATCCTCTCCCAAAGAATAATGGTCCAGCTATTTTAGCTACAAAATAATGTATTGTTGCGGCTTCAAAAACGCCTAAGAACAAATAGTACCAAAAGCCTTCTATTTGCATGTTTTCTCTACATATAATACCTAAGTATACAAGCATATAAAGTCCAACTGCTAATTGTACGAAACCTCTTGCAAATTTAACTTTATGCTGCATTAAATACATTCCAATTGATATACAAATTCCTATATAATTAAAATTTAATAAATAAAATATGTTTTTTGTTGAAATGAATAATGATATTGCTACAATTTCAAATATCAACATCGTTATTAACATAATTTTATTTTCTTTAATCCATTTAAACATATTTTTACTCCTTACATACTTTTAATCTTTAAAATATCTAACTAACAATGGTTTAATTAACTCATAAATAAAAATTGACATTAAATTTATTAAAAATACTACTAGTATTAAAGCGAAATCTATTGATGTTATACTTATTAATTTACCAAGTGGTGTAACGAACACTATAAATTCAATTAAAAGTATTAATAATAGTCCATAATTCATTGTTTTGTTTGAAAATAGTCCTTGCTTAATAACAGATTGTTTTAAATTTCTGCAAGATACCGAATAAACAATTTCTTGAACTACCATTGAAAGAAGTGCTAATGACATAGCGGTTTCTTGTCCATATATTTTTAAACTAATAAAATAAGTAAGAACTACAAATATAGTTTCTATTATAGCAGAAGATACAATGCAAGATTTAATAAATGATGTAAATAATGGCTTATTAATACCTCTTGGTTTTTTATTCATTATGCCATCTTCACTCTTTTCAAAAGATAAACATATACTAGGAATAGAATCTGTCACCAAATCAATAAATAAAATGTAAATGGGTAATAAAATTGTTGTTTTAGTAAGAAGTCCTATAACAATAGTAAATATCTCAGCAAAATTACTTGATAATGAAAATACTATATTATTTCTAATATTATTATATATTCTTCTTCCTTCTTCAACTGCTACAACGATTGTTGAAAAAGAATCATCCATTAATACTATATCCGAAGCTGACTTTGTAACATCGGTCCCGGTAATACCCATTCCTACGCCAACATGGGCATCTTTAATAGCAGGAGCGTCATTTACTCCATCTCCAGTCATTGCTACTATTTTTCCACTATTTTGAAGTGCAAAAACAATTCTTTCCTTGTGAGATGGATTAACTCTTGCAAATACTGAATACTTTTTCACAATATCTTTTAGTTCTTTATCATTATATTTATCAAGTTCGCTTCCAAGCATTGCTTCATTGTCATTATCTATAATTCCAACATTTTTGGCAATAGCTGTTGCTGTATCTATAGAGTCCCCTGTAATCATGATAGGTCTAATTCCAGCATTTTTACATAGTTCAACACTTTTCTTAACACTTTCCCTTGGTGGGTCTATCATCCCTAATATACCTGCAAATGATAAATTATTTTCTTCTTTTTCTAGCTCTTTAATATCTTTTGGTATATAATTTATTTTTTTATAAGCAAACCCCAGGGTTCTCAAAGCATCTTTAGATAAAGTTTTAACCTTATCTAGAACATTCTTTTTCTCGCTTTTAGTTAAATTTACTTTTTCTATTAAAGAATCCATACTACCTTTACATAGTATATATATATCGTTATCAATTTTATTTAAAGTAGTGAACATCTTTCTTTCACTATCAAATGGGATATCCAATATTCTCTCGCATTTTTTTCTTATTTTAAGTGGATCAAGCTTTTTATTATATAAGTAATCATATAAACAAGTTTCTGTAGGATCTCCAACATATTTATCTTTATAAATAAGTCCATCATTGCAAAGAGCACATATATAATTAAGCATATTCTCATCTAAAATATATTCTTCATTAACAGACATTTTATTTTGAGTTATAGTTCCTGTTTTATCTGAACAAATAATATCTATTGCTCCTAAAGTTTCAACTGCTTGCATTTGCTTTACTACTGTTTTCTTTTTTGCCAAGTTAGATATACCGACAGATAAAGTTATTGTAATTACGGTTGGTAATCCTTCAGGAATGGCTGCTACTGCTAGTGATGAACATAGCATTATAATTTCTAATATCGTATATTTATTAATCAATGCTAAAATAAATATAAAGATTAAAATAATAAATACTATTAATGTTATTTTTTTAGATAGTTCTTTTATCTTTAATTGCAATGGAGTTTCTATTCTATCAATTTCATTTAATGATACTGCAATTTTACCTAACTCACTATTTTTCCCTGTGCTTACAACTATACCAGTGCATTTTCCATTGGTAATGTTTGTTCCTAAAAAGAGCATGTTTTTTTGTTCTTGAATAATTAAATTTTCTTTCAAAGCATCTGAACTTTTTTGAACCGGAACACTTTCTCCAGTTAGTGCTGATTCATCTACTTTTAAATTTTCACATGAAAGTATTCTAATATCAGCAGGTACAGTTTCTCCAGATTCTAAATAAATTATATCTCCTGGAACTAATTCTTTGGTGTTTATTACTATTATTTTGTCATTTCTTTTAACTTTACAAGTACTAGTTTCATATTTTTTTAAATCTCTTAATATTAAAGTGGCTTTTTCCTCTTGTATAAATCCAACAATAGCATTTATAAAGACTACAAAAAGTATGACAATAGTATCAGTATACTCGTGAGAATAAAAATATCCATAAAAATATAAAAGTAGTGCAACTACTAATAATATGATTATCATAGTATCATTAAATTGTTTTAAAAATCTTAAAATCCATGGCTTTTTCTTCTTGCTCAATATAATGTTTTGTCCATAATTGCTTAATCTTTTCTTTGCTTCTTTACTATCTAGTCCATTAATACTACTATTTAAAGATTTAAATATTTCTTCTTCATTTTTAGAATACATTCCTTTTCATCTCCAATTTATAGAATAATTATTATTTTGATAATTCTTTTTTTAACTATTTTTTAATTTTTTGATTTATTGTTTTTAGTGATATATGCTACAGTCAAAATTATACCTATGAAGTTGCAACCAATTGATAGTCCTAATAATAGTCCACTACTAAAATTACCAAAATCACTTGTTTCATTTCCACAGAAAAATATATAGGCTAAATATAATAAATTTCCTAATGCAATTAATATTGTTCCTACTTTTAATTTTTTCATAATCTACTCCTTATTAAATTAGTTTTTTTAAACACTAGTATTGCTTTTGCAGAATTGGTTATAGACATTGTTATTAATTCATATCCTTCTTCTAACATTTCATTAGATTTTTCTTCTATTTTTTTGCCATGGTGTCTGCCTTTTTAAAATATTCTATAACAATTGTTTTATACATTTTCTACGCATCCATTGTGTAAAATTAATAATCAGTTTGCTATTTCTATGTATAATTATACCATAGCTTATATTTTTTTGTTAAATAGTTTAAAAAGAATTATTCTAAATAATATATCTTACTATTATATATAATACTTTTTAATAAATGTTTACTACCACCCTATAGCTATTGCAAACCTTATATTCTTACAGAATAATATCATTTGTCAGGAATATGATTTTTCACTTTTTTCTTTGCAAAAATATTTGCCTCTTATACGCAAAATACTAATATAAATCATATATTTCTTTTCTTTTTTCGTAATTACATATTTTTTTAATTTTATCATGCTTGTCATGTCATTTTAAAGTATATTTATAAAATAATTTATATAATTCTATACTTATTAAAAAGGTGGTATAATATATATAAATTTGAGGTGAACTATGAAATTAGATAAAGTTATTAAAACACAAGTTGATTTATTACGTAAGGGATATAATATTAAAATATTCCCAGAAGAAGTGGAAAAGTTATGTAATGAATGTGATAAAGAGAACTTTAAATTCGCAATTGTTAATAATTTAGGTTACGAACAAATAAGAGTTCATGATTTGATACCGGGAGCTCCTTTTCATAGAGGTAGTTTAATAGGCTTCAATACTACAAATGGAGCAAAATGGTTTATTGTTGACCCTACTTATGGGCAATTTTATTCTAATACTGCTTTTTATAATTATATGATTGACAACTATGAGGATTTTTCTAATAAAATATTAAATCAAGGTTATATAGAATGTACCTCATATAATTTTACTTCATATTTAAATGGTTTTATATTTAGTGGGGCTTTTAATGAAATAACTAAAGTTGATCCTATACTAATAGCTAAAAAAGTTGAAGAAGACATAGGAAAAGATTTATATAATAAAGAGGTTAAAATAAAAACAAAACGATGAATGTTTTGTTTTTAGTTTATATTACATCCTACATCTTTATGGTTTAAATCTCCATAAATGGCATATGTAAGACATTTTAATCCTCCGGCACATAATTTAGAATGTTCACAACTCCTACACTCTGTGGGAGTTGTATCTTTTTGAAGTCCTTTTATTATTTTACTTTTTTTATATAAGTCATACATATTTTCTTCTAATAAATTTCCTACAAATATTGGCATTCTCCTACATGGAACTAAATCGCCATTTTCCATGACTGTCAAAAGTGTTTTTCCGGCAGTACATTCATATGGATAATCATTTGTCATTTGAAATTGTAAAGCCCTATACATTGCGACAGTAGTTTTACTATGTTTTCTTTTTAGTTTTTGTCTTTCCTCTTCCATTATTTTTAGATATTCTTTTGTTTCTTTAAGATTCATCATAAAGTCATTATCATTATCTTTTGATAATGGGATAAATCTGTCTGACCAAATGGTATCAACTCCATACTTTTCTGCGAATTTTACTACTTTTGGAAATTCTTTATAGTTTAATTTTGTTGCGGTAAAAGATAGTGAAACATATATATCATGTTTTTTCAATGTTTTTATTGCTTGAGCGACTTTTTTATATACACCCTTGCCTCTTATATAATCATTCATTCTTTTTCCGCCTTCTAGACTTACTTGTACATATTCTGGATTGTATGATTTAATTCTTTTGGCATATTCTTCTGTTATTAAGGTCCCGTTTGTTAATATTGAAAAACTATATTTATTACTATCTTTTTTAAATTCATCTAATATTTTAAAAAAGTAAGGTGAACACAAGGGCTCCCCTCCTGTTAAATTTATATGCCCTGTTGTTTTTAGTTTGTCTAGTAATTCTCTATATTGATTTAATATTTTTATCAAATCATCATATTTAAGTTGAACGGGTGTGTGATTTTCTTGATAACAATGGAGACATTTTAAATTACAGGCTTCACTAAGATGCCATTGTAAGAAGAATTTTCTTACCATGATCCTCCTCCACCGCAAGATGAACATCCTCCGCCACATGAAGAGCATCCTCCACCACAAGAAGAACAACCACCACTATATGATGATGATGAAGATGATGACGATGGAGTATAAATAGAATTTGACATTTGGTCAAACATCATTATATCTGTATAATCAAAATTACCCATTTCATTTTGTGGCATTGGAATATTTTCAAATTTATCAATCCATTTTTTAGATACATCTAGAACATATGCATATGGTAATATATTATAAAAATACTTTGGATCTTTTTCTACTAGTGCTTCAATTTGGTCTTTTTCTGCGACTAGTATATAGTTTCTAAATCCATTTATTTTAGCTTTAATCTGTTCACCATATGTTGTTTTTCTTCCCATTAAGCATGCAAATATCATTGTGATAAAATTTGAGGCAAGTGCTATGTAATACACTATATGAAATTTAGGATTCATATCTTTAGTAACAGAATATCCAATTGCCCAAAGAGCACATGATACAGCAAACATTAAACTACATTTAAGCATAATTTTATATGATGACATATCATTTACTTTACTTTCTAGTTTTTTCTCAACATTTTTTGAAACTTCATCGAAAACCTTATAAAAGTTTAGATTTTGGGTTAAATCTGTTTCATCTCCATTTTTAAATAATCTCTCATATACCTTTTTTTCATTTGATGATAGCTTAGGTCTGGTTTTAGAAGTTCTTTCTTCTAATGTTTTCTTGATGTTAGTTATAGCTTCTTCTGTATAATTATTGATTGTATCATACTCAATTTTTACATATTTACCTTTTATTAAATCATCTATTTCTTCATAGAATGCTTTAAAGTTACTTTTTATAATTATTTCTTGTTTTCCGTTAAATAATTTTCCTAGTTTATTGTAAATTACTGACTTTTTTTCTTTATCTCTTGGTTCTTTTAATTTGATTACTTTTACTTCTCTTTTAATTGCTTCATCTAAATCAATAACAATACTTTTTATGATTGTTTGTTTTCTTTTATCATCAGATTCAATTATTTTTATATAACCCTTACTTGCAAGTTCTATAATTAGCGCAATTGATAATTTTCTACCAGTATCACCTTTATATAAATATCCAATTTCTGCAGCATCTAGTTTGTCTGGTGGATAAAATTCTACTGTTTCTACTCCTTTATCAAAATCTTTTCCATGCTTTTTCCATAAAATGTATGATATTATTGCAATTGTAATACAAATTAAACAAATTGTTAGTGATATTATTCCATAACTATTGTTGCCGGCAGTAAAATATCCTTCTGGTAATTCTATATCAACTGTAAGTGATTTATCTAATGAATAACTTGGAGATACATTTGCATATATAGTATTTCCTACTACATAATAGTTTACTTTATTAGTAATATCTTTTTTTCTATATTTATCATTGAAGAAGTGTATTTTTCCACTTATATTTGTTGTGCTTGGCATTCTTATTTCTAATGATGCATTTTTTATTTCTGTTCCCCAATAATCACCAAAGGCATGGAATATAAATTCATCAAAGCCTTTGTATGGGTCAGCTCCCATATTATATGTATAATTTATTTGATATTCATGTAGGCCTTTATCTATAGTTGTATAGGCATTTCCTATTTTGATTCTTTTTTTGCCTTTAACTGTATCTATACTGTATTCATCTGGTGAAGTTAAATTGCTAACTTTTGATTTTCTTGATATTGTGGTGCCTGTTTTATCTGTATATTCCAACCACTGTGGTACGAATTTGACTATTCCATGATGATTATATGCATAGAAATCAGTTGTAATGTATTCCGTTACATTAACTACATTTGATGAACTAACATCTAACACTACTTTATATTTTTCTATAGTAAATCCTTTTGCAGTGGAGTCATAATCATCATCTGTGCTATCAACTGGGCCAATATTTGCATATAAACAAATTGCCCCTAAAATCACAACTCCCGCAATCATTAGTGAAATGCTTCTTGTTTTTAATCCTTTTTTTGTTTTTAATGGCAAAATACCAACTATCAATGCAACAATTATTATCATTATTTCCATAATAAACCTTCTTATAATTCTATTTTTATATTTTGTTTTTCATCTTCACTTATTTCAAACATTTTTTCCGATTTAAATCCAAAGATTTTCGCAATTATATTGCTTGGAAACATTTCTACCTTGTTGTTGTAAATTCTTACAGAACCATTATAGTATTTTCTGGAATTTGCAATATCTTCTTCTATCTCTGTAAGTTTATTGCTTAAATCTAGGTAGTTTTCGTTTGCTTTTAATTCTGGATAGGCTTCTGCAAGTGCCATTAGTTTATTTATATCACCAGATAATTTAGTGTTAACATTAACTTTATCATTAATGTTCATGTCATCATATGAATTACTTCTAATTTTGACAACTTCTGTTAGGGTTTCTTTTTCTTGTTTTGAATATCCTTTAACTGTTTCAACAATATTTGGTATTAAGTCCCATCTTTTCTTTAAATATACATCCATTGTTGAAAAAGCTTCTTTTACTCTATTATATAATTTAACCAAACTGTTATATGTTATTGATGCACAAATAAGCAAAATTACCAAAATTATTATTATAATAATATACAACATTTTTATTCCTCCTATTCTACTAAAATGAGTATAACATTTATATATAAATATGTAAATTAAAAACAACCCCATTTATAAATGAGGTTATTATAATTATTAATTAATTATTTACATTTTTAGATTTATAATATTAATCAATTACCTCAGCTAATTCTATTGCAAGCATTGGATTTATATTTATGGGATTTTCTATTAGTGTTCAAGGTATATTACAATCTATTAATTATGCATTAAGGCCCTTAATTATTTCACTACTTAGATTGGTTATATTTGTTTTTCAATAAGCGAATTATTAACTGCAATTATTTCTATGCTTATACTTAAGAGTTCATATAACGCTAAAATTAAATGTATCAGAGAAGAAAAAACTTCTAACAATTTAATTATTTCTATATCTAGAGAATATGGTACTAATGGTAAGGAAATAGGAAAATTAGTTGCTAAAATGCTTAATATTGTTTTTTATAATAAAGAAGAGATTAAGGATTTTGCTGTTGGTAATGATTTAGCTTCAAATCTTATGGATGAAGAATTATATAGTAACTTTTTATCATTAGATGTTAATAAAGAAGCAATAATTAATCAATCAAAAGTAATTAATGAAATTGCATTTCTACATGATGCTGTTATTATAGGTAGAGCGTCTGATTATATATTAAAAAATAATAAGAATTTAGTAAAAGTCTTTATTTATGCACCTGTTGATTATAAAGTTCAAAATATAATGAAAAATTATAATGATAGTTATGAAGATGCTATTAAGCAAATTAAAAAATCTGATTCTTCAAGATCAAATTATTATAGTGTAATCACTAACAAAGTTTGGGGTGATAAATCTAACTATGACTTATGTATAGATTCTCAAATTAGAAATGAAAATGCCGCAAAAGTAATATATGAACTTGTTAAAAAAAAGCAGATATAATCTGCGTGTAATTATTTTCTATATACAATTAGTTGTTCTGGCAATAAATATATTGTTTTGTTCTCTTCAATTAGTGTTTCTTTAGAACTTCCTAGTTTTATTGCTACTGCATCTAATGTATCCCCTAGTTGTGTTACATACACTTCTACATTGCTTCTTGGAATTATAAGTATTTGATCTGGATATAAATAATCATATGTTTTTATTCCATTTACTTCTGCTAATGTATTTGCATCTACATTATGTATACTAGCTATTTTATATAGTGTGTCCCCTTTTTTAACAACATAATAATCAAAATTTTCATTTACTCTGATTGGTACATTTATTTTATCTCCTGGTTTCAAGTTAGTTAAGTTATAATTATTAACCTTTAATATATCTTCAACGCTTATTCCAAATTTCCCAGCAATATCTGATAGTTGTTCATTTTGTTTAACTATATAAGTGTCCATACATATACCTCCTATTAGATTATATGCAAGAAGAAAAAATATTCATAAAAAAAATTGACTTTTATTGTCAATTTTTTTATACTTTGTTTTTACTAATTTCTAATTTTATGATTATTTCTTTATTTTGATTAGTAAATTTTATTTTATAAGTACCATCACCATCATATAAGACATAAATATATTTTGTATATGACTCTCCTTCTTTTAATTCTTGCGCAGAATCTATATTATCTTCAAAATATGCATTTATATTTTTTGCCGTCTTGTTAAAAGGAGTATAAACTTCATATACTAGTGGACTTAGTTTAGAAGATTTGTTGCCTATATTAGTAATAGTTATTGGTATTTTTATTGCTTGTGTTTCATTGACACCTGTAATAGTATTTTCTACTGAAACAAATTCATATTCACTTCCAAAACTAATTACTAAATCATCAAATATAAACTTCTCATTAAATCCAATTGTATCCTCATCATCTTCTATTTCTTCTTTTGCTTCTTCTTTTAATGATGATATCTCGGTATCTAAATCTGCCATTCCTACAATAAAGGTAATTAAAAATGGAAACACTACAAATAGAAATGCTGGTATCATTAAAAGTAACACTATTTTAAAATCCCTCTTTTTACTTGAAGTATATGGCCTATTTATATCATTTTGATTAATTGATGAAGTAGATTCTTCTTCTATTCTTCCTCCACATCCTGGACATACGTTATCACTTTTTGTGATTTTTCTACCACAATATTTACAATATTCTATCATAAATGTACACCTCTATAATAATATTTTATATGCATACATTATATCATTTTTTTACAAAAAGAAAAAGAGGTATTACCTCTTATGATATAAATCCGTTGTTTTGTAAGAATTTTTCAAATTGTGCTTTTTCAGTATAACCTACCTGTGCATCAACAATTTTTCCTTCTTTTACAATTAATACAGTAGGTGTTCCAAAGTTTTTACCATCCTCACCAAATAGGCTTTCATCTTCATCTAAATCAATAATTGTATTAAATTGATCTTGTGTTAAATTATCAGTATTTAAATAATGGAATACTACATCGTGTTCAGCAATAATTTGTTTTACTATTGGTTCTTGTTTTTGACAGTAAGTACATCCAGGTCTTGCAAGATAAATAATTTCTGCATCTTCTCCATTTAATAATGTAGTAAATTCAGTCATACCAATTTCTTCTAATTCTACATCTTTATTATTTGATTTACAATATTTTAATTCAGAAGCAAAGAATGATCCTCCAATAACTATAATTATTGCTAATACCGCTATAATGATTCCTTGTATTTTTTCTTTTTTTGTTCCATTTTGTTCTTTCATAACAAACCCTCCTAAAAACTTATATGTTAATTATACCATATCATTTGCTAAATCAGTAAAAAAATCTAATATTTTCTCTAAAATTTCACAGAAATCAGTTAATAATTTATCTATACTGTTGGTATTTTTATTTTTTTTCGTACTCTTTTTTGAGGCTTTACTTTTTGAAGTATTTTCTTTTTTTGCTTCGATTTCGGTATTATCAAGTGACCAAATGCCTTTTTTTGATGCTTTTGCTTTTTCTTCTACATCTTTTAATTCATCTGTATATTGATATTTTCCATATAGATAAGTAACTTTAGCATATCCTTTTTCTATTAGGGTCTTCTGTAATAGTACATCATCTACATAAACCCAAACTAAATGCCTTTTATATTTATCTGTTTTATCACTACCCGAATCATACTCTATAGTGATTTTTTTTGCTTTTTTAAGGGCATTACAAGTATATTCACTTGCTTCTTTTCCATATGGTTCTACTCCCTTGGTTGGATGAACAGACTCTGGAGTATCTATAGCTAGAAACCTTGCCTTAATTTCTTCTTTATTTAATATAAACCTTGCAGTATCACCATCTACACATTTGCTTAATTTCACTTCTTTTTTTGCTAAGGCAAATATAGAGGTTGGATATAGAGTTAGTAACATACATAATATTGTTATTAACATATATAATTTCTTTTTCATACTATCAACACCTATTCTAATTAAATTATACCACGAAAAAAAGAGATTTTCATCTCTATATAATTACTTATTCTCTTTTTTTCTTGTTTTCTTTTTTCACGACATGGTTTACATCTTTTAGGTTCATTATTGAAACCTTTTTCAGCATAGAAAGCTTGTTCCCCAGCTGTAGAGATGAATTCTTCTTCACAGTCAGTACATTTAATAACTTTGTCTTTGTATTCTGGTATATTCTCCTCATTACTTAATATTAGAACTCCTTGAACTAGTTATTTCTATTAAATATTAATTAAGAGAGAATAATTGTCAAATCAAGACCAGTGATAAATCACATATTAATTGTATCACATTATAATATTATATGTAAAAGTTTTGTTTTAGTACTTTACATTTGTTTACTATTCTTTTTCGATTACAAATTTATCGTTTTTATAATCTATTAAATATGTAGAGTTAGGTTTAATTTCATTATTTATTATCATGTTAGATAGAAGTACTTCTACTGTTCTACCTACTAATCTTTTAAGTGGTCTTGCACCAAACGCAGGATCATATCCATTTTCTACTAGATAATCTTTTGCACTGTCGCTAATATCTAATTTAATATTATCATCTTTTAGTCTTTTTTCTATATCTTTAATTATTTTTATTAATATCTTAGAAATAGCTTCTTTATCAAGTGGATTAAATATAATTATTTCATCTACCCTATTTATAAATTCTGGTCTAAAGTGATGTTTTACTTCATTCATAACTTCTTCTTTATGACCATCTAGTATATGTTCACTACCAAGGTTAGATGTCATTATTATAATTGTATTTTTGAAGTCTACTGTTCTACCGTTTGAATCAGTTACTCTACCATCATCTAGTATTTGAAGTAATAAGTTTAAAACCTCTGGATGTGCTTTCTCTATTTCATCAAATAGTACTATACTGTATGGATTTCTTCTTACTGCCTCTGTTAGTTGACCACCTTCTTCATATCCTACATATCCTGGTGGAGAACCTATAAGTCTTGATACACTGAATTTTTCCATATATTCACTCATATCAATTCTTATCATATGTTTTTCATCATCAAATAATTCATATGCTAGTGTTCTAGCAACTTCAGTTTTACCTACACCAGTTGGTCCTAGGAATATAAATGAACCAATTGGTCTATTAGGATCTTTTATTCCACTCCTACTTTTTATTATAGCATCACTAACTAATGTTAGTGCTTCATCTTGTCCCATAACACGTTTTTCCATATTTTCTTTTAAGTGAAGTAATTTCTCTTTTTCACTACTTATTAATTTACTTACTGGAATGTTAGTCCATTTAGATATAACTGTAGCGATGTCATTAGCTGTTACTGTATCACTAAGTATTTTATTTTTCTCTAGATTAGTTAATTCCTCTAATTCTTTTTCTAGTTTAGGTATATCACCATGTCTTAATCTAGCAGCAGTTTCTAGATCATATTCATTTTCTGCTTGGTCTAATTCAAACTTAGCTTTTTCTATTTCTCTTTTTTTAGCTTTTATTTTATCATTGATGTTTTTTTCTTTATTCCAAGCTTCTTTTAGTTCTTTCTCTTTTGCTTGCATATTAACAAGTTTTTCACTAATATCATTTACTCTTTTAATAGAAATATCATCTTTTTCTTTTTTTAGTGCTTGTTTTTCTATTTGTAATCTCATGATATCACGTGTTAATTTATCTAGTTCAGTTGGAACTGAATCCATTTGAACTCTTATAGTTGCGCATGCTTCATCTACTAAGTCTATTGCTTTATCTGGTAAAAATCTATCTGTGATATATCTATTAGATAATGTTGTTGCGGCAATTAACGCTTTATCTTGGATAGTAACACCATGATGTATTTCAAATCTTTCTTTTAGTCCTCTAAGTATTGTAATTGTATCTTCTACTGTTGGTTCTGAGACTTTAATTTTTTGAAAACGTCTTTCTAGTGCTCCATCTTTTTCAATATATTTTCTATATTCATTTAATGTAGTTGCTCCTACAACATGAATTTCACCACGAGCAAGCATTGGCTTTAATATATTAGATGTATCCATTGCTCCTTCTGCACCTGTACCTACAATCATGTGTATTTCATCAATAAACATGATTATATCTCCATTGCTTTTTTTAATTTCATTTAAAACATTTTTTAATCTTTCCTCAAACTCACCACGGTATTTGGCTCCCGCTACTAAGCTAGCCATATCTAGTTCCCATATTGTTTTACCTTTTAGGCTACTTGGTACATCTCCTTTTACTATTCTTAGGGCAAGACCTTCTACTATTGCAGTTTTACCAACACCTGGTTCACCGATTAGTACTGGATTATTTTTTGTTTTTCTAGATAAAATCCTAGTAATACTTCTGATTTCTTCATCACGTCCTATTACTGGATCAATTTTTCCTTTTTTAACGTCCTCAGTAATATTTCTACCATATTTACTAAGTACATCTTCTTCTTTTTGTTCTTGATACATATTTCTCACCTCTTAAGTATAATTATACTCATTTTTTAGCACTTGTCAATAAAGAGTGCTAAATTCGACAAAATATGCATCAAAAAAGTAGAAAAATTAATTTCTACTTTATATTTTATCTTCTTGCAACATCTAATTTTACTTCTATTCCATTAATATTGAATTCTTCAGTTAAGTCATTTCTTTCATCTATTTGTTCTGCAAGAGTATCTTTCATAATCATATCTCTGTACTCTTCTATTGCTTCTTCAATTTCATCATTATGACTATAATAGATGTTTATTCTATCTACTATGTTAAAGTCTTTATTTTTTCTTAGTTGTTGTATTTTGCTTATTAATTCTCTTGCAATTCCTTCATTAATTAAATCTTTATTTAATGTTGTATTAAGTACTATGAAGTTATTTCCTTCATGTGTTGAATTGAATCCTTCTTTTGAAGTTATTCTAACATCTAACATGTCATAAGTAATTGTAATTTCTTTACCATCTAAGTTAATTTTAACTTCGTTTCCTTCTTCAAGATTCTTTATATCACCATAATTAAAGTTCTTAACATAACCTTGGAATGATTTTATTGAGGAACCTAATAGTGGTCCACATACTTTAAAGTTAGGTTTTACTTCATAATTCATATAAATGGATAAGTCATCTACAAACTTAATTTCTTTAACATTTAATTCTTCTTTAATTAGTTCTGTTAAGTCTCCAATTATATTTTTATTTTTACCATCTAATATAGCTTCACTTATTGGTTGTCTTACTTTAATTTTTGTTTCTTCCCTTACATTTCTTCCAAGCGATATTAAATCTCTTACTAAATCCATTTTTTCTTCTATTTTTTCATCTATTAATTTATCATCACATTTAGGGAATTTTGCTAGATGAACGCTTTCTTTATTAGTAAGTGCAGTATAGATTTCTTCTGATATGAAAGGTACTACTGGTGCTATCAGTTTTGTAAGTCCTACTAATACATCGTATGTTGTTTTATAAACTGCTTTTTTACTAGTATCTAAGTCATGTGCCCAGAATCTTCTTCTATTTCTTCTTATATACCAATTTGATAAGTCTTCTGAGACAAAGTCAGTAATACTTCTTACAACTTTATTTAAGTCATACTCTTCATATGCATCTGTTGTATATTTTACTAATTTATTATATTTAGATAATAACCATTTATCTATTTCTTCTAAATCATCATATTTAACTTTTAAGCTTCTTGCATCAACTTCATCTGTATTTGCATATAGTGCAAAGAAGTTATATGTGTTTTTTAATGTATTGAAGAATTTAGAATAAACCTCTTTTAATCCGTCTTCATCAAATTTAATTGGAGTCCATACAGGTGATACATATGGTAGATACCATCTAATTGTATCTGCGCCATATTCTTCAATTAAGCTAAATGGTTCAACTGAATTACCTTTTGATTTATGCATTTTCTTTCCATACTTATCAAGTAGTAATTCGTTTACTAATACATTTTTATATGGTGATTTTCCTGTTACAAATACTGAAATTACCATAAGTGAATAGAACCAACCACGTGTTTGATCTATTCCTTCTGCGATAAAATCTGCAGGGAATTGTGTTTGCCATAGTTCTTCGTTCTCAAATGGATAATGATATTGTGCAAAAGGCATTGAACCTGAGTCAAACCAACAGTCAATTACATCTTTAACACGAGTCATTACTCCACCACATTCTGGACATTTTATATGTACATCATCAACATATGGTCTATGAAGTTCTATTGATTCATCAATGTTTTCAATTGCTTTTTCTGCTAGTTCTTTACGTGAACCTATCATTTCATCATGACCACAACTACATCTCCATAATGGAAGTGGTGTACCCCAATATCTACTTCTTGAAATTGCCCAATCATTTAAATTCTCTAGCCAATTACCAAATCTTTTTTCTCCAACATATTCTGGAAACCAGTGAACAGTTTTATTTGCTTCTATTATTTTATCTTTTATTTTAGTTACTTCTAAATAGAAACTTGGCTTTGAATAATATAGAAGTGGTGTATCACATCTCCAACAATGTGGATAGTTGTGTACCATTCTTTGTTTTTTAAATAGTTTATCATTTTCCTTTAAGTATTTAATTACTACTTCGTCGGCATCAAATACTCTCATACCTTTCCATGGACCATCTGTATAACATCCATCTTCTCCAACTGGATTTAAGTAAGGTAATCCATATTTTTTACCAACATTTGCATCATCTGCACCAAACGCAGGAGCTAAGTGCACTATACCAGTACCATCTTCCATAGTTACATAATTATCACATGTAACATAGAAAGCATGTTTATCTACACTTAAGAATGGTAGTAATTGTTCATATTCAGTATATTCTAGATCACTACCCTTATATGTTTCAAGTATTTCATAGTCACCACCTAAAACTTTATTCGCAAGCTTTTTTGCGACTATAAAATTATAACCTTGTGATGAGGCTTTAATATATTCTTCGTTTGGATTAACACAAAGTGCAACGTTTGCTATCAATGTCCAAGGTGTTGTTGTCCATACTAAGAAGTATGTATTCTCTTCATCTTTTTTCTTCATTGGAACTATTACTGTATCAACAGATATTTCTTTATATCCTTGCGCTACTTCATGAGAAGCAAGTCCTGTTCCACATCTTGTACAATATGGAAGTATTTTAGCACCCTCATAGAATAATCCTTCATCAAAGAATTTCTTTAATATCCACCACTCTGTTTCAATATAATTATTATCATATGTTATATATCTATTTTCTAGGTCAATGAATTGTCCCATTTTAGTTGTAAGATCTGCGAAAGCTTTTTCATTTTCCCAAACAGTTTTACGACATTCTTCATTAAATTCTTTAATTCCGAATTTTTCAATATCAGTTTTATCTTTAAAACCTAATTTCTTTTCTACTTGTACTTCTACTGGTAAGCCATGAGTATCCCAACCTATTTTTCTTAGAACTCTTTCACCCTTCATTGTATGGTATTTACAAAATGCATCTTTTAAGAATTTTGCTACCATATGATGAAGTCCAGGCATACCATTCGCAGTCGCAGGTCCATCATAGAAGACAAAGTCTTTAGTTCTTCCTTCTATACATTTATCTAGAATATCCATTTTTTTCCAATTTTCATTAATTTCATCTTCTACTCTGCTTACTTTTTCTTTTGAAAGTTCTTTAAACATTTCCTTCATAATTCCCTCCTTAAATTAAAAAAACTCGTTCCTTACAAAAGGACGAGTTACCGTGTTACCACCTTAATTCATAGTTAAGCTATGCACTTAAAACTATAACGCGTTACCGTTTTTATCTTATCCATAAAACGCACTTGAAAGTGATCTTAATTAAGCTATCTTTGTCTATTTTCACCATACTAGACTCTCTTTTAAAGAATTACTTAATTACGTCTTTCGCATTTGCTTTCAACATTATTAAATATAGCATAATTATTTTAGTATTTCAATAATTTAGGTTATTTTATTAATCATTCTGTTTAGAAATTAGTCTTTTTGTGAATTCTTTCATCATTACTTTAGTTGTTTCTTTACTTGACTGTATTAGTTCATCATTTCTTTGTTCTACAACTAATAATTCTGGTGTGTTATAACCCATTAAATATAGGTAGTCTTTATCATTAATATGCATTTTGTCTAAGCATAGGAACTCACCTGTATATTTTCCTAAATTTATATTTTCTAAATTTTCCATATGATATTCTCCTTCATGTTAGTTAGAATACCACAAATATTTATATTTAACAAGAATAATTTTTGTTACCAATATACATTATATTAATGGTGATTATATGTATTATGTAAATACTTTCTTTTTATTTTCTATCCTTGGACATTTTATAGAAGACTTCTTTTACGTTACAAAAGATAGTGGAATTTTCTTTGGATGGTGGACTCCTATTTATGGAATTGGTGTTTGTATTGTTATATATTTATATAAACTTGTAAATAAAATATTTAAATTAAATAAAATTTCTAAACCTATTATTGTATTTTTAATTGGTTTTATAATATTATCTTTTATGGAACTTATTAGCGGTATTTTAATAGAAAAGTTATTTAGAGTTACTTTTTGGGATTATAGTAATGGGCCCTTTTCAATATTTAGATATACTTCATTAAAAATGTCTTTTATTTGGGGAATATCTTCACTTTTAATTATCTATATAATTAAGCCAATTTTAGATAAATTTATAACAAAAATTCCTAGACTTGTAAGCTATGTTTTAATAACCCTTTTTACAATAGATTCTTTTTTAACATTTAGTCCGTATTTAGTAAAATAAGCTATTATTTTTATAAACAAAAAAAGAGCTTACGCTCTTGATACATATTTTCCATCTGCAGTTGATACAAGAATTCTTTCACCTTCACTAATAAACATTGGAACTTTTATAACCATTCCTGTTTCTAGTTCAGCATCTTTCATTGCAGTTGATGTAGTATTTCCTTTAACACCTGGATCTGATTTAGTTATAAGGTATTCTATTTTATCTGGTAAAATTACTCCTACAACTTCTCCCTCATAGAAAGAGATAATTACTTCTAAGTTTTCTTTTAAGAATTTAGCATTATCTCCAAGTGAAGATTTATTAAGTTCAATTTGGTCATAAGTTTGCATATTCATAAAGTAATATGTATCACCTTGACTATATAAGAATTGCATGTTTTGTTTTTCAACACGTGCAGTTTCTATTTTTACTCCAGCATTAAATGTAATTTCTGTAGTTGCACCAGTTCTTATATTTTTTAATTTAGTTCTAACAAAGGCTGAACCTTTACCTGGTTTAACATGTTGAAATTCTACTACTGTATAGATATTGTTATCTATTTTAACTGTCATTCCATTTTTTATATCATTTACATTAATCATTGTATATTCTCCCCTTTCTTTTGGGATTGTTTCTTATTTTTGTTTTTTCTTTTTTATTTGAATCTTTTGATTCACTTGTGTTTAATTTTTTTATTGTCGATTCTCTTAGTCTTACATTAGTTATTTTTTTCACTTATAAACTCCCTGAATTTTTATAACTATTTCTTTTCTTTATGTGTTGTATGTTTTTGACATTTTGGACAATATTTGTTTAATTCTAAACGATCAGTTGTATTTTTTACATTCTTGTCTGTACGATAGTTTTCTGAACTACAAACTGTACATACTAGAGTTTTATTTTGTCTATTTCCTACCTTTGCCATTATTATCCCTCCTCGTTTTCTATTGGTATTATATCAGATAATTTGGATTTTGCCAAAAGTTTTTTAACTATTATTGTATATTTCGAAGAATTTATTGGAAATTAGCTTAGTTAAGCGATGATTTAGGTAGCTTCTTCCCCTAGATTTACTGTTTGGATTTACCAAATCTGGAGATGTTACTGTAATACTCATAACAGGATCTTTTGTAGGTGCATACCCAACAAATGCATTTGATAGTGTTTCTGTATCGACTTTACCATCTAAATCTGTATCTAGGAATGATTCACTGGTTCCTGTTTTACCACTACCATCTTTCATATTTCCCATTATATTTTTACCAAGTCCATATTTTATAACTGCCCTTAGACCTTTTTGTACTCTTTCTATGTATTCATCTTTAACATTTACCTTGTTTAGTACAATTGGATCAACTTCATACATTAATTCACCTAGTTCATTATTGTTGCTAGAATAAACACTTTTTAATAAATGTGGCTGATACCTTACTCCATTTGATGCAAATGTATTAATATATTGAGATAACTGCATTGCGGTATATGTATCATATTGACCTATCGCAAAGTTAAGTAATAAGTCTGAACTATAACTTTTTCCTATGTTACCAACACTTTCTACTGGCAAGTCTATTCCTGTTTTTACACCCAAACCAAATTGTTTAAATATATCTCTATATGCATCAAACGATTCTTTTTTTGCTTGCCATTTTCCATTATATTTATAGTTATAACCATCTACCTTCATCGCGGTTTTAAACTGATAAATATTTGAAGAATATGCAAGAGCATCTATATCATTAATTCTTCCTAGAGTCTTCCATGAGCATTTTTTTGGTTTCATATATATTTTAATGCAAGAATCATTCATTCTCTCTCCCATCTTTATGGCAGATGTATTGTATCCTACTAACATAGATGCACCCTTAACTACACTCCCTGGTGTCATCGGATTAGTTACTATACCACTAGTAACATCATATACTTTATATTCTTTTCCACTTTTAACTACTTGTTTCCCACTCATCGCAAGTATTTCACCTGTATTTGGTTGTTGTATTACAACATAACTTCTATTATAGTAATCAGTCGCAGGCTCTTTTTTTGCTTTTACAACCTCTTCTTCTAGTATAGCTTCTATTTCTTTTTGAAGCTCTATATCTATTGTTAGTATAATGTCATTACCTCTTTTGCCTTCGGTTTTTAAAACTAGGTTGTTATTCTCTAGTTTATAAGTTGCTTTCTCACCCTTTAATATATCTTCATATTGTTTTTCTAGATAACTTACTCCTACTTCATCACTTAACAAATAGCCTTTACTTAAATATTCTTTTTTGTCTTCTGCACTTATTGTTGAGATATTCCCTAAAATAGTTCTAAAAACATCTCCATATGGATAAACTCTTGTCCATTTATATGATACATCAAATCCAGATAATTTATCTTTGTGTTCTGCAATGTATGCCATTTCTTCATCTGTTATGTTTTCTTTTTTTATTATTTTTTCTTGATAAGAATACCCCTTATTCATTAGGTAGTAAATATATGCAGATTCTTTATCCAAATCATTGTATGAAGATAATTCCTCATCTGTAATTCTATCTAGTTTTATCTTTCTTATTTCTTCCATATTTAATTTTCTATTTTTTAATTTATTCCACTCTTCATCTGTGATTTTTTTATTCGCAAGAGTCTTGTTTTGCTCTATCCAAAACTCTTTAAGATTAATTTTATCTAATTTAGAGTAATCAACGTCTATTACTTTAGATATTTTATATGCTAGATCTATTTCTTCCTTAGAAGTTATTTTTTTAGGCTTTTTATATAAAATAACTGGAATAGATTTATTATCTACTAATAACTTATGATTTCTATCATATATTCTTCCTCTAGGTGGTGTATCGCCATATACTGTTGAAGATGTTAAAACCGATAAGTTTTTTGTATATATTTCTTTATCAACTATTATTATTCTAAATAGGTTGATTGCTATAAAGGCAAATGATAATACAACTATCACCTCTAAAAATGTAAATCTTTTATCTTCTATAGATTTATTATTCTTTTTTAATTTATTTTTTCTAAACATATTATTCACCATTATTAGTTTGCCTAATATTTTAAAAGTTATTTCATATAATTTTATAGGAGGAATTTTATGTACGAAATTATAATAAGAGATTATGTAAATAAGTTAACTGAGGATGATATAATTCAATATTCAAAAAGAAAAAATATTAGTTTAAATGATGATGAAGTTAAAGTATTATATTTATATGCAAAAAATTATTGGAGAGAATTTTATAGGGGAAATCCTAATGATTTAATTTTAGAATTAAAAGAAAAATTAAGACCTCAAGTGTTTGATTCTTTATATAAAATTTATACAGATTTAAAAGATAAATTGAATTGATTTATCTTTTTTATTGTAACTTATTAATTAATTAATTAATTATTATTTAAGAAGTTCATTACTAAATCAATTAATATTTCCTTTTCTTTAGGATTAGACTGCGCTATAAGTAGTGTAATTGCAACAAGTGTATTATTATCTATAACTTGTCCATTTTCATTATAAAGAATATTGTAGAATTCTAGAAAATATATAAATAGTGTGGCAGCTATTCTTTTATTACCATCAATAAAAGTATGATTTTTTGTAATTAAATATAAGAAATTAGCTGCTTTTTCCTCTATAGTAGAATATAAATCCTTACCATCAAAAGATTGATATATAGTACCTATAACTTCTTTTAAACCCTCATTTCTTTCTAGTGCAAATAAATTGCTATCACTATTAAATTTAAGTTTACCAATTATATTCATACAATCTTCATAGGTAACTTGTTTATCATTTTTAGTACCCATTGGTTTGGTTATTCTTTTATGATCATAATCATCAAGTAAACTTAGGGCACTTGAATAGTTATTTATTACTTTAATTATTTCCCAAGCTTCACTGCCTTTTAATTCGGCATCCATTCTTCCTGCAATATCTATTAATTTAATTGTTTTTTCAAGATATTCTAATCTTTTTTGATTAACTGCATATCCTTTAATCATATAATCTTTTAAAACTTTTGTTGCCCATTTTCTAAATATTATACCATTTTTAGATTTTACACGATAACCAACACTGATTATCATATCAAGATTATAATAAATTAATTCTCTGGTTTGACTTTTATCCGATATTGCACCATGTTTAGTGGTATGTGCAAATTTTGCACATACCTCATTTTTATCTAATTCATTATCTTTAAAAATATTGTTTATATGTCTAACAATAACCGTTCTATCCCTGCTAAACAACTCTGCCATTTGCTCTAGTGATAACCATACGGTTTCATCTTTCATATTTACTTCTAATTTTACTTCTTGATTTTCAAATAATATTATTTTGTTTTCTCTCATGTTTTTTTCTCCTTTTCTATTACTTCTATTATAAATATTACACATATATTTACTTTTTCCTAAAAAAGTTCAAAAAAAAAGCACTTTTTAAGTGCTTTAGATGTTTTCTAGTTTCTCCTTTAATTCTGGATCAAACTCTTTATTTTTAATCATTTCTATTTCTTCTTTATATGGTGGATATTCTCCTATCCATGGCGTTTCAAGTATTTTAGGAATATCTTCAATTCTTTTATTATAAATAATATTTATTAAAGCATCAAAACCAATGTAACCAAATCCTATATTTTCATGTCTATCTTTTCTAGCTCCTTTAGGGTTCTTACTATCATTAATGTGAATGCATTTTAAATAAGATAGTCCTACTTCTTTATCAAATTCATCAAGTAATAAATCAAAATCTGTAACATCATAACCAGCATCATTTAAGTGACATGTATCCATACATACACCAATTCTATTTTTATTATTGACACCATTTATTATTCTTTTAATTTCATTAAAGTTACTGCCTACTTCAGTACCTTTTCCTGCCATTGTTTCAAGAAGTATTGTCACATTATTATCTTCAAATGAAGTATTATCTAAAATAGTATTTAAACCATTTATTATGTTTTCTATACCAGTATCTATTCCACATCCAACATGACTTCCCGGATGAAGAACCATATATTTAATACCTAACTTATCACAGCGTTCTACCTCTTCAGTTAAAAATCTTATTGAAAAATTGAACTTATCTTCTTCTTTTCTATTAGCGAGATTTATTATATATGGAGCATGTACGATTATTTTAGAATAATCAATATTATTTGATTTCATTAAAGTTAATGCTTCTAAAGTTAATCCATCATTAATACTACATCTATTAGTATTTTGTGGTGCCCCTGTATAAAACATAAATGTGTTTTCTCCATATCCAAGAGCTTCTTTTAAACTACCTAGTAGTTGTGTTTCTTTATTGAAAGATACATGAGATCCTATTATTAACATATTTATCACCAATAAAAGTATATCAAAATTTTGGCAAAAGAAAAAGGTCTAAATTAGACCTAAGCTTTCTAATCAAAATACCAAGTGCAAACATTAGTTCCTATAACAGTCATATCGGTAATTCTATTATCTTCGGTAGTAGCAGTTGCAATGACACTATCCAAAGTCTTTCCAGTGATTGTATATGCATCGTTACTTATATAAATTGTACCTTTGCCAGTTTCGCTCACAGAAATGTACCCAACTGGATTGTCCCCAAATGATCCTCTTTCTAGGTCTATTGGTCCATATGTTTTTTTTGTTCCCTCAATAGTCACATCGTATTTAGTTATTGGTACATAACATGGGGTTATTTTGCTGCTGTTTATTTTTTGAGAACTTGCTATTGTTTCAACATTTTCGATTGCAAGTTTTGCAGCACTTTCAAATGATTTTTTTCTTGATGACCTAATTACATTTTGAACTGCTGGTACTGCAATCATTAGTAATACTCCTAATATAACTATAACGGCTAATAATTCAACTAATGTGAATCCTTTTTTATTTGTTTTTTTCATCTCTATCTTCCTTTCTATCTTATGTATTAATACTATCACAAAAAAGTTTTTCAGTCAATTACAACAATTAATAAATTGACAATATTTACATTATTTTGTTGTGCTAGTTTACTTTTATATAATTATATTTATTATTACTATTTAATTCACTTAATTCAATGGGTTTATTATTATTATTATTGTTATTAGATAAGGTTACACTGTTTCCTTTGTCATCTTTTGATGTTAGAAATATATAATATTTATTTTCTTTACAGTTAACCATTACATATGAGCCATTTCTATCGTATTCTCCACCATATGGACTGTTTTTTATTTCTTTATTTGTATCAAGGACATCCAATATTAATTTTTCTTTACATCCATTTATCAAAATATAGTTCTTAGCTTTTTCTGCCATATCTTTTGCATCTGCGATCATTTGATCCTTTTTATTTTTTTCTAATGTTGTTGTTACATTTGGTATTGCAAAGGCTAGTATTACTCCTATTATTCCTATTACTAATATTAACTCAATCAGTGTAAATCCTTTTTTATCCATTTGAGCAGCCTCCGTTTCCAGTAGAAAAATCAACTTTTCCATTAGTTATTTTAACTTGGTTTCCATTTTCATCTTTAAGCACTACATTACAAGTTACATTTTTATTTTCTTCCTCAGGAATACATGTAACTGTTGAAACATTAGTACAATATTCTTTACCAAATGGTGATTTTCTGAGTTCAGTAATTTCTTTCAATGATTTTTTATTTATATCGATTCCTATTGTATCACTTTCATACATTTCCTTTGCTTTACTTGCAAATGTTTCTGCATCTGATATCATTCTGCTTTTATTTGTACTTTTTACTACGTTTGTTATAGAGGGTACTGCTATTGACAATACAACTCCTAATATAATAATAACTGCTATCGTTTCTACTAATGTAAATCCTTTATTATTTTTCACTATCATCACCTAGTATAATTATACAATTTTTAAATAAAAAAAAATAGTCATAATTGGCTATTTTTGTAACATATTTAATAAATTTATTTTAAACATATCTTTTTCTGGATTTGATTTAGAAATCATAACACCTTTATAAGTAGATAATTCTGCTCTATGAGCTTCATCTAATATTCCTTCTGGAGTTATATTTGTAAGTAATATAATGTTTTTGTCATCATATACAGTGTAATGAAGTCTTATTTCACCATGAACTTTTGCAAATAATTCATCTGTAGGAAGTTTTAATTCATAGTCTTTAGTTTTCTCTTTTTTATTTACACTTACTACTTCTCCTAGGAAATTACCATTTCTTATTTCTGGATAATATTCAAATGTTAATTTTTTATAAGCAAGCATGTTATACTTTCTTACTGTTCTTTCTTTTTTTCTAAAATCATTCTCATTAAGGTATTCAAAAATATATCCTTGTTTCATTTGTATTCAACCCCCTAAATTCTTTTATTACTGGAACCCCTATTTTCCAAATGTGTCTGTATTATAACATAAAAATCGAACTTTGTCAAATCTTTGTTTGATTTTTTTTAACTTCTTACTTTTATTATATGAAAAAAATAGTAAAGTATGCCTTTACTATTGTTACTATTGCATTGTTTTTGCAGGTTGTTCAACTAGCTGTTCAGCTATAGGATCTTGTGCATTAAGTACTTGTGCTTTCATTCCTTTTAGACTGTTAATTTGATTTTGTAATTCGGCCCTTTTATCCATTCTTCCTTGTCGCCATTCTTGATATTTATCTATCACATTGGATGGAATACTTCTAATTTTTTCTATCTTGTTATTAATTATATCTGTTGTTTTTTCTACATAATTTTTTACTGATATACCTGCTTCTAAGAATGCTTTTTCTATTTTTAAATCTATATTAGTTAGTTTTACCATATCTATTGCTTTTTTTGATGCTATTCCAAGTTTTGATGATTTTGTTACTTCTGGTTGTCTAGGATTAAAGTTTAGTATGCTATTGCTTTCATACTGGGCTTTTTCAACAGTTCTTTTGGCTTCTTTGGCTTTTTTAGATTCCGTTATTTTTTGTTCATACTTTTCTCTTTTTTCTGTAAATATTTCTATCAATTCGGATGTGAAATTTTCTATACCATCTTTTGTTGCTTCTAGCGTATATCCAGCATTTATTGCAGCAGAAGCTAATTTTTCTTTTATATCTGCAGCAGTGGGAATTTTACTTTTAACTGCAACCCCTAATTGACATAGTCTTGCTTTTGCTTTTTGCACTGCATTAAATTTTAATTTAGAATTTTTTTCTTCTTGTATAGGTTGTTTTTCTTCTACAATTTCTTCTTCTTTTGAAGTTTCTTTTATTTCTTCTTCTAATGCGGCTATATTAGCAAGTGCTTGTTTAAGTATGTCAGTCATTCTTCTTTTCTTTTCTAATTCCTTACTAAGGCTTTCTATCTGTGCTTGTAATTCGGCTATTTTCTTTTCTGATCCTTCTTTTTCGGCATTTATTTTTTCTATTTCTTCATTTAATGTGTCCCTAATGTTCATTTTATCACATCCTATTACGAAAATATAATATTTACTATTTCAAAGATATTTTGTCTGATTTTAGGATCCTCAATATCTATTAATTTATCATATCCTTCTTGATCTTTTATTACTTCAGATGCATATACATCTGCGTTTTCTATAGAACTGTCTACTGTATAAACCACATACTTTCTATCATCTATATTTACTACTTTTAATACTGTTGCTTCTTTTAAAATTCCATCTATTTCAATTTCAAATTTTTGATTTTCCATTTGTATCACTCCTCTTTATCCTATAAAGATGATAGCACACATTTTTACCAAAATCAATTTTTTTAAAAAGAAAAAGAGGCTATCTTGCCTCTACTATTAATTTTATTGCAGTTCTTTCTTCTCCTTCTATTGTTATATCGGAGAATGCTGGTATACATATTAAGTTTTTACCTGATGGTGCAACAAATCCTCTTGCGATAGCGATTGCTTTAATTGCTTGATTAAGAGCACCTGCACCTATTGCTTGTATTTCTACAGTTCCTTTTTCTCTAAATACATTAGCTAGTGCTCCCGCAACACTATTCGGATTTGATTTACTGGATACTTTAAGTGTTTCCATAATTATTAACTCATTCCTTTCTACACTAAATTATATTAATCTATTTGTAAAAAAGAACCTTAATTATTATCTTACTTTTTGTTCACTTTGAGTACTAAAAATATTGTATCCAATTGTGTTTTTACTAGCAGGTGTAATTATTCTTGTTTCAGTATTAATATTTACTGAAGATTTTGAATTGCTTATTCCTACATAAGTTCCATCATATGTTATTTTAGATGTTGCTAATGATACTGGTTGCTTACCTTCATTATGTATATCAACTTCCGGATTCATTATAGCATAAAATATTTTAAATCGTTCATCTGAATCAGATGCCAATCCATTCAATGCTCCTGTATCTTCTACTTTTAAAAACAAATTTTTTAAATAGTTTTCTTTAATACTCAAATATTTTTCGCTAACATATCTTCCACCTTTATATGTCTGATATAATCCAGCATATTGACTATTATAATATCTAGAATAATTAAATTGTTCTAAGACTTCATCATTACTGTTTGCACAAGATAATTCTTTTTCTAAGCATTCAAAATAGATTTCTTCATTTCTTACCAATAAATCTATATTTTTTGAGTCTTCATAATTCATAGCTGACTCAGTTACTTTTTGCATATTATCATAATATGTTTTTCCATCTATTCCATATTTGGAAGATAATATTTCTACAATTTTTGATGAGTCTGGATTCTTTTTAAATTCTTCTACAGCATCATATCCAACTAACGTTAACAATTGCATATAGTATCTAGTTGCTAGAGTGTAAAATGAATTACCTGTGCCAAAGAAAGTATACATCTTATCTTCATTTCCTTTTTCAGGATAGAAAAGCACATCGGATTCATTTTCTATAGTTGGATAAGTTAACATATATGCCCATGCATTTGCCTCACCTTCACCCCAGTTACAATATTCAGCAGTTGTTGGATCTAATTTGTTTATTACATTCATTTGTGTTGAATGAATTATTTCTTCAAAAAGTACATTTTTTCTTACTTTTTCATTTTCCTTTGCAATACAAATTTCTTTCTTATCATAATCAAAATAACTACTTGATCCTGTATTTGTAAATTTAATTGTTTTAATATTATTTTTTAGTGGGTTTATTAATAAATTGTTTATCAGTTCCTCCTTCTTGGGTATTTTACTGAATTTTAATAAATTATAAATATCATCATAATTTGTATATACTGTATCGAAAAGTTCCTTTAATTCTTTTTGAACCTCACTCGGATATTTTTTTATAGCATTATCTAGTTCTGGTTTTAATTTTTTGTATTCTTTTTCATCTTGTATTTTTCTTCTTTGCTCAGCTTCTAATTTTGTGATTTCAACTGTGTCTGTTAATGATTCACTTATAGTTGAAGCATTTTCTGACTCCATTGATATTGAAGTGGTTGTAATTGTGTTTTCATTATTATTCTTATTTTTATTTAATTTACAACCAGCCATTGTTACTGCGGTTACTGTACTTAGAAATAAGCTTGTTATTCTAGTAGACCACTTAATTACTTCATTTTTGTTTTTATCATTCATATTATCACCTTCAATTTTATAATATCATTTTCTTATTTTTATGTAAACTAAAAGCAAGCGTGTTTACACTTGCTTTGCCAATAATTTATGTATTATTAGAATTTCCCGTTACAGAATTTACCATTGCTATTTGCCGGCCATGTAAATAGTCTATATTTCCCATTATATTTTCTAAATGATCCTTTTGAGGTAATTTCATATAGCGTAAGTCTCCTCATTCCTGTTGGATCTAGTACCATAACATCTTTCCATGTGATTGTTCTTGCATTTACACCTGATCTATATCCAATTATTGTTACATAATGTTGTCCTTGAGATCCATTAATATAAACAACTGATGGTCTACCTGCATTTATTTCTTGAATTATTTTTTCATATAAATCATGTGTATCTCTTGGCTTTTTGTCTGTTTTTGCATTTAATAGGAGATTTTCTGTTGCTCCATAAGATTTATAGTTCCTACAATATGGATTTTTAGGGCCACTTCCTAAATTATTGCTTGAATATCCATTTCCTATTCTTAACATTGTAACTGCATATGATAATGCAAGATCCATACAATTGCTTGATCCACTCTTTTGTGCAATAAAATGGTCATGAATAATATTCCAATTATAGCTTTTTAACATTATAAACCCATTATTATTATATACTTTACTTGGCGCTTGATACGTAAATGTTTTAGTTTGTTTTGAATCAACAAGTTTACTGCACTTATTATCACTATACAATTTTATAATCGCATATCTTTTAGGAGAAGTTTGTTTAACCTCAAGGGTATAGTGTTTAGATTCTCCTTTAGCAATTGTATGACAAGTATCTGTATACCCTTGACTGCCATTATTAAATGCCATAAATGTATAATACATTGTTTTATTTTGATTATGTTTAAAATAAATATCAGCTACTGATTTATCTTTTGTATATGTTGTTTGTGATGGTTGTGTTATTGTTAGTGCTGCTTTTGGGCTACTTGGAGAAGTCCCTGAATTTGAATTTGTTTTTTGATAAGTTTTTGTTTTAAACGTTCCTGATTTATTTTTACATTTGTTGTCTTGATAAGTTGTTATTTCATAATACGTTGGTGCTTTTGTTTGTGTAAAATTATATGTTGCTGGATTACATGTCTTACAATTTATAGGTACACAAGGGTATGTTTTTGTGTTTTTACCATTTTGATAAACTTTGGTAACATAATAAAAATCTTTATTACCAAAATATACAATTTTACCATTTATATATACCCTATCTCCATTAATTGTATCTGTAAAGAATATTGATGGAGTTAATAATGCCTGTTGATCTTTTGCTTGTAAATCCTTTTTAGGTTTAATTACCCAAACATAAAGAATTGCTATTACAAGTACTACTAGTGTAACTGTAACTCCTATTATTTCCCATTTCTTTTCTTTTTTCTCTTCTGGTGTTTCTTCATTTACTTCCGAAAATTTAAATTTTGCTTTTCTCACTTTATACTCACTCCTTATTTTAATATCTTAATACTATTTAAGTATAATTTTTTTTTAATTTTATGTCAACTTTTTTAAAGAAAAAAAGATTTATTAACTCAATTATACAATCCTCAAAAAAATTATATAAACTAAAAATAACCAATACTCAATAGTATTGGTTAAATAAAACATTATTTTTTACAAATAAAAACCTTGATAAATCAAGGTTAATTACATTATGGTGGAGCATAGCGGGATCGAACCGCTGACCTCCACGGTGCAAACGTGGCGCTCTCCCAGCTGAGCTAATGCCCCATAAATAACTCAATGAATTAATAATATCACTATAGTTATTTTATTGTCAAGCACTTTTTTTATATTTTAATCTAAATTTATAAAATCTTTATCTTTATGAGGCTCATCAAACAATAATCCTTCATAATTTCTTTGCCTTAGCACTTCATAGACTACTATTGCACAACAATTTGATAAGTTTAGAGCACGTACATTTTTAGTCATAGGTATTCTCATACATCTATCTATATTAGGTCTTAATATTTCTTTTGGAATACCAGTTGATTCTTTGCCAAATATTAAATATATATCTTTTGAAGTATCACTATAATCGAATGAGGAATGTGGCTTATGACCATACCTTGTAAAGAAGTAATACTCCCCATTATTTTTTGAAGTAAAGTCTTCCCAGTTCTTATATACATAATATTCTAATTTATCAATATAGTTTACTCCACTTCTCTTTACACTTTTCTCGTCCAATGAAAATCCAAGAGGTTCAATTAAATGAAGTCTTGTGTTAGTTGCGACGCAAGTACGCATAATATTACCAGTATTGGTTGGTATTTCTGGTTCATATAAAACTATATTTATCATTTTACTTTACTACTCCGCTTGCTTGTATTAATTTTTCTATATCTCTAATTGTTAAGCTATTAGCATCTTTCATTTGATATGCGATTACGTAATTATCTTTTACTACTAAGAATGCTGGATAAGTTATTTTTTTACCATTATAACCATATTCTTTTAATAATTCTGTTATCTCATCTTTACTTGCGTTGCTTGCATTTAAGTATACTGTATCATTTTTCACATTATATTTATTAAGCAAATCAACTAAATTAATCTCTAGGTCACGACATGCTTTATTATCTGCTGTACCTATATATAAATAGAAATTATCATGACTATTTACATATTCTTTGAATTCATTTTTACTAATTTCTTGAACTTTGCCGCTTATTACTGGTGTACTAAACTCATATTTTTTATAATTTCTATACCAAGTACTCAATCCTAGAACTGCAAGTATTACTAGTATAAACATAACTATTACATATATATAGTTTTTTAAAGGTATTTGTTTTTCTTCTTCTATGTTTTTATTTTCCATTTTATCACTCCTAGATTAATTATACATCAATGCAAGAAAAAAAGAAATTAGTTTTTTGCATCAAATTTCTTTCTTTCAACATATCCTAAAATTCTTTTACGAAGTCTTATATTGTGTGGTGTAACTTCTACTAATTCATCACTATTTATATAGTCGAGTGCATATTCAAGTGTGATTGGTCTAGGTCTTTTTAATACAACTGTATGATCTGAACCAGACGCTCTTACATTTGTAAGGTTTTTACCTTTAACAACATTTACTGCAAGGTCGTTTCCTCTTGTATGTTCACCAACTATCATGCCTTCATATACTTCTACACCTGGTTCTATAAACATAACTCCACGGTCTTCTAGTCCACCTAATGCATAAGCAGTTGCTTTACCATTTTCCATTGATACTAGAACTCCTAGCGGACGTTCACCAACATCAACAGTTGCCATAGGTCTATATTCTTTAAATGAATGGTTTATAATTCCGTATCCTTTAGTTAAAGTCATGAAGTTAGTTGTAAATCCAATTAATCCACGTGATGGAATTGTATATATAAGTCTTGTTTGCCCATTTAGGTTAGACATTGATTCCATTATAGCGCCACGTGTTCCTAGTTGTTCAATAACACTACCTACTGTATCATCAGGACATTCAATTTGAAGTTCCTCATATGGTTCCATTTTAACGCCATCTATTTCTTTTATAATTACTGCTGGTTTACTTACTTGAAGCTCAAACCCTTCACGACGCATATTTTCAATTAATATAGATAAGTGAAGTTCTCCACGGCCTGATACAATCCACGATTCACTATCATTTGGTTCTACTCTTAAACTAACATCTTTTTGTAACTCTTTGTTAAGTCTTTCTTCTATCTTTCTTGCGGTTAGAAGTTTACCATCTTTTCCTACAAATGGAGATGTATTAACTCCTATTGTCATTTGCAAAGTAGGTTCATCTACGTGTAATACTGGAAGTGGTTCTCTTTTATTTGGATCACATAGTGTTTCACCTACTGATATATCACTAAGTCCTGCGACTGCGCAAATATCTCCTGCTTCTGCTTCTTCTATTTCTATTCTCTTAAGGCCAAGGTAACCAAACAATTTTTGTACTCTAAATTGTTTTACAGAGCCATCTAGTCTTATACAATCTACCATTTGCCCTACTTTTATTTTACCATTGTGTACACGTCCTACACCAATTCTGCCTACATATTCATTGTAATCTAATAATGCTGGTTGGAATTGAAGTGGTGCATTAGGATCTCCACTAGGTGCTGGAATTTCATCTATTATTAAGTCTAATAATTCTTTAAAGCCCTTTGTTTGAGTGGAAATATCTGGATCTAGGCTTGATGTACCATTTAGTGCTGATGCGTAAACAACTTTAAAGTCTAACCAATCTTCTTCAGCTCCTAATTCTATAAATAAATCTAGTACCTCATCAACAACCTCTAAGCATCTTGCACTTGGTTTATCTACTTTATTAACTACTACTATTGGTTTAACATGTGCTTCTAATGCTTTTTTTAATACGAATCTAGTTTGAGGCATTGTTCCTTCATATGCATCTACAACTAATAATACTCCATCAACCATATTCATGATACGCTCTACTTCACCACCAAAGTCAGCATGTCCTGGAGTATCTAATATGTTAATTCTATAACCATTGTAATCTATAGCGGTAGTTTTAGCTAATATAGTGATACCTCTTTCTCTTTCTAGTTGGTTTGAATCCATTGAGATATTACTTACATCTTCATTTTCTCTAAATGTTCCACTTGATTTTAATATTTCATCAACTAATGTAGTTTTACCATGGTCAACATGGGCAATAATTGCGATATTTCTTTTCTTCATAACGTACACTTCCTTAAACAAACTTTCTACATTATACCACATTTTCTAAAAAATTCAATAAAAAGTAAATAATTTAAAAAGTAAATTCTATTAAAAATCAACCATTTTTTATAATTTTATTATTTTTAGTTTATTTTTTATAATTATTTAACATTATGTAATGGTGAAGGAAATGATAAATAAAAGTATTTGGTTAAAAGGTATAAGAGATAAAAAGTGTAATACGCTTAAAAATGATATTAAGACTGACATTTTAATAATTGGGGGTGGAATAACTGGGCTTTCTTCCGCATATTTTTTGAAGGATTCTGGATATGATGTTACTTTGGTTGATTCATCTAGAACTTGTTATGGTCAGAGTTCTAATTCCACTGGGAAGTTGACATATCTGCAGGGATCAATATATGAAGAAATTTCTGATATATATGATATTGATACAGCGTCAAAATATTTATCTTCTCAAGTAGATTCAATTGAACTTATTAAGGATATAATTATTGAGAATAACATTAAATGTGATTTTGAAAGTAATAATTCTTTTGTTTTCACTAATAAAAAGGGTGAATTTAGTAGAATTGAGGCTATTGCTAAGTTATTAGATTATAATAATTTAAAATATAAGATGTTTAATAGCTTACCTATTAAGTTTCCGTGTATTAATGCGATTAAAGTTAATGATACTGCGGTTTTTAATCCTGTAAAATATATGATGGGGCTTAAAGAAATTATTAAGGATAATAATATTAAAATATATGAGAAAACTAAAATTGTTAAATTAGAACGTACTGATGATGGTTATATTGCTTTTACGGATAAATATAAAATTAGGACTAAAAAAGTTGTTCTTGCCTGTTTCTACCCCTTCTTTTTAAAACCATTTTTTTTCCCATTTAAAACTAAAATTAAAAAAGGATATCTTTGTGCAGCAACTATTGATAAAAATAGAAGATTTAACTCAATTAGTGAGGATGATAATATATATTCATTAAGATATCACACTGATTATAAGGATTACATTATATATGCTGGAGAAGAAAGAGATTTGGGTAGTAATATGGATAATGAGAAAAACTTTGATAATTTATTTTGGGTAATGAAGACTCAACTTAGTGAAAATATTAAGTATTATTGGTTTAATTATGATATTGAAACTAGTGATCATCTTCCACTAATTGGATACTTGGAAAAAGATAACCCCAATCTTTTGATAGGTACAGGGTACAATTCATGGGGTATGACAAATGGCACTATTGCAGGAAAAATAATAAGTGATTTAATTATGCAAAAAGAAAATAACTATTCCACTCTTTTTGATCCAAATAGAGAGTTTAATGTAAACAAACTGACAAGCTATTTAAGTTATAATCTGTCAAATGGATACCATTATATTTTGTCAAAAATAAATAAAAAACCCTCATTTTATAAGGAGTCTATGATAAAGGAGATCGATGGAGTTCAGTATGGAATTTACACTGATGATAATGGTAATGAATTCATTGTTAAAAGTACTTGTCCACATTTAGGATGTGGGTTGGTTTTTAATAGTATTGATAAAACCTGGGATTGTCCTTGTCATGGTTCTAGGTTTGATATTAAGGGTCAGGTGGTAAAGGGTCCTAGTTTATATAATATAAGCGTTGATAAAAAATAGTAATAATATTATAATCTTCTTATGGAGGATTTATGATGGGTAAAGACCGAGTTATTGGCGCTGGTTGTGGCGTTATATTAATAAATGATAAAAATCAAATACTTATGGGTAAGCGAAGTGATAATCCATTGACTGCGGATAGTGAAATGCATGAAGAAGGTTCTTGGAGCCTCCCTGGTGGTAACATTGAATATGGTGAAACTTTTTATGAAGCTGGTAGGCGTGAAGTAAAGGAAGAGGCTGATATTGATGTTGGAAGTTTAGAGGTTTTTTGTGTTCAAACTGATATGAATCAATTTGCACATTATGTTTCTGTTGGAATGCTATCAAGAGATTTTTCCGGTGATGCAAAGGTTATGGAGCCGGGTGAAATCGTTGCTTGGAAATGGTTTGATAAGGATAAAATTCCAACTAATATATTTTCTGCAAGTAAAAAAACTATCGAGTGTTATTTAAGTGGAAAATTCTATATTGACTAGTATTTTCTTTTTTTTATTATTTTTTTTACTTTTACATATATGAAACTTATTACAAATATTATTAACAGTATTCTTATTGGAACTTTCATTCTTGAAGTTATTTTAGTTAGTATTGTCCAGTTTTTTCCTAGGGAAAAGCCAAAGTACACAAATACAAATGTCCATGGAATACTTCCTAATGTTGTGTAAAGCAAAAATTTTTTAAAAGAAAGTCTTGTTACTCCTACTGGTAGAGAAATTAATGTTCTTATTATTGGGATGTTTCGGCCGATGCATGCGGCAAGTAATCCATATTTTTCAAACCATGTGTCTGTTTTATCTAAATCTTCTTCTTTCATAAAGAAATATTTTCCATATTTTTTTGCGAATCCTTTTCCGCCATAATAACCCATTCCATATATTACAATTGCACAAAAAACGCTTCCTAAAAGGCCGGTTAAAAAGGCGCCAAAGAATGTAAAGATTCCCTGCCCTGCTAGTATTCCACCTGTTGCTAATATAAGTTCGCTTGGTATTATTATAATTACTGCTTCTAATACCATTCCAAAAAACATTCCGAAGTAACCATAATTATTTATTAAGTTTAAAACGTATTGATCCATATAGTATCACCTATAAAATTATATTGTTTTATTTTTTTTATATACAATGAAACGGCACGAAACACATGAAACAATGGAATTTATATATAGTGTGAGTGAAATTATTAATGATATGTACAAACTAATCTGCGTATGATATTATATTAAATAGGAATATTAGGATAATTTCAGTTATGTTTTTTACAACATGACTGTGCATTTATTTAATATAATTGAATAGAATTAGTGGAGGATAATTATGACAGAAAAATTAGTAACGTTTTTATTAGGAGTTTTGGGAGGTATTAAGGCAATTCCTTTTGGAAGAGAGTTGATTGCATTTTTACTTTCTATGGTGCCTATTCTGGAACTTCGTGGAGGAATACTGGCAGCTAGAGCACTTGGCTTGAATCCGGCCGTGTCTTTTATAATTTGTTATATTGGAAATATATTACCTGTTCCTTTTATACTTTGGTTAATTAAATCTATTATAGATAAGATGCGTACAAGTAATGTAGGTTGTTTCAAAAAATTTGTACTTTGGCTTGATAAAAAGGTAGAACAGAAAAAGGGACAAATTGAAAAGTATGGTTTTTGGGGATTAGTTCTTTTTGTTGGTATACCATTACCTGGAACTGGTGCTTGGACAGGATGTCTTATTGCTGCAATGCTTGAAATGGATAAAAAGAAATCTTTCTTGGCTGCTTGTATTGGTGTATTAATGGCTGGTATTATTATGTCTATTTTATCAATCGGTATATTTGATGGGATTTTGGGATAAACTATCTTTGTAGGTAGAATTTGATAATACATTTTACATATACCTTTTTAACAAATTTTTTGTTATTTTTTAAAATTTAGTATTGACATCTATTTTATATATGTTATAATTTTAAATGTCTACTTGATGCGGACGTAGTTTAATGGTAGAACCTTAGCCTTCCAAGCTAACTACGTGGGTCCGATTCCCATCGTCCGCTCCAATTTGAATGTAACAGGCTTAAATATTAAGTCTGTTTTTTTATACCTTAAACCCACGTAGTTAGTTTGTGAAGGCAAATTGTTTCTCAACTAAATAAATAATAAATTTTTTCTTATAATTATTCATTGTAAAAGGCGCCCATTATTTGATGGTGCCTTTATTTTAGACATTAAAAATGAATTAGAAAAGATATTAATTTGTCTTATTAGAATTATATATTTCTACATATCCAGATTCTTCCATTACTTTATTATTCATATTTTCTATTATATCATCAACTAAATTATACCATTTTACTTGTATACTAAATCTTTTTGATTCATACTTTTTATTTCTATTCAGGCATCTATCTAGTGGTTGTATAGTTAATGGTCCAAAATGAACAGCGCTTGAATATGTGTTTTTTGGGATAAGATGTGCTTTTTTATATCTTCTTTTTTTATCCATATAAAATCATCTTTTACACCAAATAAAATAGCATCTATGGATTTCACACTTAGATTACCTCTAAGGATAAATCTGTCAATTGCTTTTTCAATAATAGCATCTTGATTTATTTCTTCATTTATTAAGTCTATTTTACTTTGGTTAGTGAGTTTATATTCTGAAGCTGATATTCTATTCTTTCCTCTTCCGTTGACTGTTCCATCTGCATAATGATATTCAAGATAGTTAATAATTGAATTATAACTTATTGAGTTTGAGATTAAAAAATCAATAAAGTTTGATATCCCCTCAACATGTACTGAATTTTTTACTCCCTTTTTTATACTTATTCTTTTTACTTTGCTATTAATTTTTATTATGATATCATATTTTTTCTTTCTATAGTCACAACAACAAGTTATAATATCTTCCCTTGTGATATTTATAAACAAATCTTCTATAAACTCTCTATACATTATATTTAATTCTTTTACTTTTTTATTGTTTAATTCGTTGCGTATATCTAATTCATTTTCAAATCCATTTCTATTATTATTAAAAACAATTTTTTACCTCACATGTATTATTGTGTATAACTTTCAAAATTCCTTTAGAAAGTGAAAAATATTAACATAATCTTACCTTCTTTATTTATTTTTCTATTATAATTTTAAAATTCATTAATATGTGATATATTTGTTACAAGGAGAAATGATTATGAAACTGTTTATTGGATGTTCATCAACTAATAATATACCAGATAAATACTTAAAGGATTGTAGTAATTATTTAGATGAACTATTAAGAGAAAATGATATTGTTTTTGGAGGATGTTCTACTGGTTTAATGGGCCTTGCCTATAATATTACTAAAGAATACAATAACAAAGTAATTGGAATATCTCCTACTATATTTAAAAGTGATTTAGATATTCTTGATTGTGATGAAAAAATAATAACTGAGAATACTAGTCGTAGAACTGAGGAATTAATTAATAACTCTGATGCACTTATATTTTTACCAGGTGGTATTGGTACTATTTATGAATTATTTACTGCGATTGAATTAAAAAGAAATCATGAATTTAATAAACCCATTGTTTTATATAATTCTAACCAGTACTTTACTAAATTGTTGAATTTTTTAAATATCTTGGCTGAGCGTTCTCGAATTGTAGCAGAATTGGATGTTAACGTTGGAAGAATACTTAGAAGAGAATACGAATTTTTTACTATTGACGAGGTAGAATTTTAAATGAAATGCGTTTAAAAGATAGGAGATGAAATACAATGGAAGATTTGAATTATGCGGGTTCTCAGTGGGCAAAATGGGATTTACATATACATTCGAATGCATCTGATGGAAAGGGAACCCCAGCGCAGATAATACAGAAAGCTAAAGAAAAAGGACTTTCTGTAATTGCTTTGACAGATCATCATACAGTCAAAAATATTGACGAAATAAAGGCGATAGGACGTGAAAATGGAATAACTGTTATAAGTGGAATCGAATTTAGAACGGAATATGGGGAAAAGTCTGTTCATATGATAGGATTATTTCCGGATGAATATAATGGGATAGAATTGACACAGCAGGCACTGAATGAACTGATTTTGGGACCATTAGATTTGTCTGAAACTGTTATTAAAGCTAAAGCGAAGGAGAAGGATGCTAACCTTTCGGATGAGAAGGCTTTTAAAAAAGGGATATTTCTTGTTCAGGTTAATTTTAAAGATGCAGCTAAATTAATTCATAAGTATGGAGGTTTGGTATCAGTCC
>ERZ779643.126-NODE-126-length-71096-cov-7.791219_pt1 | contig 71096 bp, 49 predicted proteins | sample MGYA00511564_ERZ779643 | MGnify/ENA primary metagenome ERZ779643 (study PRJEB29588, sample SAMEA2147114) | human gut metagenome | biome: human gut; feature: human-associated habitat; material: faeces | place: Denmark | collected 2008/2010 ...
AAATGCTCAATTCAATTGTTTGCTTCCCTAATTAAGTTTTCGGACGGCCTCCCCCTTTTGTTGTGTCCTGCCGCAGGCAATCTTTTCAAAAAAATCCGTCAGGCACTCCGCAAAAAAGATGTATCTTTGCATCTATTCAAGAAAATCCAGCATAAAAATGAAGATACTTCATACTGCCGATTGGCATTTGGGCAATGTATTCCACCGGCACGGCCGTGAGGAGGAGCATCGCCATTTTTTACAGTGGTTACTTAATGTTTTGACCGACGAGCAGCCCGATGCGCTGTTTATTGCGGGTGACGTGTTTGACCATGCCAACCCTTCGGCAGCTGCCGAACGCCAGCTCTATGATTTTCTGATTCATGCCACGCAGCAGGTTGAAGGGCTGCAGGTGGTGCTGATTGCCGGCAATCATGACGGCGCGGCCCGGCTGGAGGCGCCGTCGTCCATTTTGGGCATGCATCGCGTGTTTGTGCGCGGACTGGTGCATCGCCTGCCTGACGGTCAGATTGACTTCGACCGCCATGTCATTCCGCTTCATTCCCGTTTGCACGACCGCGTGGAGGCCCTTTGTCTGGCCATTCCCTATTTGCGCAGCTGTGATTATCCCGAAGGATTCACGGCTCAGGAAGGCATGCGCAGTTTTCTGCAGGGCGTCAGCCAGGCTGCGGCAAAAAGCCGCTATGCCGGCGTGCCGCTTATGGCCGTGGCCCATTTTTATGCCACCGGGGCTGAAATTAATGATGCGGAGCACAGCGAGCGTCTCGTCGTAGGCGGGCAGGACTGTGTGGACCTTTCCAAACTGGGCGTCGGCAAACTGTCCTACGTGGCGTTGGGCCACATCCATAAGGCCCAGCGTGTGGGTGGGCGTGAAGAGGTGCGTTACAGCGGCAGTGCCCTGCCCATGTCGTTCGGCGAGCGGGGCTATCGTCACGGTGTGGTGTGCGTGGAGCTCGACGAGCAGGGGCAGGCCCAAATCCGTCAGTTGCCTTATGAGCCCTTGCGCGCCCTGTGGGCCGTGCCGGCTTCGGGGTGTGCCGAGCCCGATGAGCTGTTGCGTGAAGTCAGCCGTCTGCCCCGGGTGGGTAAGTCAAATGCCGACGATGCCGCCTGGCCCTATTTGGAGTTGCGCGTGCATCAGAACGTGCCCGACCCCTCGCTGCAAAACCGCCTGTTTGAGGCTCTGGCCGACAAGGCTGTCCATTATTGCCGCACGGTGAGCGTGTCCGACGCGCCGGTGCATGAGGATGAACATTATTCCCTGCAGGGGTTGCAGCAGACGTCGCCTCTGGAACTGGCCGGCCGGTTCTACCGGCAGCGCTACAATGAGGACATGCCCGAATCCTTGCAGCAGTTGTTCCGGCAGGCCCAGCAGGACATGGAGCAGCAGTCCTGACGGTGGCCGGCTGTTTTTTCCCGTTTTTTTCTTCCCCTTCTTCCATGATTTGAACCGATTATGAAAATAGATAAGATAACGCTATGCAATCTGACGTCGCTTGCCGGTGAGCAAGTGGTGGATTTTACGGTGGAGCCTCTTCGCTCGGCCGGGCTTTTTGCCATTACGGGCGACACGGGTGCAGGCAAGTCGACCCTGCTGGATGCCGTATGTCTGGCCCTGTATAACAAGTCGCCGCGTTTTGACGGGGCTGAAAAGCTGAATGCTGACGAACGCGAGGTGCGCCAGACCGACGGTAAGGCTCTGTTGCAGACTGACGACGTGCGCAACCTCATGCGGCGCGGCTGCACCGAGGCTTACTCACGGGTGGAGTTTACGCTTGAGGGCGGGCGGCGCTATGAGGCCGGCTGGCAGATGAGCCTGAACCGCAACGGCAAGCCACGTCCCGTAGTACAGACGCTGCGTCAGCTGGCTCCGCGCCAGGAGGAAGTGCCCTCGGGCGAGGTTCCGGCACGCATCGTAGAACTGATAGGGCTGGATTATACGCAGTTTACACGTACAGTACTGTTGGCGCAAAACAGTTTTGCCAATTTCCTCAAGGCCAAGCGTGTGGACAAGTCGGCGCTTCTGGAAAAACTCACCGGAACGGAAATATACGGCAAGATTTCGCAGAAAATATATGAACACTATACCGAGGCCAACACCCGGATGAGCATGCTCTCCAACGACTATCAGACGGCGGCGGCACGTTGTATGGACGAGCCTGACTACCGCAAGATGGAAGAGGAGCAGCAGCTGGTGGATTCGCAACTGAAGAACCATCGTGAGCAGCTCCTTTCGCTGCAGGAGCAGCTGAAGGATTTCGAGGCTTATTTCAAGGCACTTGAAAACGTACGGCAATGCGAACGGCGATATACCGAGGCCAACCGCAACTATGTGTCGGTTCATGCTCAGGAGCTCGAGCTGAAGCGCCACGACCTGGTGCTTGAGGTGCAGCCGGTGTTTCAGGAAATCAAGGTGCGTGAGGCTGACATCAGCGACCTCCGCCGGCAGGAAGAAAAGAACCAGGAACTGCAGGAGCAGAGCCGTGTGCGGGTGGAGCAGTACCGTAATCAGCTGCAGCAGGCCGTGGAGCGCGAAAAGAGTGCACGCGAGTTGCTGCGTCTGCGCCAGCCGGCTTTAAAGAAAGGATATGCCCTGAGCGGCGAAATCAGGCAGGCCGAGGGCCAGTTGGGAAACTTGCGCAATGATTTTCATCAGTCGGAGCTTAAACTGGAGGAGTTGAGGCTGAGTCTGGCCACGCGGCGCCGTGAATATGAGGAAAACAAACGGACGTTGGCCGAGCTGGAACAGATGCTTCAGTCGCTGGCCATCCATCAGCGCATGTTTGACAGCTACGAATTGCTGCTCGACAAGTTCAAGCAGCTTTCTGCCGTTACCGACCGCCAGCAGCAGCGCACCAAGCAGCTGGCCGAGTTGCAGAACCGTAAGGTGGTGTTGCAAGCGTCAACTGAAAGGATGGTTAAACAGCGCAATGAATGCGAGTCCCGTTTGCAAACCTTGCGCAACGAATTGAAAATACATCAGCAGGCCAACAGCGGACACGACGGGAAAACGCTTCAGCAAAACGTGGCCAAGCTGCAGGACCAGCTGAACAAGCTGGAAGGCGCCCGCACCTTGTGGAACCGTATTTCCGAGGGGTATGCCGAAATCAGTGAAAAGAGCGCAGCCATTGCCCGCGACAAGATGGATATGGAGCAGACCAACCGTCAGATTGGCGAATGGGAGATTGAGGTGGAGCGCCTTACCGAGCATTTCAAGGTGCTTGAGCGCTCGCATCTGTTGAGTCAGAGTAAGGATATTGTGCGCCTGCGCAACGAACTCAAGGAGGGAAGTCCTTGCCCGCTTTGCGGAGCTACCCATCATCCGTATCATACGGAAACGGAGCGTGAGCTCGGACAGCTTATCGACAATATTGAACGCGATTACGACGAGGCGCAGCGGAAGTTGCAGCATGCCGTTAAAACGCTGGCCGCACTGCGCGAGCAGCAGTCGGCGGCCCGTTCGCGCTATGATACGGAAAACGAGTATCTGTCCCGCCGTCAGGAGTGGGTCAGGGCCGATGTCGAATCGTGGGGCACGTATGCCCATCTTGCTCCCTCGTTTGCCGATTGCTCGCCCACGGTCAATCAGGACGCCCGGCGTATTATGATAGAGCAGTTGCTCGAAAACACCGTGACTTCGCTTGAAGCAGCCGGAGAGGAGTTGGAGGTGTACAACCGGCATCAGACGGAAATCAACCGTATCAATGCTCAGATGGCCGATATCGACCTGGCCTTGAGCGAAAGCCGCGACCAGCTGAATTCCATCAATACCTCAATCAAGGTATGTCAGTCGCAGGCTGAAACGCTGCAGCGGCAGTTGCAGGACGACGAACGCCAGGCCGGCGAGGTGTATGAGCGGATTGATGCCCTGTCGACCCTGTCGGCATGGTTCTCCGACTGGAAGAATAACCGCGATGCCTTCCGCTTGAAGCTGACCAACCTGTATGAAGCCTGGAAGAGTGTGAATACCCGTCTGACTTCGGCCCGCGAGAAAAATGTGGAATTGGAGCATACCATTAAGGAACTGGCGGCTATTGAGGATACTACATCCGTACAGAGTACGCAACTTCGTGACAAATGTGCCCATTTGAGCGAGGTGCTCCACGACAAGCAGAAGGAACTGGAACTGCTCTTCGGCAAAAAGTCGCCTGAGGCAGAGGCTGAACGTATGGAAAAGGACATCAGCCGGGCACAGGAACTGACCCAGGAATCGCAGGCCTGTTTTGAAAAGGAAAACGAGAATTATCAGAATCTTAAGGGAACGGGGCATAACCTGTTTGAAAACCGTCTGAAGCGCCAGCAGGAAATGAGTGAGCGCCGGTCGGCACTGGACTACTGGATTCTGAAATTCAATGCGTCGAACGCTCCGTTGCAGTTTGCCGAGCTGGAACGCATATTCAGCGATCCGCGTGACTGGGCCGCCCTGCGTCGCGACATCGACCAGCGCATCAAGCAGGTGACCATTGCCGAGAACGAGTTGCAGAGTGCGCGCCGCACCCTGCTCGAAACGCAGAATACCACCGGCGGCAGTTATGGCGAGAATACCGAAGTACGCAACGAATTGCAGCGGCGTACGGTTGAGCTGGATGGACAAATCAGCCAGCTTCAGCAGCGGGCCGTTGAAATTTCGAATCGTCTGTATGCCCACAAACTGGGCATGGCCGAGGCCATGAAGGTGAAGCAGCAACTGGAGGAGGCTACCCACTTGCGTGACGAGTGGTGGAAGCTGAATACGCTTCTGGGCAGTGCCGACGGTAAGCGTTTCCGTGAACTGGCGCAGAGCTATACCTTCCAACTCTTGGTAGAGCAGGCCAATTTGCAGCTGCGTCACCTCTCGCCGCGCTATCAGCTCTATTCGCCCAAGGGCTCGCTTACGCTGGAGATTATCGACCGCGACATGTGTGACGAACACCGTTTTGTCAGCTCGCTTTCGGGGGGCGAAACTTTTGTCGTCAGTCTGGCACTTGCGCTTGGCCTCTCGTCCATGTCAAGCCGTAATCTGGCTATCGGCAGCCTGTTTATTGACGAGGGCTTCGGCAATCTTGACCATGAGTCGCTCGACCTGGTTATGAACGCGTTGGGCAACCTTGAAAATGCGCAGGGCCGTAAGGTGGGTGTCATCAGCCATACCGACCAGATACGCTCGCAAATCAGTCCGCAGATACGGCTGGTCAAGACCCCTCGCGGCGGTCAGAGCCGCATTGAAGTGGGGTAATGAAAACTTGTTTGTTCAATCTTAAAAATACCGATTGCTTATGTTCATGAATCAGTTTTATCTGGTCATTACGTCAGAGCATCTGGAGAAAGTGCTCCAAAAACTCATTGACATGGGGCTTGCTGCCGGCAAGAATATCCTGCTGGCCATTGTTGTGTATATTGCCGGACGTTTTATTATCAAGCTTATTAACCGGCTGATGTTGCGTACGTTTGCGCGGCGAAAGGTTGAATTGTCGGTACAAACTTTTCTCAAGAGTTTTATTAATATCCTGTTGACCATCATTCTGATTGTTTCGGTAATCAGTGTGCTGGGCATCAATACAACATCCATTGCAGCCTTGCTGGCATCGGCCGGTGTGGCTGTGGGTATGGCCTTGTCGGGCAATTTGCAGAATCTGGCCGGCGGTCTGATTATCTTGGTATTCAAACCTTATAAGGTAGGTGATTATATTGAGGCACAGGGCACGCAGGGCACAGTGCGCGAAATACAGATATTCCATACCATCGTAACGCGTCCCGACAGTACGTTGGCCTATGTGCCCAACGGGGCCATGAGCAGCGGACTGATTACCAACTATTCCCGCAACGAGTTGCGCCGTCTTGATTTTGTGGTGGGAGTGGATTATGGAGTCGACGTCAGTCGCGTGGAGGAGATTACCCGCCGTATTGTTGACAACAATCCGCTCGTCCTGTCGGATCCGGCACCGTTTATAGCTGTCGACGCTTTGGCTGAGAGCAGTGTGAATGTCTTGATTCGCGTGTGGAGTAAAACGACCGACTATTGGAAGCTCTACTACGATTTGCGGCGTGAGATTTACGACACGTATAACCGTGAAGGCATTGATTTTCCGTTCCCGCAGCAGACGGTGCATATAGCCAAGTCGTAGGCTGCATGCGGGTTCTGCCCGCGCCGGTTGAAATAAAAAAGGAGCAGCGGCAAGCTACATTACGGATGGCTTGCCGCTGCTCCTTTTTATTTAGGGAAAGCAAGATGATAGGCTTTATTGTTTGGCGGAACGCTGCCCGTTTATCTCTACCACTTCATAGACCAGCAGTACGGATTCATATTCTGCAGCAAAACCGTCGTCCCACTTTCCGTCGTCAGTTACTTTCAGGGTTGCCCGAACGGACTTGCCGTTTTTCTTTCCACCCGTCAGACGGTCATATTGGGTTTCCAGTTGCCCTCCGGTACGGTCGGCCACCCAATATTCGGTAGAACTGCCGTCCGGCGTAAAGCTTCTTACTTCGTGACCGATGCGTAGTGTGCCTTGCAGCGTTTGCAGGGTGGTGTGTTTGTCGTCGGTTGCCGTGGTGGCTGTGATGCTGCTCTCGTCAAACAAAGGGGCATCCTGTCCGATTTCAACAAACAGCGCCTTGCCCGGAGCCGAATCAAACAACTCAAAATAGCGCATGCCGCTGTTTCCTACACCCCAGCCGCTGCAGGTGATGGGTATGGGGTAGTGTGACATGCTGTCCTGTATTCTTTTGGCATATTCTCCGTCCGGTTTTAAAACGTAGCGTTCTACTCCGGGCCTTCCGGCGTCGGTCTTTTCCAGACGTGCTGTCTGACGGGCGTCCCATCCGGGCTGTCGGGCCAGGGCCTTGAGCAAAGCGTCGGGACCTGCACCTTCCATTTTAATCCATTGCATAAGACGGTGGGGACGCGCGTCGTTATGGCGTACCATTACGGCACCTTCGGCGTCAGCCAGCACCGTAATATTTTTGCTGTGCTGGGCCCAGAACGTAAGTCCGCCTCCTGTTACTTTTCTCCATTCAAAGCCTTCGTAGGGCGCACGTTGTGGCGCTTTTTCAGATGTTTTTTCAGTAGGAGCGGGTGTGGATGAACCGTTTCCCTTGGGAGGCTGGCAGGCTATGGTCAGTCCCATAAACAAGATGGGGAGAAAGTATGATTTCATGGCGTGTAGAAAAATTAAAGTTTGAAGTAGTATGGATTAAATCCCCAGTCGTTTTTTCAGTTCCATGAGGATTTGAATATCTTTGTCGCGCATTTTCCCGTTGGTGCCCGGCGGACAGTTGAGAATGAGGATGTTGTCGTTCTTGGTGCATTGGCGATACAGCTTCTCCAACTCGTCTACCGTTTTGTATTTCAGGTCTTTTGAATTGTAGAACCAGCATTGGCTGATGCATACGGTTGATTCCCAGGGCATGTAATACTGCTGGCCGTTGTAGGTAAACAGCTTGGGGTCGTTGTCGGTGGGCAGGTAGGGGTCGCCCAGTCTGAAGTCGCTCGGGAAGTAGCGTATGGGGTAACCTTCCTTTTGCTGGTCGGGCAATACGGGGTGGGTATCGGCATTCTGAGGCAAACCGATGCTCCAGTTCACGCCAATCTGGCAGTTGGGTTCGCGGCTCTTGATGGCCTGGTAGATTTGCAGTATCGGCCACCGGTAGTTCTGCTTGGTCCATCCGCCGTCGAGCCAGAATTCAACCAGCGGAACGCGTTGCGCGCGTACTTTCTGCAGCAGTTCGTCAATCTGTTTGAGCATGTATGCGTTGTAGGCAGCGTCTTTCGACGGGTCATTGACCTCGGGGTTTACTTTCCGGTCCCATAGCGAATAGTAGAGTCCCAGTCCGATACCGTATTTCTTGCATGCTTTGGCCACGGCCGTCACCACGTCGGTCGTATTGCCCGACGACGCCACGTCGTATTCGGTATAGCGGCTGTCCCACAGGCAGAATCCGTCGTGATGTTTGGTGATGAGAATGACGTATTTCATACCGGCGTCTTTGGCCGTTTTTATCCATTGCTCGGCATCAATTACGGGCGGCGCGTACGAGGAGGCAGGTTTGGAGCCGTCGGTCCATTCTTCGTCATGAAAGGTGTTGATGCCGAAGTGGATAAACATGCCGTACTGCCGTTTGATTTGTTGCTGTTGGGCCTTGCTGGGAGAGGTTGAAGGTTCGGGCAGGATGTAGCGGTGGTCTGCCAGGGCCGGTTGGGCCAGCAGCATCAGGCTGAGGCCTGAAAGCACGAAAGCTTTTTTCAGTTTGTTTTTCATGATAAGTAGATTTGAGTGATGAATAATATGTGTAAACATAAAACGGAAAAGTGTCTCCATTTCTCTAAAAGCGTGGAGAAGACACCTTTCCGTTTTTTTTGATGGATGTGTATTGAAATATTTCAGTCTGCCGGGAGTATGCCGCATGTGCCATACGGGGTGTTCCCGTATCTCCCCGGACAGTTTTTCCTATTTCACTTCGCTGCCCGGCTTCACTTCGCGGTCAACGGTCATGACGCTCAGACTTCCGTCAAAGTTCTCGGCTGAGAGAATCATGCCCTGGCTTTCAATGCCGCGCAGCTTGCGGGGGGGCAGGTTGGCGATAAAGCATACCTGCTTGCCTACCAGTTCTTCGGGCTTGTAGTGCTTGGCAATGCCGCTGACGATAGTGCGGTTTTCCAGTCCGTCGGCAATTTCAAACTTCAGCAGTTTGTCGGCTTTGGGCACGCGCTCGCAGGAGAGTACCGTACCTACGCGCAGGTCGAGCTTCTCGAAGTCTTCAAAAACAATGTCTTTTCTTATCGGGTTGGCCTTGTAGTTGGCCTCTTCGTTGGCCTTTTTGGTATCCAGCAGTTTCTGTACCTGTGCCTCAACCACACTGTCCTCGATTTTCTCAAACAGCAGGGCCGGTTCGCCCAGCTGGTGTCCGGTAGGCAGCAGGTCGGTGCGTCCCAGGCTGTCCCAGTCGAAGGCTTCGACGTTGAGCATCTGGCGCAGGCGGGCGCTGCTGAACGGCAGGAACGGCTCGAAGGCGATGGCCAGGTTGGCCACCAGCTGCAGGGAGAGGTTGATAACGGTCTTGACGCGCTCGGGGTCGGTCTTAATCACCTTCCACGGCTCGCTGTCGGCCAGATATTTGTTGCCGATGCGGGCCAGGTTCATGGCCTCCTTCTGGGCGTCTCTGAAGCGGAAGTCCTCGAGCAGGCGCTCCACCTGAGCCTTGACGTCGGTAAACTCGCGGATGGTCTGCTCGTCATATTCCGTCAGGTTGCCGGCAGCCGGCACTACGCCGTTGTAGTATTTCTTGGTGAGCTGCAGGGCGCGGTTCACGAAGTTGCCGTAAACGGCCACCAGCTCGTTGTTGTTGCGGGCCTGGAAGTCTTTCCACGTAAAGTTGTTGTCCTTGGTTTCGGGCGCGTTGGCCGTGAGCACGTAGCGCAGCACGTCCTGTTTGCCCGGCAGGTCTTCCAGATATTCGTGGAGCCATACGGCCCAGTTGCGTGAGGTCGAAATCTTGTCGTCCTCCAGGTTGAGGAACTCGTTGGCCGGCACGTTGTCGGGCAGGATGCACGAACCTTCGGCTTTCAGCATGGCCGGGAATACGATGCAGTGGAACACGATGTTGTCCTTACCGATAAAGTGTACCAGACGTGTGTCGGGGCTTTGCCACCACTCCTGCCACGTGTCGGGCAGCAATTCCTTGGTGTTGGAGATGTAGCCGATGGGCGCGTCGAACCATACGTAGAGCACCTTGCCCTCGGCACCCTCTACCGGCACGGGAATACCCCATTCCAGGTCGCGGCTTACGGCGCGCGGCTTCAGTCCCATGTCGAACCAGCTCTTGCACTGGCCCATCACGTTGGAGCGCCATTCCTTGTGCTCCTCCGTAATCCATTTCTCCAGCCACGGCTGGTGCTTGTCGAGCGGCAGATACCAGTGTTTCGTCTTGCGCAATACCGGTTTCGAGCCGCTGATGGTGCTGTGCGGGTTGATCAGTTCGGTAGGAGAGAGTGCCGTTCCGCACTTTTCACACTGGTCGCCGTAAGCTCCTTCGGCGTGGCAGTGGGGGCATTCGCCCATAATGTAACGGTCGGCCAGGAAGGTCTTGGCCTCTTCGTCGTAGTATTGTTCGCTTTCCTGTTCAATCAGTTCATGCTTGTCGTAGAGCGTACGGAAAAAGTCGGAAGCCGTCTTGCAGTGCACTTCCGACGTGGTACGTCCGAAAAAGTCAAACGAGATGCCGAAGCCCTCAAACGAGTCGCGAATCAGCTTGTAGTAGCGGTCCACCACTTCCTGGGTGGTGCAGCCCTCCTTACGGGCACGTATCGTCACCGGCACGCCGTGTTCGTCCGTACCGCAGATAAACAATACGTCGCGTTTTTTCAGACGCAGGTAACGCGCATAGATATCAGCTGGCACATACACCCCCGCCAGGTGACCGATGTGTACACCGCCGTTGGCATAAGGAAGTGCAGCCGTAATGAGCGTACGTTTGAAATTCTTTTCTGTCATATCCAGTTTTATGCAGTTGTTACAATAATCTCAGTATTTGGGGTGTAAAGTTACTTATTTTTTTGTATATGCAGGTGCTTTTGTCTGCGATAACTTGAATAGGCGGCGGGCGCTTTTTCCAAAACCGGTAAGTACCCGGAATATATGGTTTATGGTTCAACTGTATACAAAGTTGAAGTTTTGTCAAGTAAATATTATTTTTTTTTGTATTTTTAACGAGTGTGGCGGTTTTGTAAATCAGCATCTTACTACCTTTGCACAATAATTATGAAATAAAACTAGATTAAACCGGGAATAGTAAATGAGGCGAATATTTTTATGTTTTTTTTATACTATTGTTGTGGTGCGGTTCAGAAGTACAAGCCCAGCATTTCGCCGTAAAGACCAATGCGCTGTATTGGGCCACCGCTTCGTTTAATGCCGGAGCTGAGATGCGTGTGGCTCCCAAATGGACAATCGATGTATCGGCATCCTACAATCCGTTCACTTTTTCCGATAACAAGAAACTCAAGCATTTTGCCATCGAGCCCGAGGCCCGCTACTGGCTTTGTGCGCCGTTTGCCGGCCATTTTGTGGGAGCCGACCTGCTTTATACGCACTACAATGCCGGTGGCATCAAACTGCCTTTCGGCATCTATCCCGACCTGGCCGACTATCGTTTCCAGGGCGACCTGGGTGCCGTGGGACTGGTGTATGGCTACAGTTGGATGCTGCCCAACAAGCGCTGGAGCATTGAAGGCGTCGTGGGGCTTGGCTTTGGGCTGACCCATTATACGCAGTATGCCTGTGCCGTATGCGGCAGCAAGGTTGGCGAGCGTACGCGCGGCCTGTTTATGCCCACCAAGTTGTCCTTGTCTATTGTGTACTACATCAAGTAGCTACACCCTTCCTTCCGCTCTTTATTCAAACCGATAATTCTACTGACTCTGATTTTCTGAAACAAGATGAAATCAATTCATTATATAGCATTATGTATGTGGGCCGCGTCGGCCGCCGGAGCCTTTGCCCAGGCCGGGCAGGATTTGCAGGCCGAGTGGCCCGACAGCACCACCCTGCGCCTCCGTTTCACGCTGGCCGAGGGGAGCGACGCCGTGGGCAGCAACTATGCCGTATGCGCCACACCCTATCTTTACAGCGACCGGGGCGACACCCTGCAGCTTCAGCCGTCGGTGTTCCGCGGCAAGCGCAACCAGCGCTATACCGAGCGGGCCCGCTATTATGGCGACACCGCGCCGGCCGCCGACCGTGAGTATGCCCTTGGCAGTGCGTCAGCCTACGACCTCACCCTGAGCCGCACGGACCATCCCTGGCTCTTCCGCGGTAAGGTCAGTCTGGGCGTGATGCGCGAAAAAGAGGGCTGCTGCGATGTGGCCGACCTGCCCGCAGCCGACAAGGGATATTTTGTGTACATCCCGCCGTTCAATCCCGTGCTGCCCTTTGTGCCCGACAACAGCGGCCGTGCCGGCGAGCTGGAAAAGGACAACCCCGTGCTGCACCACATTTCGCAGTATCGCCCGTACGACAAGTCGCGCATCCTGCGTAAGGAGAAGGGCGCCCTGACCATCTATTTCCCGGTCGACAAGTCACAAATCCGCACCGATTTCCGCGAGAACAAAACCATTCTCGACCGCATTGTCAACATTACGCGTGAGGTGATGGCCGACACCACCTCCAGCGTCAAGGTGATTCAGATTGTGGGTCTGGCCTCGGTTGAAGGTCCGCAGGCCCGCAACAACCGGTTGGCCGGACAGCGTGCCGACGCCCTCAAGCGCTACATCCAGCAGCGTGTCAGCGTGCCCGACTCGCTCTTTGAGTGCGCCAACGGCGGTGAGGCATGGACCGAGCTGCGCGACCAGATTGAGGAACTCCAGTTTGAAGGCCGCGACGAGGTGCTGCGCATCATCGACACCGAGCCCAACCTCGACCGGCGCGAGGCACGCATCAAGCAGCTCAACGGCCGCCGCACCTACAACTACCTGAAGAAGCACGTGCTCATCGACCAGCGTAATTCCGGTTACCTGCAAATCTATTACGACTACGTGCCCGACCACGCCGCCGCCGTCATCAACCAGGCTTCCGCCCTGCTGGGAGAGGAAAAATACGACGAGGCGCTCCGCCTGTTGCGCACCGTAGAGACCGACAAACGCGCCTACAACGCTCTGGGCGTCGCCTACTACATGACGGGCGACACGGCCCGCGGCCTGAAATACCTGAAGGCAGCCGCTGCCGACGGCAACGAGGCCGCCCGCAACAACCTGCGCCAGATGCAGGCCACCGAGCGTGCCCGGCAGATAGCCGACGGCAAGTAGTAGTGGCGCGTAGAAACAACGGTAGTCCTATTTTTTTACTATTGATATATTACTAACATTACAATTTTATATTATTATGATGAGAAACAGCAAACATTTTGCGCTTGGGGCAGCCACGCTGTTGCTGAGCACCGCAGGGTTTACCGCCTGCTCTTCTGAGGACACGTTTACCGGAGGCTCTTTTTCCGGCGAATCCGTAAAAACTCAGTTTGCCATTAATGTTCCGGCCGTAGGAAAGTCTGATGCCAGAATGGGTGAAGATATTGTGCAGGGACAGAGTGATGTGGTTTTCCGCGGAATGAGCAATATCCGTCTGGTTCCGTTTGAGTTAGGCTCAGATCCTTCTTCTGTAACGGAACCTTTAACCGGGTCGGAGTCTCTGTATTACAATGCGATTGAGTTGGGAGCCATTGGAAGTAGCGATTTGAAGAGTACGGCCAAATACAAAGTTTATAATGATGTGGAACTTCCGATTGGTGTAAACGCTTTCCTGTTCTATGGCGAGGCAACTGACAAGAGTGGCGATGCATCAGACAAGACCAACGGTGCGCTTGTACCGTCCTATTCAACTCAAGGCTTGGAGGCCGGCAAGACATTGGCTGACGTACACTTTGATTTGAAGGGTATCTTGGTAGGTGATGATTATCAGACTACACAGACCGGTTTGTTGGCCATTTTGGATGGAATAGCCAAAACTGAAGGCTGGAAGGATGCCACCGGAACTTTGAAACCTTATTATGATTCGTTTATCGGTATGAAAGCCGGATCTGCCAACAACATATTGCTGGCTGTGCAGGATTTGTATAATGCAGTCAAGGGTGATGTGTTGACTGACGAGAACGGCTTGAAAGCTAAAATCGCAACAAAAATTGAAGAGTCTTTTACACCGAGTGGCAGTAGTGTGCCTTATACTTTAACTTATAATACTACTTCCTTGGCTCAGTATCCTGCCGGTATCGGCCTGCCTGATGGCGCTGTTCAGGTAGCGTGGAATACGGACCATTTTGAATATACTTCAAATGTTAACTATGATGGAGGTACTTCAATGAATGTATCCGGTCTTGACAAGTATGTTTACCCCGCTTCTCTGTATTATTGGGACAATACGTCTTTGAAGACTTCTAACAGTCAACAATCCAATAATTATGGCGCAAATGACTGGAGCACGATTATCAATACTTTGTATTCAGAATGGGCTGTAACGGCTTCAACCCAGTCGGTAGCTCTGGCTAAGGCTATTAATTATGCTGTGGGCCGTTTGGATGTATATGCTGCCTTTGCTGCGGGTGAAATTTATGATGCTAATCCCAGTGGTCAGCAGCCTGTGAGAATTCCGGATGGCGGCTTTACGTTGACCGGTGTGCTGATTGGCGGTCAGAAAAACGTGGGATGGAATTTTACTCCGCTTGAAAGTGACGGTACGGAAAAAACGATTTATGATGCCGCTGTTGATGCCGGAGCAGCCGGTACTGAGGGCGTAACACGTACTTCAGGATTGAAGAACCGTACGCTGGTGCTTGAAACTGCAGGAAAGGGAGGTGAGAAAGTAAACTTTGCACTTGAATTTACCAATAATAGCAGTCAGGCATTCTATGGTAAGGACGGACTTGTTCCGGCTGGCGGTAAATTCTATTTGGTAGGTCAGTTGAGTGCCGATGGTTCTCATGCAAAGGTTTTTGAAAAAGACCACTATACCAAGGCAACCGTAACCATCAACAGCCTGAAGAATGCTTACAACTGTATTCCTGACCTCCGCTCTCCGAAGTTGGAGTTGGGCCTCTCTGTTGATTTGAAATGGGAAGAAGGTCTTTCTCAGAATGTAACCATTCAGTAATTTAATTCAAAAAATCCTCCTGCCCGGGCGCGATGAGCGCGGGGCAGGGGCGTATAGGGTGGTAGGCTTTGATCGGCCTGCCACTCACCAACAAAGTCCGTAGAAAAATTTACGGCGAGCCGCCGAAAAAAAATTAGGTGGGATGTAAAAATTTTTTCAAGCAGTGTAAAAATGATGAGGATACGCAAACCATTCGGTATAGGTCGGTTCTTGCAGCTGGGCGGCTGCCTGGCTGTGGCGTGTGGGCTGGCTACGAGTTGCATCAATGAGGATTTGTCGAAGTGTGGTCGCGACTATGCCGTCGACTATGAGCTGAAGTTGTCCACTTCGTTGCAGCTGGCACTCGACGAGGAGTTCGTGACGGCTGAGGAGCAGGCTCTGGCAGCCCGTCTGCGTGACGATTTGGGCAACGTGTTGAGCGACAAGGCCCGGGTGATGGACCTCTCCTTTTTCAAGGAGCAGGGCGGCGAGCTTGAAAAGCACCAGCGCTTGACGCCTAATGCCAACGAGGCGTCGGTCACGGTGTACATGAACCGCGGCAATTACTACAACGTGGCCCTGGCGGCTACCGACAATAAATATGAGGTGGCCATCGACGGCGCTTCGGCCTACCGCAGCATCAGTCTGCTGCAGCTGGCTGCCGATACGGTGGATGCCTACCACTCGGCCCTGTATATGGGATTGGAGCGCATGGCCCTTTCGGAGCAGTCGGGCCATTATTACGTACCGCTCTACATGGTGAACTCCGTGCCCGTACTGGTGGTCAACGCCACCGGCTCTACGGCCAGCCTGCTGGCTGCGTATGTGCGTGGCACGGCTTCGGGGCTGCATTGTGCCGACAGCGTGTATGTGTACGACCGCAGTGCCGTGATGCGCACCGTGCGCACCGACGCCGGCAACCTGACGGCGTTTCATTGCGTGTGTTTCCCTTCGGCCAACACGCCGGAGCAGCGCACCACCCGTGACGGCGACCTCTCGCAGGCCGAGGGCAGCCTGTGGGAAATGGACGCCTATACCCGCACGGCCGAGGGCAAGTACGTAAAAAATACCCTTTACATCAAGGAACCCCTGCGCGCCGGCGCCATGCTGGTGGTGAAGGTCAAGCTCCAGAACGACGGCACGCTGACCACCGACAATCCGGAGGTGGGCGTGTCGGTTGAACTCGACTGGAAACCGGGCGGCGATTTCGACGTGGAAATGTAGAAACGGAAAAGCTCTGTGACGCGATGGTTAGGAAAGGAAAATCATTACCCCTGAGCGGAACGCCGGAAGCGGGGAGGCTTCAGTATAATGGAACCGATAATACTTAGATATGATGAGAAAGAATATATGGCATAATATTTTGAAAACCACAGCTGTGCGCAAGGCACGGATTGTGGTTTTTGTCATAGCTGGCGCTACCCTTACGCTGGCCTCGTGTGCCGACGACGACGGACCGTCTGCCGGCCCGCGACAGACGGTGAGGCTGCTGGTGAGTGTGCCCGCGCAGACGGCGGCTGCCAGCCAGCACCGCATGGGCGACCCCGGCGAAGCCGTGCCCGAGGCGGCTGACTGGGACCGCCTGACCGTGATAATGGCTTATACCGACGACAGCCAGGTGATGAAGACGACGATTACGAAAGCCGATTTCGACAAATTGCCGGCGTACAACGGAAATGCCGGCATCAAGCTCTTCTCCATTGAGGCTCAGCCCGGCACGGTCAGGATTTACGGTGTGACGTACAGCAGCGGGGTACGCGGAGCCGACACGCTTGCCGGGGATATTGAGGCCTGCCGCTTGGCTGCCGACGTGCAGGCTCTGACCATATCCAACTATTATGCGCAGGGCGATGCGTCGGCAGTGGCCAAGTTTGTGAGTGTGGCTACGGGTTACTATAAGGCCGAGGGCGATACTCCGGCCGACTTCGTGATACAGCCCGGCGGTACGGGGGCGGTGGGCACCATTCCCACCATGACGCTTACCCGCCTGGCCACGAAAATCGACGTGCAGTGGGACGTGGCCGACGCCGTTGACAAGGGTTATACGGACATCCGCCTGACCGACTTCAGTTTTCACGGCAAGACCCGTGGCCGACTGTTTCCGGATGTGAGCGTAAGCAGCTTTACGCCCGGCACCGACCGGACGTGGACGTTTACCAACACCACGCCCGTCAGCCAGCGCAACGGGCGGCAGTATCACTACACGTTTACCGACGGACAGACCCGCCCGACAATTACCTTTAACATTTCGGGAAAGCAGGACGGTACGACCGACATCAGCGGCAACTACACCATGGCCTTCCAGTCGGCGCTGCAGACGGCCACGTGGTATAAGGTCAACGCCACCGTCAGGGGCATGACGGCCGGCACGAACACCTCAATCAGTATCTTTAATTAAATGACGATTACAGCGCCCCGCTTCTTCTTAACGGAACGGGCGCATCAACCGAAAATACAAAAACAGACACCTTACCATGAAAACAAAGATGCGAAACATATTATTACGACTTCCGGTGATGTTTCTGGCCTTCTTCCTGGCCGGAACGGCAGCGGCGCAGAGCAAAACCTATTATGTCAGTCCGCAGGCTAAGGGTACCGGCGACGGCTTGTCGTGGGACAATGCGACGACGCTTACCAAAGCCTTGGATAAGGCTGTGGCCAGCGACCAGATTTGGGTGCAGGGCTTTGATACGCTGACCGGCGGCAATCTTTACGTGGCGCCCAAGGAGGGCTTTGCGGTGAAGTCGGGCGTGCAGCTCTACGGCGGCTTTGCCGGCACGGAGAGCCGGTTGAGCCAGCGCGTCACGCTGGGCAAACCCTATCAGCTGAAGTACCGCTCCGTGCTCTCGGGCGACATCCAGAAGAACGACACGGTGGGCAGTGTTGACCTGATTTTCCCGGCCAACGGGACCCGCTCGGACAATGCCACCCACGTGTTGAGCGTAAATCTGGATCCGACGCAGGCTTCGGGCAACAACAATACGTACCCTACCGTAATCAACGGTTTTTCCATTGGTAACGGTCAGGCAGCCGGCACCGGTGACGCCGGAAAAGGCGGCGGTATTTACGTTTATGGCGACAACAGCAAGGGCGGCGTTTTTCGCATCGAACGCTGCTTCCTGATCAGCAACTATGCCACGCAGGGTGGTGCCGTTTACGTGGATGCTTCGGTAAAGAGTGTGAATGGCGAAACGTCGCTTATCAACCAGAGCGTCGTCTTTAACAATGCGGCCGGCGACCGTGCGGCGGTGGAGAACCAGGCCGGCGGAATCTATCTGGCCGGTGTGGCCACGGTGGTGAACACCTCCATTTTTAATAACGGGAACGGCGGCGTGCGCCTCTCCTCCGGCAGTAAGGTGGTCAACGCCACCATTGCCCGCAACACGGGTGCGGGTGTGGACATGACGGCCGGTGGTTCGGGTGACGCCCATGTGTATAACTCCATTATCTGGGGCAACACGCAGCTGTATTTGCAGAATGACCCTGGATTCCGAAATTCGGCATACCATGAGGTGGTCAGCAGTGACCCTGCAACACCGGACGAAAACGGCAACATTTACGTGGCCAAGGAAAACCGCGGCGACAAATTCGGCCCCATGTTCGACGCGCCGTCTGTCAAGACGAGTTACGACCGCGACTTCAACTGGCGCGAGTCAGCCTATCCGCTCTGGTCGTGGAATGTGCTTGAAGGTTCGGTCATGATTGACAAGGGTGATAATGACTATTATGACCAGAATGTTTACGGCAGTGAAGACATGGCCGGCAACCCCCGTATCAGCGGCGACCGTATCAGTGTGGGGGCCTATGAGTATCAGTATCTGCCCGCCACGCGCATCCGCTACGTGAAGCCCACAGCTACCGGCACGGGCGACGGTTCGTCGTGGGACAACGCCTCGGGCGACCTTCAGAAGATGATTGACGACCTGGCTGACAACAATGTCTCACAGCAGGCCGGCGAGGTGTGGGTGGCTGCCGGAACCTACAAGCCGCAGTCGCAGCTCATCAGCGGTATGAACTATTCGGCATCCTTCCGTATGCGCGACGGAATCAGCGTGTACGGCGGTTTTGAAGGCGACGAAACTTCCAAGCAGGAGCGTGCCAAAGGCACCATGCCCTGGGACTTTACAAACGTAACCGTACTCGAGGCGGCCTATTATGAGAGTAAGCTGGCATGGACCAATTCAAAATGGACCGTGGGCAGCGATTCGCGCCACGTGGTGTGGTTCGCTCCCATGTCGGGCGAGTCGGACTTTACGCGCATCACCACGCTTGACGGCGTTACCGTTCAGGGCGGATATGCGCAGGGCAATACGGGGCAGGACGACTTCCTGACCGACCGCGGTGCCGGCGTATATATGGACGGCGCCAATGCCTACCTGTCCAACTGTATTGTCCGGGAAAATTATGCCACCGGCAATGGCGGCGGTGTGTACCTGAAAAACGGCCGTGTGCAGACGTCGCTGATTTACAATAACAATGCCGACGCCGACGGTGGTGCCGTGTACGTGGAAAACCGCGGCCTGGTTTACCGCTCGATGCTGACCAACAACTCGGCGCTCAATGGGGCCGGTGTGTACCTGTATAACGGTGCGGAGGCCAGTTCGGACGACCCCGACCATCCGGAATACCTGATTCTGTCCACCTGCGTCGTGTCCAACAACACCGTAAGGGGCAACGGCGCCGTGTACTGCGACAAGGGCGGCGTGCTGATGCAGAACACCATCACCAACAACGAGTGTGTGACGGCTACCGACGCCACCGATGTGAATGCTTCGCAAACGGGTGGCATCTATGTCGATGAGTACGCGCTGGTGCTGAACTCCGTGCTGTGGAACAACCAGATGCAGGGCGGCACCAACATCCCGATGTATGCCCGTAATCCGTCGTCCTCAAAGGTGAGATTCATGTATAACGCCATTTCGGGCGTGAACAATGCCGTGTGGAACAACACGCTGCAGGAGCAGACCCTCTCGTTGGTGGACATGAATTCGGTCAAGCAGGATGATGGCAGCATCGGGCCGAGATTCAAGGAACCGGCCTCCGGCATGAACTTTGACATCGAAACGGATTATGGCGTACGGCAGGATTGGGCCTCCGGCATGATTCCTTATTATTGGGAACCTGTTGACGGTTCCAACCTGTGGGCACGCGGTATGGCGCTCGGTCAGCTGCCGAGTGAAGTGGTGCTCTCTCCCGAGCTGGACATCGAAGGCAAGGTCTACGCGCAGAAGCCGGCCGTGGGCGCCTTCAGTGTAGGTGCGCCCGGCATAAAGCATGCTACCGTGGGCGACTCGCTGGTGGTGTATGTCGACGTGAACTGTACGGAACCCGACCACGACGGAAGTTCATGGGCTACGGGTTTCCGCTCGCTCAACAATGCCATCAGCTACCTGGCCGGGCTGGACGCAGATACCGTGGGAACGAAAAAACTGGTGGTGCGTGTGCTCGAGGGCGACATCTGGCCGCGTTATGCCTTTACCAACAACGACCCGAAAACGGCAACCATCACCGTTCCGGTTACGACAAGCGGACAGCCCATTGAAATCTATGGTGGCTACCACCGCACCACGGGTAACAATACCGTTGTACGCGATCCGCTGACCTACCGTTCGGTTATCAACGGCAACACCGAAGGCAAGGACATTACGCAGGGCCTCTATCATTGCATCACGGTAGAGAGAGGAGCCAAGCTCGTGCTCGACGGCTTCCATGTCATCAACGGTTATGCCGCCGGCGAGGCCAGCCGTCAGTATGGCGCCGGTTTGCTGGCTCATGCCGGTTCGGAAGTTACCGTGCGTAACTGTATCTTTGAGAACAACACCGCGCAGGAAGGTGCGGCCATCGATGCCCGCGAGGCTGTGCTGACCATGGAGAACTGTGTGGTCAACAACAATACCAATACTACGGTGACGGTACCGGTTGTCAAGGCCCGGACGCTGACAATGACGCACGTGACGGTGGCCAATAACCTGGGAACGGCTCCGGCCAATACGGGCAGTCTTTATGCCTCATCCTTTGCCGTGGGCAATTCAGACAATAATACCCTTGCCGGTCTGGCCTCAACGGGAGTTGAAGGAGCCAAGAACTTTGCCAACCCCACCAACAACGTAGGAGCCATTCTGGGCTTCGACACCTATCTCGGCGGTTATTCCGTATTCCGCCCGCTGACAAGTTCGGAAGCTGCCGGTACACATATTATCAATAAGGTTTCGTCGGCTACTTCCTTGTCGGCAGACATCACGACAATTAACGACCGTAATCTTGGCGGCATACCTGACCTTGGCGCGTATGAGGCAGATTTGCCAAAGGCCGGAAGCGTTTATTATGTGCGTACTGATGGCAATGACGATAGTGACGGCTTGTCTTGGGAACATGCCTTGAGAACCGTAACGGCTGCATTGGATAAAGCTGAAGAAGGAGATTCCGTAGCAGCGAACAGACCTCGGATTTGGGTGGCAGCAGGTACTTATACGGGTACAATTGATGATAACGATACGATCCATAGTCAGCCGTATGCTTATAAGATGGTGGAAGGTGTTAACGTTTATGGCGGTTTCCCGGATTCTGGTGCGCCAGGAGAAGACGACCGCGATCCTAATACTTATAAAACAATTTTACAGGCGCAGGAAAACAAGCCTGAGTATCCTACCAGCGCTTCAGCTTCAGCAGAATGGAAAAATGTTGGGCGTGTGCTTGTGCAGCGTGATCATTTTGACGTTGAAACGGTTTGGGATGGTTTGGTCTTTAGATACGGTTCCCTGAATACAGGTTATAGATATTCGATAACGGGAAATATCATGAACTTGGATACCAAGATTATTGGTGAATGTGGTGGAGCCGGCGTGTATATGATGGGAAAAAGCGTGCTGGAAAATTGTGTGATAGAGAATAACCTTATACTGGCCGATAAGAAGAATATCATATCAAACAGCGGGGGAATTCATACCGTAGCAGGCGGCGTTTTTTGTCGTGGAGGTGTAATCAGAAATTGTCAAATTATAAACAACTCAATTAGGGTATACAGTCAACAGGAGGGCGGAAACGGTGCTGCGTTCTCGTATGGCGGCGGATTATATATCTTAAATGACGACAATTATACGGCAGCGATTTTCAACTCTTTGATTTCAGGTAATCGTGCTGAAGCTCTGGAGTGGAATAATGAGACGGTAACTTATCATACGATGGCAATTGGTGCCGGAGCCTGTCAGATAAGTGGTAATTTTTATAACAATACTATTGTAGGCAATACGGCCAAGACCGAAAATTCCACATATTCAAATATTATGTGTGGTGGTATGTTTGTTTATAATACGGCAGAAATTTACAATTGTATCATCTATAATAATAAAGAAGAAGGTGGACGTAACATAGGTATTTCTAGTCCGGAGAACTTAAACTTGCAAGTACTTAGTGTTGATATTCCAGAAGGTTCAAGTGGTGACAAGCCTAACAATGATGGTTATAGTATCATGAAAGAACGTATTCATGTATATTATAGCAATGTAGGTTATACTGATGCAGATAGTATTGCCCATGAATCCTCTTCTTTAGTTTATGAAAATGTTACATATGCCTCAAGAAATAATGTTTCAGGTTCTCCAAACTTTGTTGATGAGTCAACTGGTGATTACCATTTGTTGACTGGCTCTCCTGCAATTAATACCGGAACAGAGGTCATTCCCAATGCAATCATTCCTGATTATGATGCAGACTATACCAATCGAATCAAGGATTGTGGTATTGATATGGGGGCTTTTGAAAGTACGAACGAGGGCAATGTACTTTGTACAGAAACGCAAGAAGATGGCAGAACCATATTTACTTATTATGTTTCTCAAAACGGAGTAGGTTTACGTAGTGGAGAGAATCCGGCCAATGCAGCATGTGCAACGAAGTTACAGGCCATTCTTACAGATGCAGGTAAAAAAGTTTCAACCAATACTTCAGCTTCGGCTATTGTTAAGGTTGCTGGTTATGAAGATGCTTCGTTTGTTTACAATGCCAATACTTTGGCTTCAGCAATTGATCCGCAGAGTTATACTTATGTCATTCCGGAAGGAGTTACTCTTATGGGAGGATATTATGATGGTAATTATAACGATGGTGATTATGAAGAAGGCAGTGGATGGGATGACGCCACAGGTGACTATATGCGTAATCCGATGAAGTTCCGAACCGTGTTGAGTGCGATAGCCAAGCCTTCTCAGGGTTCGACAATTACGCAGGAAGTGAATGGTTATCATACGGTGACTTTCGGCGCTTGGCCCGGAACGGCGGCTTTGACTAAGTCTGCCATTATTGATGGCGTATGGCTGGAGGATGGTAGCGCCACTTCGTTGGCCGGTGCCGGCAATCCGAATACGCGCGGTGGTGGTGCCATCGTGCCGAGTGGTGCACACGTGCGTAACTGCGTGGTGCGCAACTGTGCGGCCACTGAGGGCGGCGGCCTCTACCTTATGCCGGGGGCCACGGTGAGCGGTACGCTGATCATGGACAACAACGCGGAGAATGGCGGTGGTGTTTATGCTGACAGTACTAATGTCAAGGCCGACAGCCGTGCGCACATCCTCTCCTCTACCATTGCCGGCAACACGGCTTTTACCAGTGGTGGCGGTTTGTATATGGAGGACGGTGCCGTGATGAATGTCAACACCGTGATTTTTGGCAACACGGCCGGTTCGGACAAGAACGTGAGCGGTGCTACTAATACGCAGTTTGCTGACAACAAGCTGAGTGCGGTGTATGGCATTACGGACAAGAAGAATTTCTATCCGTTCAACGACTGCTTCGTGGAGACGCAGGAAATGCCGTCCGATTTCGAGAATACGAGACTGGAGAGCGATTCCACACTCTATTTCACGGGCGACTTCTATCAGCTGAAGGACTACTCACTGCTCATCAAGCACGGCTTGAAAAATGAGTATCAGGAAAAAGAGACGCAGGCAGATCCCAGCTTGGTGACCACCTTCAATGTTGCGAAAAGCGATATGCAGAATATTGTACGCGTGCAGACAGGAAATGGTGCTGAGCGCTTGGATGCCGGTGCCTTTGCCTATGAGGGCGGTATTTTGCCGGAAGATCTGTTTACGCGTATTTTCGTGTCGCAGACAACCAATGTAACATTGCCTGATAATGAGGATATGAACAAATATTTGGGTCGTTCGTTCTATACCTCTTTCTCTACTTTGGAGGATGCGCTGGGATATATCCGCTCGATGCGTAAAGATGGGAAGGCTAATGATAATACTCATTTCGAGATTTTGGTAGCCGGCGGAACCTATAAGCCGTCTAATGAGCGCAACACTACCGCTGCCGTTACGCATGACCAGCGTTTGTACTCGTTTGAAGTGCCGCAGGGTGTTAGCATTTATGGTGGATTTGTTGGAACGGAGTTTATTTCTTCAAAGGTACAAGACGGAAATGATTTAACAACCATTCCTGGGGTAACAGGAACATTTACGTGTATGGGTGACATTACAGGTATTCTGAATGAACGTACTTATTCCGACTTCAATCAGAACGGCATCAACGAGCCGTGGGAGCTGGCCAATCAAACCATCCTTTCGGGGCAGATTAATGCTTCCAGTACAGCGCAGAATGCTTACCATGTAGTATTTACGGATAAGGGAGAAACTACGACTGCAAATCCTGTCGTCGTATTGGACGGCTTGACCGTGATGAACGGCGAGACGGACAATCAATTGTCTATCAGTACCGCCGAGAATGAGCAGGGCCGAGGCGGCGGAATCTACAGCAATGGCGTAACCTATACCATCAGTCGCTGCCGTCTGCTGAATAATACAGCCGTGCGTGGCGGTGCCGTATTCGTACGTGACGCCGACCTGAACCTTTCGGGTTGTATTCTGGCCGGAAACAAGACGGTAAAGAATGAGGCTTCGGCTACTGATAATACTCCAAAACTGACCAGCCGCGGTGGTGCTGCCTACGTATCAGGTATATCAAAAGCCGTCAATTTGCGCGCAGCGAACACTTTGTGGGCAAACAATGAGTCGGCAGGAGAAGGCGGCGCTATTGGTACGAATTATGCAGAAGGCGTGTCAAGCTCTCATGACCCACTTCTTTACATTATGAATAATACGTTTGTAAGAAATAAGGCGATAACTAATCCTGTGATTTATACGCACAATGGCAAAAGTAGCATTGTGAATACTTTGCTTTGGGGTAATCTGGGAGATACTTATCAAAATCCTACCAATTTGTCGACAATTTATGACGTGTCTTATTGCGCCAGCGACGTGGATTATGTCAACAAGTTTGCTTCAGGAAATGTGAACCATAATATTCTGCTTTCTATCGACAATATGGGCGACAACGGTCCGCGCTTTACCAACCCGTCCACTGTAGCCGGTGCGGATGGTAATTCTGCTTCGAGCCTGTGGAATCCGGCCGCTATATCCGTGCTGACGGATGCAGGTGACGGAACGGAACATAATGGCGATCAGTCAAATAGTTCAGAAACAGATCATACGCCTAATGGAACAACCGGTGCTTATCAGGAGTGGTTCTCAGATAATGGATATTTGGGCCAAAATGGCGTGACAGAGGCCTATATTACGGGTGAAAATTATTCTCGCTATTCAGGTCCTCGTGGTAATAATAACGAAGAATTATGTAAGCCTATTGATATCGGCCTTTACGAGTATCAGTATGTGTCCAACTTCTCTACCATGCTGAAAATATATGTAGATACGCTTTCTGTCGGAAATGGTTCGGGCGACAGTTGGGCCAATGCCACCGACGACCTGCGCGGAGCCATTTTCGGTGCATCCAATCCGACTAAACAAGCCGGTACCAGAAGAATTTTTGTACGTGACGGGAAATATACCTGGAGCCGGCTGTCGGCAGGTTCGGCCTATATCCTGAACATGTCAGACAATTCGCTGAGCGACTCGCTGATTCTGAAAGGTTCCTGTACGGGCAGTGGCGAGCAGCAGGATTTCAGCAAACCCACAGTCGTTCGCAATGATGTGGAAACTCGCATTCTGATGTCCGTAACAGCCAATGGCAAGGATGTTGTTTTCGAAGGTTTCACGTTTGCCAATCATTCTGCGTCTGAAACTGCCAAGGGTATGGAGGTTAGTGTCCAGCCCAGTGGTTCACTGACGTTGAAGAATTGCGGATTCCGTCAGAACCCTGTCGGATTGAATGTAGCAGGAAAAAACAGCGGTCCGGTATTGATCTACAATACGCTCTTTGCCGACGGCGGTACGGGTCTGGCTGCCGACGAGCGGACCACGGTGGTCAATGCCACCTTTGCCCAGAACGTCACTGACCTGACCGGCACGCCGAAAGGCATATATAATAGTGTGGCCTGGAAGAATGGCAAGCAAAATCTGACTACTGATACAGAGAAAAAGAATGTGGCTATTCTCGGTACGGTAGACAACGATAATGTGCTGGAGGGTCCCAACTTTGTAGACCCCGACAACGCCGACGTGATGAACCGCGACTACCGCATCCGTCCCAACCTGTTGCTGCTGAACAAGGGTAACAAGAAGCATTATACGGATTATGCTTTGGGATTGACGGCAGCAGATGCTGCAATCCCGGCTGACGAGAAAGACCTGGCCAACAATGCCCGTCTGACGGGTGATGAGATAGATGTAGGGGCTTATGAGTACGAAGCTACCCTGAAACCCATTGTCTACGTAAAGGCCGACCTGACCGGTACGGCCGACGGTAACAGCTGGACCACCGCCCTGGGCGACCTGCAGGGTGCCGTCGACCTGGCCGGTATCTACGCCGACGGACATCAAGGTGAGCAGGCTTACGTATTTGTACACAATAACTATCACGCAGCTCCCAACGACCAGCTCAACCTCTCTATGCCGGGCGTCAAAGTGTATGGCGGCATGAACGACGAGACCTCTTCTCAGACGGAAGTGGGCGCCATCGTGCCCGACCTGCTCGGCAAGCGCAAGGGTATGCTGGAGGCCACCAGCCGCTCGTCGTTGCAGAACGTAACCCTCGGCGCCGATGCCGTAGTGGACGGCTTCGTGGTGAACGGTACGGCTGCGGTGAATAACGGCGTGCTCTCTACTTCGGTAGTGAAGAATGATGTTAGCGGTAGCGGTGCTACTCCGGGCGTGCTTTACAACTCACTGGTGTTGGGTGATGGCACGGCGGAGCATCCGGGAAATGTCAGTGGCGTAACGGCCGTTAATGTAACGGCTACGGGTACGATTGCAGCAGGCGGCAACAACCGCGCTTCTGTAACTGAAACGAATAGCTATGTAACGGCTGACTACTGGAAATATCAGCTGATGGAAACCTCGTCAGATATTGACCCGACGGGTGCCCGTATGGATATCACTGATTATATGGCTAAGGTAGGTCACAGCCGTGACCTGATTGGTAACCAGCGTATCCGCAATGCGGTGGACAACGGTTGCTTCGAGACTTGGAACATCACCGAGGATGCTCAGATTACGGCGACCGACAAACCTGTGGGTCAGTCGGTGGTTTACGTGCGTCAGGGCAAGGAGTTGTCAATGGCTGATGGAGTATATCCCGAGGGCCAGAACTTCACCCCCGGCTATCTGCTGCTGGAGCATCAGGCCGGTTTGCGCGGCAATGGCAATTACATCAGCCTGAACAACTTTGCCGTTGAGCGCAACGTAGCGGCCGGCGGTAATGATTTGGCCGTCATGCCGTTTGACGTAACGGGTGTTACTCCGGATGCGGGCTACAGCCTGAAGCGTTACAACGGCAGTACGCGTGCAGCTTATGATTATACTTTTGACAATGCGGACAGTAAGGCATGGGAGGCTCTCAGCCAGTCGAGTCAACCGAGTGCAGCTACCGAAGGTTTCCTGATTAAGAATGAAAGTGACGCCAATCCACTCACCGTTCGCTTCAGCGGAACATCCTATACCGAGGGTGGCGCGGACAAGAGCGTCGTGCTGATGAAGTATAACTTCAACGAGCCGTGGAGCTCTACTTCTACCGGTGGCAATCGCTTTACGCATAAGGAGAACATGAGCTGGAACCTCTTTGGCTCGCCTTACCTCTGCGCCATGAACTATGGCGATATGGAGTATGGTCGTGTGCTTTACGGTTATGTAAACGGAACCTATCAGACGGTCAATACGGCCAATGAAACCGAAGGTTACATCCCGGCCGGCGACGCCGTGTTTACGCAGACGGCTACGCTGAAGGAAGCCGAGACCTTTACGGTGGCTACTTCAGCCAGCCGGCAGGGCAAGGCCTATGCGTCAGCCGCCCGCCTGCAGCTCACGCTGAGTCCGGCCGAGGCCACCCGCGCTACGGCCGACGAGGCTCCTGCATCTGACATGCTGCAGCTGAATGCCGTGCCGGCTGACGAGGCCCGTCAGGACTTTGACCTCGGTGCCGACGGTGTGAAGTGGATGAGCACGGCCGCCGTGCCGCAGCTCTACGCCGTACGCAGCGGCAATCGCTATTCGCTCCTTTCGGCCGTCAGCGAGGAGGGCGAAACGCCACTGGGCGTGACTGCCTCCAAGGCCGGCACTTACCAGCTGGGCATTGCCGGCAACGAGGGTTACGAAACGGTGGAACTGACCGACCATTTGACGGGGCGCACCGTTGACCTCACCGCCGCTCCCTACACCTTTACGCTTCCGGCCGACACCTGTATCGACCAGCGCTTCACGCTCCGCTTCCGCACGCTGGATGACGAGGGAGCTGACGGCGGCATCCGCATCAGGCTGCAGGACGGCGGCAGCATCTGCGTGAGCGGCCTTGAGCCCGGCCAGCGCATACAGGCCTACAGCGTGGGCGGCCAGCTCGAGTGGAAGCACGTGGCCACCGAGAGCCAGTGTGTCTTCCGCCTGCAGCGCGGCGTACATGTCGTTGAGGTGCGTGAGGGTGGCACCAAGCGTGCCGTCAGCAAGCTCATGGTGCCTTAGTTGCAGTACACCCGCGGGTTGTGCACCCGCATCTCGTTTCCATAAAGAGCGGCGCGCTCCGTCCTGCCTCCGGGCAGCCGGGCGCGCCGCTCTTCGTAGGGTAGCTTCCGGCCGGTGTGGCAGGAAAGTTTTTACAAGGTGCCGTCCTGTTTCTGCGGGGCGGCACCTTGTTTTTCCGGGAAGCCGTTTTGTTTTTCCGTGTCGGCGTAAGGGAAAAAAACCGTAATACGATTGTTACCCCATCGTTACCTTGGGGTAAACAAATCGACACATCAGGGCCGTAATTTTGCCTGCGAAAACAAACGATAGTTTCATTTAAATTTGAGATTTATGAGATTGAAAGGATTTATGAAAACCGGCGCCCTGGTGGCGTTGCTTTCGGCAAGCGCAGAGCCTGCCCTGTCGCAGGAATTTACCCTCGATTCCAAAAACTTTACCACGCCTTCATGGACGCGCCTGACCCGCCTGATGGCTGAGATGCAGGATGCCTCGCAGCCTTACAGCATCAACATGACCGTCAACGGCGACCCCCGCACGCAGATGGGCTTTGCCTGGTTTACGAACCCGGAGGTGAAGAGCGGAAAGGTGCAGATTGTGGCCAAGGCCGACGCCACGGCCGAGGATTTTGCCAATCCCGACCTGATTCTTGACGCCACTTCGGCCGATGTGAAGGACCTGAACTACGTGACGGCCAAGAATTACGTGGACGGTATTGAGGCCAACGCCAAGCGCTCGTACACCAGCCACAAGGCCCTGGCCACCACGCTGAAGGCCGGCACCACCTATTCCTTCCGCGTAGGCACGGAGCAGGGCTGGAGCGAAATCGGCCATTTTACCACTGCTTCCGATTCGTACAGCGCTGAAAAGGGGTATTCCTTTATTTATATGACCGACACGCAGGCACAGAATGACGAAATGTTCGACGTGTCGCAGAAAACGGCGCACGCCGCCCAGCAGTTGGTACCTGAGGCACAGTTCGTGCTGGTCAACGGTGATTTGGTGGAGACTTCGGGCACCAACAACTCGGAGTGGGAATATGAGCAGTGGTTCGGCACGATGCAGGACATCTGGATGAACTACCCGCTGGTAGTGGCGCAGGGCAATCACGACACCAGCTCGAACAGTAACTTTACGTGGCACTTCAATACGGACACCAGTTTCAACCAGAATTCGGCCGTTACAACAACCATGGACGGAACGGTATATTCGTTTGTTTACGGCGACGCCCTGTTTATGGTCATCAACTACGAGGACTACAAGAAGGAGGGGTACTTCCAGGCCCTGGCCGACTGGATGCGCAAGCAGGTGGAGGCTCATAAAAACGTGAAATGGCGTATTGCCACCTTCCACAAAAACATGTTTACCGGCAGCAAGTCGCACCAGAGCGACAGCGACGGACGCCTGGTGCGCGAGAGCATGCTGCCCGTGTTTGACGAGTTGGACATTGACCTGGCTCTGCAGGGACACGACCACATTTATGAGGTGATAGGCCCGGTCAACAACAGCCGGAAAACCCTGGTTGAAGGAGCCGTGGAAGAGGTGGAGACCGTAGAGCCCGGCGGTGTGCGCGAAAACATGACCGGCAAGCAGGGTGGCGTGTTCAACGTGAAGGAGGGTACGCTTTATTTCCTCAACAACTCGGCCGGCAAGAAGAAGTATGAGCCGCGCAACGAGCAGGCCATGATTGACGCCTATGCCGATCATCAGGTGGAAAACTACTGGGGGCTCTTTTCCGGCAAGTTCGGACAGACCGGCGAGCCTACGTTCAGCAACGTGACGGTTACGGCCGATACCATCTTTATCAGCACCTATACCGTCGATGATGCCGGCACACCTTCGCTGTTCGACTCCTTCAAGGTAATCAAGGAGGACAAGACGACCGAGGGTATGACCAGCGTGACTGCTCCGGATGTAAGGATTTATGCCGACAACGAGGCCCGCACCATTGTCATTGACGGCGTAGAGCCGGAGAGCGTGGAGGTTTATGCCGCCAATGGTGTACTGGCCCGCCGTATTCAGGGCAAGGCCGTGTCAGTCAGTACGCAGGACATGACCCGCGGGCTCTACATCGTGAAGGCCGTGAAGGGAAAGAAGAGCTATTATGGAAAAGTGGTTGTAGCCTGACCTCACCACTGTTTTCTCTACTTAGGTTAAGCAGCCCCGGGAGCGCTCTTTGCTTCCGGGGCTTTGAGGTTTAAGGGGGCGCGGTGCAAAAAAAAGGAGAGGCCGGACGCTACACTGCGTCCGGCCTCTCTCTATGTATGCGTTTGTCTGGCGGTGCCGTGTTTTATTGAATCAGCACGCGGCAGGTTTTTTGTCCCGACTGGATGATGTAGGTGCCGGTGGGCAGCGGCTGGCCCAGGGGTACCCGCTGTCCGCTCAGGTTGTAGGCGCGGGCGGGTCCGTCGGCATAGATGGCCTTCTGGCTCACGCGGATGCCGTCGGCCTGCAGAGTCTGGCTGATGCCGTCCTCAATGGCGCCGCTGGCCGTCAGCACGAAGGTGGTGCGCCAGGTGTCATTGCCGGAAGCCGAGTTCCAGAAGTCGAGGGCGCCGGTGCCTTTGTTGATGACCACGTAGCCGTTGTTGCCGGTGTAGGCATGGAGCAGGTAGTTTGACCCGCTCTTTTCCAGTCCCCATTCAGCCGGCTGCTCCTGCAGGGCCACAGTGTTGCCGCTGCGGTAGAGGTAGCGCAGGTTGTCGGCGTTCTGAAGGGTGACGCGGCCCTGGGTTTCGGCTGCGCGGATGAGCCATTTCTGGGCGAGGGTATTGCTCTCGGCGTAGGCCTTACCGTCGCCCGAGATAAAAAAAGGCGTGTCGGCATCGCCGATGTTTTCCAGGCTCGAAATGGTAAAGTACGTGTCGGGCGAGTATCCGTCGACGGTGATGCAGGTGGCCCGGGCAGCCTCCATGGCAGCTTCGATGGCCCGTGTAGCTTCGGTGTAGCTGCTCATCTGCTCGATTTGCTCGTCGGTAGGAATGACTTTGCGGAGGGCTTCAATGGCATTCTGCTCGTATTCGCCGGCCTTGGCGGTACTGATTTGAGCCTCGTCGTAGGTGTCGGCTTCAGCCATCTGGCGGGCCTGGTTTACGAGGTTCTTGAAATTCTCGAGTCCGGGGTTACCGCTCACCAGCCAGCTGATGGGCAGGGTGACGAAGTTCATGCTGTAAGCATCGTCACCCATGCTGTTGTCTTCGTAGTAAACGGCTACGTCGCCGTTGGCCAGGCGCTCGATGGTGGAGTAGCCCGAGCCCAGCTCGCAGATGACCTTTTTATACGGATAGGTCTTTCCGCCGTCAATGCTGGCGTAGAGCGTGACGTTCTGGCGGGAACCGGAATTACAGATGGTGTGCAGGATGATGTCGTCGGAGTAGACAAGGATGTCGGCGTTGCATGAAGCACCCCAAATCTGGCTGTTTTCGTACTGCTGGCCCCAGGTTTCGCCGCCGTCGGTGGAGAGGTTGAAACCGCGGTTGCCGCTGCGGCGGGTGGAGAGCATGACGGTGCCGTCGGGCAATTCGGCCACTTTGGCCTCGTTGCCGCCATCGTAGGCTGAGGTGGCGGATACATTCCAGGTCAGGCCCTCGTCGTCAGAATAGAGCGTATAGTTCTGGTAGTTGCCGCTGCTGAACTTGCAGGCCATGGCAAACATGACGCGGCCGTTGCGTGAGGCGTCCTGCTGGTGCTGCAGCAGAATGCCGCGGCCGGAGGTGGTGAAGCCACCCTGCAGCTGGCCCTGAACATACTGGTGGGCATAGAGTTGTGAGGTCAGGTCTTCGGGCTTGCTCCAGGTCTGTCCGCCGTCGTCGGAGTAGGTCATGTAGTAGCGTATGGGGCTGCTGTAGGACGAGCCCGGGAACTGCTTGTCGGCCGCCATGAGGCAGATGATGCGGCCGTGGGCCGTTTCAACCAGGGCAGCGTCGCCGTAACCGTAGTCGGGCGATACGGCCGGGTCGCCGGCAATGAGCTTGCCTTCGGACCAGGTCAGTCCGTTGTCGTCGGAGTGGCGTGTGATGAGGTCAATGTAGTTGGGCAGGTCGCCGTTGCTGTTGTAGCGTTTGTCGGTTACGGTGACGATGCGACCGTTGAGGGCGTCGTCCTTTTGGTGGCGCAATACCAGCATGGCCGGGATGCGCCAGTAGTGCGAACCGTCGTCATAGGGGTTGAAGAGCATGGTGTGCGACTTGAAGATGCGTGCCTTTCCGGTGGGGTTGCTGTTGATGTCCAACTCGCCGTCGGACTGCTGGATGCTCTTGAGGGTAGCGTCAATCTCGTGGTCGGGCGTAGCCGTCGGTTTGAGGTCGGCAGTGATGAAGAAGCAGGTGCTGCCGGCTTCCAGTTTTTGCGGTTCGCTGAACTGCAGCTGCACGGTGTTGCCGCTGACGGTTACGGAGTCGAGCAGGGTGGCCTGTGCTTTCAGTGTGCCGTAGAAAAGGTTGGAAGTAGAGCGGTAAACCTTGATGCAGGCCAGGTCGGCGGCAGCGTCGGTAGAGCCGCTCAGGTCGATGGTCATGCCGCTTACGGACGTGCTGCCCTGGAATCCGCCTACCTGCAGGTCGGCACGCATGACGATGCGGTCGGTATTGCCCGGCGCCATGGTGAGGAAACCCTGTACGGCGTTGGCCGACTGGATGCTGACGGGGGTGTTCAGGTCGCAGCTTTCAAAACGGAACTGGCAGCCGGGGTCGGAGGTGTTGCTGCCCCCGCCGTAGCTGATGACGCGGTAATCGTCGCCCGAGCCGCCCTGGTGGAGCTGCTTCGTGCCGGAGACGATGATGTAGAGGTCGTTCTGGCCGTTGATGGCCTTGATTTGCCAGCCTGTTTGCGGCTCGGTGCTGACGGGATAGAAGGCGGGATTGATGTCAATTACCTGCGTGCGAGAGGGGTCGATGTAGACGCCTCCCGAGCGGCAGACAAGGTTGTAGGTGCCGTCGGTGCGCAGTTCCACGCGCCAGAGCTGGTCGTCGGTATACGTGAATGAGGCTGCACCGCTCAGGTAGGTGGCCGTGCCGGCACTGGTGAGGGTACGGTTTTCGCGGTTCGGGGTGAAAAGCCGGAACCACTTGGGCGCATCGGCCGTTGAGCTTTCAAAAGCCACGGCCAGCATCTGCGCCGGCCAGCCGAGCCCTATACAGCAGAGCGCAGCCAGCAGTTTGCGGTAGATGTTGTGCATAGTTTTTCTGAATTGTATTTTTTGAGGTTTATTTAGTTGTTTTCGAGTGAAAAAGGCGTTTAGCTGAAACGTGGCCGTGTGGCCTCAACAAGCCACTTGCGGGCTTCGGCGTCGTGCGTGAGCAGCGGCATGAGGCGGTTGCGTACGCGGGCATGGTAGGCATCAATCCAGTGCATTTCGTCGCTGCTCAGCAGGCGGCAGTCGATGGCGGCAAAGTCGTAGGGGCAGAGGGTCAGGACTTCAAAGCCCATGAATTGGCCGCAGGCCTCTTCTTCGGGCGGCGTGACGAGCAGTACGTTCTCAATGCGCACACCGAATTTTCCTTCAAGGTAGATGCCCGGCTCGTCGGTGACGGTCATGCCCGGCAGTAGGGGAACCTGCGTACAGGCCCGGTGGTTCTTGCGTATTTGCTGCGGCCCTTCGTGTACACAGAGGTAGCTGCCTACGCCGTGTCCCGTGCCGTGACCGAAGTCGTAGCCGTGTTGCCACATGGCGTAGCGGGCGGCCAGGTCGAGGTTGAGGCCGGTGGTGCCTTGCGGGAAGCGGGCCCGTGCCAGGGCGATGTGGCCCTTGAGCACCAGCGTGTACACGCGGCGCATTTCCTCGCTTACGGGGCCCAGCGCCAGTGTGCGGGTAATGTCGGTGGTGCCGTCCTGATATTGTGCGCCCGTGTCGAGCAGCAGCAGGCCCTCGGGCCGCAGCGGGGCATCGGTGGCCTGGGTCGGCTCGTAGTGGACGATGGCGCCGTGCTCCTGGTAAGCCGAGATGGTGGCAAAACTCAGACCACGGTAAAGGGGGCTTTCGGCGCGGTAGGCCGTGAGTTGTCGGTCGACGGCCAGTTCCGTCATGCCTCCGGCGGCTACCTGGTCCTTCAGGCGGCAGAGCATGCGCACCAGAGCGGCGCCGTCGCGCGCCATGGCCCGACGGAATCCTTCCTGCTCCACTTCGTTCTTGACGGCCTTGGCCATTTGGGCCGGCGAGGGCGCTACGTAGCAGGGCAGTCCTTCGGCCTGGGCCATGAGGCAGGCATTGGCATCCGACGGTATCCACAGCCGGCCTTGCACGGAACGCAGTGTCTTTGCAACGTCGGCATAGGGGCGCACGTCAATGCGGCGCAGGTGGAGCTGCTCGGCGGCCTCGTCGTTCAGGCGGTCGGCCCGGGTAAAGAGGGTGGCTTTCTGTTCGCCTTCCAGCAGCAGGTAGGCATAGAATACGGGATTGCATTCCACGTCGCTGCCGCGCAGATTGAGCGTCCAGGCAATTTCGTCGAGTGCCGTCAGCAGCAGGGCGTTGCAGTGATGCTTGTGGGCTTCGTGCAGCAGCTGTCGTATTTTCTGTTCGGCCCCCGTCCCGGCATATTCCAGCGGCTGCACCGTAATGGGTTCGTGCGGCATCGGTGGCCGTTCGGCCCACAGGTCGGCGGCTGCGTCGGTGTCCAGTGTCAGACCGATGCCTGCCGCCTGCAGTTCGTCCTGCAGGATTCTGGCTTCGTCAATGGTCAGTGTCCGTCCGTCAGTGCCTACGCAGTCGCCCTCGTGCAGCTGGCTGATGAGCCATTGGGCGGGTGTAGGTGTGTCGGGTTCTCCCTCGCGCATCAGGCTGAAGGGCGTGCCTTCCAGTTGTTGCGTAGCGGCCAGGAAGTAGCGCGAGTCGGTCCATAGGGCCGCGTCGGTCAGGGTTACTACGGCCGTGCCTGCCGAGCCGTCGAAACCGGAAATCCATTGCCGGCACTGAAAGTGAGGCGCTACGTATTCCGAAGCGTGGTCGTCAGCCGACGAAAACAGGACGGCGGCCAGATGGTGGCTTTCCATCCATGCGCGCAGTTGGGCTACGCGCTCATTTATGGTTGTGTTCATGGTTTGAGCAAATTTGGTCATTTTGCCCTAAAGTTACATGAAAAATTCAATTAGTCGTCGTTGCGGTGCAACTTCTGTACGTAAACGGCGTGTTCTTTAGCCAAACGTTTCAGTACGGAGGGCTTGTTGAACTGCTGACGGGCGCGAAGTTCTTTTACAACACCGGTTTTTTCGAATTTTCTCTTGAATTTTTTGAGGGCGCGTTCAATGTTTTCGCCTTCTTTTACTTGTACTACGATCATTTTGTTTTGTTGTTATTTTTGTTATTACTTAATATGCATACTATCAGCGAAGTGCAAAATTACAGATTATTTTTATATCCAACAAACAAAACACTTTTTTTTTGAGCGTGAATCATTCTTTTTCAGGACTTTTGCCGGTTGTGATTCTCTTTTGTCCGTTGCGGCAGTGGTACCGGCAGGGCTTTTTATCCCGCATTCTGTTCTGCATGAACGGTAGGCTGAATGTGCCGGTCAGTAATTTTTTTTATTTTTTTTCTTGGCGGTTTCAATTATTATTCCTACCTTTGCACTCGCTTAACGGCAAAAAGGTTTGATTCGCTAGCTCAGCTGGTAGAGCACAACACTTTTAATGTTGGGGTCTTGGGTTCGAACCCCAAGCGAATCACCCAGGCGCAGCCATTCTTTCTTTTCTGAAAGTCGGCTGCGCTTTTTTTTGTGTGTATGCCTCGGGGGGCGTTGCGGTTGGAGGTGCCGGAGTCCCGGCGAGGGGGTCAGTATCCCGATTGATTGATTTTTCTCCACGATTTCTGTATGTCTTCCTTGTCAAAAGTATATATCTTGCCCAGAATGCCGAACGATACGGTCTTCTTTTCGTCGGGCAGCTGGATGCGTCCGATGCTGAAGATGGCGTAGTTTCTGACTTCCAGTTGCGAATCCAGCAGTACGTCAATCAGCTGTCCGGCGGCCAGGCTGCCCAGCACGTTCCATACGGGCAGCAGTTCCTGCGGGATGATTTCGGGCGGCTCTTCGTCCAGGGTTTCGGTAATGAGGTTTCTGATGGCTGCCTGATGGGCCTTTTTGCCCGGGCAGGTGAATACCAGTGTCAGTACGATGGCTGCCGTGAGGGTGCCGATAATGATATTTCTTTTCATGTCCGTGCGCTTTTTCTTGTGTAGGTATTTCCAGTTTTCTGCCGGTTTTTCTCGGGGGCTGTAAAGTGCGGGCGCGTCTGTCCGGTGTCCCGTCTTTTGCCCACCGTTTGTATCGGTTGCAAATTTACCGTTTGCGGCTGATGTAGCCGTGTCTTTTTCCTGTTTTTCTTTTGTTTTTTGTGCAGCGTTGCTTCCCGCAATGGGTTCTTGTCGTTTTTTTGGGCCGGTCGGCGGGCCGTACTGAAAAAAACAGGAAAAAACACGGCCGTTTGCACTTATTTTCATAGTTTTGCACGACGTAGCTGCCGTTTCGCCTGCTTTTGGCATCCGGGCTGGGCAGCTCTTCCTTTCCGGCTCATTGCGTAAGCCGGATGTGATATTTGTGCAGATATTTATGTGTCCGGATGTTCCGGCGTCATTTACGAAACGTCTTTTTTTTAAAAAAAAGGTCCGGCCGCCCGGTGCGGCATGATTCGGGTCAGAAAAAAATTGCAGTCGTCCTATGTCAGACTATCATCATTTTTCCGTGTTTTGCGATGGCTTTGCCACCGCCTATTTCTTTATTTTTTCCTATCTCATTCTCAAGCGCCGTTCCTCTACGCGTATTCTGCGCGTGACGGGGTGGATTTTTCTCTTCTGGGGCTTTGAGTGTCTCAAGGACATTGTGCTGGCCGGTCCGGGCTGTTATACCGAAACCATGCTCGACCATGTGCTCATGCTCGACGGATGGTCGGCCGTAACCTATCTGTGTTTTCTTTTTGAACTGACCAATCCCGGCTGGGTCACGTTCAGGCGCGTGGCGTGGCAGTGTGTGCCGTTCCTGCTCTTTACCGTGGCCTACTGCATCTGGCCCGTGCCGCCCGTCACCTGGGCCTATGTGGTTCTTCTGGCGGTCTATGGCGTGACCATGCTTTTGGTGGGCTACTGCTGGAAACGCAAGTACACGGCGTATATTTACAGCAACTATTCCAACGTGTCGAGCATGGATATTTCCTGGCTCAAGAATATCTATCTGCTGGGCTTCCTGAACATGTGGCTCTGGCTTGTGATTTCGCTGGTCAATGCGCCGCTCATTGATTGCGTTTATTATCTCTTCACGGTGGTGATGTGGCATCTCTCGCTGTACTACATACATACCCTCCGTCCTGTGCCCGTGGCCGACGCGGTTCCCGAAGCCGGACCGGCTGATACCCCCGACCGCAACTATTTTTTCGCCGGCCGCCTTGAGGAGCTGGTGGAAAAGGAGTGCCTTTATCTCGACCCCAACCTGACGCTGGCCGCCCTGGCCACCCGTGTGGGCACCAACCGCACCTATCTGAGCGACTACTTCTGCAACGTGCGCCATGTCATGTTCTATGACTATATCAACGGTTTGCGCATACAGAAAAAATGTGTACCCCTGATGATGCAGCATCCGGAGTACACGTTGGAGCACATTGCACAAGTAAGCGGTTTTAACTCAATGGCTACCTTCCATCGCGCCTTCAAGAAAATCATGGGGATGACTCCCGGCCGTTACCGTTCCGGCATTCAGCCTTGACCTGCGGCGCGTGCAGGTCCTGATGTAGGGTGTAAAAGTTCTTGTCGTTTTTTGTATTTTCTGTATGGCAAAGATAGCAAGCCGCTTTCATACCTGCCCCTCTTGCCGGTGGTCAAAATGTCGCAATGCGTCAATTTATACTCTCATTTAAACAATTCTGCCGCCTTTATGTCGTGCTACGCATAGACAGTCAGCTGCTTGTGCATGTACCCCTTAAAATACGGTAACCGAATTTTTTCCTGCCGTTTCTACCGAAAAAAGCGCCCCTCCGGCTTGCCGTGTGTGTAATAATCCCTAACTTTGTAGTCGGTAGTCCCGCAGGGGCGGCCGTCTTTTTCTCATATTCATATATACATTTCTACCATCGATGACTAACACACTTACCCGAGGCCTGCTCCTGGCGGGCGCACTGATGGGGCCGTCGGCTGCGGCGCAGGACCGTCCCAATATCATTTTGTTTCTGGTTGACGACATGGGCTGGCAGGAAACGTCGGTTCCCTTCTATCGTGAGCGCACCCCGCTCAACGACCGCTACCGCACCCCCAACATGGAGCGCATGGCGCGCATGGGTGTCAAGTTTACGCAGGCCTATGCCTGTGCCATATCCTCGCCCTCACGCTGCAGCCTGATGTCGGGCATGAATGCCGCCCGCCACCGCGTGACCAACTGGACGCTGGAGTACAACACCAAGACCGACGCGCCCAGCTCCGTCATAACCCTGCCCGACTGGAACTACAACGGCATCCAGCCGGCCGGCAAGGCCTCGGAGCGCGACCTGAAAAACAGCACCGCCATTACCTCGCTGCCCCAGCTCCTGCAGGACAACGGCTACTACACCATCCATTGCGGCAAGGCCCACTTTGCCGCCCGTGGCACGGCGGGTGAGGATCCGCTGAACTTCGGGTTCAACGTCAACATAGCCGGAGCGGCCAACGGCGCTCCCGGCAGCTATCTGGCCGAAAACGAGTATGGCACGGGCTCTTTCCACGTTTCCGGTCTGGAGCAGTATTATCAGAAGGGCACGTTCCTGACCGAGGCTCTCACGCTCGAGGCCCTCAAGGCCATCGAGGTGCCCATTGCGCGCAAACAGCCCTTCTATCTCTACATGTCGCACTATGCCATTCATGCCCCCTATGATGCCGACAAGCGCTTTACGCCCCACTACCAGACGGCCGACGGCCAGGGCGTTTACGACTCCCTGCTCCGGGCACCGCTCAACCGCCAGGAAATCAACCACGCCGCCCTGGTGGAGGGCATGGACAAGAGTCTGGGCGACATCCTCAACTATCTGGAGCAGCACCCCGACGTGGCCCGCAACACCATCGTTCTGTTCATGTCCGACAACGGCGGACAGGGCGTCAGCGTGCGTCAGGGTCGCACCGACCGCGACCAGAACTATCCCGCCCGCGGCGGCAAGGGCTCGGCCTTCGAGGGCGGCGTACACGAGCCGATGATGGTCTACTGGCCCGGCGTGACCCGCGGCGGCACGACCAACGACAACCGTGTAATGATTGAGGACTTCTTTCCCACCATACTCGACATGGCCGGCGTGACCCGCTACCATACCGTGCAGACGGTCGACGGGCGCAGCTTTGTGGACCTGCTGAAGCATCCCCGCCGCCGTCGCGACCGCGTTACCGTCTGGCATTTTCCCAACCTCTGGGGCGAGAGTCAGGACAAGGCCGAGGGCTACGGCGCCTATTCGGCCATCATGAAGGGCGACTACCACCTCATCTACACCTGGGAAACCCGCCAGCTCCGCCTCTACAACGTGCGCAAGGACATTGGCGAGTCCACCGACCTGGCTGCCAGTAAACCCAAGCTGGTGCGCCGTCTGGCGCAGGAGCTGACCGACTCGCTCCAAGCCTGCCGGGCCCAGCGCCCCGTGCTCCGGTCTACCGGACAGCCCATTGCCTGGCCCGCCGAGGCTGCCCAGGCCCTGTAATCCGTATTCCCCTCGGGGAAATTCCACATCCGGCCTTCGCCTCCTCTCTGCCTGCGGGTAGGGGAGGAGGTGAAGGCTTTTTTCTATGCTGGGCCGGCCATGTCCGTAGAGCGTATCCGGAAGTCTTGGTGTACCCGCAGTTCAGTTCCCCCTTTCGAGGCATGAAGGCAAAGAAAGTCGGCACCTTTTTCTTTTTCATCGCCGCCGAAAAATTTTTTCCTCCCACCTTTTTTCATTTTTCTCCCGCCTTTTTCCGCCGGTTTCGTACCGCTGGGGGCGTAGCGCCCTTCCGGTACCGGTCGGGAAGCCTTTTGTATCCGGCGCATTTTGTTAAAAAGCAGGATAATCTGCCCCGAAATGTTAAAATGGTTCAAGACGTGCAATCCTTGCCCCGTTGCGTCGTTTCTTTTAGTGTCCGGATGACTTTTTCGGGTCATTTCTGCCGGATTTTTTCCATTTTTGGCAGTTGGACGCTTTTTTCTTTGGGTTGTGCTTCATTAATGCTTTTTAATTATGTACCTTTGCAGCGTAATGAGAACCGTTGTAGCATGCGGATAGTTAAGGGTATATGTATGATGCATGACTCTTGGAAAATTGACGGCCGGCCTGTGATGAACATGCCGGAAGGATTACGGAATGTGTCTTATTTTTTAACCCTTGTAAATAATCAGCCGGTCCTGCAAGGAGCGTTTTCCGCGTTCGGTAACGGGTGCGCGGCAGGCCAGTGGAAAAGCAAATGTTTATGCCACAGCTTACTTTGTTGTTCACTTTCTTAGTGAGTGCCGTGCTTACGGCTTTTGTGATTCCTAAAATCATCTTGATATCCTACAAGAAGAAACTTTTTGACTTTGCCGACGAACGCAAGGTCCACAAAGGCATTGTGCCCCGTTTGGGGGGCGTGGCCTTTACCCCCGTCATTACCATTACGCTGGCCCTGGTGGTAGGTCTGCTCACACTCGTTTCCCCGTCTCGCACCAGCATGTCCTACGTGGCCCACAGCGCCCATCTGGCCCTCGGCCTCTCGGCGCTGGTCATCCTCTATATGGAAGGCGTGACCGACGACCTCATCGGCGTGGGCTACAAGGCCAAGTTCCTCACCCAGCTCATCTGCGCCGTCATGATTATCTGTACCGGCTTATGGCTCAACAACCTGCACGGCCTTTTCGGCGTGTACGAGCTTTCGCCCTGGGTGGGCATGCCCCTTACCGCCGTGTTGCTGGTGTTTATCATCAACGCCGTCAACCTGATTGACGGCATCGACGGTCTGGCCTCCGGCCTCTCCATGATAGCCCTGTTCTTTCTGGGCTGCCTCTACGGTTTCTGCCGTCAGTGGACCTATGCCGTCCTCTCGTTTGCCACGCTCGGCACCCTCGTGCCCTTCTTCATCTACAACGTGTTCGGGCGCGCCGAGGTGGGGCGTAAAATCTTTATGGGCGATTGCGGCAGCCAGACCATCGGTCTGATTCTCGGTTTGCTGGCCGTCCGTTTCTGCGTGTACGACAGCAGCATCGGCGCTCTTGCCTTCAATCCGCTGGTGGTGGTCTTTTCGCTGCTCATGGTGCCGTGTCTCGATGTGGTGCGTGTGATGTTCGGCCGCATCCGGCGCCATCAGAATCCCTTCATGCCTGACAAAACCCACATTCACCACAAGTTCCTGGCCCTGGGCATGAGCCACCGCACGGCCATGGTCACCATTCTCTTCGTTTCCGCCTTTTTTGCCCTGCTCAACCTGGGGCTGACTTCCCTGATCAACGTCAACTTCATCCTTCTGCTCGATGTGGTGCTGTGGACGCTGATGCACCTCTGGCTGTCCCATACCATCCGGAAACGGGCGGTGTGTAGTACAGGCGAAGACAACATGAAATAAAATTCGAAAAATAAAAAAACATTCAACATATCCCATTATGAAAACCGTAATGCTCGTATTCGGAACGCGTCCCGAGGCCATCAAGATGGCTCCGCTGGTCAAGGCGTTTCAGGCCGCTTCCGACAGTTTCCGGACGCTGGTTTGCGTGACCGGTCAGCATCGTGAAATGCTCGATCAGGTGCTGCATATTTTTGATATCCGTCCCGATTATGACCTCAACATCATGAAGCAGGGGCAGGATTTGTACGACGTCACTTCACGGGTGCTGCTCGGTCTGCGCGAGGTATTGAAAGAAGCCCGTCCCGACGTCGTACTGGTACACGGCGACACCACCACCAGCACGGCTGCCGCTCCGGCTGCCTTCTACGCCCAGATTCCCGTAGGCCATGTGGAGGCCGGTTTGCGCACCCACAATATCTACAGCCCGTGGCCCGAGGAGATGAACCGTCAGCTCACCGGCCGCATGGCCACCTGGCATTTTGCTCCTACGCCCCTGAGCCGTCAGAACCTGCTGGCTGAAAATGTGGCTGAGGCGCAGATTACCGTTACGGGCAATACCGTAATCGATGCCCTCTATTGGGTTGTGGATAAAATCAAACACGATGCTTCCCTCTCGCAGCAGCTTGACGCCGAGCTTCAGCGTGCGGGCTACGACGTGGAGCGACTTTCCGGCGGTCGCAAACTGGTGCTCATCACCGGTCACCGGCGCGAGAACTTCGGCGACGGTTTCATCCACATGTGTACCGCCATCAAGGACCTCACGCAGCGTTATCCGCAAGTGGACTTTGTTTATCCCATGCACCTCAACCCCAACGTGCGCAAGCCTATCCACGAAGTGTTCGGTCAGGACCTCAGCGGATTGGGCAACATGTTCTTCATTGAGCCGCTGGAGTACCTGAGTTTCGTACATCTGATGGAGAAGAGCCACATCGTGCTGACCGACAGCGGCGGCATTCAGGAGGAAGCCCCCGGACTGGGCAAGCCCGTGCTCGTGATGCGCGACACCACCGAGCGCCCCGAAGCCCTTACGGCCGGAACGGTGAAACTGGTGGGCACGGATTACGACAAGATTGTGTCGGCCGTATCTACCCTGCTCGACGATGAAGCGGCCTATCAGGCCATGAGCCGGGCGGTCAATCCCTACGGCGACGGCAAGGCCTGCGGCCGGATTGTCGAAACGCTGAAGGCATAAGAGAATCTTTTAAAAAAAACATCATAACATAAAGAGAGAATATGAAAGCATGTTTCATGGGCTTGGGCTATATCGGACTGCCCACAGCCATCATCGCCGCCAAGCACGGCGTTCAGGTAACGGGTGTGGATATCAATCCGCAGGTGGTTGAAATGACCAACCAGGGCCATCTGCACATCATTGAGCCGGGCATGGAGGAAATGCTGCAGGAAGTGGTGAAGAACGGTCAGTTGAAAGCTTCCACCACACCTGAGGTGAGCGATGCCTATTTTATGGTGGTACCCACACCCTTCAAGGGCAACCACGAGCCGGACATTTCTTACGTGGAAGCAGCCACCCGTTCGGTAATCCCGTTTCTGAAGGAAGGCGATTTGTATGTCATCGAGTCTACCTCACCCGTAGGTACTACCGACAGGATGAAAGACCTCATCTTCAGTGAGCGCCCCGAACTGAAGGACAAAATCTATATTGCCTACTGCCCTGAGCGTGTGTTGCCGGGCAACGTAATCTATGAACTGGTACACAACGACCGTGTGATTGGCGGTATGAACGAGGCTTCTACCGACAAGGCCATTGCATTTTACAGCCAGTTTGTGCAGGGTACGTTTCATCGCACCAACTGTAAGACGGCCGAGATGTGCAAACTGACCGAGAATTCCAGCCGTGACGTGCAGATTGCCTTTGCCAACGAGCTTTCGCTCATTTGCGACAAGGCCGGCATCAACGTGTGGGAGCTGGTCAGACTGGCCAACAAGCATCCGCGTGTCAACATTCTGCAGCCCGGTTGCGGCGTAGGCGGACACTGCATTGCCGTTGACCCCTATTTTATCACGGCCGATTTCCCCGTAGAGAGCCAGCTGATTGCCAAGGCCCGCGAAATCAACAACTACAAGGCCTTCTGGTGTGCGGAAAAGGTAGAAAACGCCATGCTGCGCTTTGAACTGGAACACAAGCGCAAACCGTGTGTAGCCATGATGGGACTGGCATTCAAACCCAATATCGACGACCTGCGCGAAAGTCCCGCCAAGTATATCGTAACCAAGGTGATGCAGAGCTGCAACAATGCCAACATCCTGGTGGTAGAGCCTAATGTCGAAGTGCACCACGTATTCAAACTGACGGATTACAAGGAAGCCTACGAAAAGGCTGATATTGTGGTATTCCTGACGGCACACGATCCGTTCAAGACTCTGCCTTGGCGTGACGACAAGGTAATCCTTGATTTCTGTGGAATATTTAAGAAGTAAAATTTATAGTCTGTTGTCTGTTCATGCAGAAAGACATGAGGGATAACAGACTATTTTTTTTGTATATCTTAAAATACTGAACACTTGATAGTAGAAGATGTAATATTGACTATTTCCGCTTTCCTATAGCTTCATTCGTTTTTTGATATTTACTATCTTTGCAAGCAGGCGATAAATAAAATGATAACAACTACAGAAAATAGTAAACGGATAGCAAAAAATACCTTATTACTGTATTTGCGAATGCTGTTTAATATGGCAATTTCGTTATATACTTCACGCATTATTTTACAAACTTTAGGGGTAGAAGATTTTGGTATATATAATGTTGTAGGTGGTGTAGTATTGATGTTTAGCTTTTTGAATAATGCGATGACTGCAGCTGTACAAAGATACATATCTTTTGAATTGGGGCGTGGCGTTTCTGAAAAATTAAACAGAATATTTAGCATGTCCGTAAATATTCATGTAATATTGGCATTAATTATTATTCTTTTTGCAGAAACGATAGGTTTATATGTCTTTTATGAGTATTTGAAAATTCCTACAGAACGCATGACGGCAGCTCTTGTGGTATATCAATGCGCTTTGGCCTCATTTTCTATTACAGTCCTTCAAGTCCCGTTTATTTCATGTATCGTAGCTCATGAAAAAATGAACATATTTGCAATTGGATCCGTTTCGGAGACAAGTACTAAGTTTCTGGGTGCCGTAATTTTGATATATCTAAGTGGTGATAAATTAATATGTTATGCAATTATTTTATTGACAGTTAGTATCCTTGTTGCTTTATTTTATCGTATTTATACAATTCTGCATTTTTCTGAATGTCATTATAAAAGGGTATGGGATAAACCTCTGTGTAAAGAGATGTTGTCATATTCAAGCTGGTCTTTGTTTGGAGGCGTGGCCACTATAGCTTCAACTCAAGGCATAAATATCCTTTTAAATATATTTTTTGGACCTATTATTAATGCAGCCCGGGGGGTGGCCTATCAAGTAAATGCTGCTGTATGTTCTCTATATTCGAGTTTTATGCAGGCTATAAACCCTCAAATTATTAAGCAGTATTCAATAGGTAATTATGAATATATGCATCAATTGATTTATAATAGTTGCCGATTAACATATTTACTTGTATTGCTTTTAGCTTTGCCTATATGTTTGGAAACTGAGCATATCCTTTATCTTTGGTTGGGACAGGTCCCTGAACATGCGGTTTTGTTTTGTCGTTTGGTATTGGTAGCGACTTTGGTTGAATGTATGTCTATGCCTTTAGTTCCTGCAGTTCAGGCTACAGGTAAGATAAAAAAATACCAAAGCGTTGTTGGTAGTATATTGTTAATGAATTTACCGTTATCGTATGTTGTTTTAAAAATAACATATATTCCAGAGGCCAGTTTCTATATGGTAATTGTAATTAATGGAATAACGGCTATTGCCAGATTGTTAATATGCAGAAATTTAATTAATTTGTCGTTAAGGCATTTCTTTAAAGAGGTAGTTGTACGGATTTTACTTTCATCATTAGGTGCTTCTGTTTCATTTTGGATTCTCTATTGTTTACCAAATATGCCATATCGATTTATAGTAAGTTTAGTCATTGGTTTTTTATTGACAATTTTATCAATAGTGGTGTTTGGAATTAAACCAGAAGAAAGAAAATTTGTATTTTGTAAATTGAAAAAAATATATGATAAGACATTTAATTGATAAAATTAGGAATGTTCTTTTGCAAAGAAAACATAGTAGGGAATTTTTAAGAAGGGGCTTGGAAATACACACGCCATTTACTCTTTTTGATAAGACTCATTTAAAGTTCGATGCACCAGTTTATATTGGTCCGGAATCTTGGCTTCAACTTCGAGGTACGTTAAAAATAGGAAAAGGAACAATTATTGGGCCACGTTTTAAAGTTCATACGTCCAATCATCGATGGCAAGGTAACATGTTACCTTATGATGATGCTTATATTGTAAAGGATGTACAAATTGGAGAAAATGTCTGGATTGGAGCAGATGTTTCAATTATGCCTGGAGTAACTATAGGAGATGGAGTGGTTATAGCTGCTTGTAGTTGCGTAGTTAAAGATGTGCCATCTTATGCATTAGTGGGTGGAAATCCTGCAAAGATCATAAAATATAGAGATCTGAAGCAATATGAAGAGTTGTATAATAGTGGTCGTATTTATTTGAAGTTAAAGAAAGAGGGAAAAACAATTGTAAATGAAAAAGAACGTTGTAAAAAGAGCCTTACGTAGGGTGAAAAGAATTTTTTTTAAGAGTTGTAATACCATACAATTTTTAATTTCAAATAAAAAGAAAGTCTTAGTAGTGAATGCTTGGATGACCATGTATAATGAACATCCTAAACACTTTAATTTGGGAGATGAACTTAATTTTTATTTGATAAAAGAATTGACAGCATATAAAATATTTAATTATACAGATTTATATATTAAACCACGAACAAATTATGGCTGTATAGGTTCTATTGTAGATTTGAATATGCTAAATAATGATTCTGTAATATGGGGTGCAGGAGCAATTGAAGGATTAAAAAAAATAGATTTTCATCCTCGAAAAGTTTGCGCAGTTCGTGGTAAATTGACAAGAGATTATCTTATTTCTCAGGGAATAGAATGTCCATCTGTGTATGGAGATCCTGCATTATTATTGCCATTAGTATATAATCCTCGGGTTAAAGGAACGTATGTTATGGGAATTATTCCACATTATGTGGATATGAATAATCCATTAGTGACTCATTTGCAGAATTTATTACCAGGAAGGATTTTAGTAATAAAAATGCAGGGATATAATAATTGGCATGAAATAATTGATGAAATAAAACAATGTGATTTTATTGTTTCAAGTTCTTTGCATGGATTAATACTTGCGGATGCTTATAATATACCCAATGTTTGGATAGAATTTTCTGACAAAGTTTATGGTGGGGGATTTAAATTTAAGGATTATTTTTCGTCTGTTCATCGGAATGTTCAATTACCAATTAAGATAACAAAGAATACATCTTTAGAAGATTTACAGCAAGCGCTTTTGTCTTGGAACGGCATCTCAATAAAGTTGAGTGCTTTAATTGAGTCATGTCCATTTAAAATAAAACAAAATTTTAAATGAATAAAATAGTAATTTCTGTTATAGTGCCAGTATATAAAGCAGAATTATATCTTCATAGAAGTGTAGATAGTCTGCTTGCGCAAACTTTTACCAATTTTGAAATTTTATTGATTGACGATGGTAGTCCAGATAAAAGTGGACAGATTTGTGATGAATATGCCTTACAAGATTCACGTATTCGTGTAATTCATAAGCCAAATGGTGGTGTGGCTTCGGCTCGTCAATGTGGGATAGAGCAAGCACGAGGAGAATACACTATTCATGTTGACCCAGATGATTGGGTAGAGCCTGAAATGTTGGAGTGTTTGTATGCAAAAGCCAAAAGTGAGGATGCTGATATGGTTATATGTGATTTTTATGCGGAAAACGGAGAGGAGAGAATATACGTTAGGCAGCAGCCTTCAGATTTAAAGCACGAAACAGTGTTGCGCGAACTGTTTCAACATCTCCATGGTAGTTGTTGTAACAAACTTATACGAAGGAATTGTTATTATGAATATAACTTATTCTTTCCTAAAAATTTATCGTATTGTGAGGATTTATTCGTATGTTGTAGTTTGTTGTTGTATAACATAAAAGTTGCTTACTTAAATCAGGCGTTCTATCATTATGTACGTAATGAAAATGAAAATTCAATGGTAAGAACAAGGCCTTTCGAACAAGATATCTTATTGATAGATTACATGAAAGAACTCTTGCCAAAACAATTATTTATAAAGATCGCTTTGCCCAAATTATCGTTTGTAATGGCGATGCATCTTTGGACTCAAGAAAATACAGATGCTCCTTTTTATCGTAAGATGATATGGCCTTATCGTTTAAGGTTGCTAAAGTGCAAAACTGTTTCTGTTATGTGGAGAATGGTCCTGTTTGTAAGTGTTTTTGGACTAAAGGATGTATTGTATGGAATGTATAAAAAATTGAAGATGTTATGATATCTAAAGTAATTCATTATTGTTGGTTCGGCCGCGGCCAAATGCCCAAATTGGCGTTGAAATGTATAGAATCGTGGAAAAAATATTGTCCGGATTATCAGATAAAGGAGTGGAATGAAGATAATTTCGATTTAGACTTATATCCATATGTGCGAGAAGCGTATGACGCACGTAAATTTGCGTTTGTGACAGACGTGGTACGCTTGTATGCTTTATATCATGAAGGGGGCATTTATATGGATACGGATGTAGAGGTTATAAAGCCTTTGGATTCATTACTACAATATCATGCAGTATCGGGTTTTGAATCTTTGACACAGATTCCTACCGGATTGATGGCAAGCGAGAAAGGGCATCCTTTGTTTGCTGAACTTCTTCACGAATATGATGGCTTGCATTTTGTTAAGTCTGACGGTACATTTGATTTAACAACGAATGTGATACGTATAACCAATACGTGTTTAAAATATGGTTTTGTACCCAATAATCAGCTTCAGACTGTAAATGGATTCACCTTTTTGCCTAAAGATTTTTTATGTCCCATTGAGCAGGAAGGTCATCGATTGGTCTTAACAACTAATACATTATGTATTCATCATTTCGCAGGGTCATGGATTCAAGGTAAGGTTTTGTGGAAAAAGAGAATTTCTCGCTTCTTGGGACCAAAAATTACAATATTGATTATTAAGTTGAAAAAATATATAAAGGTACATGCTTGAATTTTTTTTGGTAGTTCCTATATTATGGGGGTTATTTAGAAATAAACTTCCTATTGTATTTTTATTTATTGTCATTTTATATAAGACTAATTGGTTTTTTGGTACATCAACGTCTGAGTTGTTCTTTTATCATAATTTGTATGATGTAGGTTTATTTTTTATTATAGTATTGACAATTAAACTATTAAAACGGAAAGGTAATAATGGAATCGACGTTAAAGTTATAAAAAAAGGATTTTTCTTTTTTGTGATGTTTTTTCTGTTATGTAGCTTTGTGGATCTGTTGGTAAATCATACGCCGTTGGTATCCCAGATTAAGGCTGCAAAAAATTATGTGCCATTAATTCTTCTGTCTGTTGTAAATAAAATAACTAAAGATGAGGCTATTCGGTTCTTTAAATTATTGATATTAACGACAACCATATTTTCAGCTCTTTTTGTTTTTGAACAATTAAGCGGCTTATCGATAACAGGAGCAGCACATACTGCAGGAGGATCTCGTTGCCCGTTACCTTGGCCTTTAGCTTTATTATGCTTTGCTTTATTGATTTCAGGAAAATATGTGGTTTCCAAGAAAATAAGACTTTTATTTTTTATCGCTTTATTAGCGAATGTTGTATTATGTGGCTCTCGTTCTTTTTTCTTGTCTTATGTATTTGTGTTTTCATTATTTATTTTACTATCTAAGCCTTCATTAAAAAAGGCGTTTGCTGTTATTTTGGGAATTGTAGCAATTCTCCTAATATTTAGTACAGATAATATATTATCTCGTCGATTTAATGATTCTAAGAGTGATATGCAAAGTCTTCAAGCCAATACTGGTGAAGTTGAGGGTAATTTTTCATTCCGTGTATTATTGATGAATGAACGTCTTGAATATGTTGCTAATTCATGGCAGTATTCTATTTTTGGCATAGGAAATATAGAAGAAAAAAATTTTAAAAAAGAGATTTTTTTTATTGGTCATATGGATGAGTCTGGAAAAGTGTATCAAGTCGATACTGGCGATATTGCATGGGCAATTGCTTTTTTACGCTGGGGTATTTTGGGGACATTAATTTATGTATTATTACCTTATCGTAGATTTATAATTTATACTTTTAGGAATAGGAAAAGTCCATATGCTCAAGCTATATTTCTTTATTTGAGTGCTAATCTGTTTCTTATTTCGTGGACCTATTCTGACATAGTGACAATGGATTTTTGGGTAGTTCCAATTGTATTGTTGCCTATTAGTTGTTTAGTTTTGGAAAATAGAAAACAAAAAAGTTATGCTTAGAGGTGATATTTCTAACAAAATAATTACAATAGGTTGTGAGTTTAGAATTCCTCGTGGAGGTATTGCGCAGGTACTTTATAATTACGGAAAATATGTATATTCCCCTTTTAAGTACGTAACAAATTCAGGTACAGGAATATTCCTTTATAAATTGTGGAAGTTTTTTTCAGCTCTAATTATTTTCATTCATTACCTATGTTGGGATAAAAGTATAAAGATAGTGCATATACACACAGCGTCGAATATTAGTTTTAAAAGGTCTGCTCTTTTTGTGCGAATTGCAAATTTATTTCATAAAAAAGTAATTCTTCATGTTCATGGTGGGGCGTTCAGGGACTACTATCATCGTGAAGCTCATTATGTAACTTCTGTATTAAATCGGTGTGATTGTGTAATTGCGCTTTCGGAAACATGGAAAAAGTTTTTTGAAGGGATTTGTGATAGTCCAGTGGTTGTTTTGAACAATATAATAGAACCTCCCCAAAAAGAGATCTGTAAGAAAGATGGAAAAGTTCATCTTCTGTTCTTGGGATTACTGGTGAAAGAAAAAGGAATATATGACCTGTTAAATATGATTAGCGAACATGCAGATTTCTTTCGGGGGCGTATCGTTTTGCATATAGGCGGGAATGGTGATGCTGATATATTGAAAAACACCATAGAGCAAAAACGCATAAGTGATTTCGTTTGTTATGAAGGATGGGTTAGCGGCCATAAAAAAACACGGCTTTTCAGTTTGTGTGATATTTATGTTCTGCCTTCATATATAGAGGGTATGCCCATATCCATTTTGGAGGCAATGTCGTATGGATGTTCTATTTTAGCTACGAATGTTGGGGGAATTCCTGAAATTATACAGGATGGCGTGAATGGATTTTTGTTTCAGGCTGGCAATAAAGAGGAAATGTACAGCAAGTTGAAAAAACTTGTTGTTGATGACAATATGAGGATGGAAATGGGGCAGATAGGGTTAAGTAAATCGCATGCTTATTTGCCGGATGCAGTTGGCATGGACTTAGCATCGATATATAGACGGTTGTTGGAAACTAAAACTAAATAATGCCATGAACATCAGATTATTTCTTTTAGATGTGTTTAGAGGTACCAAACAGTATGCTCTTTATCGTAGTAATATGATTGCAAAACGTCATATATCACATGATGGGATATTGGATTATTGGGCTAAAGCAAAGAATGAAATTGTCAATTTTCATATCGCGAATAATAAGGAGTATGCGGCATTGCTGGAAGCTAAGGGCGTGGATTTGAAAAATTGGAAATTTGAGGACTTGCCCATTTTGACAAAAAAAGATTTGTCAACAAAGATGGCTGTCACTTCAGAGATTTTTAAATGGTCACATACTGGAGGAAGTTCTGGAAATCCCTTTTCTTATCCGTTGTCGAAAAAAGCCGCAAGTGCCCTTTGGCCGAATTTGTGGCGGGCGTTCTCTGTTTGTGGGATAAAGCCATGTGACCATGTGATGATGATAGCCGGTCCGTCATTGTTTAATAATCGAAGTTTCAAACGAAAAATTTTTGATTTTATCAATCGTTTTACGGTTGTTTCTGCGTTTGATTTGAATGATGATGTGTTACAGGCAGCCGTTGAAAAAATAAAGAAAGGAAAAATTAAAGCTATATACGGATACACCTCGTCCGTATTGGTGTTCTTGGAATATTTGGCCGCTCGTCGGGAACATTTGTCGTTAAAGGGTATATTTACGACCAGTGAGACTTTTATTCCTAAGGTTCGCTCTTTGGCAAAAGAATATTGCAACTGTGAGGTAATTGATATATATGGGGCAAATGATGGTGGAATTTGTGCGTTTGAATGCAAAGCTCATCAGGGATATCATATTTCTTTTGAAAGAACTTTCTTAGAAATAGTAGATCATAAGATTATTCTTACCGATCTGTATAATACGGCATTCCCTTTTATACGATATGAAGTGGGAGATATGACATCATCAGAACAGGTAGAGATGGACTCTTGTGAATGTGGGTGTAACCTGTTCCGAATTCAAAATATTGCAGGCCGCATTAATAGTTATATTACGGATTTGGACGGAACAAAGATACACACAGAGTTCTTTTCCCATATTTTCCATGACGATCCATTAATTGAACAGTATCAGATTACAGACGGTAAGAATACGATTGTGGTTAATGTGCATTGTGAAGAGACAAATAAGGTAGAACTGGAAACTAAATATCTTTCTTTGGTTCAACAACGTTTTAAGAAGAACGTCTCATTTGATTTTAATAAGCCGTTTGTACGTCTGAAAAATCAGAAAACTCCAATTTTGGTGCAATCTTTAAATAATTGAGGTTATGGTCATTGTCAGAGTTCGCGAATTTGTTCGTTCAATAGTCTTATGGGGACAGCAATTATTATATGTGAGATTTTATCATATGAACATATCGTCGAGTGCACGCATATCTTTTGGAGCAAAATTAGATAAGAGTAATCCTAAAGGGATTGAGATAAAAGATGGAAGTTATGTGGCTTCTGGAGCTATTGTTTTTTCGCATGATTTCTCGAGAGCAATTCATGCAAAAACTACAATAGGAAAAAATTGCTTTATAGGAGCAAATGCAATTATTATGTGTGGAGTAACTATTGGAGATGAGGTGATAGTAGGTGCTGGGGCTATTGTGACTAAAGATGTTCCTTCAAATAGTATAGTTGTTGGAAATCCGGCTCATGTAATCAAATCTAATATTCATACCAAAAAATTTGGTCAAATTGTTTCTTAAGCGATACAGAATGAGGAGTGTATGTGCAATATGGAAAAAGATAGTCGGTTGTTTGGGCTTCGTTCTATTGCTTTTATCTTGCGATAAATTTGATGATAGGTCGACTCTCGTTTTTATTGGAGATTCGTTGATTGCGAGATGGGATGTGGAGAATTTTTTCCCAATTTATAGAACAAGCAATTGGGGATTAGGTGGAAGTCATATAGATTGGATAGAGAAGCAAAATGGAGTTTTAGAAGGGAAAATTGTAGTCGTGCTTATTGGTACAAATGATGTGAATAGCTTGCCGGAAAAACAATTGGAATCTTATTCTTCTCGATATGTAGATGCGGTTTTGGGAATGAAAGCGGACCGGGTAATACTGATTTCTATTCTTCCGAGGAATTGTAAAAGTGATATTGTAAATATTAATCAACGAATCGTGGAATTGAACCGATTAATAGCCGATAAAGTAAAGGATGAAATGACAATTACTTATTGCAATGTATTCTCTAAATTTGAGAAGAATGGGACGTTAAACATGAATTTGAGTTATGACGGAATCCATTTGAATCAGTATGGGTATGAAATCTTGTCAAGTGAAATAAAGAAGTACTTATGAGGAGATTTTGCTGTTTATTGTTGTTGTTAATGGGATGTATCTTGGCTCGTGCACAATTTTACATAGGATTGCGTGACAGCAAATATGCTGTGGCAGGATATCAATGGGATTCGGGATGGCAGGTTCAACTGGATCAAAGTATTTTTGAAGCCAATTTAAGGTCTCAATATATTCGAGGCAGCGGTGGTTTTCAATTTTATCATAATCGGTATTTTGATTTTATGGCATCTGCTTTTGCCGGAACGACTTATTGTAATAATTTCTATGATTTTGGAGCAAGGATTGATGGTAGTTATCTTCCACTCAAATGGTTGGAATTTGATGCGGGGATAAATCCTCGATATGATTCTGATTATGGGTATGAAACTACTTATTTGGTTGGGCTGAAATTCCATATTAATGATGAAATAGCGTTGTTGTCTCAATATAGTACTATTCCAGAATATCGAATTTCAGAAAAAAGAGCTAGATTGGGCTTGCAATTCAAGGTTAAGAATTTAGCGGTAACACCGATGATTTCGGTTCCTGTAAAAGGAAATACATTAAATCTGAGAATTTTAGTAGGGTTGAAATATGAGTTTATAACCCAAAGGTATCTGAATAGGAAAAATAGTAATTGAGTTATTATATTTTATAAGATGCAAGACGATAGAATTACACTGAATGGCGTGAAAGTTTATCCGTTTACTTCGTTTCAGCAGTTGCTGGACTATGTGAGCGGGCGCAAGGGCATACTGGTGGCCATTAATGCAGAGAAAATACTGCATGCCACGCCGCAGACACGGGAAATCATTAACCGGAATATCGGGTATTGCGACGGGGCCGGAGCTGTGATGGCACTGAAGGCACACGGCGTGGAAAATGCGGTGAAGATACCCGGATGTGGGCTGTGGCTGAAGATTATCCGTTCGCTCTATCGGGAAGGTAAAACCTTTTATCTGGTAGGCGGCAAGCAGCAGGTGATTGAGGCTACGGTGGAAAAACTGAAAAAGGAGTTTGAGGGTATCCGCATCGTGAACTATCGGAACGGATATCTGAAAACGCCGGAAGAGCGGAAGGCCCTGATTGAGGATATTGCCGAAAAGAAACCGGACGTGGTATTCGTGGCCATGGGGTCGCCTAAACAGGAGTTACTGATGGAGGAAATGCTGGAGCGCCATCCGGCCATCTATCAGGGACTGGGCGGCAGTTTCGACGTATATACCGGGGCCGTGAAGCGGGCACCGAAATGGTGGGTGGACCATAATCTGGAATTTGCCTACCGCTTGATCAGGCAGCCGTCGCGCATCAAAAGACAGGTTCATCTGTTGAAATTCTATTACGATGTCAAGAAAAAACGCATCTGAATTTTGGGAAAGTAAGGTGCAGACAGACGCTTTTTTTGAACTGCTGAAAGTGGCGGGGCATTCACGGTCGGAGTTGTCGCGCGCTTTGACTGAGGAGGAATGGGGCGCTATTTATCAACAGGCCCAGAAACAGGCTTTGGCCGGAGTGCTGTTTGACGTAGTGTCAGCCCTGCCCAAAGCGCAGCAGCCGCCCAAGGCCCTGCTGATGAAATGGTATGGGATGGCGCTGCAAATCAGGCGCAGAAATCTGCAACTGAACGTAACCGCAGCCAAAGTGTATGCCCGATTCCGGAAACATGGTTTCAGAACCGCCATATTGAAGGGGCAGGGCGTGGCACTGCTCTATCCCAATCCGTTGAGCCGGACATGCGGCGACATTGACATTTGGGTGGAAGGTAGTCGCAAAAGGATTCTGAAGGATTTATTAATCTTTATGGTTTACCAACAGTAGTAAATTCAAGGCGGGGGGGTGGGCTCTATCATCATACGGAACTCTTCCTGCCGGACCAGACGGAGCTGGAAGTGCATTTTACGCCTTCGTGGATGAACAACTTCAGTACGAACTACCGGTTGCAGCACTTTTTTAAGCGCATGGCTGAGGAGCAGTTTACGCATGAGGTGGAACTGCCGGAAGGAGCGGGGCGGATAGCCGTGCCGACGGCGGCCTTCAACCGGGTATATATTCTGGTACATATCTACCGGCATTTGTTTGGCGAGGGCATAGGCTTGCGGCAACTGATGGACTATTATTACGTGTTGCGGCAGGGCTTTACGGAGCAGGAACGGAAGGCGACGGAAAACGTATTGAAGGATTTGGGGATGTGGCGCTTTGTGAGGGCCGTGATGTATGTGATGCAGGAGGTGTTTGGGCTGTCGCAAGAGAATATGCTGGCCGAGCCGGACGAAGAGGAGGGGAGCTTCTTGTTGGACGAGGTGATGAAGGCCGGCAACTTCGGGCATTACGACAGGCGCATTGTGCGGAAGGTCAACGAGAGTATGGGCAGCCGCTTTGTAAGAATGACAAAACGGAATTTGCGCTTTTGGCGAAGCTATCCCAGCGAGGTGTTCTGCACGCCGCTGTTTAAGGTATGGCATACGTGCTGGCGGAAATATTACGGCTATTAGGCTGTGCCTGTTTATTGATACTTAGGTAAAGACACACAGATGACGGGAGTGATTCGCAGCGGACGGAGGCTTCCGTTTTTTGTGTTGTGAGGCGGAGACGCGATTTTCGGGCGGAAAGGGGCGGCGGTAAGGTGAAAAGGGTTATCTTTGTAGGACTGCGGCCGGCCCGGGAGGGAGCGGCGGCAGGACAAACGGAAAAACAGAACAAATACATGGATACTGCGGAAACTACAACGCGAAGCCGGCGACTGGCGCGCAACACGATGATGCTGTACGTGAGGATGGTGCTGATGATGCTGGTGGCGCTGCTGACGGGGCGCCTGATATTGCAGGCGATGGGCGTGACGGACTACGGCGTGTATAACGTGGTGGGCGGCGTGGTGGCCCTGTTCGGATTTATCGAGGGGTCGCTGGGCAGCGCTTCGTCGCGGTTTATCACGTTTGCGCTGGGGCGCGGTGACGAGGCGGACCTGAAGCGGGAGTTCAGCTGCGTGGTGGGCATACACTACGCGATGGCGGGACTGGTGTTGCTGCTGGCCGAGACGGTGGGGCTGTGGTTTGCGTGGCACAAGCTGGTGATTCCGCCCGACCGCACGGAGGCGGCCTTCTGGGTGTACCAGGGGGCGGTGGTGGCCAGCGTGGTGATGCTGGCGTCGGCGCCGTACAACGCGCTGATTATTGCTCACGAGCGGATGCGGGCCTTTGCCTGTATTTCGGTGTTCGAGACGCTGGCGCGGCTGGGCGTGGTGGGACTGCTGTTCGTGCTGCCGGGCGACAGGCTGGTGTGGTATGCGCTGCTGACGGTGGCGGTGCAGGTGGCGGTGAGGATGGTGTATGCGGGCTACTGCCGGCGTACCTTTGCCGAGAGCCGCTGGCGATGGACGTGGGACCGGGAACGGATGCGGGCCATCTTTGCCTACGCCGGATGGGTGCTGAACGGCAACCTGGCGGTGGTGGGGTGTACGCAGGGCCTGAACGTGCTGCTGAACCTGTTTTTCGGACCGCTGGTGAACGCGGCGCAGGGCATTGCGATGCAGGTGTTGACGGCAGCCAACCAGCTGTTTGCCGGATTCCAGACGGCGGCCAATCCGCAGATTACGAAGAGCTACGCGCAGGGTGACCTGGACTATATGCACCGGCTGGTGCTGTCGGTGTCGCGCCTGTCGGCCTACCTGATGCTGGTGGTGGCGCTGCCGCTGATGTGGGAGGCGCCGTACCTGTTGAGGCTGTGGCTGGGGCAGGTGCCGGAGCACGCGGTGGACTTGGTGCGGATTTTCCTGCTGGTGGGGCTGAACACCACGCTGGTGGGGCCGACGGTGATGGCGGTGCACGCCACGGGGCGCATCCGCCGCTTCCAGCTGGTGGAGGGCACGCTGCTGCTGACGGTGGTGCCGGTGGGGTACGTGCTGCTGCGCGTGGGGCATGTGAGTGCCAACCAGGTGCTGCTGGCTTACCTGGGCATTGAGGTGCTGACGCAGCTGGTCAGGGTGTGGCTGGTGTATCCGATGATTGGGCTGCGCGTGGCGCAGTATTACACCAAGGTGATGTGGCCCATCGTTAAGGTGGGCGTGGTGGTGTGGATGCTGCCGGCCATGGCCTACCCGTGGGCACACGCCCATTTGCCGGAGCTGGCGGCCTGCGCCGTAATGGTGGCGACGTGCGTGGGCTCGACGGCATTGTGGACATACGTGCTGGGGCTGAACCGCAAGGAGCGTCGCTACGTGTGTGAAGTGGCGGCCGGGCGGCTGGCGCGCTGGCGGCGCACGGACAGACTTAAAGGAGAGGAGAAGGAATGATGGACCATATACGTTTGAGTTTCGTAATACCGGTGTACAACGCCGGGCCGTACCTGGAGCCGTGCCTGCGCTCGCTGGAGGAGCAGGGCCTGAAGGAGGGGGAGTATGAGGTGGTGTGCGTGGACGACGGCAGCACCGACGGCTCGTGGCAGACGCTGCAAAAATGGGAAGGGAGGAAAAAAAATTTCCGCGCCTTGCAGGAAAAACACGGCGGCGCCTCGTGTGCCCGCAACCGGGGGCTGGAGGTGGCGCAGGGAAAGTACGTGTGGATGGTGGACGCCGACGACCTGCTCGTGCCCCGCTGCGCCCCGCGTCTGCTGGAGCGCATGGAGCGGGAAGAGCTGGACGTGCTGACGCTGGGCGTGCAGGACTATACCGACGAGACGCACCGGGGCGCGGTGAGCAACGTGGCGCACAAGCTGCCGGGCGTGGTGACGGGACGGACCTACCTGCTGCACTGCGAGGTGGAGATGGCGTGCTGGTGTCTGCTGTTCAGGCGCGAGGTGGCCGTGACGCACGGGGTGCGCCTGATGGAGGGCATCACGCTGGAGGACCTGGAATTTGCGCCGCACCTGCTGATGTACTGCCGCAGGGTGGCTTCGGAAAGCCGGGTGTGCTATTACTACCGCCACAACATGGCGGGCATCAGCAAACGGAAGACGTCGGACTTTTACACCTACCGGCTGGCGTGCTGGCTGAAGGTGATGGACCGCCTGCAGGAACATGAGCGTCAGGCGGGATGCCTGGGGCCGGTGATGGGCGACAAAGCCTATATGCTGCTGCTCTTCCTGTGGGAGAGCGACCTGGGCCTGGCGGAGAAGATGCGCTACGTGGACCTGATGGAGCAGCACGGCGTGTTTGGCCTGCTGCGCAACCGGAAGATGATTTACAAGCGGCGCCACAGGCTGGCGGCCGCCGGCTTCAGGCTGCCGTGGGTGTATCGTCTGTTTTTGCGGCAGCCGTGGCTGAGGCCCCGACATTGAGCGGAAAGCGGTTTGCATGACATACGGAAGCGTCCCCGTCGTTCAGCACCTTAACGGAAAAGGGCTGAACGGCGGGGACGCTTCAGCACGGACGTGAACGGCTGTTTTTATTTATATACCCACCGGGTGAGGACATTACACGGGGTGGCGACAGCAAATTTGTAGAATTTGGAGGGCGGATACTGGCTCAGGTCGACAACATAGCGGCCGGAACGGGCCTTGACCTTTCCGACGACCTTCCATTCGTCAGTTCCGCCGGAGGCAAAGTGGTTGGTGGTGGCCATGTAGATGGTGGCATCGGCCGAGGTCTTTTCGGCTTTCCAACTCAGAACGACTGTGTGGTCGTAGGGATGTGAGGCGAGGTCGTAGATGTCGGTAGGGCCGAAAAAGGAGATTCCGTCGCGCTCGAAGGCCACTTCCTGCGGCACCTCGAAGCCCATGAAGCGGCTCAGGGTGGGCTGGATGTCAACCAGCGAGAGCGAAGCATGGGTGAAATGGCGGTTGAGCTGCCTGATGTTGGTGGAAATCCATACGCTGCGTTCGCGGTTGAGCTGTCCGCCGTGGTCGTGTCCGCTTTCGTTGCGGCCGTGGTCGGTAGTTACGATAACCATCCACTCCTCGTCGAAATGGGCTTCGCGATATTGTACGGCCTGCCAGATGAGGCCCACCAGCTCGTCGGTCTTGCGGACGTAGCGGTCCATGTAAGCACCGTCGCCGAAGAGATGGAAGCCGGAGTCGGTGTACCACAGATAAACCCAGCTGAGGTCGGGGGCATCACGCCGGATACATTGGGCGGCCTCGTGGCTGACAACGGAGTCGATGCTGAAAATGTGCAGCTGGTCGGGGCGTGGCGGGAAACGCGCTTCGTCGAGCTCGTAGCCGTCGTAAACGTAGTCGACGGTCAGGTTGCCGGTTTCGGGCTTTCCCGCTCCGATTAGTACGGTGCGATTGTCGGTCCAGCTGGAGAAGAGGGCCGTTTTACAAGGCTTTTTCTGGGCTTTGGCCAGACGGAAGATTGACCAGTAGTTGTAGTTGGGTTTCAGGTTTGAATTGCCGTTTACCCGATGCTTGTTCATCCACGTACCGGTCAGGATGTTCATATAGCCGATGGCCGATATGGTAGGCGTTTGTGAGTAGTCGCCCACTTCGCCGCCGGTGTAGGCGCGGGCGTAGCCGCCCTGGCGGGCAATGTCGAAAATATGGGTGGGACGGACCCGCTCGATGTAGTCGGCCGGAATGCCGTCCAGTACGATGTAAACGGCCTTGCGGGTCTTGGCCTGGGCAGAGCAGAGGCAGAACAGCAGGAGAAGGCAGGATAAGCAGGTTTTCATGTGTCGGTTTATTTACGGATTACAACAATGTTGAGACTCTTCTGGCCGTTGACGGGCACGGTTTTGCTTCCAGACGCTTGCCGCTGACGTGGAGCACTTCGGTAGTGAGTGTGCGGAGGCTGAAAAAACCGTGTTTGTCGGTACGTACGGTTTGTCCCGCACTTTCGATTACGGCATTTTCAACGGGGTTGGCCTGCACGTCGCGAACGTATCCGGAAACGCTGATGGGCGCTTCCTTGATTGTGGTGCCTGAGGTTGCCGCAGCGGGTCCGGACGTGATGTGCTGCTCGTGGCTGAGGTCAACGCCGATGGTGCGGCGCAGGGCTATCTGGTCGGAAGCCGTGCCTACCTGCAGCTCGAACTGGCCGGGCTCAACGGTATATTCCATTTGGGCATTATAGAGTCCCAGGTCCTGTACGGGTACGTCCAGCTGTACCTTTTTTCCTGACCGGCCGGAATCATGACTTTGGCAAAGGCTTTCAGCTCCTGAACGGGGGTCACTACGCTGGACACGAGGTCGCGAACGTACACCTGCACCACTTCCTTGCCGTCGGTCGGGCTGCTGTTGCGTACGCTGACGCTCAGATGTATGGTGTCGGTGGGAGCGTAGTCGGTCTTGTCCGTGAGCAGATTGCTGTATTCAAACTTGGAGTAGCTCAGTCCGTGGCCGAAAGCCCATAGCGGTCCGGGTGTTTCAAACACGTAGTCGCGGCCCGGCCGGTTGGGCTGACCCGGCTGGTGATAGAAGCCGCGGTCGGTGGGCAGGTGGTTGTAGTAGCAGGGCATGTTGCCCGTGCTTTGCGGGAAGGAATAGTTGAGCTTGCCCGAGGGATTGACTTTCCCGAACAGAATGTCGTAGAGGGCATAGCCTCCCTGCTCGCCGGGATACCATTGTACCAGAATGGCCGGAACATGGCGCTTGACCCACGGCATGGCAAACGGTTTTCCGGCAAGCAGGACTACGATGACGGGCTTTCCGGTGGCCTGCACCTGCTCAATCAGTTCCTGCTGACGGCCCGTCAGGCTCATGTCCGAGAGGTCATATCCCTCGCCGCAGGTGGCGTTGGTATAGTCGCGGGCCAGCGAAGCACTGGCTGACCCTACGACAACGATGCTCACGTCGCATCGCCGGGCTGCAGCCACGGCCTGGCTGATGCCGTCGGCGGAGTCGGTGTGGAGGTCGCAGCCCTTGGCGTATTCAATGCGCAAGTCCTTTCCGGCCTTTTCTCTGAACGCTTCGAGCAGGGTAACGCCGTCGTGGTTGCTGCGGCTCCAGGTGTAGTCGCCAAACTGCACCTGGTCGGCATTCGGCCCGATAAGGGCTACCGACTTCAGTTTCCTCAGGTCGAGCGGAAGCAGTTGCCCGTTGTTTTGCAGCAGTACGACGGATTCTTCCGCAATCTGACGGGCTAGGGCCTGCTGTTGCAGGGTGTGTATGTTTTTCCGGAACGACTTTTTCGTAGGAAACTGGTATTCAAACAGCCCCATGGCAAACTTGGCCGTCAGTACGCGGCGCACGGCCCTGTCGATGTCGGCCTGGCTCAGTTTGCCCTGGTCGGCAAGGGTTTGCAGGTGGCGGTAGCAGTTGATGTCGGCCTCCACGTCGAGTCCGGCGCCGAAGGCCTGCAGGGCGGCTTCCTGATTGTTGCGTGCCGTGTGGTGGAAATAGCTGAGCATGTCAATTGACCCCCAGTCGGAGTAGACGTACCCCTTGAATCCCCACGTGTCGCGCAGCAGGGTGGTCAGCAGATAGGGCGAGCCGGAATTGGGCACGCCGTCCCAGGAATTGTAGGACGACATGACGGCCCACGGCTGCTGTGTGCGTACGATATATTCAAACGGTTTCATGAATACGGAAAGCAGCTCGCGCTGGCCGCACGAAACTGACGAGAGGTTCAGTCCGCCGGTGGGTGCGCCGTGGGGGCCGAAGTGTTTGAGCATGGGTGAGATGCCGTGGTCCAGATAGCCCCGGACCTGCATGGCTCCCATCCGGCTGGCCAGTAGCGGGTCTTCGCCAAAACATTCCTCCACACGCCCCCAGCGCAAGTCGCGGCATACGTCGACTACGGGGCTGAGAGTCTGGGTAATGCCCAGGGTCTTCAGCTCCTCGGCTACGGCAGAGGCCATGCGGTAGGAGAGGTCCGTATTGAACGTACTGCCCAGGGCAATGGCCTGCGGATAGATGGTACAGCCGTCGTTCACGGCACCGTGGAGCGACTCGCTCAGCGTGAATACGGGAATGCCCAGACGCGTGCTGTCAATCATATAGCGCTGAACGTCGTTCATGATTTGGAAAGCCTGGGGCCGGTCATGGTGATGCCCTCGAAAAATCCGATGCCGGCGTCACGGCATACGGCATGCAGTTTTTGCGGATTGAGCTTTCCGTTGTCAAGAATCATGTGGCTGCCCATTTGCATGAGCTGGGCCGTCTTCTCTTCCGGCGTCATACGCGACATCAGGTCGTCAACCCGTTCGGGGATACTGACCGAGGGGTCTTTGTATTTAATGTATTCGGCCTGTAGACGCATGGTCGGACTCAGGCAACAGCCGGCCAGTACAAAAGGTAGTAGTAATTTTTTCATAACAGGATAAGGCGATTTAAAGGTTGTTTTTGGCCGGGTGACGCGGCTCTTGCGTCCGGCCGACAACGAATTTATGGAAAAAGTAGCGGATAGAGTCATGAATCTTGCGGATTTCGTCTGCATGACATGAAAAAAGCCCTGCCGTATGGTGTCGGTAGGGCTGTGGGCTTGGGCAGGGGAGTTATTGGCCGTGGATAAAGTCTTCGATTTCGCAAACAGCTTCGCGGGTCTTTCGGCGTACGTGGCGAAAATGAATGATACCGAGAACGGCACCGATAACAAATCCTACCGCTCCGCCGCAGCAGATGTATGGTCCTCCTGATTTGGTGTAGCTCTCGTAGAGAAACAGGGCAAACCATCCGATGACAAAGGGGATGCTGAAATAGAGCCAGCGCTGGTTAAGACGGTCCATGCGCAGGAGTGAATGGCTGATTTCGACGAGGCTGCAGCGGGCCATGTCGGACGGGCGAATTCCTTTGGAACTGAAGTGCTGGTACACATAAGCTGCAAGCAGGAAACACGTAGTGAGTACCATGAGAATGAACGAATAGTCCAGAAAAGAGAACATGCCGTTGCAATAGAGCAGGCCGAAAATGATAATACAGTTTATTCTGCGTCTTTTGCGCTGCAGGTCGTTTAGCTTGTTTCGGGCCGACTGTTTGATGAGTTTTTCGTTGACAAGGCAGGTTTGGTTGAGCTTTTGTTTGAGCAGCATAATTTGCCGGCGCATTTCGTCGAATGTAGCCTGTTCGGGAACGGGGGTGGAAGTCATAGAGTCGTTCATGACGGAAAACTTTTTTATTGGAGGTTAGACATCTTTTTCAACGATTCCTTGATACGGTAGAGGCGCACCGACACGTTTTTGGCAGAGATGCCCACAATGGCGCCTATTTCTTCATAGCTCATATTTTCAAGCCAGAGCAGCACGATGGCGCGGTCAAAGGGGCGCAGACGGTGGATACGTTGATAGAGCTGGCGGATTTGGCGGGAGTCTTCGTCCGAATCGGTGAAGAGGTTGGGGTGCTCGGGGAGCGGAACGCTGGGATGTCGTCGCTTTTTGCGCTGCCAGGTGAGGCAGGTATTGAAACTGACTTTCCAGATCCACGTGTCAATCTGGCTGAGTTGTCGAAAGGAGTCGATGCCCCGCCAAAGGTTGATGAGTACTTCCTGAAACAGGTCGTTGACCTCGTCGTCATCGTGAGAGAACATGAAGCACACGGTATAGATGGTGCTTTGATGGGCCTCAATGGCTTTTGTAAAAGTTGATTCGTCCATAATATCCGTATCTTATCGGTTCGTTTCTGCCCGTTAGATGCACGAGAGAGGCAAAAAACTACATCAGGCAAGTGCTTTTTTTGCAAAAAAAGCGAAGTCCTGCATGAATGAGCGGAAGAGCAAGAAACATACATGGCATATCAGCCTTGGAGCGGATATGCCATGTATGCCAATATGCAGAAAGCGGGGAGAGGAGCCTAATAGTATATGATTTTGCGGTCAACGGCTCCTATGGGAGTTTCGCCCGATACGATGAGCAGGCCGGTCCAGTTTCCCTTTTCGTCCTGTTTGACATAGTGGTAGGTCAGCGTGTCGCCGTCGCTGACTTCAATTTTTACGACACGTCCTTCCTCGTCGTAGGTATATTTGCGCGAGTCCACGTAGCCGTCCATCTCGTTGTTGATGGAAAATTCCAGCAGCCGGCCCTGTTTGTCCCGCTTAACGTAGTCACTGGGCTGGTCGCCGTGTTCCGTAACGTTTCCGGCAGCGTCGGTCTCGGTCTTGCCGGTGGTGATGGGTGAGTCCTGCGTACTTTTTTGCCCGTTGTAGAATGTGTCTTCCGACGTCCCGGTCAGTTTTCCGGCCGTATATCGGTAACGCATGACAGAGGTCAGTTTGCCGTTTTCCGTCTTTTTGGTTTCGGCCAGTTTTCCGTCGGTTGTATATTGGTAGGCATATTCGGTTTTAGTGCCTTCAAATACGGTTGTCTTGCTTGTCAGTTTTCCGTTTCGGTCGTAGGTGCATTCGCTTTCTTCCGGATAGACACCCATTTCGCCCCAGGGGTCGGGCTTTCCGGCTCTGACCCATTTGCCGTTTTTCTTTTCTACGGTAAATACTTCCGTGACCACTTTGTTTGCTCCGCCTTTCACCGGCCCTGTGTCCGGAGTCATGTCGTATTGAAGCTGTCCCATTGCGCTTGTTGCGAACATCATGGCAGCAAGCGTCAGTAGTGTTTTTTTCATATCCATATCTTCATCTTTTGGAGGTAGGGTAAAATAATAAGAGTCGTGGAGGGTGCCGGATGGAGTGTCGCGTATTCCTTCCGAGCGCAATATACACAAAATATCTTGATATGAATAAGTTTTATACAGAAAATAAAGATGCAGGGACGTCAGGCAGAATGTCTTTATAGATTGTTTCCGCGTGTCATAAGCCGTATAGTTTGGATAAAAGTAGGAAATCGACTACGTTTTCTTGATACGCAAAACATTGCAAAACAGTGAGAAAGACTCTAATTCTGTGGAGATTTCTGCTCCACCTTTTATCTCCACCTTTTGCTCCACCTCAAACGGTAATATTTTGCCGTTTTTTGCGTGTCGGGGGAAAACAAAAAATCCCGATTTCGCTTGGAAATCAGGATTTTACTGTCTTTTGCTTTTCTTCAAAGTGGTGCCACCAGGAATCGAACCGGGGACACAAGGATTTTCAGTCCTTTGCTCTACCAACTGAGCTATGGCACCGTTGCTTAATTGCGGTGCAAAGATAGAGAATAAAAAAATAACGACCAAACGAAAAGCGATTTTTTTTTGAAAAATATGGAGAAGAGTAGAAAAATGAACTTTTTTTGAAAAAAAGCAGTGAAAAGTTTGGTCAATTTGAATTATTACCGTACTTTTGCACCGCATTGGGGAGCCAATGTTGGTAAATTGGAAGTTTGGGTGAGTGGCTTAAACCAGCAGTTTGCTAAACTGCCGTGCGGGTAACCGTACCAGGAGTTCGAATCTCCTAGCTTCCGCTATTTGAATCTGGCGCTTTCATCTAACGGTTAGGATACATGCCTCTCACGCATGGTATACGGGTTCGATTCCCGTAGGCGCTACAACTTTTGCGATAGCGAGTTTTTAATTGGTATTTGATTGTTGAGGAGGTGATAAGCCTTCTTTTTTTGTGTCCTTACCTCGGGTGAGGGAGGATTGTGATGTGTGTGTTTTCAACCCAGTTGCGCCCCGCGTGGTTCCGGTTAATTGCGGAACGGCGTGGGGCGCAACTGGTATGGGCTGGGGGGATGTTTTATTCGGCGTTTGCCTGCATCTTGCGCAGCAGGGCCTGCTCGGTGTTACCGCGGTCAGCTGAATGTTTGAGCACAACGGCGTCAAGGTAGAACACGATTTCTTCTGCCAGATTGGTGATATGATCACCGGTGCGCTCCAGCCGAAGGAATACGCTTTTGAAGTCGATGCAGAATGCGGTTTTGTCGGGGTTGCGGGTGATGTAGTCGGCCAGTACGGTGGTGGAGGCTGCGTTGATTTCGTCTATCAGATTGTCCTTTTCAAACAGGCTGTTGGCCAGCGCGATGTCTTCGGTTTCAAGGGCGCGCTTGGCCGTGTCGAGCATGTCGAGTACGGCTGTGGCCATTTCGATCAGGCGGGAGTCAGCCAGCAGGGTGGGGTCAATGGGTTGTTCTTCCTGCCGGATGATGAAGCGTGCGATGTTTTCGGCAAAGTCGCCGATGCGTTCGAGGTCGGCATTGATTTTGAGCATGGCCACGATAAAACGCATGTCAATGGCTACGGGATTATAGAGAACGAGAAAGTCCTCGATGTCGCAGTCGAGTTTGAGTTCTGATGCGTTGACGCGTTTTTCGCGGATGATTACTTCGCCGGCCTTGTCCTTGTCGGCCGTAGGGAGGGCTTCGCTGATATTCTTCATCTGGTCATATACGAGTGCCCACATGTCGAGCACCTCGTTGTGTATGGCCATGAGTTCGTCTTCTACGAATTTTACCATGGTTGTGCTGTTTTTTTAAGGTGTGGTTTGTGATGGGAGTTGCGCGTGTGGCGCAAGGTGTTTATCCGAAACGTCCGGTGATGTAGTTTTGTGTGGCTTCCTTGGCCGGGTTGGTAAATATTTTTGCAGTGGCGTCATATTCAATGAGCTCGCCCAGATAAAAGAAAGCTGTTTTGTCACTTACGCGGGTGGCCTGCTGCATGTTGTGGGTGACGATGACGATGGTGTAGTCCGTTTTGAGCTCATGTATGAGTTCTTCGACCTTGGCTGTAGAGATGGGGTCGAGGGCGGAGGCGGGTTCGTCCATGAGCAGCACTTCGGGCGATACGGCCATGGCGCGGGCTATGCACAGGCGTTGCTGCTGGCCGCCGCTCAGGGCGTAGGCTGACTTTTTGAGTTTGTCCTTCACCTCGTCCCACAAGGCGGCGCCGCGCAGTGATTTCTCTACGCGTTCGGCAATGAATTTTTCATCCTTTACGCCGTTCACGCGCAGGCCGTAGGCTACGTTCTCATAGATGCTTTTGGGGAACGGGTTGGGGCGCTGGAACACCATGCCGACGTTTTTCCGCAACTCGTCGACGTTGACTGAGCGGTCATAGATGTTGCGGCCGTTAATTTCGATGCTGCCTTCGAGGCGGGCGCCGGGGATGAGGTCGTTCATGCGGTTGAAGAGGCGCAGAAAGGTGGATTTTCCGCAGCCGGAGGGGCCGATAAAGGCCACTACCTCATTGCGCCCGATGGACATGTTGATGTTTTTCAGGGCATGGAACGTGCCGTAGTAAAAGTCAACGTTCCGGGCCTGAATGAGTCCGCTTCCGTCGTTTTGTGGCGTGGGGTTGGTTGTATTCATGATGGTTGTTTTTTTTAGTCGGTGGGGATATGGCGCGGGTCAATGCGTTTTGAGTTTGTTCTGGAAGTAGTTGCGCAGGGTGTTGGCCAGCAGGTTCACCAGCAGAATGATGATGATGAGCACAAGGGCCGTACCGTAGGCAATGGGTATTTGTTTTTCCATGTCAGTGCCGCTGGTGGCCAGCACGTACAGGTGATAGGGCAGGGCCATACACTGGTCGAACACGCTTTGCGGCAGCTGGGGCAGGAAGTAGGCGGCGCAGGTGAAGAGGATGGGGGCCGTTTCGCCCGACACGCGTCCAAGCGCCAGAATGAGGCCCGTAATGATGTTGGGCATGGCCATGGGCAGAATCACGCGGCGTATGGTTTGCAGCTTGGTGGCGCCCAGCGCCAGACTGCCTTCGCGGAAACTGTCGGGAATGGCTTTGAGTGCCTCTTCCGTGGTGCGGATTACCAGGGGGAGGGCCAGCAGGCCGAGTGTGAGCGATCCGGCCAGAATGCTGTCGCCAAAACCGAAAAAGTTGACGAAGAGCGACATGCCGAACAGTCCGAACACGATGGAGGGAATGCCGGCCAGGTTGTTGGTCATCATGCGGATAAAGCGTACCAGGCGGCCGCTGCGGGCATATTCGTGCATGTAGATGCCGCTCATGATGCCCAGCGGAAAGGCAAATATTGCGCTGCCTGCCATCAGGTAAAACGTGCCTACGATGGCCGGCCAGATGCCGCCGCCTTTCATGCCGTCAGTGGGTGGGGTGGTGATGAAGTCCCAGTTGAGCACGCTGGCTCCTTTAATGATGATAAACGCCAGGATGATGATCAGAATGCCTACGATAACGGCGCTCAGCAGGCGGAACAGGCTGAAGGCTATGCGCTCAGCCAGTATTTTTCCGGCGTGGTTGCCGGCTTGAAGTCTTTTTTCGCTATCCATGATGGGGGTGGAGGTGTACGATGATTAATAGGGATGTTCGGGGGGCGGATTATTTCTTGTTGCGTGCGGAGATGTACTCTACACTGCTGTTGATAAGCAGGGTGATGAAAAACAGCACTACGCCCAGCAGGAAGAGCGACTGATAGTGCGGGCCACCTGCGGGCGCCTCGCCCAGCTCGGCCGCGATGGTGGCCGGAATGGTGCGCAGCGGGTCAGTGATGGACAGCGGGATGACGGCCGCGTTGCCCGTTACCATCAGTACGGCCATAGTCTCGCCAAAGGCGCGGCCGATGCCCAGCACTACGGCCGACGTGATGCCCGATGCGGAATAGGGCATCACTACCTTATAGATGGTTTGCCATTTTGAGGCACCCAGCGCCAGGCTGGCCTCTCGCTGAGCGCGCGGACAATTGAGCATGGCGTCCTGGCTGACGGTGATGATGGTGGGCAGGGCCATGATGGCCAGTACCAGCGCGCCGGCCAAACCGCTCTCACCCACCGGCAGGCCAAACACGTCCTGCAGCAGCGGCACGATTACGATCAGACCGAAAAAGCCGTACACCACCGAGGGGATACCGCCCAGCAGCTCGATTACGGGCTTGAGCATTTTGCGCATTTTTTCTGACGCCACCTCTGACAGGTATATGGCTACCGCCAGCCCGAAAGGCAGGGCAAACAGAATGGCGAACACCGTTACCCACACGGTGCCCAGCACGAGCGGCACAAAGCCAAACTGCGGAGCCGGCGTGGCGGTGGGAAACCACTCCTTGCCCAGGAACACCTCGGTCAGACTGATGCGGTGATCCGTCAGGCGCTTGCCTTCAAATCCTTCGTCCACAAAGTTTTCGGGCACGTAGGCTATGATGCCGCGGTTTTCCGTTACCATCTGTTCGATGCAGCGGGTGGCGTGTTCATAGTTGGCGCCCAGCTGTTCCTGGCTGAAGTAGCGGGGCATGTCGTCAAAGCGCAGCAGCATGATGCGCTCGTCCGTTCCGCCCACTTGTTTCCAGTTGGTGATGTCCTCGTCAAAGATTTCCTTGATTTGTCTGGCGTTGAGCTCATCCACCGGGTTCTGCCGGTTAACCACCAGGGCGTAGCCATCTTCAATGGTTTTTTGTGAGAACATGCCGAACCCTTCTGAAAAGAGAAACAGCACAATGAGCAGAATCACCACGCTGGTCAGGAATCCGCTGCACGTGATGATGCCCGTTACGATCTTCTCCAGTAACTTTTTCATAATCCTTTTTCGCATTTTCTGCGGCAAAAGTACGAGGCGCGTGTAACGAACCTGTGTCACCTTTGTTACAATTACGTTACACATGCCCGGACGGCGTGGGCTGCAACACAAATGTAATACCGCTGCAACCGTAATGAAACCCAAAAGCGGTTATTTCGCGGCATAATTTTTTTATCGTACAGCTTATGACGAAATCATTCAGCCGATTGGCGGTTCTCATGTTGGCCGCGGCCTTTGCGCTCGGTGCCGCCGCACAGAAAATCAAGGGTAGTGATACTGTGCTGCCCGTGTCGCAGGAGGGTGCCGAAACTTACATGCAGCTTCATCCCGGAGCGCGCGTTACCGTTACGGGTGGCGGCTCGGGTGTGGGCATTTCCGCGCTTCTTGACGGAACCACTGACATCGCCATGGCCTCACGTGCCATCAAATTTGGTGAGCGCATTAAGGTCAGCAAGGCCGGCAAACAGTTGCGCCAGGCCGTGGTGGCGTATGATGCCCTGGCCGTTATCGTGCATCCTGACAATCCTGTCTCACACCTGACGCGCGCCCAGCTTGAGGCCATATTCCGCGGTAAGATTACCAACTGGAACCAGGTGCGTGACCCTTACACCGGCCGGCGCGGACCGAATCTGAAAATCATTGTGTATTCGCGTGAAACCTCGTCGGGCACGTATGAGTTTTTCAAGACCAGTGTGTTGCGTGAAAAAAATTACATGGCCGGCGTGCTCTCCATGCCCGCCACGGGAGCCGTTATCCAGTCAGTGAGCCAAACGCGGGGTGCCATCGGCTACGTAGGCATGGCTTACGTTAATCCGCGCGTGAAGGCGCTTAAGGTGTCATATGACGGGCGCCGCTTTGTTTATCCCTGCATGGCCACCGGCCGCAACCATCTTTATCCCATCATCCGTGAGCTGTATTATTATTATACGGCTGACCGCGCGGCCGTGGTGGAGCCCTTTATCCGTTTTCTCCTGTCGCCGCGCGGCCAGCAGATTGTCATGAAAAGCGGCTACGTGCCGGTGAGCTAAGCGGCTGCCTGGCCGTCCGCCTGCGG
>ERZ779643.127-NODE-127-length-70957-cov-4.497602_pt1 | contig 70957 bp, 76 predicted proteins | sample MGYA00511564_ERZ779643 | MGnify/ENA primary metagenome ERZ779643 (study PRJEB29588, sample SAMEA2147114) | human gut metagenome | biome: human gut; feature: human-associated habitat; material: faeces | place: Denmark | collected 2008/2010 ...
ATCAATTGGTTTTTCATATTGAGATAAGATAGCCTGGATGTTTTCTAAGTCTTCATCCTTCTCTTTTAATGCTGTAATCCATTTTAATGATGCATCATGGAACTGATCAATCATTGTATAAGCATAAATCAATTTATAAGAAACATATATTAACAATCCGCTCGCACATAAACAAAGAGCAGATAAGAATAATTTCATAAAAATCCCTCTTTTCTGCTCTCATTATATCAAATTGAATTGTTATTTAGAAGCCTCAATCATAAGCTTTGTGATCTTATTAGAGAATTCTACAGGATCATCAATAGAGAATCCAGCAATTAATAGTGCCTGATCAAATAGGATAGATGCATATTCATCAATCTTTACAGGTTCTTTTTCATATACAGACTGTAATGATTTAAATAAATCATGATCTGGGTTAATTTCAAGAATTCTTCCTGCTTTCACACCCTGTGCATCGGGCATCTGGTTTAATACCTTTTCCATTTCAAATGATACACCATCACCACTGGCAAGACATACTGGATGAGATTTTAAACGATGAGATAACTTAACATCCTGTACCTTATCACCTAAAGCCTTCTTAACGATTTCAAGTAATGGCTTATTGTCTTCAGTCTTCTGTTCAAGTTCTTTCTTTTCATCTTCTGTTTCTAAATCTAAGTCACCCTGAGTGACATTCTTGAATGTTTTAGAATCATAATCTCTCATCATCTGTAAGCAGAATTCATCTACATTATCAGTCATATATAAAACATCATAGCCTTTAGATTTAACAGATTCTACCTGTGGTAATAAATCACATTTTTCTACTGTTTCACCAGAAGCAAAATAGATTTCCTTCTGACCTTCAGGCATAGCTTCTACATATTCCTTTAATGTAATAAGTTCTTTCTTATCAGAAGAATAGAACATAAGTAAGTCCTGAAGCTTATCCTTCAACATACCATAGCTGTTATAAATACCAAACTTCAACTGCATACCAAAGTTCTTGAAGAAAGTCACATATTCATCACGATCATCCTTCAACATATTTTCAAGTTCAGTCTGGATACGTTTTTCAATCTTATTAGCCATGACTTTCATCTTTCTGTCATGCTGTAACATTTCACGAGAGATGTTTAAGTTTAAATCCTGTGAATCAACTAAACCTTTCACAAATCTGAAGTGTTCTGGTACTAAATCTTCTGCATGATCCATGATGAAGACACCACGTGAATAAAGCTGTAAGCCTTTCTTATAGTCTTGTGAATAGTAGTTCATAGGTGTTTTAGAAGGAATAAATAATAATGAAGTATAAGAGACAGCACCTTCTACAGTATTATGCATCACTCTTTGAGGGGCTTCAAAATCATTGAATTTAGCCTTATAGAATTCATCATATTCTTCTTTAGTGATATCTTTCTTCTGACGTTTCCATAAAGGAACCTGTGAGTTTAAAGTCTTGTTTTCTACAACATCTTCATATTCATCGCTGTCTTCTTTCTTTCTAGAAGTAGTGACGTCCATCTTGATTGGGTAATGAACATAGTCTGAATATTTCTTAACAAGTCTTTCGATTTCATACTGATCAAGATATTTACTGTAATCTTCTTCCTCAGTATCTTTCTTTAAATGAAGTACAATAGTTGTACCATGTGTTGCTTTTTCAGCTTCTTCAACAGTATAACCATCACTTGTATCACTCTTCCATAAGTAACCTTTATCTTCTCCATATTTCTTAGAATAAACATCTACTTCATCAGCCACCATGAAGGCACTATAGAAACCTACACCGAACTGACCAATGATATCTACATCACTGACACCTTTTTCTAAGGCATTCTTGAATTCAAAAGAGCCAGAATTTGCGATAGTACCTAAATGTTCTTCTAGTTCGTCTTTATTCATACCAATCCCTTCATCTGCAATTGTAAGGGTTCTGTTTTCCTTATCAGCAATTAAGTTGATAGCCATATCCTCTCTTGAGAAACCAGAAATATTTTCTTGTAATGCTTTATAATAAAGCTTATCACTTGCATCACTGGCATTCGAAATCAATTCTCTTAAGAAGATTTCCTTATGAGTATAAATAGAATTAATCATTAAATCCATTAGTTTTTTAGATTCTGCTTTAAAAGCTTTTTTCTTCATAAATATTATCTCCTTTTATATAAATATATTATTCAATGTCATCTTTTTATTTTAGCAGTCATATTTCTTGATTGCTAAATAAAGTATAATTCTTTTTTTAGCACTTGTCAATTAGAGAGTGCTAATTTTTTAATGAAAATTAGGCGAAGAAATTATGAAGTTTTGATGATTGAACATAAGATATAGTAGAAATAAAGTAACGAGGTGAATTATGAATGATACATTTTTTCTATCTATCCTAACGGGATACGATACTCTTTTTAAAGCCTTATTAATATTCATTGTCTTAGACTATTTAAGTGGAATTATGCGAGCTATTTATACCAAAAAATTAAGTAGTAAAATCGGAGCGAAAGGGATAATTAAGAAGATTGGTTATATTGTTTTAATTGTTGTGGTCGAAATTTTAGATATTTTGCTTAAAGACAACGGTTATTTAAGAAATATTATTATTTATATGTTTATTGCTAATGAAGGAATAAGTATTTTAGAAAACTGGAGTGCTATGGGTATTAAGGTTCCGGATATCATCAAGGATAAATTTAGTAACTTGAAGGGAGGTGATGATGATGAGCAAAATAAGTAATCTAATCTTTCATAATAAGAAACATTATATAACTCAAAATTTTAGTAATAGGCATAAAGCTACTGACTATGGAACTCATCGAAAAAAGATTAACCAATATGCAATTGAAGATGGCATTGTTACATGGACGGGACTTATCAGTGGCGGTAAAACTGTTAAAATTAAGTATCCCAGAATAAATAAAGAGTTTTTACACTTGCATTTAGATAAAATCAAGGTTAAAAAAGGTCAAAAGGTTGATAAAAATACAGTTCTAGGAACAACGGGGATGACAGGAATGGCAACAGGTATTCATCTACATTTAAGAATAAAAGATTTAAGTACAAATAAAATACTCAATCCTGAAGAATATTCATTAATCTATGAAGAGGATAACCATATTTATTATGCTGTTAAAAAAAGAGATAATTTAACTAAGATTGCTAGGAAATATAAAATGACATGGCAAGAACTTTATAACAAAAATAAAGAGATTATAGGTTCTAACCCAAATCTCATTCGTGTTGGTCAAAAGTTACTAATTAAATGACTCTTATTACTTTTTATATAAGTCTCCTATTTTTTACTTTTAGTTTCCTTTTTTTCTTGTTTCTTAAATAGTTTAAAGGTTTTCTTTTCTCTTGCTGATACTTGCTTTTTATATTTTTCTAAGTGTTCTTTAAGAGAAATATTTTGATTAAATGGTAAGATAAATGAATATTTCTCTTTTGCTTTTTCTTGATGTTCACGGATAGATACTTTTAATTCTTCTAATTTAACCGGAATATCATTTTCTTTAGCATATTTCTTGATTTTATGGTATAGGTTAGTTGAATAAACATAGTCAATAACAATAACACCAAAGAAAACACCAAGAACAAAAGAAAAGGCTAGGTTATTAGAAAACCATTTTAGACCGTTAAGAATAGGTTTAGCAAGTAAGAAGTAATAAAGAGCGGCAATTCCAGTCCAGATAGCCGAAAATAATGGACAGATTATCCCCTTGTAGTTTCCCCATTCATTGGAATAATCCCAAAGTTTTGGTCCTTTCCCATCTACAAATGACAAACCGCCAATAAATTCAATAAAGGTCATCGTAGCCCCCATTAGTAGAATAACAACAATTGGTTGAACATTTAAGTTGTGAAATATTAGGTAAATAGCGGTTAAAGCGGTTAGACCAAAACCATATATTGGTAGGTAAGGTCCAACTAAGAATCCAGGGTTTACCCATTTTCCAGAAACAGCTCGTCTAAAAAACAATTCCATAATCCAACCACAAGTGCAGCCAATATAGAAAATAAACATAAAAGTTAAAAACCAATTCATTATAAACACTCCTTTAACTTATTTAAAGTAGAACTATTTGTTCTCCTTTTTCTTATCTTGATTTTAGCATAGATAGGTAAAAAAAGATAGTAATTAAAAGATAATGAGTTTTATTTTAAAGCATATAATTTTATAGGTGATTTTTTTATGTTAATAAATTATACGACGAAAGAACTAGATTTACTAGCTAGAATTATGCGAGCTGAGGCTTTAGCGGAGGGTAATCTTGGGATGTTGATGGTTGGTAATGTTGTTGTTAACCGCGCAATTGCCAATTGTCTAACTTTTAAAGATATTCGAACTATTACCGATGCTATTTATCAAAAAAATCAATTTAGCGGAACGAAATCTAGTTTGTTTCAAGGAAGTGCGACGACTAAAGAGAAGGATTTAGCTAAAAGAGTTTTAAGGGGAGAATATTTCTATCCTGCGACTCATGCGTTATGGTTTTATGCTCCGAAAACTGGCGATTCTTGCAAAAATAAATGGTATGATCAGGCTCTATCAGGAAGATACAAAAACCATTGTTTTTATAAACCTGATAGCGGAGTATGTGTAGAGTTATATTAATCTTTAAAGTCAGCAAGAATTAAACGTCTAAATAATTGCTATTTAAACGTTTTTTAGTTAGTTAATATAAGGAATTATTAATTCTTGACCAACAGAAAGATTAGATGTTTTTAAGTTATTACGATTAATCAATTCACTTACCGTGGTATTATATTTTTTGGCTATTGAATATAGAGTATCGCCAGATTTTACCGTATAAGGTTTTTCAATGAAATTTTGCGTCGATACAGGAATTTTTAAGGTTTGACCGATAGAGAGGTTATTAGAAGTTAGATTATTTAGAGTAGTTATAGCATTTACAGTGGTATTATATTTTCTAGCAATAGAATACAAAGTATCACCTTTCTTAACGGTATAAGTAGTAATATTAGTGTTTTCTTTTGGTGTTTTCTTGATTAACAAGGTTTGACCAATGGACAAGTTATCAGATTTTAGGTTATTTAAATTTTTTAGTTCTGGGACTGTTAAATTATTTTTAGTGGCTATCGAATATAAGGTATCACCTTTCTTAACGCTGTAATATTCATTAGGTTGATCTACTTTAGTAGCATTTATTTTTAACTTTTGACCTATTTGTAAAAGGTTAGAGGAAAGGTTATTTAGTGATTTTAAGGAAGCAACAGTTGTATTAAATTTATTAGCAATACTCCATAAGGAATCACCTTTTTCCACCGTATAATACTCATCAGTCTTAGGAGTATAAGGTACACCGATATATGAAGCAACTGCTTTGACAACAGCCTCGGCTAATTCTTCATAATTATTTTTTAACTGAGATACATCATCACCGGTAGAATCTAGAAAGCCATACTCTACTAATAGAGCTTCAGTATTGGGAGTTTCTCTTATTATATAGTAATAGTCTTTAGAAGAATTACTGGGTAGACGGCGCTGGTAATATTTGCGCACATTTTGACCTGTGTTTTCAATTTCTTGGGTTATTTTTCGTGCTAAAGTATCGCTATTACGCAGAGCATAAACGATTTCAAAACCATCACCACCACCGGCATTAATATGATTCGATAAAACGATAACATCTTTACCATCGCCATAAAAACTTAAAACTTTATTAACCCTATCAGTTGGATTCAAAGTTATATCTTCGGTTCTAGTCATTTGATTAGGGATACCTAATTCATCAAATCTTTGTTGCATATATTTAGAAATTTTCAACGTTAAATCTTTTTCAATAATCCCATTGCCGCTCGCACCACCATCTTCACCACCGTGTCCACTATCTATCACAATCTTTTTAGACATATTTATCACCTAAAATATTGTATGTTCAAAAGAGAAAAAAGCCATTATTTTTAGAAATATTATTTAAATTTTAACTTCCATAGATGCTACATTTCCGTAAATATCATAACATACTCTAGTATAAATCAATAATATATGGTAGGATATTTTTAGAATAGGAAGTATATATGGAGAGCAGTAATTATCTTTTTAAAGAGAAATATCTAAGGAAAGAATATATTTCTAAATACCTTGATAAGACTACTGATGATAAGATTAAACCAGAAAATTTTGATTTAGAGAAGTATAATGCTACGGTATTAGAAGAAAATTATTATAAATACAAATCATATTTTGATACTATGTATAGTAGTATCGATGATAATATTAAGTTAGATGAAGAACAAATAAAAGCAATTTTATGTGATGAAGATTATTCTCTTATTATAGCAGGGGCTGGTACTGGAAAGACAACGACGATGGCTGCCAAAGTCAAGTACTTAGTTGATATTTGTAATGTTAATCCGCAAGAAATATTGGTTATGAGTTATACGAAGAAAGCTACAGAAGAACTAGATAAAAGAATTAGACTAGATTTTGGAATACCCGCTAATGTTACTACTTTTCACTCGCTTGGGCTTATGTATATTCGTTCCATTTTTAAAGATAGAAAATGTAGTGTGGTTGATGATAACGTTAAAAATAAAATCTTTTTACAATATTTAACGGATAGATTATTTGCAAAAAAAGAAAGTTTAGAAAAGTTAATAGAAGTTTTTAGTCAGGATAATCTAGTTAAGTTTGGAGATTTTTTTAAGAAAAATTATATGAATTATAATACTTATGAGGAATTTTTTAAAGCTTATAAAGAATTTCGTATTTCACAGATTACGGATTTAGATAGTCATATAAAAATGCAATTAGATCATGATTATAATCAAGAAAATATATATACTATTAAGAATGAGTTAGTTAAGTCTAAAGGAGAGGCAATGATTGCTAATTTTCTTTTTATGCATAATATTTCCTATGACTATGAAAAAGTATATCCAGAGTTATTAGATAATAATAAACCTTATCACCCTGATTTTACTGTTTATCTTGGCAGTGAAGAAATTTATATCGAATATTTTGGGCTATCAGAAGTTGATGATGGTAAGTATAATCGTTACAAAAAGAATATGATAGAAAAAATTAAGTATCATAGAATTCATCATAATAAATTCATTGGTCTTGATTATATTGAAGGACAAAACTTACTTAGTAATTTAAGAACGTCACTAGAGCATCTAGGATTTAATTTAGAAAAAATAGATAATAGAGAGATAATAAGTAAACTCTTAGATAGACATTCTTTAGGACAAGTTTATTCTTTGAGAAACTTATATTTTAATTGTATAGAAAAGATTAAATCCTCGGTTAATAGAAATCTTGCTGATACGATTATTAAAAATTATTTAAATAATTTACTTAATCCAGATGAAAAGGAAATTAGTGAGATACAATATCGTTTTATTTGGGATTTTTATAAGTATTATCAAAAATTCTTGTTTAGTAGTCCCAGCGAATATAAATTTGATTTTCCTGATATGATCTATTATGCTAATAAGTATATTAGCAGGGCTAATGATAAAGAGTTAAATTTTAAATATTTAGTAATTGATGAGTATCAGGATATTTCCCAGGATAAGTATACTTTAGTAAATAATATTATTATAAAGAATCACGCAAAGATTGTGGCGGTCGGTGATGATTGGCAGTCTATTTATGCGTTTAATGGGTCAAAGATAGGATATATTTATAATTTCCAGAAGTATTTTCCTTATGCTAAGATATTATATATTTCAAGGACTTATCGGAATAGTAAAGAACTTATTCGTTATAGTGGTAAGTTTGTTATGAAGAATCCTATGCAGATTAAGAAAGACCTAATATCAGCAAAAAGTATTGAAAATCCAATTAGATTTATAGAATTTGATGATGAAGTTAATAAGGTTAAAGAATTAATAATTAATATTTATTTAAAACATCCAGATTATAAAGTCTTAATTTTAGCAAGAAAGAATAAAAATATTAAGGAACTTTTTAATGATGAGAATTTTAAAGATAGCATCGGCACTAAAGTTACTTTAGCAGGATTTGAAGATATTAAAATAGATGCGATGAGTATTCATAAGTCTAAGGGTCTTACTTATGATGAAGTTATTATTATTGGCTTAGATAGAGATTTTCCGATTGGATATAGAAGTAATTTCTGGATAGAGGAATTATTTAGACCAAAAGATAATGAAGAAAGGTATGCCTATGCAGAGGAGCGAAGAGTCTTTTATGTTGCTCTTACTAGAACCAAAAATCATGTGTTTTTACTGGTTAATAATGATTCTTCTTTAAGAAGTCCGTTTATTGAGGAATTATATCAAATTATAAGAAAAGAGTCTAAGTAAAAAATGAATGATTTCTACTTAGACTTTTTTTGTCTTATAGTTAACTTTATAGTCAAGCAATTTGCTAACCACATAACGATTATATTCTATTGCTTACAGGAAAATTTTCGCCATGTTCATGTTTTTATAACCCAATTGTCTTAATATAAGGTAATAAAACGCATTATTTACAAAGACTGCTTAGAACTTTCTTTTATAGTATTGTCCTCTAAAAAATATTTTTGACTATTCATATATGGTTTTAGCAGCCATGGACTTTTTTGAAAAAGTCTTTTTGTGGTATCTTTGTCACTTTTAGGAATATAAAGATATTCTAGTCTTCTATTATCCCTAAGGAAGCCGAAGTAACGCATTGAATCTCCATTGTCATTTAGACTTAGATTAGGAAAGTAACCTTTTTCGAGAGTGGTATTTCTTAAAAGAAAATAATTACTAACATCTTGTAATTCAGGAACATTTAATTCTTTTAAGTTATCTCCTTCGGCAATAAAAGCTTTTCCAATATAATATAATTTAGGAAGGTTTAGACTTTCTAATGATACATTATTACATAAAAAATCGTTGCCTATTTCTTTTAACTCTGGGGCATTAAAATGAGCAAGAACTTTATTTTGGGCAAGAAACGAGTCCCCTATATATAGAACATTTGGAAGATTAATAACCGATAATTTCTCATTAAGTATCAAGAAGCCGCTACCAATTTGCTTAACATTAGGAATATTTATTTGACTTAAGCCGACATTAGTTCTTAAGAAGTTTTCACCAATACTTTTTATATCAGCATTTGAAAAGCTAATAATATTGCCACCTTGGTCAACGATAACTTCAATTGATGGATAAAGTGCCGTTACAAATTTAATTAATCTTTCTTTTGGAGAAATTCTAGTAACAGTTATTTCTTTAATATCACTTAGCATTTCATCAAATGCCCCAGCAAATTTAGGAAGAAGATTGATTATTTTTTTAGTGGATAAATCTAAAACATAAGTGTCCATTAATATATAGCGTTCTTTTTCTAAAGCATAAGTGGCATCAATTTGATGATTTCTAATTATATAGTTATTTTCACAAAAGTAAATATTATTATTTTCAATGTTATAATGATAATATCTACGGTCATTTCCTCTCACAAAGTTGTCCAATTCTAAGACATTAAAAGCATTGGAGTTAATATTCAGATTATAGGTAGTCTCAAAAGCATGCGTAAGACCAGAGATAATATTGTCTAAATTATTATAAAAAGTATTATCAGGATTATTAACAGTATGATTATATCTATTTTTTATAGATAAAGTATTGGCTTTATCACGAGAAAACTGAATACTAATTACACTGGTGCCATACTCATCTTCACGTTGTGGTTTATTAAAGTTTTCTCTCTTAATTTCATCAACATTATCTTTAACAGCAAAAAAGACATAATGGGTATTTAATCGTCCGCCATCAAAAGTGCATAATTTTTCTCTTGGAGCATAATATTTCTTAAATTCTTGAATTTCTTCCTCTGTATGACATTCATATAAAGTATAGCCTGCCATTTTCATAAGCTCTTCAGCACTCTTATTTACCGTTATTATCTCAGATTCAACGTCGATAAAACTATAAATAAAGTTTTTAAAATTACATTCTTTATTCTGAGATTTTATTTCTGCGGCTAAAAATTTAGTTGGAGCAAAATGTTCTTCCAAAATACTTAAAAGTAGACCTTCGTGTTCTAGGATAGTAGGAAAAAGGCTACGACATAAGTGCATTGTTTCTTCACCATAGATTTTTTTTATTTTCTTTAATTCACTATTCATTTAAAAACTCCTATCCATAGTATCTTTGTAAATAATATTCATAGTCTTGACCAACTATTTTGATAATATCATCTTTAATATCTTTTTTCTTAGCATATACTCCTCCGATAAGACCAAAGGTATAATCACCAAGTTCAACTACTAAATTATCTGGCATATAAAGGTAATCACCAACTTTTGGCTTCTTTTCGATACCTTTAAAGTTCAAGTGCATACGATATTCTTTTTGGTTATTTTCTAAAATATAAGCATATGGTTCGATTGATTTTATACTTAATTTAATCATTATTCTAGTCTCCTTATATTAAAATTTTAGCAGTTTTAGAGTATTTAGTAAATATTTAAGTAATTTCTTTACTCATTCTTGTCAGTTAAAATTGTATACATAATATCTGCTATCTTAGAGCAAGCACTGGGTAGAAATTCATCATAAGTAATACGATTATTATTATTTGGACAGTCAGATATACTTCTTAACACTAGGCAAGGAACTTGACATAAGAAGCAGACCTGACCGATAGCAGCTCCTTCCATTTCTACACACAAGGCGTGAAATTTCTGGTTAATTTTAGTAGCCATATCTTTAGATGTACAAAATATATCTCCTGATGCAATTATTCCTAGTTTATAAGAAAGCTTTTTTTGCTCTAATATTCTTTGGGTGTTGATAACTAAAGAGTTATCAACAGGTATAGTATCACCAACATTAGGAATATAACCTTTTTTATGATTAAACGCCGTAATATCAAAATCGTGTTGAACTAAAGAAGTTGAAATTACAACATCACCAACGGCTAGGGATTCATCAACGCCTCCGGCCACCCCAATATTATAGATAGTATCAGGATGATAATTATCAATTAATATTTGAGTAGTGCGGCCAGCATTTACTTTACCAACCCCACTTTCTACTAAGATTATTCTTTTGTTATTTAATTCTGATTCATAGAATATTAACTCATAGATTTCCTTTACTCTTTGAAGAGATAAATACTTTTTTAAAGCACTTAATTCCTCATTCATTGCAAAAATTATACCAATTGTTTTCATATTTCATTCTCCTAAACTTTGCCTTTTAATTAGTATTTAAAAGTGTCTTGATTATACAATATTTATTGGAAAATAAAAAGCCCTAAAAGAAAACTTTTTAGGAGCTTTTTAGTCTTTAATTTACTTTCTTATTTTTAATTATTAACTTATCGGCACAAGCAAGCATACTAGGTAAAATAATAAGCATTAACAACATTGAACACAAAGTACCAATCGAAATAGTCTTACATATCATTGCTGCAATATGGGAAGCAAATTTACCCACTATTAAAGTTACAATAATTAAAATAGAAGCACTTGTTAATATCGTATGAATGGATTTATTATAAGAGTTAATTAAGGCCTCTTTAATATCCATAGTTCTTCTTGATTCTAAATAATATGATGTATAAAGGATAGCATAATCAATAGTAGCGCCCATTAAGATACTTTGAACAATTAATAAGGCAATAAAATATACAGAGCCACCAGCAAAAGTTAGAGTATCCATCGTAATGTAAACGGCACATTGGATTAAGAATACTAAAATAACGGGAATTAAAATTGATTTAAAGGTAAAGGCTACAACAACAAAGATAAAAATCATTGTCAAAACAGTTATTAGGTTCATTTCCCCATCAAATGATTTACTCATTTCCAGAGCCATTGGCGAGTCTCCTATAACATAAGCATTTTTACCATTCATATGATCTTTAACAGCACTAATGAAGTTGTACGTTTCCTCTCCTTCAGCTTCTAAGGTTGTATTAAAGATAGCACGATTATAATCTTTTCCTACTAATAATTCTTTAGCATCACCAATAGTAGTTTTAGCATCACTAACTTTAGCACGCATCTCCTTATCTATAAAATCATCAAAACGACTATCCGTTAAGATATCATCATTAGTATAACGAACAAATTCTTCAACAGTTAAAGTCCAATCTTCATTATAATGATTAACACTTCCATAATAGATGAATAATAAGTCCATAGTATTCTTATCAATATTATCAGCTAAGGGATTAATAAGTGCTAACATTTCAGTTAGATTGAATTTAGTATTTTTCTTAACTGATTCCATAATCGCACGAACAGTATTTAGTTGACTCTTCATATCATCAGTAAACATAGGAGCATATTTACTATCGTTTACAACATTATCTAATAAATAATTAACAAAGGTATCTAAAGATAAAGTAACTTTTTTACCATTTTGAACTTCATATAGGGAATATAATAGTTTCAAATCATCTTTAGAGGTATTAATTAAGTTAGCCATATCATAATAACTATATTTAGTATTATTATAAACAGAGTCCATAACAGTATTAACAAGGGTTAATTTACTTAGAGAATTATTATCAAGAGACCCTTGTAACACTCCATCATTTTGATGGTTAAGTAAGAACTTTGCAAATTCCATTGGTGTAATCATTGTATTAGTATTCATAATATGATATAGGGTATAAATTTGTTTTACCATAGCATCATCTGTACCAATAAGTTTAGCCATATCACTATAATTATATTTAATACCATTGTTAGTTGATTCCATAATATTCTTAGCTAAGTTTAAAGTCTCGATGGTTTTCTCATCTAAAATTTTGCTAAGAATAGCATTATCTTTATTTTCTAAAATTAGATTAACAAATTCATATGGAGTTAAATAAATTTCTTTATTTTTAATTAAACCAATAACTTCATCAATTTTTTCTTCTGGAATACCAAAGATACTAGCAATTTTCTTTAAGGTTACTACTTCTTCATCTGTTATTTCAGCATTTTTAAGAGCTTCTTCTAACTTAGCCAGTAATTTATCAACATCAAGACCTGTTTTTTCTTCAATAATATCTTTATATTTAGTTAATAATTCTTTAATTTCAGCTGGTGTGTAACCGTTAATAGTAACATTTTTTAAATCTAAAATAGAGTTAACATCATCTTTAGATAAGTCAAAAATTTTAGCTAATCCATCAATGTCCATCTTAGTATTAATAATTTCTTTATTACTTAAAACTTTTAATAATTTTAAGGAAGCAACAGTATTATCAGTAAATAGAGCTTGATATTCTGGATTAGTATAAACTTTATCTAAAGTAAAGTTAACAAATTCATTAATAGTTAATTTTTCATTAATATCTTGTAAAGACTCATAGTACATGAATAGCTTATCAACATCATCTTTTGATAATTCAAACATATTAGCTATTTCACTAGAGTTTTTCTTCGTAGTAATATTATTCTTACTTAAGAATGGTTTAGCTTCTTTCAATAAAGCTTTTTGGTCTTTGGAAATATAAGCTTTATAAGTATCATTTTTTAAGACATAATTATTTATAAAGTTAGCAAGTTCAGGTAAAGGTATTTTGGTATTGGGATTAGTAGCATTATAAAGAATAAATAATTGGTCGACTTGGTCTTTAGATACTCCTAAGATACTAGCAATTTCCCTAGATGTTCTCTTCTTATTTAAAGCATCAATACTAGTAAAGTTTTTAAGTTTAGTAATGTTTTCCCTTATTTCTGGAGTTATTTCTTTAGAAAGTTCAGCGTTCGGATAAACTTTGGTTTCAATAAAAGTAACTAAGTCATTAAAAGTCATAGTGGTTTCTTGTTTATTGTAGTAATTGAAATAGATTAATTTAAGGACATAATCATCAATATCGACATCTTGACCTAAATCACTAAATTTATTTTTTAGTTCATCATATTTTAAAGGCTCATTAATAGTATTACCATAACATAAGATTTGGTCGATTTTCTCAGTACCTTCTAAAGAACGACAATAAGCCCCAACATAGTCTTCCTCATTACTTGGATAGATAAGAGCGATTTGGTTATTTTCTTTAAAAACTCTGGCGATATCATCTTGTTCATTAGAAGTAAATTCGTATTGTAGATTGCCTTTTAAGAAATAACTTAGCGCAAAGATAATAATAAATAAGAAAATTGCCATATGACGAATGCCAAAACTAAAGTTTCCTAACCAATCTAATTTCATAGAGAAATGTTTCTTTTGAGTTTTCTCAATTAGTGAATCAAACATTAAGATTAAGGCTGGTAGGGCTAAGAAGATACTTATTAAACTGAATATTACTCCTTTAGCAAGAACAATTCCTAAATCACGACCGATAGTAAAGCTCATAAATACTAAGGCAAGTAATCCGACAATAGTAGTAACTGAACTACTAGAAATAGAGCCAAAAGAATGGTATAAAGCATTTTTCATGGCCTCTTCCTTATTTTTAGTATGTTCTTTTTCTTGAGTATATCTATTCATTAACATGATAGAATAATCCATAGATAAAGCCATTTGTAAGATAGCACAAATCGAAGTAGTAATATTAGAGACACTACTAAAAATAATATTGGTTCCTTTATTTAGGAAAACAGCTAAACCAATAACAAATAGAAATAAGAATGGTTCAACATAACTATCACACATAATAATTAGAATAATCATTGCACAGAATATTGCAAGAGCAATTACGGCAATATTAAGAACAGGAGCATTACGAGTTGCTACCTCTCCCGAAGTATAGACCTCATAGTCTTTATAGTTATCTTTAACACTCTTATAGACATTAGCGGCATTTTTCGAGTCGTCCGCACCATCGACTGTTATTTCATAGAGAGTATATTCATCCTTATTATATTTATCAGAATCATCAAAAGCAACAGATGAAACTCCCTCTATGTTTTCTAATTCATCTTTAATTTTGTTTTTATCTTCGGTACTTAAATCTTTGAACATAACATTTAAAGCACTAGTATCTAGTTCTGGGAACTCATCATTCATAATATCCATCCCGATTCTAGTCTCGGAAGTACTTGGTAAGTACTCAGTTAAATCATAGTTGATATGAACTTTAGTGGAAAGATACAAACAAACTACAGATAAAATTATAAAAATAGTTAGAACATAATTTCTTTTTTCAATAATGAAATCAGTAACTTTTCGCATAATTTTTTCCTCCCTTTAACCCCATTTTTCTGGGACGCACAACAAATTATATGCAAATAGGTATAAATTATAAAGCACACTTTTATGGATAGTGTCTAAATTTTTACAAGTGTTTGCATTTTGTCGTATTTATGTGATATAATTTATCTAGTTTAAAGGTGGTTTAAATGAAAGTCAAGAATAAAAATCGTTCTTCAATCAAAACAAGACAAAAAATTAGGGAAGCGTTTGCCGAACTTTTAAAAGAAAAAAATGAATTATCTAATATGAGTGTTACTGAGTTAGTAAAATTAGCTGATATCACCCGTTCAACTTTCTATACACATTATGATTCTATTTATGATGTTGCTAAAGACTTACAGGATGAAACGTTAGAATTGATATCAATTTATGATAAGGATATACGTAGTATTAAGGATTTAGATAAGTATATTGACCGAGTTATTAATAATCTAAAAGAAAATGAGGATATGTATAGTACCCTTCTTCGAAGTAGGGAACCTCTGCTATTCATTGAAAAATTAAGTAATATGATTAACAAGAGACTGATGGATTTTCATATGTTTCAAGAAGGAGATTACAACGATCTAATAGTAACTTTCTTTACTTACGGAATTGTTAATTTGTTTGTTAGATATTTTATGGGGGAATTAAAATGTTCTCTAGATGATATTGGGGAGTTTATTAAAGGGATGGTTAAGGAGATGCTAAACAACAAAAATGTAAATCAGATGATTAGTATGGATATCAAAAATATATAGAATGGTTTTAAAAGATTTAGTAAATAAGATATGGCTGTTTTTAAAGAGACAGTCTTTTTCATTTTAAAAAAAAGTCCCTATATAAGTAAGGAAAATATTCCTAGATGCATATTATCTTAAATATATAGTATGATATCTAATTTTATTCTAAAAGACAAGAAGTAATAAGAATTTTTTAATCTTTTTAGAAAAGAGTGTACTAGTTAAAAGGGAAAGGCAAAGAAAAAATACTACTAGGCGTTTTTAGAACCTGTAGTATTCTTATAATTATTAACTTTCTTAGAGTTAGATGATTTCTTATTATTTTGATTAGAGCGGTGATAATTATTATTCTTAGATGTGGTCTTATTATTTTTATAATTGTTATGATTCTTAGAGGTATTTGTTTTTAATTTAGTTGAAGAGTTTGAAACGGATGATAAAGTTTTTTTTGTTTCCTGGAATACTTCTTTGGTACTAGACATTTCGGCTAAGACTTTATTAGTAGCTTCTTCTAAGACTTCGCTAGTACTCTTTTTATTAGCATTATCAATTTCTAATTGTTTTTTTAAGATTAAATCATCGGTATCAGGTTGAAAAGCTAAATGAATTAGATAAGCACTAGTAGTTATAGAAACTATAATAATAGCAAAGCCTGCTAGATAACATTTTATTATTCCTTTAGGACTATCTTTTCTTTCTAAATAATCTAGAACTTCATTATAGTTTTTCCGAAGATTATTCTTCTCAGTTAAGCTTGAATATTTAAGTTTTTCTAATTCTTCTAAACCACTATTGATAGTATCTATTTTTTTCTCTAATTCTAAATATTTAGTAGAGTTATTAGAAGTCTTAGGAAGTTCAGATAGTTCTTTTTGAAGAGTTTGTTTTTCTATTTTTAAACTTTCTATTTTAGTAACATAGTTATCATATTCAGTATCATTAGAAGTCATTTTTCTTTCGAGTGCTATTTTATCGTTATATGTATATTTATTTACATCGGTGAGATATTTGTTCAAATTGAACATTATAGCTCCTATACCTAGGACTATGCCAATAATAACAGTAGTTATTCCCGCTACTAAATAGGACTTATTATAAGGATTATTCGTATTTTGCATATATAACCTCTTTATATTCTTATACTTATATCATAACACAGGAGGGGTGGTAATGCAAAAGATTTTCTAAATAAGAGAAAGAAAGAAAACCAAAGAAATAGTCTTTGTATTTTATTATAAATATGATATATATAATATAGGTGGTATTGTAATGAAATTAATGAAATCCTTGATTCTAGGAAGTTTAATAATTACCAGTTTTTGTGGTTGTGGGAAGATAAAAGCGACAGTTGAGGCTAAAAATGATTTAGAATATCCAGTGTATTCAAAAGTTAATTTAAGGGAATTAATAAGTGTTAATGATGGTTTTATTAGTGAGGATAAAGAAGTTCTATTAGATAAAGTAGGTGAGAATAAGATTACTGTTGATTATCAAGATTATAAGAAACATAAAGGAAGTGTTGAAGTAAGTGTTAATGCTTATGATAAAGAGACTCCTTTTCTTAGTATGAGTAGTAATGTCTATAAAATAGTAAATAGTGATTTTGATTTATGTAGTAATGCTTTTTATGCAGATAATTATGATAGAGACCTAGAATGTTTTATTAATGGAGATTATGATAAGAATAAGATAGGTAATTATACGTTAGAATTAGTAGTTAAAGATCAAAGTGGCAATGAAAATCGACAGAATTTTACTTTACATATGATTGAGAAGTTTAATAGTAATAATAATACAACAATGCCAGAAGGATATGATTTTAAAGAAGCAATTACTAATTATAAGAATGATAAGACAATGTTAGGAATAGACGTATCTAGTTTTCAAGGAGAAATTGATTGGGAAAAAGTTAAAGATGCGGGAGTAGAATTTGCTATTATAAGACTGGGATTTGGTTATACAGTTAATATGGAATTAGTATTGGATAAATATTTTCAAAAGAATTTAAAATGTGCTAAAGATAATGGTATTCAAGTAGGCGTTTATTTTTATAGCTATGCTAATGAGATAGAAGAGGTTAAAAACCAAGCTCAGTTTATTGTGGATAATCTTAGGAAAGAAAAATTAGACTTAGGCGTTACTTTTGACTGGGAGAATTGGAATAATTTTAAGGATTATCATGTTAATCTTTATGATTTAGATAATATGTATAATAGTTTTAAAAAAGTTTTAGAAGATAATGGTTATAAGACTATGTTATATGGGAGTAAGTTTTACTTAAACAATATTTGGAAGACAGAAGATAAGGATATTTGGCTTGCACATTATACTAGTAAGACTAATTATAACAAAGATTATGTTATGTGGCAGTTTAGTGATAAAGGGGTAGTTGAGGGAATAAATAGTTTTGTTGATTTAGATGTGTTATATAAATAATTGTTATAGTTTGACAGTTTTTAGAAGTTAAAGTCTTTCAATCCTAGTAATTATAAAGGATTGATGGACTTTTTATACGTTTAAAATCGGCGTACCATAAAATTTTTAATAATTTTTAGGCAATAAGAAAAGGAGCTCAATTTTATACCAGAGCTCCTTTATTTATTATTTTTTTAGAGTTATTTTTAATTCTTTTTCAAAACCATTACGATTTACTTTAATTGTTACAGTATCACCAACGTTATGACGATATAGTTCATATTTTAATTCGGCTGAACTTTTTACTTTAACATTATCAAATTCTAAGATAATATCTTGAGATTTTAAACCAGCAGCATCTGCAGAAGAACCACTTTCTACTTCATAGACAACTACACCATTTGATACATTATCCGGAATATTCATACGATAATAATTTTCAGCTACAGTTAGTTCAATCATACTAATACCAAGTCTTGGGCGAGTAATATCATCACCATTAATAATCTTATTAGCAAAATCCATGGCATCTTCGATAGGAATAGCAAAACCCATTCCTTCAACACCACTTGATACTAATTTCATATTGGTTACACCTATTACTTGACCATTGCTATTGCATAAAGGTCCACCTGAGTTACCACTGTTAATAGCGGCATCTGTTTGTAAAACACGCATAATGTAATCACTAGAAGTACTATTAGTAGTAGAAACCGCAACCATTCTATCTTTACCAGAAAGAATACCTCTTGTTACAGTCCAAGAATAAGTAGAGCTATCTAATGGAGCTCCAACAGCAAAGGTAGTATCACCAACCCGACCATCAGTACTTGAGCCTATTTCGGCAACAGTTAAATCGCTTGAAGAAGTAAATGATAAAACAGCAATATCGGCATATTTATCTCCGCCAACTACTTCAACTTCGGTATTAGTATTATCGGTTAAAACTATTTTTACTTTTGATGAGCTTTCAATAACATGATAATTAGTCATCACATAATATTTATTGCCATCTTTCTTAAAGATAAAACCCGTACCAGTGGCTTGTAGTTTATTGCTACGATAGTTTTCTACTACAACAACAGAATTATATACTTTTTCAACGGCATCAGCGATTCCATTTTCATTAACTGTTACTTCTTTTTCTAATTTATTGACCACTGTGGTACCAGGATTTAACTTAATAATTCCATACATTCCGGCAGCACCAACACATACTAGAACAAGAGCAAGTAATATTTTATTCCAGATATTATTTTTTTCACCAACAACTTTAGCATTAACAACTCTTTTTTCGTTCATTATATATCCATCCTTACTATTTCTTTATAATTTTTGGGAAAACCTATAGCATCCATTACTTTATCTATTTTAATATGTTGTAATTTTCCCTCTAAAATATCTAGTTCATATGATATTTCATTTACTAATAATCTAAAATCTTCATTTCTTAGTATTTGTCTTAAGATTATAATTAATGCAAATAAATCATCTTTTCCATAGATATATTCACCATTCATCTTAGGAATATCTAAGTAATAATGATATTTATTATCTTCAATAACTCTTTGAGATCGATGATTAAATAAAATATCTTCATGAGCACAGAGATTACGATAATTAGACATTATAGGAAAGTATTGACATAAATCTTCGGGAGATAAATTATATATTGAAGCAATATCTCTTTGGTCCTCTGGTTTTAATATACTAAATAATTCGGAAATAATACCAAAAGATAAGACTTTTACTACTATCCATAAAGGAACATACCCATAGTTAGACATATAATGTTGAGTAGCGGCATGTTGTCCTCCATTGACTCTAATCTGTCGCTGCATTTTCTTTAATAAATCATTAACCTGTTTTCTCTTAGTAGGATCAGTATTAAAGTTCTTGGGATTAAGATAGTGTTTTTCTTTAATACCATATTTTCTAGATAATTGATAAGACATAATACTTTTAGCATTATTTTCTACTATTAAGATATTTTTAAAAATAATATTACGAATTTGTCTATCAAAGTTAAACATAGCATAAAGTTCCCGAAAGTTAGTACCATTAATAAAGGTTCTGTCTCTTTCACTTCGTATAAACAAATGACGATATCCCATTAGAAAGAAATAATTTTCACGGAGAAGGACATCTTTGGCATAATCTATATCATCGATGATTAAGCCCTTTTCTTTTAAGATATCAATTTGTTCGTCTATAGTTTTAAATGTCTTTTGTCTGGACGCCATACAATTCACCTATTATTAAATTATATCACACCTGACAGTCAAATGATATCTAAATTAAGTGGTATTTTTGTAATTGATTTGTGAAGTTTAGGTGAAATAGTTAGCTAATCCTTGAGTTAAAACTTTAGCTATTTCTTTTTGATAAGCAGGGGTAATTAATTTTTCTCTTTCTTTTTTATTGGAGATAAAGCCACATTCAACAAGAACACCGGGTATTTTTAGACGGCGATACATATAAATATTAGGCATTGGTTTGATACTTCGGGGATAACTTATGGTATTAAATTCAGACTGTAAAAACTCAGCTAATTTTTTGTTTTCTTCACCGTAATAAAAGATTTGACCGCCATAATAACTAGTATCTTCTAAGTAATTAATATGAATAGAAAGATAGACATTAGCTTTTGATTTATTTATTAAATCTATACGATTATCAAAGTCACTTTTCTTACGTCTATGGGCATTCGGACTGGATATATCATAGTCGCCTTCACGAGTTAAGATAACACTAGCGCCGTTACGTGATAATTCTTTTTCTAGTTCTAAGCCGATGGCAAGGTTTAGGTCTTTCTCTAGAATATTTTGATAGCTAGTACCAGGGTCATCACCGCCATGACCAATATCTAAAATAATGGTCTTTCCGGTTAGAGGTAGGGAGGCTCTAACGCAGGTTAAGGATAATAAAAAACATAAACTTAATATAAATAACTTTTTCATATTAAAATTTATGTTTAATTTATTTTAGTTAGAATTCTATTTTATAACTTTTACTGGTCTAAATTTGTTTACTTATTATATATCAGTTATTTTTTACTAACTTACGTTTTTTTTCTTCGATTTCATCTTTAGCAAGACTTAAACCAAATAAACTGCAAACTCTATTAATGTAATCAGTATTATACAACTTAATTAGTTCTTCATAAGTAATTTCTTTTCTTAAATTTAGTGGATATCCAAAGGATTTCGCATAAACTTCTGAGGGTATTAAAAATGATACACCGGTTAGTAATTCCTTATATTCAAAGTATCCATTTGGTTGTACGTCAGTAACTAAAAAGTAATATGGCACATTGTAAAAATTTCTTTCACTTGGTGAAATTTCATTATTTTCTTGAGTCCTATAATTCATATATTCTAAATCAGAGACCTTTTGCATCAACATTGGATATCTAATTTTATATAAATTTTCTAAACTTTGAAAATTTTCAGGATGAGCGGAGGCAGTAGAATCTTTTTTTATCCCATAATACCTTGCATTAAATAAATCATCAACCATTATTTTATAATATTTATTTTCCATACTTAGTCACTTCTTTTTGGTTTCTTTATTATAACAATAGTTTTTGGTTCAGTCAATTATGTAATCTGTTATTTACACATGCTTTCTTTTAAGGTTAGACCATAATCGCCAATATATATATCTTTTACTCCTTTTAGAGTATTGCAAGCTATAATAGTTATATCTTTATCTTTATTCTTATAGATTGTAGTACCTCCATCCTTAATTTCTTCTTTTTCAAAATTATTTGTTATATCTTTTAGACTATTATCAACAGACTGATTGACATTACTTAAGTAATATTTAAGTGTCATTTTATTTTTATTATCAATGACATACATATCCTCAAGATTTTCTTCTAAATAGATAGTTCTATCTTCAATATCTAAGTATTTATTGAATTCAATATTACCACAAGTTACATCAAAAGATTTTTCTATATCTACATCTAACTCATAAGTGTAGTTCTTCTTACCTTGTTCAAATTTAACATATTTGGAATCAACATTGGCTTTAGATAAAAATGCGCCTTGGTTTTCTTTACTATTATCGATTAGTTCTACTACTATGACATTATTTTTCTCATCTAGGTAGTAAAAACTTAGATTGGATCTATCTACTTTCTCATTGCCAAAATAATTTCCAACTACTTTATAGGTATCTTCTAAAGTCGTAGGTCTAGTAGTATTTCCACACCCAGAAGTAATGAGTACTAAAGATAAACATAACATTATTATTAGTAATTTATTTTTCATATATTTTTTCCATATTATTAATTATTTATTAATATTTTTATATTTTACTGATTAATACTAATAATAAAATAATCGTGACTAGTGTAATTCCATCCTATAAGTTTATCCCCATAGACACCATATATAGTATTTATAACGTAATAAGAAGCCAATCGGTTTAATTTTTGAGTATTAAGATTTAATAGATAAAATTGAGACATAGAACTTATTACATAAAGGTTATCATTAAGTCTAGTTATATTTTTATATTCAGAAATAGGAACTTCGACTTTAGTGGTATCGTTGTAGTATCTGGCACCACCGTCATATGTTTTTTTAGGTAACAAGTAAGTATAAAAATTATAATCTTTACCTTCATAAAAATCATTTATAACATAATTATCATCTTTAACTTCGTAAGAATATATTTCTTTTAGAGTTTTATTAGCTATATCGTATTTATTTTCTCTGGCATAATTATTACTATATGTTTCAAAATACAAATTATTATTATATATTTTTAAGGAACCTATACTAACAAATGTCGTTCCTGCTTGATTACCATAATCATAAAAGCCAGAAGTAATCTCAGTAATATTATCATCTTTTTCTATCATTTTAACGGAGAATTTAGAGTAATTGCTAGTACTGTCTTTATAGTTATCTACATATACGTAAAACAGATTATTATCGGAGGCTTGAAACTCTGGAGAAAACATCACATCGTTAACTTGACCTTGGTCTAAAATTTTTCTGGTTTTAAGATTTTTGTCCGCTTCAATTACTTTAAAATCAACCTTATCTTCCTTATAATCAAAGCTGATGGCAGTATAGTAAATTTTGTTGTTAAAAAGAGATACACTCCAAATACGATCGTTACCATTATATTTTATTTCTTCCACTGTATCTTTATCTAGGTCATAAATAAGTAAATATTTAGTAATAAAGGTTATGTCATTCGTAATACTATCATTTAATTCAAGGATAAATTTGTCATTTTCAACTTTTAGAGCAGTAATATCATCGACTTCTTTATGTTTACTAACATAATTACTTAATTTATCAATCTTAGAAACCGAAAAGTAAACTTTATCTGGAGATAAAGGTAGTGTTTTATCAGAAGTTTTCTCTATTTCATTGTTATTATCACTTGGGGTTTCTAGATTTTTAGGTACTTTCTTCCAAAGTAGGATTACTCCTGATACAAGGATAATTGTAATTAGTATTGTACCAATTATAATTTTAGTTCTTTTTTTCATTAATAAAGTCCTTTCTTATTTTTGCTACTTACTTAATTATATATCTTCCACTTATTTTAATTGTACCATATACATTAGATAATTTATCTTTTTGTTCACCAAATGTATTTCCTTTACCAAAGTCATTACTGTATGTATCAAAATATACGATAGATTTTGGTATGGATGGATGGTCTGTTTCTGATAAGCCACCAACAGTTAAATAATGTCCAAGGTTCTTTTTATTATATTTCTCTAAAGATCCTGTTTTGGCATGCAAAATTATTGGCTTGTTAGCGTGGACATTTTCCTTTACTAATGCCCTGAAACTAGTTTCATCATAATTTGTTCCTAATACGTAGCTGTAATAACCACTTTTCGTATATTTATTTAAAACATTTCTTACTAAATAAACATACGCACTGCCATTTTCTTCAGTTTTTGTTTCCTTTGCATATTCTGCTTGACTTTTTGATGTTCCATTAATAAATTGTAAAACTTGTTTAATATTTGCAGGTCCACACCAATAGCTTTTTTCTTGCTTATAACTTGGAATGGCAAGTTTAACCGTTTGATCAGTGTAATATTGTGGAGAAATATCACTATCATTTTTGTATGATGATTTATCTTCTATACTTTTTAGATAATCATCTGTATATAATGTACCATTTTTACACGATAAATCCAAGTCATTCGGATCACTTTGTTCAAGTATATAATTATACTCTTCATTTGTATAATTTTCACATCCTTTAGCATTTGTTACAAATGGAACTAATACTAACATACTAAGTCCCAATATTAAATTTTTTTTCATTTTTCCTCCTATTTCATACACCAAATCACCCCGTTTTAATTCATAATTTCCTACATATTTACCATTTCATCACTACTACTTTCTCTTATCCACTTCCTACCATGGTTGAAGTAGAAAACATGTATATATATTAATTGATTTTGTACATAATCAATTAAAATTATCAATCTAAAAATTCATAGTTACGCCTGACATCTTATCATAGATTTGAAGTGCATCTCCATAAAATCCAAAAACGTTGCCATATCCAGTAGATGCAAAATTATAACTATTAGCAACTTTGTAACTTGTGCGTTTTGTTGCATGCTGATAGCTTCCATAAACAATTCCGTTTCCAGAAACAATAAACTCTAACGTTATGTATCCGCCATTAGAAATAGTTGATATATTAACTATCTGTCCATAGTTTTCAGCAGTTAATTTATTATTTTGATTTGAAACCTTAGTACTATTTATATAAGTTCCAATAATATTTCTAATGTTTCCACCTACTAACCTAAATCCAATTAAATCTAGAGACTTAACATTGGGATTTTTTAACCATTTCAAATTAATACTAACTATGTTTCCATCTTTAGAAAGTGACAGGCTCTTTGCAGTTGTTGTTACGGATGACCTTGTAATATCATTTATTAATATTTCTGTTTTCTGAATATTATCAATATTGAATTTAGTGCTTTTAAAAATGTCAAATTCATCCTGGGAAATTATTTCTTGATAGCCTTCATCAAACATTTTGCCGATATAATTGTATTGTTCCTCAGTAAAATTTACCCCTTTACTGTTTGTATAGTATATAGTCTCAGCTTTTACACTTTGACAATAAATTGCTATTATTGCTACAAACAACACTATCAAAAATTTTTTCATAAATAAAATTTCTTTCTTATAATATAAGAATACTATATTTTAGATTTTAAGAAAAGAAAGTCTAACTTGCGGAGGCTTAATTTAATTATTTTTTATCTTATTTATGAAATCTAAAATATCTTTAAAATATTTATTAAATGTTTGATTATCTAACTTTTTAATCTCAGTTTCATTGAAACTATGTAACTTCTTAATATCGTCATATTCCATATAATCTAGAAAATTATTTGTATCTAAATTATAATGCCAGACTTTAAAAATATTATCTTTTTCATAAGTGATACTGATTATTTCATTATTACAATTATATTTAATAATATAAGTATTACCTTTAATTTTTTCATCTTTAGAATAAATTTCTGTTTCATCATTATAATTAAAATTTTTCTTAATATAAGCTGGTATCTCCGAACAAAAATGTTTAAGTTCATCCTTTGAAGTATCAGCTACGTTTTTAGAATTATCAAATACTAAGTTATCATTTACAAAGTATTCACTTATACTTAATTTGATTTTTGTAGAATTAATTTCAATAAATAAATTATTTATGAAGTTATGGAAATTATTATCTAGGATATATTCTCCATAGCCTAATTTTTCTTTAAATGTAAGAACATTAGAATCATCTGTACATAGGATTTTGTCATCACCATAATATAAGCATACTTCTTTTAGATTTTCTTTATTAATCATCAAATTAAAATAAATTGTTTTATTAATCTTTAAGATATCACCATTTATTTTATAAGAACTATCTTCTGTTCCTATTGTATATATCCTCGTTTTCTTATATGAATTTAAAAAATAGTAAACGAAAAATATAAATATAAAAGCAATTACTATCATTAAGATAGTTATCAAAGATTTTTTCTTCTGAGTATGTATTTTATCAATAAATATTTCATTGGATTTAGAATTGCTTTTTAACTTCCCACAAGCATATATTTCTTCGATAGTTACATCATAAAGATTAGCTAAATCATATAATTTTTCAATGTCTGGGATAAAGCGACCATTTTCCCACGATGAAATGGCCTGTCTTGTTATATGTAATTTATTAGCCAGTTCTTCTTGGGTGTAGTTATGTTTTATTCTTAAATCCTTTAAATATTTTCCTATATTTTCAGCATTCATTATATATTTTCTCCCTATTAAATCAATTTATTTACAATAAAAAATCTTTTGATAAGTATATTATACTACTAAAGTTATTTTTAAAAAGAGTTATTCTAAAGATACTTAAAGTGGCCTACGCAAGTAATTTATGGTCTTAAGAAAGCAAAAAACCCCATAAACACTTAAGTTTATGAGGAATGAAACTTTTAATATATTATCTCTTAGAGAATTGTGGAGCACGACGGGCTTTTTTAAGTCCATATTTCTTACGTTCTTTAACTCTTGGGTCTCTAGTAACAAAACCTGCTTTTTTAAGAATCTTACGATAAGAATCTTCTCTTGTTTGGTCAGCATTTGCATCAAATTCAATTAATGCTCTTGTAATAGCATGACGAATAGCGCCAGCTTGTCCTGAGAAGCCACCACCCTTAACAGTTACTTCGATATCGAATTTTTCTTCGTTACCAGTAGCAACAAGTGGTTGTTTAATATCCATAACTAAAGTTGCATAAGGCATATATTCATCAACAAGTACACCATTAACAACGATTTTACCTTTTCCTAATGTTAATCTTGCTTGAGCACTTGATCTTTTTCTACGACCAGTACCAGTCCATACTTTTTTATCTGTCATATATTATCCTCCTACTTAACTTCTAATACTTCTGGTTTTTGAGCAGTTTGTTCATATTCAGAACCAGCGTAAACAAATAATTTTCTATACATTTGTCTTCCTAAAGGTCCTTTTGGTAACATACCTTTAATAGCTCTTTCAACCATTTCTTCTGGATATTTAGTAATCATTTCTTTAGCAGTTCTTTCTCTTAAGCCACCAGCATATCTACTATGATTGTAATACATCTTATCGTTTAATTTATTACCTGTTAAAACAACTTTACTAGCATTAATAACGATAACATAATCACCACAATCAACATGAGGTGTATATGTTGGTTTATGTTTTCCCTTAAGTACAGTAGCAACCTTAGTTGCAAGACGTCCTAGTGTTTGTCCTTCTGCATCGATAACATACCATTTACGGTCTACAGTTTCTTTTTTTTGCATGAATGTATTCATAATTTTTTCCCTTTCAATTATACTACTAATCATTTCGACTTCCCACATCTAATAATTTTTGTATAAATAAAATGTACCATTTAAAAGTATATAGTAAGTCCCTCTTAAAGTCAAACAAAACTTACAATATTTTAATAAAAAAAGACCTGTTATAGGTCATTGATATCTAATAACTGTTGAAAATCACCTTTTTCAAACAAATTATCATCTAATCTCGTAATTATATTGCCTTTCTTAATCTCACCATTAGTTACATAAATAATCGTTGGAACTTTAGTTACTTGAACATTGGTAAGTCCTAAGAGTTCATTAACAGCACTTATTCTAGTACCATCATCTTTTAAAGAGTCAATATTAACATAATAAAACTTATCTTTTAGTTTATATTGTTTAATTAAAGACTTTAAATCTTTCTCTAGGTCATATATTTCTTTACTACCAGTAGAAGCTATATAGATAAAATAAGTTCCTTTATTATTCTTTAACTCACTTAAATCCTCAGAGATATTATAAGACTTAGTGACTAGTTTATGTTTAACTAAGTAAGAAGAGTGAAGCTTATTTATATTTATTCCTTGAACAAAGTTATATATCAAAAAGGAAATAATGAATAAACCAAGAATACCAACAATAAGAATAGTATATCTCTGATACTTACTTGGTAACTTCTTTTTAGTCATAATAATCAACTACTTTCTTATTTAGAGTATAACATAATTTTTTTGATTAGAAAATACATAATTTCTTAAAGAATGGTTATGCTACTAGTATGAAATGGATTAATTATTATATATATTATAGTATTCTAGGATTTTTATTTGAGACTTGTTGTAATGTTTTTATAAGAAGTAATTATTCAAGTGGAATTCTTTTTGGACCTTTTACTCCTATATATTTCTTTGGTTTTTTGATTATTGTGTTCTTAGATAAGTTACTTAAGAAACAGGAGAATAAGAAGTTTAGGGATATAGTTTTCTTCTTTTTAAGTTTTATTATGTTAACACTTGTTGAGTATATTGGAGGACATTTATCACGCTTTATTATCGGGCATAATAAATGGTCTTATGAATCTTGGCCTTTAAGTATAGGAAAATACATTAACCCTTTAGTATCCCTAGGATGGGCAATTGGTGCCTTAGTATATGATAAATTCTTATTAAAAAGAATAAATAAGAGTATAGATAAAATGCCTCACAGATTAACTTTCATCTTAGGGCTTTTATACATCATAGATTGTTATTTATCTATTAAAAATGGGTTTTAGCATAGACAATTAGAACTTTTAGACATAGTTTATTTTAGGGAGGAAGAAATATGTTTTTTGATGATATTGATTTTTTAATTACCGGGAATTTACCTAATAGTGATAATTATAATCAAAGTAGGTTAGTAGACTGTAAGATTGGATATGCTAGAGGAAATATGTTTAGGGATGAGTATATTCCCTATAAGAATTATAAAGCAAAAGAAGTTATACCCCAGACGGAAGAAGAGGCCTTGCTTTTAAAGATAAATGAGAGTGATTTTGCTTTAAATGATATTAGTCTTTATTTAGATTTACATCCTGAAGATAAGGAAATGTATAGAAAGTTTAGGGAAGAGGTTAAGAAGTATAAAGATTATTTAGATAGATATGAGAGGATGTATCGTCCTTTAGAACTTACTAGCACTTACACAGATTCATATGATTATTATAAAAATCCTTGGCCTTGGGATAATGATGGGGGTATTAAGTATGTATAAGTATGAGAAACATCTAGCATATCCGGTTAATATTAAGAAGAAAGATTTAAGAATGGCTAAATATATTATTGCTGGTTTAGGAGGATATGCTGGGGAACTTGCAGCCGCTTTAAGATATTTTTCACAGAGTTTTTCAATGCCTGATGCTAAGGGTAAAGCTTTACTTAATATGATTGCTACAGAAGAGCTGGGACATTGTGAGATGATTGCGACGATGTTTAGACAATTAATTAAAGGAGCAACAGTTGAGGAATTAGAAGCAGCTGGGCTTTCCGAATATTATATGGATCATGGTAGAGGGGTTTATCCGGTGAATCCTTCGGGAGTACCGTTTACCGCTAGTTATTTTGCTTCGACAGGGGATCCAATCGTTGATTTATGTGAAGATATGGCAGCAGAAGAGAAGGCGAGAGCAGGGTATGAGAATATGCTTAGTCTGGCTACGGATGAGGATTTAATCGGACCTTTGTTGTTCTTAAGACAAAGGGAAGTTGTACATTATAATCGTTTTAAAGAGTTATATGAATACTATAAAAGTCAAAATACTAAATAAAAAAAATATCCTAGTATTAAGTTCAATCTTAGTACGTAGGATATTCTTTTTATTATTCTAAAGAATTAATTTCTTCTAATGATAAACCAGTAACATTAGCAATTAAATCTTTGGATAAATTATTAGCTAACATATTTTTAACTATCTCTTTGGATTTATTCTCATTATCTTCCTTTAGTTTCCTATTTTCGGATGCTATTTTTTCGTTTTCAGCAATCATCTTTTCGTTTTCAGCGACCATCTTTTCGTTTTCAGCGACCATCTTTTCGTTTTCAGCAACCATCTTTTCTTTTTCGGCGGCCATTTTTTCGCTTTCAGCAAATATCTTAGAAGCTTTAGCAATATCAGCTTCCGCTTGCTTTCTAATTTCTTTAGCTTCATCCTTGATTTGTTTGGCTTCAGCCCTAATTTGTCTGGCTTCGGCCTTAATATCTTCGGCATCAGATATTATTGTATTCATAAGCATTTCTTGGTTTGAATACTCCGTATAAAGAGCAATGTTGTCTTCATCAGCTGATAATTCTTTTACGCGATCAAATAGTTTAGTTCCTTCTTCTTCAACCATAATCTCTATAGCCTTTCTTAAGAAGACTTCTTCATCATCAGTATCCATTAACAAACACCAATTGGCAACTCTTCTTTCATATTCGTTAATTAGATTGTAACACGGATCTTTGCTTAAGTTAACAAAAATATTATAGATTTTATCATCCCAGCCGTAAGCAACCTTGCCATCTTGATCACGCATCTGATAAATGGCTACTAATCTTTTCGTATCTTTATCTAAATCATCAAAGAAATTAAAATTCACTTGAACTAGACGGGCAATATTCTTATACTTATTGTTACCAACAGTTAAGGTATTCGCCCCAATTATATTGGTATAAACTTTATTGCGATTTAACATTGGTAGTTGGGAATTTAGTTCAACATTGATATATTCATCTCTTTTAGGAGTTTTAAAGATTTCATGTTTAATTAGTAAATCTACTTTATTTAGCATTTTTCTTTTATTCATTATTTTTAGATCTCGATTAAGATATTCAATTTTACCTTCTAGGATATCTTTTTTAATATTTAGAACATCTGATAACAATTGTTCTAAGGTACAATGATAAATAAAAGTCGCCTAAGATTTGTGTGAAAAGAAAATCTATTTTTAAAGGAATTAATTTTCCTTTAGGAAGAGGATTAATCCGGATATTATTCTTTGATATATTATTTTCTTCTTTCTACTTCTTTAATTCTTGTAAGTAGATTTTTATCATACTTTCTGGGGTATGAGTTTTTTTAGCCATTTCGGGAATGGAAGCGCCAGCTGCTAAGAGATTAACGATATCATTTAATTTATCTTTTAAAGTAGTGGGATCATCGTTGGTAAATCTTGCTAGTTCGTTAGCAATTAATCTTTCCTTACGATTTAGAGCCATGACATAACCATCTACTCCTAGGCGTTTGGCAGATTCTGCAACATCGTATCCTAAAAGATCTTTGAAAGTTTCATAAATATTATCTACCATGGCGGTTAATGATTCGCTACCTTCGGCATATTCATAAGCCGTTTTTAAATCAACACTACAATAACTCATTAAATTTAAAATCTTTAAGCCATTAGTGGTTTCTTGGCCTAAAATTTCAGGATGTTTATCTAATTCATCAATGTCGATATTGATAACAATCTTTTTAATAGGGCCATCTTCGACTTCATATGCTTTGATAGCGGCATTATTCATTTTCATTTTCATTTTGACCTCCTTTTCCAAGAAGAATAACTTCGGCCGAAAAATTATCCTTCTATATATATATATTGGCGGTCGAAGGCGATTTTTGTTCATAAATTGCAAAAAAGTTGCAAAAAATTGCAATTTTTTAACATTTTCCATCTTTAGAAAACTTATTTAACTAAAAAATAATTATTTATAAACTTTTTAGACTAGAAAGAATATTTATGTGATAGAATAACAACCGATTTAGATTTTAAAACTTACTAGAAAGGTGATATGGATATTAAGATAGGGGGATATCCTTTAGATAAAGAACAACTAAGCATAGCAACGACTAAAGAAAAAGAGGTTCTGGTAGTAGCAGGAGCAGGCTCAGGGAAAACTTTTACAATCGTAGGGCGCATCTGGTATTTAATTAATATAGAAAAAGTAAATCCGGAAGAGATATTATGTATTTCTTATACTAAGGATGCTGCAAGTAGTTTAAGAAATAAATTACTTAAAGAGTTTAATATTTTAATGAGTGTTTATACTTTTCATAAGCTTTCTATTAATATCTTAAAGAATAGTAATATTTATTTTAAGATTGCTAGTCCAGACTCTTTAGAGCTTATTATTGAGGAGTATTTAAGAATAGATATTCTTCTATATCCAGAACAACTTAAGTATTTAAGATTTATTCTAAAGATTAATTGGCATAGTACGGAAGAATATCTTAAGATTTTGGATAGTCATAAGGAAGAGATAGATAAGTTTATCAAGGTAGTAGCAACTTTTATTAGATTAATGAAGTGTAATGGAAAAGATATTTCTTTATTACAAGAGATATTAAAGAGACTAGGGAAGAATATATTCAAGAGAATAGAGTGTTATTATATCTTAATAATTCTTAATATCTATGTGAAGTATAAAATTTATTTAGAAGAGAATGGAGAATATGACTTTGATGATTTAATTATGGAGGCTACTAAGATAGTTAAGGATAGTTCTTATACTAGGAAATTTAAATATATTATTATTGATGAGTACCAGGATAGTTCTTTTATTAGGTTTAATTTAATTAAAGAGATAGTTAATATTAATGAAGCTTATTTTATGGCCGTAGGAGATGATTTTCAGTCGATATATAAGTTCTCAGGGAGTGATATTGGGTTATTTATTAATTTTAAGGATTATTTTAAGAAGGGGAAAGTTCTAAAGATACAGACTACTTATCGGAATAGTCAGGAACTAGTTAATATTGCTGGGGATTTTATTATGAAGAATAAGATACAACTAAGAAAAGAAATGAGGTCTAATATCCATATTAAGAAACCAATTAAGATTGTTTATTATGATTCTAAAGAAAAGGATTTTTATAGATTATGTTTATATTTAAAAAGAAAGGGTAGTTATAATATATTAGTCTTAGGGAGGAATAACAACGATATAAAAGGGTATATGAGTAAAGAGGTTACTTTTAATGATGGGGTTATTAATCTAGGGAATGATGATATTGTGAAGATAAGTTATATGACTATGCATAGGTCTAAAGGACTGGAGTGTGATGATGTAGTTATTATTAACTTAAGAGATGATACGTTTGGATTTCCTTCACAGGTAGAGGCTGATAAGATATTAAACTACATTAGAAAGGATACAAAAAAAGACTTCTTAGAAGAAGAAAGAAGGCTATTTTATGTGGGATTAACTAGAGCAAAGAGGAATGTTTATTTATTTACACCAAAGAAGAAGGCTTCAATTTTTGTTATAGAACTCTTAAAGAATTATAAAGATAAACTTGAGATTATTAACAATCTTGACAAGTGAATCTAGCATGGGGACTAAGAGCAGTTAGTTCAATAGAATATTTATTTTTAGCAGAGGAATCGACACCAGTTACGGGAATGTGAATGACTAGTAAAGTTGGAGATGGGTAAGAATTAACATTAGCAACATACTTATAAGTAACATTATTAACATCATAATTTCCATAGTTAAGGTCCCATTTTTCGAGCATACCAGCTCTTCCATAGGCAATAAAAGTGTCATTGACACATAAATACTTTGTGGTACCGTCGTGAAATTTAAAAGCGCTACAATTAGTATAACTACTGTCAGTAGACTTCTTAATAAAAGTTTCTAAATAATTATCAGAATTAATCAAATCACTTTGAATAACATTAATTAGAGAAGCTCTAGTCAAGGTATCTTCATTTCTTTTATTGGATAAAACATCTTCATTCTTTAGGTCAGATAGTAAATTAACAACAAATATCATTACAATGGATATTAGAACTAAGCTAACTAAGACTTCCATTAAAGTCATACCTTTCTTATTCATATTACTCCTTTGCATATAATTTAGTACTATTATAGTAATTTTTGGTTACTTTGCGATAGCAAGTATTATTTTCTTTAACATAACCATTAGTACAATTACCATCTTTTAATTTACCTTTTTTATTATAGTCAATATATTCTTCTTGATATTCAACAATTAGACGATAACCATCATCAGTACCTGATAATGTCTTAAGATAAAGAATAGCATTTGTACTCATATTATTTAGAGCTTCCATACTAGCGTTATTAGTGCAGCTATTCTTATTAGACTTCGTTAAACACTGTTTTAGGTCATTAACATTATAGTAAGTAATATAAATTCTAGAAATTTGTAAATAATCAGCGCCGTTACTAATAACTTTATTACTGAAAGCTTGTTTACCAGCTTCTTTATCATTTCGAGAGCCATATTCATAAATGTTATACAAGGAGCCATCTTCAGCATTAAAGACAATTATTTTTTTACCGGCATCGACTAAGTATTTTTTTATATAGTTATTAAGATTTAAAGATACTAGGTAATCTTCCAAAAGATAAGTACGGTATAAATAGCTAGTATCATCAAACATAGCTCTTCTTTTTTCATTTATAAGTACCCTAGAGAAAGTAATATATATTGTGATTAAAGAGGTCGTCAGAATTGTCATAACCATAATTGTTTCTACAAACATAAATCCTTTTTTATTCATATTAATTCCTTATCTTATATATAGAATAGCATAAATCTTGTTAAAAATAAACTTATTAAAAGGTTATTTTAAAGATTGTTTTATTTCTTCATAGGAGGCATAACATTCAATTTTCTCGGTGTCACCATTAGAGTTTATTATTTCACAAGAACAAGTTTTATCTTTACAGGAACAGTTTGTCGCATTGGCACATTTTACATTACTATTACACATAGGTTTAATTTTAGGGACAATAAATAGATAAATAATACCAATAAGAAGCATTATATTAGTCTGAAAGATAATAAAATTTATAAGATTAATTTGTTTTTTCATTTAGCACCACCAGGGAAAAAGGATATTTAAGATAATAAGTTCTAGGATAATGAGGCTGATACTAAGAATAATAGAGTGTTTAATAAGTATTTTCATACGAATAGTCCTTTCTTAGAATATTTATTCTTATAGAGCAATTGTATCAATTATTTAAGCAAATGTCTTTATTTTATGATAAAATTATTCTAGAAAGGATAGAAAGATGAAGAAGGGTAGTAAAATCTTAGGAATTATTTTAATTATTATAGTTACTTTTAGTCTAGGGACAGTAGGAGGTTATTATCTTTTTAAGATGAAGATGGATAATAGTAATAATTCTTCTGTTGAAGGGGATAAGAAAAATAATCCTGATGAAAAGGATAATGTTAGCTCTAAAGAAGAAGTTAATGATAATACTTCTAAGGATGAAGTACTTAGTCTAACCGATAGTATTGTCAAGGAATTATTTAGTAGGAAGACTAATTTTCATATAAGTAGTAAGGTTACCTATGATACTTTGAGTGATCAAAAGAAATTAGGAGTAGATTTAGATGGTCTTAAGAAGAGAAGTTTTAATCTAGGTTATAAAGATATCTGTGATAAGTTAAAGAATAGTGGTAATCCGTATATGATTGATGGATATGATACTTGTATAAGTCTAAAGAATAAATGGGAAGATGATACGGACTTAGTTACTTATTATACTATTGATGATGTTAAAAAGAATAATATTAAGTATTTTAATGAAAGTAGTAATCTACCGAAAGATTATAGTTATGTAATGTTAACGACTTTAGAGTTAAATCCTGGGTGTGAGAAGGTAGTACTTCAAAGTAAAGATAATTATTATTTAGATATGGATATGCATTGTGGATATGGTGGCTTAGAACCAGTGATTGAGAATAATCTTGTTAAAGCGGTTAAATCTAATGATGAAATTATTCTTTATGATACTTATGTCATAGGAATTATGGATGATAATATTGGAGAAACACAATATTTTAACTTCTATGGTGATGAAGACTTTATAAATAAGATTAAATCTTTAGAAGTTATTGTTACAGATGATGGCTTTTTATATGATAAGAATGAACTTGCTAAGTTTAAACAGACTTATAAACATACATATAAGAAAAATAAATCTGGAGAATATTATTGGGTATCAAGTGAACCAGTAAGTTCTGTAGACTAGAAAAAATATCTATTCGTAATGAGTAGATATTTTTTTAATTACTTTAAACTTTTATTAAGTTTTGGAGCGTTATTCTTAGCCGCTATTTTTTCCTTGGTATAAGTTGGATCCCAAGTTGCAATACGGATGAAGTTATAAATTGAAGTATCGCCATCAGCAAGTAATAGGCTATGTTTAAAGAATTCACGTTCTGTAAGGCTATTACGCATATTAACAATTACATAAGCTCCACAAGCAAGGTCACCATGAGCAATACCCGCAAATAAATCTTCTTCGGTTGTATGCATCTGGGCGCGAACATCATCAAAAGTAAATGTGCAACCTAAGGTCATTAATCCATTTATCAATTCAGCTTGTGTGATATCAGGATTTTCAGCAATAAATTTTAGACCAGTAATAACTTTTTTGGCAGTTACTGTATGATCAAGTTCCTTATTTTCTCTATAAATCTTTCTAGTAACACCATAAACTATTAAATGAGCTTTATCCATTGTAATATCATCAGAGAATAATTTATGACCAGCAAATTCACAATATACATGATTACCTTTTAGTTTTTCTGATAATAGGATTAATGCAGCCTCTTCTAAAGTAGTTCCTTCTCTTAATTCTATCTTTTCCATTATATTTCCCCCTTTGTAAGTTGTACTCTAACATAATATTCACCATATGTCAACAACTTTTTAATATATTATATAAACTATAATTTTTTACTTTCTTTACTTATTAAGAGTTTACGGAGCCAATCGAAAGGGATAACGCTTAAAGATAAGAGAATAACAAAAAATAATTCTTTAAGAGTTAGACCATATGTACGAAAAAGGTCACCACCGAAGTAAATTAAGTACATTTGAATAATTGAAATACTGGTAAATATCAAGATAAAGGGTTTATTCTTTAAGATATTGGCTAAGATATTTAATCTTGTAGTTCGGGCATTAAGAGCATTAAGAAGACTAGAGAAGATAAAGAAAGCGAAGTAAGCGGTATATAAATAACGATAGTCATCAGCATAGCGAATGAAGTTATAGACTAGGGGAGACTTAAAGAAGAAGATACCTAAAAGAGAGGTATATAATCCAGTGAAGAAGATTTCTTTAAACATATAACTATTAATTATATGGACTTTTTTAGTTTTAGGAGGTTCATTCATATATTCATCTAAAGATGGTTCGCTAGCGAAAGCAATGCCAGCAAGAGTATCCATAATCATATTAATCCATAACATCTGAATAACAGTCACGGGAGTTACTATATCCATAATAGGACCAACAATAGCCATTAACATTGCACAGAAATTAACTGTTAATTGGAAGATGATAAACTTTCGAATACTTTTAAAAATAGTTCTGCCGAAAAGGACTGATTTCGTAATAGAAGCAATATTATCATCCAGAATAATAATATCGCCAGCTTCTTTAGCAACTTCAGTCCCAGAACCCATTGCAAACCCAACATCAGCTAATTTTAAAGCTCCAGCATCATTAATACCATCCCCTGTCATGCCAACTACTAGGTCTTGGGCTTGCAATATTTTAACCATCCTAGTCTTATCTTTTGGAAGAGCTCTGGCGATAACCTTGATTCTAGTATACAAGTTACTTATATCTTCATCAGTAAGAGAATTAAATTCACTACTAGATAAGGCTAAATCATTTTTATTAGTAATAATACCAGCTTCTTTGGCTATTGAAGTCGCTGTATCAATATTATCTCCGGTTATCATAATAACATTTATACCGGCTTGATGGAGAGTCTTTATGGCACTAGGAGTTGTAGTCCTTAAGGTATCCTTAATAATTAAATATCCTAAGTAAGTATGAGAAGTACTTAGTTTATCTTTTTCGGTCAAGAGAATAATCCGAGAACCAGTTTTAGCTTCATTATCTATTTCTTTACTAATAGTATCTTTATTTAAAAGAAGTTTCTTTTTACCAAAACTATCTAAGTAATAGAGACATTTATCTAATAAGACTTCTTTAGCTCCCTTATAATAAGTAATATCATTATCTAAAGTTACAGAACTATATTTATCTTTACTATCAAATAGCTTCTTGGTAATTGTTTTTCTTTCTTTTAGGGGTTTATCAACAAACTTTAGAAGAGCTTTATCGGTTTGATTACCACCAGTTATTTCTCCAGAAGTATTAAGAATAGAAGAATTATTATAATACAAGTTATTAATTATCTCTTCTTGGAGACTAGAAGATAAAGTCTTAAGATTAGATATTTTCTTATTAGCATAATTAACATAAGAAGTGACTTTGAGATTACCTTCAGTTAAGGTACCGGTTTTATCTGTTAAAAGACAATTAATATTGCCACTAGTCTCAATCCCAATTAATCTACGAACTAAGACATTACTTTTAAGCATTCTTTTCATATTAGAGGAAAGAACAAGAGTAACCATTAGAGGTAATCCTTCCGGAACAGTAACAACGATAACAGTCATCGAAAGAGTTAAAGAATACAGGATATTATTGATACTAAAGTCTTTAGTAGTCACAAGATAAACACTTGCTGCTAGAAAGGCTCCTATGTAGCCAAAGATACTGATTATTTTAGCTAACGTACTTAGTCTTGATTTTAAGGGACTGATGATGGGAGGAGTTTGAATATCTTTAGCTAGACCTCCTATTAAAGTATTATCTCCAACTTTATCAATTTTAATCTTGGCTTCACCCTCGTAACAGATAGTCGAGGAATAGACATATTCTCCTTTAGATTTATCTTTATCTTTAGTTTCTCCATTGATACTAGCTTCATTGACATTTAAGTGTCCTTCTAAGATATAACCATCAGCAGGAATAGCATTCCCACTACTAACTAAAACGATATCCCCAACGACAATATCTGTAACAGGAATAGTAGTAATTTTACCATTTCGATAGACATTAGCATTCGTTCTTGATGCTTCTTCTTCTAAACGATTAAAAGCTTCTTCACTACCATATTCAGCAAAAGATCCAATAGTCGATGCTAAGATAATAGAGATTAGAATACCTATTGTCTCAAAATAATCATTATTTCTAAACAAAAAAATAATCTTAAATACTAAGACAATAATTAATATTTTGATAATAGGGTCACTTAAAGAAGATAAAATTAAAGAGAAAAGACTTCTTTTTTTGACTTTAGTTAAAGTATTACGACCATACTTATTACGGCTTTGTATTACTTCTTTATTAGTTAATCCATTCATATCTGCACCCATTTAATCTTATGAGTACATAAAAAATTATATGAAAAAAGAATTAATTAGACAGGGATTTCCAAATTCTTTTTAAGGTTTGGATACTCTTTGGTTGTTTAATTAATTCACACTCTTCTTGAAGCCATAATGGTAAGTTAGTTTTATCCACGTAAATATGGCTTAAATAATCATTATATTCACTAGTATCTTTAGAATAACTAACCGGAATTCTTTTAACTTTACGATTTTTTTCACTAATTTTAATCTCATCACTACTAAGAGATAGGTAATAGAGACTGCTAACATCATAGATGAGATAGTTATTAAGAAGTAAATATTCTCTTAGAGATATAAGCTCATTAAAAAAATAATTAAGAAAAAAAGTATTATTAAATAGGCAATTAATCTTAACATTATTACCATCTTTAGTATGATAAAGATAAGCATCGCCCGATTTACGTAGCACTAGCTCTTGCCAGATGTCATAGTCTCCAACTTCTTCATATTTTTTGGCATAAAAAGTAATTTCTTTCTTTTCAAGATCAATATTTTTAACTAACATTGTCTTATAATGTAACCTTTCTGCTAATAAACTACAAAGATGAGCATAGATTTTGTCACGATGATGATGATATCTCTTTAAGACATTATAAATATCTAATAAATTAACTGTATCTTCCATATATATTCCTCTTCTTAATTATATTATCATAAAGAATAGTAGTTGTGTTTTAAATTTCTTTTTTGTAAACAGAAGATGCTAATTTATTCAAGACTAACTCTTTCGCATCATTATAACTAATCTGCATAGAATAGGCTACTTCGTTGAATAAGAATTTTTCTGATAATTCTTGATAATAGGTATCCTTATCACCAAGATGTTTCTTATTAGATTTTCTAACTTCATTACGAAGATAAGTAGTCTTCATAATAATAATTAAATCTTCTAAAGTGTTACCTTGTAATAAAGATTTATATTTTTCTTCCAAATTACGGTCTGTTAGATTTAAAGGTTTTATATTATCTATATTATCAAGAGATTTCGTTATTTCTTTAAAAGTAGATAAAGGTCTTAATAAAGATTTTTCTTCTTTTAAGGGAACACTAATCTTCAAAGAAGAGTCTGCTTTATTTTCTAAGATATAATAGTCCTGGTTATTAATTTTAGTTAAGGCTTTAACTTGGCAAACTTCACGCTTGTAGATAAGATAGTCATTTATTTTATACATTGTAATCCTCCATAAGTATATATAATAATTATAACCTTTTTTAAGGTTTTTTTCTAAGATTTTTCGCCTAAATGAAGGTTTTTTGATAAAATGAGAATGGAAAGGATAGATAAAATGACAAAGAAGAAGAAAAAAGCTCTAAAAGATTTATGGTATGTAGTGATTGCTTTAATTCTTTTAGGAGGAGGATATTTTACTAGTAATTTGGATAAGAGTAGTAAAAATGAAGAGACTGCTAATAAAAATAACGAGTTACTAGTCTATTTTATCGATGTTGGTCAAGCTGATAGTATTTATATCAAGGATGGAAATAATAATATGCTAATTGATGCTGGTAATAATACAGATGGTCCTCTTTTAGTTAAATATCTAAAAAGTCTTGGAGTTAATGAATTCAAGTACGCAGTAGGAACCCATGCTCATGAGGATCATATTGGAGGAATGGATGATATTATTAAGAATTTTACGATTGATAATTATTTAATGCCCAAAAAGATAAGCACTAGTAAGACTTTTGAAGATGTCTTAGATGCTTTAAATGAGAAAAGGGTAAGCCCTAATATTCCCAAAATTGGTGATAAGTTTACTTTAGATAAGGCTAGTTTCGAGGTCTTAAGTGTTGGGACTTCGGATGATGATACAGATCTTAATGATACTTCCGTAGTTCTTAAAATGACTTATAATAAAACATGCACTTTATTTATGGGAGATGCCTCGAGTGCGGTCGAAAAGAACTTATTGAATAAAGATATTCAGTGTCAAGTATTGAAAGTTGGTCATCATGGTTCAAGATATTCTAGTAGTGATGAGTTTATTAAGACCGTTAAACCTTCTTATGGAATTATAATGGTCGGTAAAGATAATAAATATGGTCATCCAACTAATAAAACATTAGATGTTTTAAATAAGTATAATGTGACTATTCATCGTACAGATCAAGAAGGTACCATAATTATGAAAATTAAAGGAGATAATATTAGTTTTGAGAATATAAAGACTAATACAAATGGATAAGATGAAATATAGTGTTGATGAAATTATTGATGATGTTATTAAGTTAGAGGATTTAAATTCAAAAGAATTAGTTTATTTAAAAAAAGAAGATTTAGACTTTGATGTTAAAGAAAATGATATTTTAGTTCTTAAAGATGGGAAATATCAAAAAGATGAGAATGCTAAAGAGGAAAGGACAAAGTATTTGCAAGAGAAATTAGAGCGACTTTTGAATTCACAATTTAAGTAAATTCTTTTTTTCCTAGGAATAATTGAAACCCTATATAAATAAGGAAAATTTTCCTAGAAGTATATTATCTTAAGTATATAGTAGGATACTAAAATCCAGAGAAAAAGACAAGTTTTTTTAATAATATCGAGAATAAATTAAAAGGCGTAGAGTAGACTTAGAGCTTCATATTTGGTACAATTATTATAATTAAGGAGAGGGTATGGATTATTATAGGAAGCAATTAAAAGAAAATAAGATTGTTAATAAGAAGTTACTTAATAAGTTTGAAGGGTATTTAAGCAGTATTGATTTTCCGGAAACGGAGATTAGTAAAAATGTCTTTAATGCAGCTTTTTACATAAATATTTATTTGACTAAAGATGAGATAATTTCGGCAGTTAAAGGATATAAGGAGATTCATAAGTTTACAGATTTCTTTTTAAAAGAGGCTACTTGGTCGTTACTTAAAGATTTGCAAGCCGGAATGAATAGCATTAAATTATTTTATGATTTTCTTTATAGGTCTCATTATATTGATGAAGAAAACTATTTAGAAGTAGCTAAGTTTGTAGATAAGGATATTCCGGAGTTTATTAAGAAGTATGAAGATAATGAGGAATTATTGTTAAAAGATTATGTTCTTAATTAAAAAAGGCTATTAAGATAAGTAAAATTCTTAATAGTCTTTTATATTGGGGTTATTTATTCTTTTCGATGATGTTAATATCTCTTTCAATTCTTTTTAGTTCATAGATAATTTCTTGATCGGTAAGATTTAGGGCTTTAGTAATCTTAACGAAAGTGGTTACTAAAGGAGTGTTGAGGTCATTTTCTATTCGAAAGATGGTCTTTCTATCGATATCGGTTAGTTTTTCTAGTTGTTCTTGGGATAATCCTTTTCTAATTCTATATTCTTTAAGCATAGTATCACCGTTAAATAAATTGTACCAAGTTTGCCCCAATTAGCCGTTGACAAGTATGCCCCATTGCCGATATAATTTTATTATAGGACAAGTTTGTCTCATAACAGGAGCTAATAGAATGAAAAGAATAATTAAAGTTTTGGGTATATTTTTGTTGATTATTTTTGTAATAGAAATATTTATAAAGAAAAGAATAATTGATGAGACTTTAGCAGTCTATGTAAACGATGAATTACAAAGTAGTATTCCAAAAAAAGGAGAAGCTTTATTTAAGAAAGCTATCTGTGATAATGATGTTAAAGTTTCCTGGGATAATGATACCTGGTCTCTTAAAGTATCTAATTTAAAAATTAAGACTAAGTGTAATTTATATTTCGATGAAGGCCAAACTGTCTTTAATTTCGATTATACAGGTAACGAGCAAACCTTTACAGCACCTTTTTCCGGAACTTATAAATTAGAAACGTGGGGTGGCCAAGGTGGTGATGCCAATAATTATTCTGGCGGTAGTGGTGGCTACTCTTACGGTACAATTCACTTAAACAAAAATGACGTTTTATATATAAATATAGGTGGCGCTGGTAGCGAAAGTAATGTATCTAGAACAGGTGGTTATAATGGCGGCGGAACTTCAACAAAAAATGGTGGTCAAACCGGTTCTAAACAAGGCTCTGGTGGTGGTGCCGCACATATTGCTATAAAATCTGGATTGCTGTCTTCTTTAAAAAGTAATAAAGACAGCATATTAATAGTTGCTGGCGGTGGTGGTGGTGCTAATTATTGGCCTGGAGGGTGGCAGAATCTATCTTATCAATATGGCCTAGGTGGCGCTGGCGGTGGTTATCAAGGTGTTAATGGCACTTCTTATTGTGATGGTTTTTCAGACCCTAGTTGTCATATTTTTGGACACGGTGGTACTCAGATTGCTGGTGGATCAAGCGGCGGTAGCTCGTCAAGCTTTGGTCAAGGTGGCAATGCTGCTACTATAAATGCAGGTGGCGCTGGCGGCGGTGGTGGCTACTACGGTGGCGGCGGTTCATCAGATAATGCCGGCGGCGGCGGCGGTTCCGGCTACATCGGCAATTCTTTATTAACTGACAAAGCTATGTATTGTTACAATTGTGCGGAGTCAAGTGAAGAAAATGCGAAAACTATATCCACAACATGTAACGAGGAAACCCCAACCGAAAACTGTGCCAAAAAAGGTAATGGCTATGCCAAAATAACACTAGTTAATATAGAAGAGTAGTAATTTATAAGATATAATAAATACTGGTAATGAAGATGATTTATATAACTGGAGATAAACACGCTGATTTTACAAATATATACTATTTTTGTGAAAATTATAAAACCAGTAAAAAAGATACTTTAATAATACTTGGAGATGCTGGTATTAATTACTACGCTAACAAAAGAGACGAAGTCGTAAAGAATATTTTATTAGAGGAACCTATAACATTCTTTTGTATTCATGGTAATCACGAAGAAAGACCCGAAAATTTAAAAGACTATAAGACTAAAATATTTCATAAAGGAATAGTATATTATGAAGAAAAATATCCTAATATCTTATTTGCTAAAGATGGAGAAATATATGAATTTAATAAAAATAAAGTCCTTGTAATAGGAGGAGCTTATAGCGTTGATAAAGATTATCGACTACAATATGGATATAATTGGTATGAAAGCGAGCAACCTAGTGAGAAGACAAAGGAAAAAGTCTTAAAAATGATAAATAAACATCAAGATATAGATATTATTTTAAGTCATACTTGTCCCTATAAATATATTCCTAGAGAAATGTTTATTAACGGAATAAATCAGTTAACTGTTGATTTTAGTACAGAAAAATTTTTAGATAAAGTAGAGGAGAAAGTTAATTATAAATACTGGTACTGCGGTCATTATCACACCGATAAAAAAATAGATAAAATAAGATTTATGTTTAATGACATAGATGAATTCAAATCTACTAGTAATAATTATTAAAAAAGCAATTTATGCAAGATTTATGTAGAATTAGGTAAGATAAAAGAATATAAAAGACTTAAAAACTTCACAGATTGGATTGTGAAGTTTTTATTAAATCTACAATATAAGTAGAAGAATTACTATAGATAATATGTTTATTATGATAAGAAAATTCTTTATTACCAAAGACAAATAACTTCGGTATACTAGATAAATAATAATCTAAATAAGGATTGTTAATTGGATAAGTATTTGAGTTATCTATAAGATAAGTAGAGTTTTTGTTATAAATTAAATATGTTTTATCCGGAGATAATAATACATAGATAGGAATAACTTTATTAATAGTAAGTCCTAATTTATCGAAGAGATAGTTATAATAAACTATATCTTTTGGATAGACTTTATAATTTAAATAAAGGTCAATGGGAGTATAACAAATTGAAGATATTAATTTATGTACCTTTAAGAACTTTTTAAAGTCTTTTAGAAAGATATTTTCATCTTCGATATTACTATTATTTATACTAGGAGTAGTAAAAGTTAGTAGTTTATTTTTAATAATTTGAATTTCATTATCATTAAGATAAAGTATTAACTTAGTCATTGTTATTCATTACTTCATTATAATCAAGGAGATAGAATTCTTCTGGATTAAAGACTTCACCTTTATAGAAGACTTCAAAATGAAGAGCATTACTAGTATCAGTAGTTATTTTATTTTGACCACTAGTAGCAATAACATCACCTTGACTTACTTTATCGCCAACACTAACTTTAACTTCACCAAGGCTTTGATAGACAGTAGTTAAATTATTAGTATGTTCAATTTCCACAATGTTACCCATTAGACTATCTTCTTTAACATTTTTAACGGTACCATCTAAGATAGAAACAACATCAAATTGGTTGTTAGAAGTGTATAAGACCCCAGTATTTTGCATATATATGCCTTCATAGTAAATTAAAGCAGCAGCTTGTTCGTCATTAGTGCCATCGATATTATAATAAGGAATAGTAGCACTTACTTCTTTACTGGTATAAGGTCTTATAATTGCTTTAGTCTCATTGATAGTAGGAGTTACATTAGTATCATCATTATTATTTACCTCACTAGTATTATCCTTGGGAGTTGGATTAATAATAGGAACACCGGCCGTTAAAATTTGATACATTTTGTAACTACTAAATAGAATAGTGCATACTAACATTAAGCATATCGTTGGAATAACAAATTTTCTTAATTTTCTTCTTTTTTTCATAAATTCACCTTTCTATTAAAAAGTGTGAACTAAAAAAGATATTTTATACATTTAATTTACAATTTTTGTTAAATTACTTTTTCTTTGGTAAAAATAGTATTTCAAAAAGCAAAAATTACATTTTTCGTACATTTTGTACGAAAAGAAGAGAAGCTGGTATCTTTTAGGGAAAATATTATAAAATCAAAATGATTAAAGAATGATATGAGACTATGAAGGCCTTACCAAAGTTTATCTTAAAGCTTTTTATATTTGATTATATTCTTTTATTTCAACGCCTTGATAATAATATTTAAGAATTTCTTCGTAGTTAGATCCATTCTTAGCCATAGTATTGGCACCATATTGACTCATACCAACCCCGTGACCATATCCTTTAGTGGTAAATACTATATTATCATTATCTTCTTCTATAGTAAAATCGGTCGAACGAAGGTTAAATTTCTTTCGAATATCTATACCAGTATATTGAGTATCATTAATAGATATAATTTCTACTCGATTAGAAGTATCAGTTGTAATATTATTAATTTTAAGATGAGTACAATCAATATTTAAAGTATCACAAAACTGAGTTTTGGAGACAGTTTTAGTAACTTGAAACAACTTAGTATTAGGACTATCTAAAGTTGGTAAAATGTTATTAAGATAAGGTAATTCCTCATTAAAAACACTCAAAGAAGTAGTAGTATAGCCATTACTCATAGCATAAAAATAAGACTTAATTAAATTATTTTCATAAGTCATAATGAGATTTTTAGTCGTGGAAACAGCTTTTTTTATTTTAGCTAAATAAGTATTATAATTGTCTTGCCATTTAGACTGGAAAGTTTCTAAAGAATTATAAGCTTGATCACCAGTTGTCACATAACCACGGGTTGTTTCTTCATAAAGTGCAAAAGTACGACTAGCAATTGCTTGGGCTTTTAGGGCTTCCATATCAAAAAGAGCTGGAACTTCGGCGCCAACTACATTAACTAAATACTCCTCAAGAGGAAGTTCTTTAATTTCATTATTAATTAAAAAGTGAATATAAATATCTTTTTGAGATGAATTTGTTACTTCAGATTCAATATTTTCTTTCTTACTAAACATATAAATGGTAATTGGTAAAAGAATTACAATTATACTTAGTAAGATTTTATTTTTCATAATTGCTCCTTAAGATATAAAACTTATTATAAAGTTAGTAACTAAGTAACTAGTAGCAATCCCAAAGATAATCACTAGCATCCGAGCTTCGATGGGTTTATTTCTTTTCATAAATTTATCAAAGTTAACCCCACTCAACGCAACCATACTAAGAAGAAGATTAATAGCATATAATAGAGTTTTATAGTTCATTATATGCTTCCTTTTCATAATTTATGATTTTATTAACTCTTCTTTGATGACGTTCTTCTAAACTTGGCTTGGTTGTTAAAAAATCTTCAATAATTTCTAAAGCAGTCGGTTCTTCAAGAGAGGCAGGAATAGCAATGACATTAGCATGATTATGAATTCTAGCACTTTTAGCATCTTCAAGATTATTTACTCTGGCACAACGAATTCCTTTAACCTTATTGGCCGCAATTGATACACCTATTCCGGTTCCGCAAATTAGAATACCTAAGTCATCTTCTTTATCCATCTTGGTACATATGTCGAAAGCAAAGTCAGGATAATCATCTTCACTCGAATTAGGTAATAAAGAGTCATAAACTTCATAAGACTTCTTTAAGTTGTCAATAAGATATTTCTTTAGTTCTACTCCACGATGATCACAAGCAATATATATTTTCATAATAATTCTTCTTTCTATTTGTTAATTAAAAATGTCTTTGATTAATTTTTGATGATTTAAAAGACTTAATAACTGAAATTCTTTGTAATTTGGACACGTTGAAATATCTTTAAGACTTGGTCCATCACTAGTCATTACAATATCTATTTGTAAATATTTATTATCAGGAATAGTATCTTTTATTCTACTAACTAATCTCTTAGTACGAGGCCACTTAGGAATAGTAAGCCAAAGGAGTGGGGATTTAGTCAATGGATGTTCTTCATAAATGTTCTTTTCTAAGTCATAAAAAGGTGAATCAATAAGACCAGTATCTAAATTAATGGAAGCGATAATCTGGTTACTAGCAGTTACTTCATAATCTTCTTTACTAGTTACTAAGTAAGAAAAAATAATATCATCTTTAAAAGTAATGAAACGAATAAATGACAAATTATTAGGATTTAATCTTTCTAAGACTTCATCTTGTTTAATAACGCTTTCTAGAATAGTCATTTTACTTAGATATAGATCATTATAGACATAAGTATAATTCTTTAGATCAATCTTAATTTTCTTAGTATCATTTTTAGTCTTTAAATCATATTTAGCATAGATGTATTCTTTATTCTCAATAAATTCATAAAAGTCAGTAATATTATCACCATTGAGTTCCAACCATTTATAATTAAGAAAAGGATAAAATTTCTTATTGAATTTATGTCTTGTAGTTATTATTTCTTTAAGACTTTGATTATTATAAGTCTTAATGAGTTTTTGATTAATATAGTTAGTCAAAAGATTTTCTTTTTCACTAGAACTCATTTTATAACAATCAAATAATTGATATTCAAAAAGAGAAATATGATATTTAAGATGAGTATGTAAATAGTCATTTATTATCTTAATGGTTTTGATATTAGTACGACTAGATAAAGTCTTAGCAACTTTATAGATATTTTGAGGCATTTTTTAATCAACTCCACTATTATTATAACAAAAAAACTGCAATTATGCAGTTTTAGTTTCGTCTTGATTAAAGCCGTATTTACGGTTGAATTTTTCTACTGAACCAGTCTTCTTAGCACGAGCTTGTGAACCTGTATAGAATGGATGGCAAGCACTGCAAACATCACATTGGATACTGTCTTTAGTAGATTTTACTGTAAATGTATTTCCGCAAGCACAATGTACTTCTACTTCATGCATTTCTGGATGAATTCCCTTTTTCATTTTTACTCTCCTTCCGCCATGTCATATTCCTGACATAGAAATTTGTTTGTCTTATGTATTATATCATAAGATTTTACTTTTGCAATTGCTTATAAGTTTATTTTGGGAAATTTTAAGCTTTTTTGATATTTATTTATTAAAATAATCTTGTTTATTTAATTTTAATTTTTAAATTAGCTAAAATTTTACCAACTAAAAATGATATTTTATCACTATTCTTAGTAGCAATTCCTTTACAGATAGCTTTTCCTCCAACAGTAAAACTAGAGATAAAAGCTGTCAGCAAAACAGAAATAACACTTAATGAAACTTTGGTAGCTGTGCTTACTTGAATAGCTAAGACAGCCCCGATAGATCCACTGATGATACCACATATATCGCCGATAACGTCATTACAGATACTAGATATTTTACTTGAATTTTTAAGTAACCCGATAGTTTCTTTACCACCTTTTATCTTTTGAGAAGCAATAGAAAGAAAAGTTTTTTCTTTACTTGTTAAAACAGCTACACCAATCATATCAAAGATTATCCCAATTACAATTATTAAAATCAAAATGATAAATAGAAAGATACTACTTAATGAATTTGAAATAATATTTGAGATAATACTAAAGAGACATGATAAGATAAAGGTTAATAAAAAAACTTTATATATCCAGGTTTTACTATTCATAATTCCTCCTATATAAAGTAATATTCTAATTTTTGTATGGTATATCAAAAGTTAATTTTACGGCTTGAGGTCGAGTTGAGTTTCTCTAAATATCTTCCACTTGATTACTCATTGGCACTTTCGTCTTTAGGATATTTAATTAATATTTATTTCATTAATTACTCGATTGCCACTTAGTCCGCACTTCAATACTTTTAATATAGACAGTCTAGAGGTTTTCCCTGACATAAGTAACTATACTTATTCGCTTTTGCAAGTATTATTTCAACTTAGTATCCCTAATACTCACGCACGACATACTAGTACTTCGTTATGACGCAATAAAAGGATTGGAGGTTATATGCCATTATAACTTTCCTTAAATTTTAAATCTTATATTCACCCTAACTTGGGCCGAAAAAGCAAATATAAGAAGTGTCGGCAATGTAATTGATGGATTTTTAGCCCCATCTTCATATAGTGTTATGACTAGAATAATGCACCACACATAGCCGAGATTATAACATAAGAATTGGTCTTTGTCAAATTTTGTTTTCTGATAGTGTAAACTTTGCGTATAGTATCAGTATTTTGACTTTCTTATCTACTTTATAAAAGCATAATAGCAAATTAGAAAAGACAAAAAGACGACAATTATTTCTTAATTAATCATAATCATCATTAAATTATATGTTTAAAATAAATTAGCATTCATCGATTAGTTTACTAACTAAGTTAAGCATTTTGCTGTTGTCGTGAATAAATTTTTTGGGTTGAAATTTTTTTATTTTTTTTAAAGCTGGTTCTAACTCATCGACTTCTTGCAGGCCAATTAAGTAACCAAGACTATTAAATTTACTAACGATTTGCGTTTGATGGTCATTTATGTGTTCACCATACTTAGCAAGGCGTGGAATGGCAATGACTTTTTTGCCTTTTTCTAAGGCAGAGATAATACTTCCAACGCCACCATGAGTAATTATAATATCAGCTTTTTCCATTAAAGAATTAAATTCATCTTGAGGAATTAAGTCAAAAATTTTCATATTTGAAGAGTGGTACTTAGTATAGCCAGACTGAACGACTACTTGGTCTTTGATAAGACCTTTTTCTATCAAATCATCAATTTTCTCTAAAAGACGAATAAAAGTTTTATCTTGGGTGCCTAAAGTAACTAAAATCATAATTTGTCCTTTCTAGTAAATCCAACCACCATAAATGGCTTTAGGGTATACTTCTAACATACTTTCCCATTGGACAATAAAATAATCGGCGAATTTATAAATCAAACGACCGGCACGAGTAGGAGTAGTACTGTTGGCAATGGTTTCAATGAAAATTACTTTTTTATGAAATATTTTAGCTAGACAACACATAGGACCAGCATTATGAGACCCCGTAGTAACAACGACATCAGGTCTTATTTTAAGCATTAAATACAAAGATATAAAACAATTTAAGAGAAGTTTAAAAGGGTAGAGTAGTTTGGCTTTAAGATTAGTATAAGTTCCACTGATAATAAAATGGACACGATTAGGGTACTTATTTCTTAAATTAAGATTACTTTTAGTCTTCTCAGTTACAATTGTATAATCGTACTTAGAAAATAGAGGAGATAATTGAAGCAATTCACTCAGATGACCACCGGTACTAGCTATAAACATTACTTTTTTCATTTTTTCACCTTAAACTCATTATACTATAAAAATCCTATTTATGTGGGATAAATAGGTAATCTAAAGATAAATTTCTTTTTAAGTGTTAATTTTCCAAGTAGAAATAATTTTATTATAGAGTTTATTACTAAGAATTTTATGGTCATTTGTATCTAATATATAGTCCTTTTGACCGGTCTTTTCTAAAATACTAGAAGTGTTTAAGAAATCAATTTTATATTTCCTAGCTAAATCTTTTAAAAAATAATTAGTAGATAGATTAATCGGACTAAGATAGATTATTTGTTTAGAATTATATTTTCGTAAAACCATAAATAGGTTTTCTAAATCAGTATAAATATTAGTTATACTTTCTTTTTCATATAGAAGTTCAAAGTCGCCAAGATAAACAATTACGACATTAGAACTATTTAGTTCTTGTTGAATATCTTGATAGTTACTTTTTATTTTATCAATGACATTTTCGATTTCTAAATTTTCACGGCTAAAAGTATAGTAAGTTGTCGGTAATAGCTTTTCAAGATTAGGTTTTAGATAAGTATTAAAATTTTCTTTTATCGTTGTTTTATCATCACAAATAGCGCTTATCTTGATTTCTTGATGATGATTGGCATTATAGATAAGATAAGTTAATATTACAGCGCTTAAAGTTAAAAAGAATAATTTTACTTTCATAAGACCTCTCTTACTTAGTATAATTTATTCTTCAATTCTAATTTTAGCACCAACCTTGGACAATTTAATATTGATATTCTCATAGCCTCTTAAAATATGATCCGCCTCATCAATGGTAGTTTTTCCATCAGCAATAAGACCAGCAAGAACTAGGGCAGCACCGGCACGAAGGTCGCTTGCTTTAACATGAGCACCACTTAACGGAGTTGGTCCAGTAATAAAAGCTTTATTACTTGTGTTGGCAATATTAGCGCCCATTTTATTTAAGTATTCTATATGCCCCATACGAGTTTCATAAATAGTTTCTGTAAAAGTAGAAATACCATTAGCTTGGGTTAATAAAGTTTGCATAGTTTGGCCTAAATCGGTAACAAAGCCAGGATAAACACTAGAAATAATATTTACTGGTAAAAGATTAGTCTGTTTAGAAATTATAATTGAGTTTTCTTCCAAAACATAATTGATATTCATATTTTTGAGAGTTTCTAAAAGACTAGTTAAGTGTTTAGGTTCAATTTTATCGATGACTAAGTCTTCGCCAGCCAAAGCACCAGCTATAATATAAGTTCCAGCTTCTATACGGTCTGGAATCGTATAAATATTACCTTTACTTAGTTTTTTAACACCAGTTATTATGATTGTATCAGTACCAGCACCCTTTATTTTAGCTCCCATACTTTTTAAGAAATCAGCGACATTGACAATTTCTGGTTCTTTAGCAGCATTAAAAATACGAGTTTGTCCATTTGCCTTGACTGCCGCTAACATAATGTTAATAGTAGCGCCAACAGAAGGAAAATCAAAAGTTATATCCGCTCCATTTAGTTCTTCGGCATCTATAATATATTTATCACCATCAATAGTTACTTTAGCTCCTAAAGTCTCAAAGCCTTTAAGATGATAGTCAATTGGTCTTTTGCCGATTTTACAACCACCAGGAAAAAACATTTCGACATGATGATATTTAGACAATAAAGCTCCCATAAAGTAGTAAGATGCTCTTAATTTCTTAGCTAAAGCCTCTTCAATAACTTGATTTTCGACTTTAGAAACATCTATTTTTAAAAAATTGCTTTTATAACTATATGTGGCTTTCAAGACCTTTAAAATTTCTAAAAGAGCTTTCGTATCAGTTATATCAGGAACATTGTCAATAGTAACATAATCATCGCATAAAATAGCAGCTGGTATTAAAGCAACAACACTATTTTTAGCACCACTTATTTCAATCGTGCCGCTTAGTTTATTGGGTCCATCAATTATTAGTTTGGTCATATATACACCCCATCTACACAATAATAACTATATCTAATTTAATACATTAAGTCAAACAAAAACACCTATAAAATTATATTATAGATGATTTGTTTTATTCATATTTAGATAAGACTTCTTTGATATATGATTTATATTCAATATTATCAGTCTTATTATCTTCAATTAGACATAAAGGTGGATACATAACACACCAAAAATTTTCCCCAAGACCCTGACCTAGAGTTATGACAAGAGAATTATAATAGCCGGCAGGATAATTAATGCCTTTATATGTTTTTCCAGGGAAATAATTATCACCATAAGAGATATCATAGGGAACTTTATAAGTATTTAAAATCTTCTTAATGGCCGGAATATTGGTTTTTATGGAAGTATCAATATCTGGATTTTTAACTATCTCAGGTAAAATTTGTTTTATTATGTCTTCTTTAATCCGTTGTTTAGTTAATTGGTCTTCGATATTATTAGAATTAGCAATTATCCGAAAACGAATTGAGTCATTAGGAATTATTATTTCCTCTTTATTAATATTTAAGTAAATGAGTGCAAGTAATGATAAAACTACTATAACTTTTTTTATAAAAAATCACCCAATTTAATATTGAGCGGTTTTAATATTTTTTATTCATTAATAATAAATAAATAGCGATTTTTACCAGCTAAGTCTTTTTTTACTTGAATAAAAGCTTCCGGATAATTTTCTTTAGCTAATCTGGTAATAGCATCACCTTGGGTACAACCAATTTCAAAAGCAATAATATTTTTGGGAGTCATAAACTCTTTACTTCTCTGTAAAATAATTTCATAAAATTCTAAGCCATCATTTTTAGCAAATAAAGCATTTTGTGGCTCATACTTAGTGGCTGGATCAACTGGCTCATCGTATCTAACATAGGGAGGATTACTCACTAAGATATTATACTTTTTAGAAATAGTACAATTCTTTATGTCACCATGAATAAAATTAACACTAGCTTTATTTAGGACAGCATTAGAACTAGCTAAATCAATAGCATTTTTAGAAATGTCTACTGTATCAATGGAAGTATTTAGTTCTTTAGACAAAGCAATAGCAATACAACCACTACCAGTGCCAACTTCTAAAATTTGCAAGTTTTCAAGAAAATGTTGGTTTTTGATAAGCTTAATTAACTCGTCAACTAGTCCCTCAGTCTCAAAACGAGGTATTAAAGCTCTTTCATCAACGTTTATTTTATAACCATAAAAATCAACATTACCAATTAAATACTGAATAGGGTAGTCATTATTAATTTTTTCGATTACTTTATCCATCTCATTAGGATATAATTTAGTTAATAATTCATAATCAGTATTAGAAATATATCGTTCTTTTTTAGTCATTATTCGCCTGCTAATTTTAATCTCTGATCTTCAGTAATTAAAGCTTCAATAATAGGGTCAAGATTTCCTTCCATAACACGATCTAATTCCATAATTGAGAAGTTAATGCGATGGTCGGTTACACGATTTTGAGGATAATTATAGGTTCTAATTTTTTCACTACGGTCACCGGTACCAATTTTTTTACGAGACTCACCAACTTGTTGTTCTTTTTCAGCTAAGGCAGCATCATGTAATTTAGCTGCTAACATTTTCATAGCTTTTTCTTTATTTTTTAACTGAGAACGCTCTACTTGACACGTTACAATGGTATTGGTTGGAATATGCGTAATACGAACGGCTGAGTTAGAGGTATTTACAGATTGACCGCCAGCTCCACTAGAATGGTAAACATCAATTTTTAAATCGGTTTCTTTGATTTCAACATCATTGACATTAACTTCAGGCATTACCAAAACAGTTGCAGTAGAAGTATGAACACGTCCGCCAGCTTCCGTAACTGGTACTCTTTGTACACGGTGAGAACCACTTTCAAATTTTAGTTTTGAATAAACATTTTCACCACGTATCATAAATTCGATTTGCGAATAACCGCCGGCTGAACCTTCTATTTCATGTAATACCTCAATTTTCCAATTATTTTTCTCAGCATATCTGGTATACATTCGATATAAGTCGCCCGCAAAAATATTTGCTTCATCGCCGCCAGCAGCGCCCCTTATTTCCATAATAATATTTTTATCATCGTTGGGATCTTTGGGAATCAACAATAGCTGTAATTCTTTTTCTAAACGTTCCTTTGATTCGGTTGCTGTAGCAATTTCTTCTTCAGCTAATTCTCTCATATCAGGATCATTAAGCATTTCTTTGGCTTCAAGAATTGTTTCATCACACTTTAAAAATTCTTGATATTTTAAAACAATTTCTTCTAAATCAGCTTTTTCTTTAGAAAGTTTTCTTAATTTATTGTAGTCTTGCAAGACGTCTTCATGAGTTAATTCTTCAACCAATTCTTTGTATTTAGCTTGAATATTTTGTAATCTTTCTATCATAAAAAGTTTTCCTTTCTCGTTAATTATATAAAACTAGTAGAAAAAAAGCAATTATTTTCAATTGCTAATCTAAATTGCTATTTTCTTCATCAGAATCATCACTTACGACTACTAACCCCTGTAAATCATCATCATCATCATCGGTTGGTTCATCTTCATCGTAATAAATATCTTCTTCTTCCTCTGGTTCTTCTTCTTCATTGTCTAAACCAGCATCAATATCTTCATCATCATCTTCCATAATTATTTTAGCTTGATGGCGACTTTTTAAGTCCCAAAAACCTTTTTCTAACATAATAAAGCGATGGTCAGTTGATAAGACTTGGAAAAAGTCAGCAATTTTAGCTTCATATTCTTCATTAGAAAGACCAAGTAAATCACATATTTCCTTGAAAAGGTCAGTTATTTTAATCTTCTCGCCAGTTGATTCTAAAATCATATAAGCAATGTCATCATAACTTTTTGACTCTAATTCTTCTTTGGATAAATCAGTTATTTTCATATAAATTCCTCCTACATTTTTTCCGGTATTTCTATACCTAGTATATTCAACAGTTTAATATTATTCTCATAAATTATTTTTGTCAATACTAACCAAGACTCTCTTATATTTTTATCTTCAGCAATTAAAACTTTATTAGAAGAATAAAAGTTATTATAAAGGTTAGTTATTTTATATAAATAATCAGTAATATCATTTAAAGATTTAGCTGTAAAAGCTTTTTCTAAAATGCTTCTTAAGGTTGTTGTCATAAGAATAATTTCTCTTTCAATAGGAGTTGTAATCTTATGATAGTCTTGATATGTAATATTACTTTCTTCAGCTTTTCGGAGTAGAGACTTCATTCTGATGCTTGAATAAAGTAAATATGGGCCAGTCTTTCCTTGTAAATCGCTAAATTTAACAGGGTCAAAATTATAATCTTTACCGCGAAAAGGAATAAGATCAGCATATTTGACGGTCGCAATGCCAATAGTTTCGGCAATTTTATCTCTTTCAGGTCCCGTAATGTTTGGCATAATTTTTTTCTCACACTCAGAAACAACCGTATCTAATAAAGTTTCTAGTTTCATGACACCACCATCACGAGTTTTAAATGGTTTGCCATCCACTCCGTTCATTGTTCCAAAGGGAATAAATTCTAATTTAGTATTTTCAGAAACAATTTTAGCTTTTCTAGCGGCACGAAAAACTTGTTCAAAATGTAACGTTTGACGGGCATCGGCTAAGTACCAAATTTCATCTGGTTTCCATATTTTCATACGTTCCCAAATACAAGCTAAGTCAGTCGTTTGGTATGATGCGGAACCATTGCTTTTCTCTAAGATTAATGGAGGAACTTCATGGTCATCATTTTCTTCATTGACATAAATTACTTTAGCACCATTAGATTCTTCAACAAGTCCTAGAGAATTTAAATAAGTGGTCATTTCTGGAATATATTTACTGCCATCAGACTCACCTTCCCAAATATCAAAGGTCGTATTAAGTCTATCATAAACGCGTTTAATATCGGCCTTAGATATTTTCATAATAGCATTCCACAAGGCCATTAATCCTGGAGTTCCTTCTTGAAATTTTAAAGTCATTAGACGAGCTTCTTCAAGATAATTTTCATCTTCTTTAGCCTTATTACTAGCTAGAGGATAAATTTCAATTAAATCATCATTAGTAATTGGTAAATCTTGGGGATATTCTCCTTGATGGTTTTCATCAAAGTAAGGTAAAGATGGGTAACGATGTTTAATCTCCGTCATAACAAGTCCAATTGGACGTCCAAAGTCTCCTAAATGAGCATCACTATAAGTTTTATAACCTAGAGAACTCGCTAATCTTTTTAAAGCTTCGCCAATGTTAGCTGAGCGTAAATGACCAACATGTAAAGCCTTGGCAACATTTGCTCCACCATAATCAAAAAAGATGGTTTTGGGCTCATTAGTATAGTAATTCCAATTAATATTTTTGTTCAAACGATTGAAATAAGCAATTAAAGCTTCATCTTTAAAAGTAATATTAATAAATCCCGGACCAGCAATATTAACATTGTTATAACGATTATCTTTATTTAAAGCCTCAACAATCTTACTAGCAATTTCTCTAGGATTTTGATGAAGCTCACTAGCTAAAGACATAGCGCCATTATATTGGTAGTCTCCCAGTTCCTTACGAGCTGAGGGACTCAGAGTCACACTAGTAACATTAAACCCACAATCCTTAAGAAGTTGTAAAAAATAAGCTTCTTCCTCTTTTATAAAACTCATATCTAATACCTTACACCTTTCTTTGTACTAATTAAAATCTAATTCTAATTTAGTAAATTTGTCATCGCTTTCTAACTGATAATAAATATCTAATTTATCATCTTGAATATCAAATTCGGCACTATCGACAATTATATCAACAAAAGCATCTATTTCTTTTAGAAGATAACGACATTTGTGATTACCATTTTTTTTGATTGTTATTTCTAAAGTTGACTCATTATTGTCTCTAATAATGCTTAAAGAATCATCAGAAACAGTAATGGTATGAGAAACATTATCTAAAATAAATTCATATTTATTGTCAGTTTTCTTATAGTCCAGTTGTGGTCTTTCCATAAATAAATCATTATTTTTATATAATTTTAAACTTAAGAAATTATTCAAAAAACATTACCTCCGTTTTTTTCTAAAACATTATAACATAGGTCTTTTAAAATAACTACATAAATTACATATTTTTTTCCATAATAGAAATGGTGATGATATGAAGTTTATCAAGAAAACTTTAAAGCTGGGATTAATTTTTAGTATTTTAGGGATACTTGGCATTATTAGTTTATATGTTGTGGCCTACTTTTCACCAGTTTTAGACATTAAAAATACTGGTCAGTATTATATTTATGACAATGATAATTCCTTACTTTTTCAAGGTAGTGGTAACTCCAAATGGGTTTCTTTAAGTGATGTATCTCCTTACTTTATTGATGCTATAATAAGTACTGAAGATAAAAACTTTTATAAACATAACGGTTTTGATTATTTAAGAATTATAAAAACCTTATTTGTTAATATGAAAAAAGGAGCAATTGTTGGGGGTGCTTCGACAATATCACAACAATATGTTAAGAATTTATATTTAGATTTTGATAAAACATGGGAACGGAAATTAGAAGAAGCTTGGCTCACTTTAAAATTGGAAGTACATTATTCTAAAGATGATATTTTAGAGGGTTATATAAATACAATTAATTTTGGACAAGGAAATTATGGGATAGAAGACGCAGCTAGTTTTTATTTTAATAAGCATGCTAAAGATTTAAATTTAGAAGAAAGTATTATTTTATCAGGAATTCCCAAGGGTCCTAGCTACTATAATCCATTAAGTAACTATGATAATGCGATAAAAAGAGCAAAAGTCGTCGCAACAGCGATGGTTAATAATAATAAAATTGATGAAACTACTAAGGACAATCTTTTTCAAGAAAAATTAAATATTTACGGGAAAAGAACAGAGAATAATTTAAATACTATTATGTATTATCAAGATTTAGTTATGAAAGAGCTAGAGAAAATTAGTAGCATTCCCAATTCTTTGATTGATACTGGTGGTTTAAAAATTTATACGTCGTTTGATAAGAATTTACAGACTACTTTAGAAAATAGCATTAATAAAAATATGACTGATGATGATTTACAAGTTGCAAGTGTAGTTATTGACCCAAAAACTGGTAATGTTATGGCTTTAGCAGGAGGTAGAGACTATACAAAAAGTCAGTTTAACAGGGTTTCAACGATGAAAAGACAAGTAGGTAGTACTATGAAACCGCTTTTATACTATGCGGCCTTAGAAAATGGTATGACTTCATCTTCGACCTTTTTAAGTCAAGAAACTACCTTTGTTTTTTCTCAAAATGATACTTATTCACCCCAAAATTTTAACCAAAGATATGCAAACAAAGAGATAACTATGGCGGCCGCTTTAAGTTATAGCGACAATATTTACGCAGTAAAAACACATTTGTTTTTAGGAACGGATACTTTAGTTAATATTTCACACCGGATGGGTATTAATGAGTATTTACCTAGTATTGCCTCTCTTCCTTTAGGAACAATAGAGCTATCAATGTTAGATTTTGCTAATGCTTATACAACCTTAGCAAGTGGTGGTTACAAAAAAGATTTAACTTTTATAAAGAAAGTAACGGATATGAATGGCAATATTCTTTATGAAAAGAAAGATAAAAGTACTCAAGTTCTAAATACTAGTTATACTTATATCTTAAATAATTTACTGACTTCGACTTATGATAGTGCTTTTAAAGATTATAATAATCCAACGATAATTAATTTAGCTTCGAAAATAAGCCGAAAATACGCTATGAAAACGGGTTCGACGGGAACCGATTGTTGGATGATTGGCTATAATCCAGACGTTTTAATGTTAGTTTGGAATGGTTATGATGACAACCGAGAATTAAATGGTACGAACAGTAATATTAGTAAAAATATTTGGGTTGAAACAGTCGAGGAGTATTTAAAGAACAAGGAAAGTACCTGGTATGAAAAACCAGATAATGTGGTTGGTATTCCAAGAGATGCTGTAACTGGAAAAGATGTTACGGATATTAATAAATCTTTTATTTACTATTATGTTAAAGGAAGCGATATTGTTGTAAGTAATGACTTTTCTGAAGAAAAACAAAAGTTAGAATAAATTAAGTTAGTCATGATTTTAATCACCTTAATCACCAAATAAAAAAAGAAACTTTTAAATCAAATTTTGGTAGGAAAAATAATTTTTTTAAATTTAAAAACCTATAGTGTCTATCTTAAACATTATAGGTTTATTTTACATATTAATATCAATGGTAATTTTGCAACCATTATCTTTATTTTCAAAATTGTAGTCAACTAAGAAGCCTTGACTCTTCAAATTATTAATAATGTCTTCAATATCTTTTTTGACATCATTAATGTTTTCTTTAGAGACAGAATTATCAGGAACATAACCATCTAATAAACTCATAGGATCAAATAGTTCTTCAGGTTCTACCTGATTTTTTGTAGTCTTTATATCATTATTATTACTTGGATTAAAAGGAGTAAAAAATTTATTATTAGGATTTAGAGAAGTTATATCACCAGTAACAGGGTTATGATTATCATAAGAAGCATCATTTAGTTGTGTTTCTGGAGGTGTCTCAGCATCAGAATTTAAAACTTCTAAATCCTTTTTAGCTGGTACTTCTTCTTCTGGTTGCAAAAAGTCAAAAGAGAAGTAACCTTTATTACCAATATTTTGTTTAGCTTGTTCTTCGTTACTTAGAGGCTCCAAAGTTTCAAAAAATGTTGTTTTTTGTTTATCTTCATAGGGATTAGTTAAAATATCATTAGTTTTTGGTGTCTCTTCAAGTTCATCAATAATTTCAACTTTAGGAGCAGTACCAGCATTACTGGAAGTTTCTTCACTATAATCAGTTAAAATATCATCAACTTTATTAACTAATTTAGGATTTTTCTTATTGATATCAACAGCCTCTTTTTTGATATCATCAACATTAGGATTAATATCAACTAGAGGAATATCATTACTTTGTTCGGATTGTTTTAGTTTTTTTAACTCTTGATCTAATTGACGAACTGTTAAACGCTCATTAATAATTCTAGCTAGCCATTCTTTTTCTTGGTTTTTATCATCTAAAATAAGAAGACTTCTAGCATGACGTTCACTTATCTTTCCTTCTAAAAGAGCTTGTTGAACGGACTCATCAAGGTTCAAAAGACGCAATTTGTTGGCAACTGAACTTTGAGAAATTCCCATTTTTTGAGCTAATTGTTCTTGAGTATAACCCTTATCTAAAAGATTTTTATAACTTCTAGCTTCTTCAATAGGAGTTAAGTTTCTTCTTTGAATATTCTCGACAAGAGCTATTTCTGCTGAAGAATTATCATCAATATTAGAAATAACAGCAGGAACCTTGGTAATACCAGCCATAACAGAGGCCTTATAACGGCGTTCACCAGCAATTATTTCATATTTATTTCCTAATTTTCTTAGGACTAGTGGTTGAATAATCCCATGTTCTTTTATTGAAGATGCTAATTCTTTTAAACCTTGCTCGTCAAAAGATAGGCGAGGTTGAAAGCGGTTAGGAATTATATCATCAATATTAACTTGTAAAACATTTTCTTCCATTTTCATTTTGAGTGGCCCCTTTACTATTATAATCTATATTAATAATACCTTATTATTTTACTTTTTGCAACTTAATTTACTTGCATTTTTAATTTGGTTATAGTTTCGTGGATACTTGTGATTAGTAGCTTTTTCTTTTCTTATACAGATGATGGCACGGTTAGCTTCAATTTTTGGTAAGGAGAATTTTTCAATTTTTTCGACTTTAGAATCTAACTTTTTTAGAATAGGTAAGGTTGCTTGAAGTTCTTCTTGATAATTAGACTTCATGGCAACAAATAAGCCATTTGTTTTAACATAAGGAATAGATAGTTCAGCTAAAATATCCAAACTAGCAACCGCACGTGAAGTAACAACATCGTAATATTCACGACGATTGACAATAAATTCTTCAGCACGACCATAAATTATTTCAACATTAAGATTTAATTCTTGAGCTAAAGCCTTTAAAAAGTTAATCTTTTTATTATTAGAATCCATTAAAGTTATTTGTAAATGTGGATAAATAATTTTTAAAACCATCCCAGGAAAACCAGGACCAGTACCAATATCTAATAAAGTATTTACTTCTTTTAAATTAATGGCTTTGACAATAGTTAAGGAGTCATAAAAATGTTTTAAATAGACTTCATTTATGTCTCTAATTGCCGTTAAATTAGTATGTTGGTTATATTCTAAAAGAAAAGAAGCATATTCTTTCAATTGGTCTAGCTTTTCAGGAGTTACTTCAATATTTAATTTAGTTAATTCAGTAATAAATTCCTCTTCAGTCATTATTTATTGTATTCCTTTCGTAAATAAATAGAAAGAATAGAGATATCAGCAGGATTAACGCCACTTATGCGCATAGCTTGAGCGATAGTCTTAGGACGGACTTTTTCTAATTTTTGACGTGCTTCACTAGCTAAATTGATAACTTTTTCGTAATCAATGTCTTCCGGTATTTCTTTGGATTCTAATTTCAACATTTTTTCTACTTCTTTATATGTTTTGGCAATATATCCTTCATATTTGATACTGATTTCAACTTGTTCTTTAACATTATCTGGGTAGTCAATTGGAATTAAAGTGGATAAGAAGTTGATTGTTATTTCTGGTCTTTTTATTAATTCATATAAAGATTGTGAGAAATTAGGAACTTGGATATTATTTTCTGTAAAGTGGTCTCTAATCTCATCAGTTATTTTTAATTTTGTATCTTTTAAATAAGTTGTTAACTTGTTAATTTGGTCTTTTTTAGTTAGATAATTTTGATACTGTTTGTCCGTAATAGAATTTACATTATGGGCTAATCCGCGTAAACGAAGATCCGCATTATCATGTCTTAAAATAAGTCTAAATTCAGCTCTTGAAGTTAGCATACGATAGGGTTCATTAGTACCCTTAGTAACTAAATCATCAATTAAAACGCCGATGTATGCTTCATTTCTTTTAAGAATTAATGGATCTTTGTTTTCTAATTTTAAGGCCGCATTGATACCAGCAATTAAACCCTGACCAGCAGCTTCTTCATAACCGCTAGTACCGTTAATTTGACCGGCAGTAAAGATATTCGAAACAACTTTTGATTCTAAAGATGGTTTTATTTGTAATGGATCTATGGCATCGTACTCAATAGCATAAGCATATTTAGAAATAACAGCATTTTCAAGACCTGGTAGGGAATGAACCATTTTATCTTGAATATCATGGGGCATAGAAGTTGAGAAACCTTGAAGATACCAATCATCATAGTATAAAGACTCTGGCTCTAGGAAAAGTTGATGTCGGTCTTTATCGTGAAAGCGAACTATTTTGTCCTCAATCGAAGGACAGTATCTTGGGCCAATTCCTTCAACATAACCACCATACATACTGGATTTATCTAAGTTATCTTCAATTAATTTTTTAGTTTCTAAGGTTGTGTAAAGGAGATAACATTTTTGTTGATTTTCTAGATTATATGTTGCTGGTAAGTCATTAGAAAAAGTCCAATACCTATCATCTCCGCATTCCGGATGCATTTTGGTAAAATCAATAGAAGATTTTTTAATTCTTTGAGGAGTACCAGTCTTTAAGCGTTGAATAGTAAAACCATATTTTTTCATATTAGTGCTCAATGATTCACTACGACGTTCACCATGAGGGCCACCTGGATGTTTTTCAGCACCGCAAAGAATGCTTCCACGAAGATAAGTTCCGGTAGTTAAGATAACAGCATTGCAAAAATATTTAGTGCCATCTTCTAAAATAACTCCTTTTACTTGATTATCTTCTACTATTAAATCTTCTACCATACCTTCAATAAGACTAAGATTTTCAGTATTTTGTAATTCTTTTAACATTTCTTGTGGATAGGTAATTTTATCTGCTTGTGCTCTTAAAGCCCGAACAGCAGGACCTTTGCCGCTATTTAGCATTTTAATTTGAAAATGGGAGCGGTCAGCAACACGCCCCATTAAGCCACCTAAAGCATCAATTTCACGGACAATTATACCTTTAGCAGTACCACCAATAGATGGATTACACGGCATATCAGCAATATTTTTAATATTCATTGTAATAAGAGCAGTTTTATGGCCTTTAAAAGCAGCAATATGGGCAGCTTCACAGCCAGCATGACCACCACCAACAACTATTATTTCATAATTATTATTCATTTTACATCACTTTCCTAAACAGAAGTTACTAAATAATTCATCTAGTAATTCATCTTTATATGTTGCACCAATAATTTCCCCTAAAGTATCCCAACAAGAGCGAATATCTATTTCTAACATATCAACAGAATATCCTTTATCGATATTAACAAGAGCTGAATCTAAACTATTAATAGCTATCTTAATTAAAGCTTTATGACGAGCATTAGTTAAATAGGTGGCATCATTAGTGCTTATTTGTTCTAGATTAAACATCCTTTCGATTTCTTGTTTTAAGGGTTCAATACCATTTTTATTAACGGTATTTCCAAATACGAGATTTCCTTCAGTTAAATTTATTTTCTTTGGTAAATCATTTTTATTAATAAAGATAATATGATTCTTTGACTTAACTAGTTCAATTAATTCTTTATCATCGAGAGTTAATTCTTCATTATTATTTAAAACTAAAATAATTAAATCAGCCTCATTTAAAATCTTCTTACTTTTATCAACCCCGATTTTTTCTACCTCATCAGTAGTATTTCTGATACCGGCAGTATCAATAAAATTGATTTTAATACCGTTAAGAATTGTTGAACCTTCAATGGAATCTCTAGTAGTTCCAGCAACATTGGTAACTATAGCTTTATCTTCTTCTAAAAAGGTATTTAAAAGACTGGATTTACCAACGTTAGGACGACCAATTAAGCAAATATTAATACCATCTTTAATAATTTTAGCATCTTCGGATTTTTTTAAAAGATTATTTAACTTATCTTTAATTGTTAATAACTTAGTTTTTAAAACATTTAAAGTAATATCTTCAGCATCTTCATACTCAGGATAATCAATATTTACTTCAATATTAGCAATCAAATTCATAATATCTTTTCTTATTTCCATAATATACTTTTTCAAAGATCCAGTTAATTGATTGATAGATAATTGTAAAGCCTTGTCAGTTGTGGAGTTAATAACATCTTCAATTGCTTCAGCCTCAGTTAAATCAATGCGGCCATTTAAGAAAGCTCGTTTAGTAAATTCTCCAGGAAGAGCAAGACGAGCACCGTTTACCAAACATAATTCTAAAACTTTATTAGTAGAAGCTATACCACCATGAGTATTTATTTCCACAATATCTTCAGTTGTATAAGTCTTCGGAGCTAACATAACCGAAACTAGAACCTCATCAATAACATTTTTTTCTTCATCAATTATATAACCGTGATTAATGGTATGACTAGGTACTTTAGTAAGGTCTTTACCTTTAAATATTTTACTGGCTATTAATAATGCTTTAGGACCGCTAAGCCTTACAATCGAAATAGCGCCAACACCCTTAGCTGTTGATATAGCGACAATTGTATCTTCCATATATTTATTTTCCTTTCTAATTGGGAATATTTTTCCTTGGTTGATTTAATGATATCATAAATTTTATCTGAAGTGGTCGCCTAAAAAGCGACAATTAACTTTCTAGGAATTTTTTCTGTATCGGTTTGTATTATAGCATAGAAATGTAAACTTGAATAATTTTTCGTGAAAAAAAAGAAGAACTAGTCTTCAACATAATTAACAACAATATGACGATTTGGCTCTTCGCCAACAGAGATAGTAGAAAGATTAGTTTCTTCTTTTAAAGCATTGTGGATAATACGACGTTCATAAGAATTCATATTATCTAATTCCACACTACGCTTAGTTTTTTTAACTTCAGCAGCAATCTTTTTGGCCAAGTGAATTAAATTTTCTTCACGTTGCTCTTGATAGTTATTAACATTTAGAATAATATTAGGATAAACTTTTAAGACTTCATAAGTGTGTTTACAAGTAAGTAGCTGTAAAGCCTTTAAAGTACGACCATAAGCACCAATTAAAATTGAGTTGTTGTTAGAATTCATATTAATCATTATTTGATCATGATTAAATTTAGTTGTAATAGTAGTCTCTAAACCCATATTTTTTAATAGAGTATCAAGGTATTCAATTACACAGGCTGATATTTCCTCTAAGTTATCCACAGTTTTATTTACTTCTTCTTTCATTTATTTGACCTCTTTCATTTTTTTCATAATAAAGTTTTGACAAATACCAAAGACATTATTTACAATCCAATAAAGGGCTAAAGCTGTTGGTAAAGATAGAGATGCAAGTGAAATCATAAACGTCATAATATAAGTCATCGTTTTGGCTTGACGCATCATTTCGTTATTGCCATCTTGAGGTTGACTAGCCATAGCTTGTTTAAATGAGAAGAAAGTACTTAATGCGATTAAAACTAATAAAATAATATAGAGATAGTTGCCACTAGCTAAAGCTTTACTTGGAGTCATACCTAAACTCATATTCCATAATGTCCCTTCAAAAATAGCAGGTACACGGTTTATTGCCTCTAGGAAAGCAAATAATAATGGTAGTTGAATTAAAGATGTTAGACAACTAGTAGCTGGATTAATGTTATATTTACGATAAATCATCATCATTTCTTGAGATTTTTGCATCATTGCTTCATTATCGGTACGATTAGCGTACTTGGCTTCTAGTTTATTTAATTCTTTACTAGCTTTTTTCATGTTTTCTGATTGAGCCATAGTGTTCTTAGTTAAAGGAATTAAGATACATCTAATTAAGATACTAATAATAATTACTGATAGACCGTAGTTTCTAACAATTTCTCCTAATTTAAGGATTAACCAAGCTAAAGGTTTTACAAAAATACTTTCCCATAGACTTTGGTATTTAATATCAGTAGGTTTAAAATCATCACAAGATGGTAATTCTTCTAATTTTGTTGTTAATTTATCATTGTTTTCTTCATAAATTTTATATAGTTCATCACTAGTTGGTTTACATAATATGTTGGCAGTTAAAGTTTGTCCAGTTGTTTCGTTGATAACTTGTTTATTATTATCATCCTTAACGTATTTAGTACAACCTACAGTTAAAAACATCATGATAGTTAAGATAGCTACTTTTAATTTTTTATTCATTTAGTCTCCTTAATTAACCTTGTAAAACAATTTTCTAACTCTGAGAAATTTTTGTTTTTGCAAGAGTTCTTAATCATTATAATATATTTAGTATCATTTTTGAATAATTTTTTATATTTATCTACAAGACTACGAACTTGTCTTTTGATTTTGTTGCGACTGACAGCATGGCCAAAACTTTTTTTGACGGCAATACCAAATTGTGGATAACTCTGTGAATAACTCTTTTGGTAAATTGTAAAACATTCATTAGTTAGAAATCTATGATTATGGATTATTTCTTGAAAGTCTTGGTTTTCTTTAACCATTTCTCTTCTTTTCATTGTTAACTCCTTACTATTTAAGGAAAAAACCACTTGGTAGTGGTTTACTTACATAATACTTTACGTCCTTTTTTTCTTCTTGATTTAAGAATATTGCTTTCTTTTCTTGCAAAGAAACCATGTTTTTTCGCTTTTTTGCGTTGATTTGGTTGATAAGTTCTTTTCATTTTGACACCTCCACATCTAATTAGCAAGGTTATTATAATAAATATTTCTAGAAATTGTCAAGGTTTTATGGTTTTTAGATATTTTTTTAGGTTATCCACAGTTTGGGTAAGTTTTATTATTATTATTATTATATATTGCGGCAACCATGGCTTCAACAGCTGTTGCAATATATTTATGTGGACTTTTACCTTTTTTAGGCACATAATCATAGTCTTTTCTTATTTTATCATCATCTTCATCTAAGTCAATATATTGTATTAAATCATATTTGGAAGCAATTCTAACAAGCTTTTCATCTGTAATGTATTTTTCTATTTCTTTTGAATATTTTTTATTTTTACATTCATTGTATAACATTTTTGCATATACAAATTTTATTATAGCATCACCCAAGGTTGCTAAATTTTTATTATCATCGCAAAAGGAAAGATTATGCTTTTCGCAATAATTTTTATACGAGCTGTCAGTGAGGGCAATTTTTATATATTTTTCTTCGCTTTTTAAATATTTTTGGAATATATCAATATCATTTTTTTTATTATTCATACTATATCACCTAATCTATATATACTTTAAGTTAGTTAAAAATACTTCAACATTTATATAATCGATGCTTTCAATTTTTTTATTTTGTCCTCTATATAAAACATACTTACCAACAATGGTACCATATTTGTTTTCAATTAACTCACATTTGTCTTTATCAACTAGAAAACGGATTTGTCTATCATCAATTTTATCACTATGTTTTATCTCGTATAATTTACAAGTGTTAGTTGATTTATCATAAATTATCATATCATATTCTCCCCCCGCATCAAATTTGAATTTAAACGCTTCTTTATTCTTAGGGATTACCCTATTTACTTCTAATAAAACTATTTCTTCCAACATTCTTCCTTTAACATCCGTTAATACTTTATTTGTAATATATTCTTTATCACTTTCTGAAAGTGATTTGAAATATTCATCTTGCAACAGTGAATAAACTAACGCTTTTGTTATTGAATATCTCATTCCCGGTTGCGAAAAAATGTAGTGATCTACCTTTTTACCACTTTCGTATCGATCAGGACAATTTACTATTAAATCAAGCATTAATAAATATTTTTTTATTTTATCAACACATTCTTGCGTAATTTTTACTTTCGTTTCATTTTTTTCTTTGATATCAAGTAAAGATTTTAATCTTTTTATAACGCTCGTTTTATCAATTTCTTCTAAAGCATACGCTATTGAAGATGGTACATCATGTAAAAGCAGATTTCTTGCGGAACCTAGATCGTGTGATTTAAATTCGTCTTCAATTACTTTTACTAAAAAATCATGATTTATATTTTCAACTATCCGATTAATAGCATTTGTAAGTTCACCTTTATTGTACAATTCTTTTAACTGATTAAAGTATTCTCCAAAATGATCATTTTTTAACGTGTGTTGAATATTTCTACTAATTGATGTGTCAATATATTTACGTGTTGTTTCATCATTTCTAAATGAAATATCATTAAGTTGAATATCAGGATCATCAAAAGTCATATTTTCCATTTTTAGTGTTCCACCATATTCAATATAACTATCTATTGAATGAATATTTAGTAATTTTTCATATTCGCGATAAGAAATAAATGAGGTATGTATCATTATACATCTATCATATAACTCATCTCTATTTGCCATTACAAAACCTAATGAGTCTGTCCCTGATAAAACTATTTTCATTCCAAACATACTAAATATATCTGATAATACACTTGCAGTGTTAATGAAATCTGCTAATAAGGTTATTTCATCAATAAATATATATTTATATCCTAATTTATGAAGATTATATAAGTCTTTTGTTAAATTAGCCATAGTATCTGTAGTTTGAATTTTGATGTAGGCTACTTGTTGAAGTGGTAATTCTTTTAGCATTTGAAAAATTAGTGTGGTTTTACCGGTTCTTCTTAAACCATAAAGAATACAAATCTTACCTGTATAATCACCATCAATGAATTTCTTTAATAGTTCATAGCAATCTCTTTTTCTATATTTTGCTACACCATTATAAAAATTATTAAGTCCATCACCTACAACAACATTAGTATGATAAATATCATCATATTTAAATATTGTTTCCGCAACCATATCTGTACGTGACTTTAACTTATTACACATATCTATATATTTATATGTGTGTTCTTTTGTGCTATCATTTTCATAGTTTTGATATGTTCTAAGCGAAACACCTAAATAATTTGCGCATTCAGTTTGAGTTAAACTTTGTGAAATTCTTAATTCCTTAAGTTTCATCTTCAATCACCTCATTTATATTATACCATACTTTAATAAATATATTTATGCAAATTGCATATTTTTGCGTATTTTTGCATAAACATGATAACTAAATAACCCGATAACAATATCGGGTTAAATTTATATTTAAATATACTAGTTACAATCATTATTTAGAAACTATACTCAAAAGCCATGCATCTACATCACTTTGTGAAGTATTTGAAAAAAATCTTCTACCATTATTTACATCAGCTAGAGGTTCAAGACTTTTAATTTCATTAACACTTGTTGTTATTGAGCTACCACCCGATGTACAAAATGGAATAATTGATTTTTTTTTAAAATCATAAGTTTCCAAAAATGTGTACATTATTTTTGGCATTTTACCCCACCAAATAGGATATCCAATATAAATAGTATCGTATGAACTTAGATCAATATTTATTTGAGTAAACTCTGGTCGTGCAGTATCGTCGTTTTGTTCTTGATTTGCTCTACAATTATTATTGCTGTAGTTTAAATCTTCTGAAGTATATGGAATTACTGGTTTAATTTCAATAATATCACACTTAAGATTTGTTTGTATTTGTTGTGCTACTTTTCTAGTATTGCTGGTTGCAGAAAAATATAACACAATGCTACTACTCTTTGTATCAACAATATCATCATTGTTACTAGAGTTGTTAGACCCATTAGGATTTGACCCCGTTTTTGTGCATGAAAACAAAAACATTAGGCATTTATTGCTGTATTAATATCTTCTGAAGA
>ERZ779643.130-NODE-130-length-70425-cov-3.430283_pt1 | contig 70425 bp, 58 predicted proteins | sample MGYA00511564_ERZ779643 | MGnify/ENA primary metagenome ERZ779643 (study PRJEB29588, sample SAMEA2147114) | human gut metagenome | biome: human gut; feature: human-associated habitat; material: faeces | place: Denmark | collected 2008/2010 ...
CAAGGCGGCGATCCGGCGCTTATATACGACGTTGCCCGTTTTCCCAAAGCAAGCCGCTCGATGGACGTCAAAAGTCCGAAAGACGGGTTTATATTTTCCATGGACGCCGAAGGCTACGGCAAAACCGCGCTTTTACTGGGCGCGGGACGATCGCGACTGGGCGATGACATAGACCCTACTGCAGGCGTAGTTCTGCGCGTAAAACCCGGCGACCGCATTAAACAAGGCGAAACCATCGCCACTCTCTATTCTTCTTCCGTCAACGATTTTTCCGACGCCGCCGCTTTGCTGCTGCAATCGACAAACGTCAAAAGTACTGCTCCCGCTCCCGCCGCAATGATTCTGGATACGGTTTTGTGACGTTTTGCCGCATAATATAAAATATATTCCATCAAAATTCATCAATCAGCGCAAAATCAGTAGACAAAAACAAATGTTTTTGCTATAATATGTTTTGCATTTTGAATATTGCTGTTTTTCGGCCCGCCTGTGGAGAGGTGGTTGAGTGGTCGAAGGCACACGCTTGGAAAGCGTGCGTACGTTTACGCGTACCGCGGGTTCGAATCCCGCCCTCTCCGCCAATGGGAATCGCGTTCTAACCCGCGGTTCCTTTTTGTTTGCGTAAAAGGAGTTGCGGGTTTGATCGTGAAAACTCAAAAGGTCGAACCCAAAACCACTTATCTCACGCAACCGCGCGGATATCATGGTTATTATAAAAAGAAAGAATAATGCACGATTTAAGGCGATAGAACGTTGATTCTACCGCCTTTTTTCTTATGACTTTTATTTACACTCTCCGATTTATCGCCTTTCGTCTGCGGTTGTAGCACAGTGAAAATCGTAAGTCAACGGCAAAAAATTGTTACAGCAAACTTTTAAGGTATTAAAAAAATAGATTTCATATTGAGTTTGGCTCGTTGTTGAGGCTATACGGCAAATTGATGCGTAAACTCTTTTTTTATTTACGTAACAATTTTTGTGCTTTTTCGTTGACTTCCGTGTAACAGACAGCGAAATTAAAAACTTCTATCTTTTCCCGGTGCTACCCCGTTTTTTGCCGAAAGGCGAAAATAAATCGGAGGTAAAATCCAAATGAAAAGAAAAATATTAGATTTCAGTATTATGAAAGAAGAACTCTCGCAAAACAACGTGCTTGAAATGGCAGAACTTATCGCATTTATGGAACTACGTTTCCAGATAGGTTATCAAGGAAGCCGTATGCAAAGAATGTATGCCGACCTGTATGCCGATATTAAGCACAAAAACGAATTAGGACATACTTTTAGCGATTCATACGATTTAGTTCAAGAGGGCGCGTTGTATCTTTGCGAACACTACGGAAAACATTTATCCGACATTTTGTTTTTTAGCAAGAAAGGTAAACCGATTACGGTTGAAATTGCGTGCATACGCAAAATGATGAAACTTATTAACCGCAAAACTAGCGACTATTACCGCAGTGTGAGTTTAGAAGCTTTAACGCCCGTAAGCGAGCCGTCATACGAAATTAAGGAAGAAATCGCACAAGATTATACTTTGTACGAAAAAATCGTTTCAAGACTGAATTTGACCGAAAATATGCGTATCGCTTTGGAATGTCGCCAAAACGGATTGAGTTATCCCGAAATAGGCAGAGTTTTATCTCGTGCGCAAGCAACGGTGTATGAATACTTTATCAAAATGCGCCAACGCTATACGGCGATTTACGAATAGACCGCTTGATTGCATTGTTTGCCAATGTATAATTACAAATAAATACTTCGACACGGGGAATATAAAATAAAGTGTGTAAGTTAGAAAAAAGGCTTGCACACTTTTCCTTTTATTAACATATGATTGGTTCGGATTTATTATATAGCTCAATTTGCCGAGCGATTTCATTTTCTTTGCTTTGGGATATTCAATAGGCACTTTATGACAATAATGGCAAAACCGAGATTTTCAATTAAGAAATTCCCGGTTTTGCGTTTTCAAAAGATTAGCATTCTTCAATTTTGTCTATTGTATGGAACTGACCGGCATATTGCCTTTGGAATTTGCTGCTCGCTTCTGACCTATCAGAAGCAACTATAAACGCGACACGCGTTCCAAATTCTCCCGGAGCCGGATTACTCGGCCAATAGAACACTTTGAACGTCTTATCAGACCAACCCATAATTTTATTACCTCCTATATTTATTTAATTGAAAAAGAAAAGAATAACTTATAGAATTGATATGCCTCGTAGAGATCGGCTTTTGCTATAATTTCCATTGGCGAATGCATATTTAACATCGGGATTCCGCAATCCATAACTTCAATATTTTGTTTAGCGGCTATATATGCTGTTGTTCCGCCACCACCTTAATCAACCTTGCCGAATTCTGCAAATTGGAAAAATATTTGATGAGAGTCCAAAAAATTCCGTATTGACGCTATATATCTCGGATTTGCATCGTTAGTGCCACATTTTCCGCCATAACCAACATACTTTTCAAAGGCTACACCGTAATTAAGCTTAGCACAATTATTGCTATCACTTACAGAAGAATAAATCGGATCTATTGCCGAAACGGCATCGCAGATAAGCATAAAAGAATTAGATAATGTTTTTCTTAAATTATAAATGCTGTCGTCGCCGGATTTTCTTAAAAGTTCAAGTATCGTATTTTCAAAGAATATAGATTCCGCACCCGTGGCGCCGCAGTTGCCTACTTCTTCCTTATCAACAAACAAAGCACACGCTGTGTATTCGCAATTTTCAATATCTATTATGGCTTTTAAGACAGCATATACACACGCTCTATCGTCTTGTCCATATCCGGCAATCATACTTCTATCAAAGCCAAAATCTCTCGCTTTACACGCAGGAACTACTTCCAATTCAGCCGATAAAAAATCTTCTTCGCAAATTCCATATTCATTTGCAAGTGCTTTTAGGATATTGTTTTTAACGGAGCCTTTTTGGTTGCCATCAGAACATATAGAGCCGATAATAACATCAAGATCCTCACTTTCAATGATTTTATTTCCGACCTTATGTAACTGATCCGACGCTAAGTGTACTAAGACATCCGATATGCCAACAATAGGATCCGTTTCGCTTTCGCCAATATTGATGTCGACGTGTGTACCGTCTTTTTTATATACGACACCGTGTACTGCCATCGGCGTGACGACATATTGATAATTTTTGAGACTACCATAGTAATGAGTGTCAAATAAAGCAAGATCATTTGCTTCATATAGCGGGCTTTGTTTTAAGTCTAAACGAGGGGAGTCTAAATGCGCTCCCAATATTTGCATACCGTTAATTATCTGCTGCGTACCGATTTTATATAAAATAATGTTTTTCTGCCTGTTGACAAAATATATTTTATCGCCTTTGCTCAAAGAAGATTTGGCGTCATATTCTTTGAAACCGTTTTCTTTTGCCATACGTTCTATTTCGCTAAAAGTCAATCGTTCCGTTTTGCTTAATGACAAAAAAGCTTTGTACCCTTCGGCAAAAGTTGTAATATTATGCTTTTTATGATTGTCGGCATATTTATAAATGTTTGTCTTATACATACAATGGTGTTAATTATCTCTCTTTATTGTATGGCGTTGCCGCCACTCCTCGACAATTTTTTTGTTTATTTTAGCTACTTCGCAATAATGCTTTGCCACTTCCATAGGATTGCCCGTAGGAGATTCGTTTGCGAATCTCGCCAAACAAGGAGAACAAAAGGCTTTATCTGAGCAAGACATACATTCTTTAATGTCTTTACGCCGGATGCTTCTTAAATAATTTAACTGCGGCGAGTTTTTCCATATGTTTTCCAATGAGTCGATATTCAAATTGCCACAAACCATGCTTTGCCAACCGGGACAAGGGAATATATCCCCATTTGACACCATACAACAAGTTGATACGCCAATGCCGCAAAATTGTTCGTCGCCGTTATTTTGTAATTTTTCCACCGTAGCATTAAAATCGTCAGCCATTATAGCCTTTTGATATTCTTCGTCGGCTTCAAGCATATGAGTAATTACTTCTTCGCAATCATTAGGGCTTAAACGATATACTAAATTGCTTGTATCGTGATTATATTCAGCCATTATAGCATAGTCCGTTTCCGACCTGATTTTATGCTCGTGCGCCCATTTCGCAACATCCACATAATCATTTTTATTGATAGACATCACAGGGCAGCTTATTTGTACAGGGATATTGTTTGCAATGAGTTTCAGAATAGCGTTTTTAGTCTTTTCAAAAGAGCCTTTTACGGTCGTAATCGCATCGTGGTGCTCCGGTATCATACTATACAAACTTACTTGAACAAAAGACGTATTGCCCGTTTTCATAATTTCAACCATTTCATCTGTAAGTAATGTGAGGTTTGATAATACTCCGACATTAAAATCATACGATTTCGCGGCTTTCAAAAACTCTATAAAATTCGGATGCGTCATAGGCTCGCCGCCACTCAATGTAACATTTATTACGCCCATATTTGACAGTTCGTCTAATGTTTTATAGAACAAATTAGGCGAAATATTATCAACTTTATATTCGTGCGGAATATAGCAATGAACGCACCGCTCATTGCATTTACTCGTAATTTCAATTTGAAAACTACCGATTTGAGGTTGCTTCAATAATTGTTTGCGAAGTAACTCTTGTGTTCCGGTAGTTGTTCTTTTATGAATAGGCGAAAAATCCTCGATTGATTTTATAACAGGCTCAATTTCATATCGAAAACCGACATCTTTATTTTCGCATTCTTCTGCCGTGCGTCCCGAAACAATAAATCCGTCTTCTTCGAGATGTAATAAAAAATCTTCGACATCTTGTATAATATCGTCAACCGACACATCAATAAAATTTTCGACTATTTTAGACGCGATATTGTGTAATGATTGCGCATTTTTCGATAAGGCAAAAAGGAATGCGGCACCGCTTTCATTAAAAAGTTGATCGTTATATATTCCTGTGGAAGTTATGTACCCATATTCGCCATATTTACGAATAAAGCATCCCTTTTTTAATTTATAATACATGGTTTTCTCCGATTGAATTTAATAAAATTTGCAGTTGATATAACAAAGCCCTCCCCCATAATGTAAGTTACAGAGAAGGGCCTTGCCTTTCGATACCTTACTTTCTAATTTCGCAAGGCGTCCAGCACATGCCGCCGTTTTTTGTAGGGCAACCCATGGCATAGGAACCGTTAGCGTTGTTTTGCGCCAAAACACTCGGTTTAACGTACTTCATTGTAGCTTACCTCCTTTCATAATTTATATCAGCACACGAACTCCTTATTGCTATATGAGTTTATGTGTTAATATTTCAATCATAAAGCCATAAAGCAACACCAATGTTTTGCGATTTCCCGATGGTACAATCTTATTTTGCTCTATTTCGATCTTTTGGCTTTTAATTATATCAAGATACTTTGTTCTATCCTCATTATCATAAAGAACAGTTCTGCCGCTTAAATCTCTTGGCCTGTTTGTCAACATATCAACCAAAAGCGAAAAGCAACGATTCTCAAAATTATTCATGATAGATAAACTCCTATAGCTATACAAAATTTCAGCCATTCAATGAACATCCCACAACTGAATATGTTCACTGAATATCCTAACCAATGAACAAATCTAAGGAAAAAATACATCAAAGATAATGTATAAGGAAAATTTATCCAAAAAATTTCGTCAACATATGCGTATTTAGTTGCAATTTTTCTTCAATTTGATTATAATATAAATGATAGACGTACACCAATTAGGATAATTTGTGTTCGCCTATTTTTATTTTCAAAGCAGCTTCCCCAGCCTGTTCATCATGTCCTGCTTGTGCTCCATGAGGGAGTGAGCGTAGCGGTTCAGAGTGACTGTCGGGTTCTTATGACCGAGGATTTCAGATAACGTCTTTACATCCATGCCGCACTCGAGGGCGCGGGTGGCAAATGTATGCCGCAGGGAATGAAAGCCTTTGTGCGAAATATTAAGTTTTTTTAGGAGCAATTCAAAACTTCGTTGGTAAGAACGAACGGAAACAGGCATTCCGTTTGCCGATACCACGAAAGGCGAATCGCTCTTTTTCTTTATACCTTTCAGGATAGGCAATAACTGTTTCGGGAGCGGTATCAGACGGCGAGAAGAAGCCGTTTTCGGCTCGTCAAACACAATTCCGACGCTTGTGTCGTGGCAGGAGCGAGAAACAGTCAGCAAGCCTTTTTGTAGGTCTATATCTTTCCATTGCAGAGCAATCAACTCGCCTATGCGTAAGCCCGTATAAAGGCATAAAACGATACCGAACATTTTTGTCTTTTTGCTTTCAAAAACAGCCGCCTCTATTTTCTTTTGCTCGGCAAGAGTGAAACACTCTATTTTACGCTCCTTTAATTTGGGGCGTTTTATCATATTTGCCGTGTATTCTTTGGCGTACCCGAGTAAGTGCGCCGTCCGCAACGAATTTTGCAATACCGATATAATTGCGTTTACCGTGTTTGCGGATAAACCCTTGCCGGTTCGCAAATTCCCGCTGTTCAACAATTCCGTAACGAACGACTGCAAAACGATAGGCGTCAGATCATTTACATCTTTGTCGCCGATTTTTGGGGCAATGTGCGTGCGAATGAGTTGCCAATAACGGATATACGTCCGCTCCTTGCTACTCGGTTTTATGTAATTTTCCAGCCATATATGAAGCCAATTTTTGTATGTCATATATCAATCTCCTTAGATTGTAAATTTTTAGATTTTTTAAATTAAAAATTAAATTTTGGCACCGGAACGTGTGCTTGTCCTTTATACGAGACGGCGTCGCTGCGCTCCGCCGCGGACAAGCACACGTTCCTACCGAATCAACTGACTGAACTTTCGGTTGCCGGCAACGCCGACAAATTAAATGCAATCGCCCGTATAGATAAATGAAAGCGCGGACGGAAGGCGAACCCGCCGCTAAACCGCTTGGCGTCCTTCGCCTTTCACCGTCGCGCGCAGTTTTCATTTTTGTGCTATTCGGAGTAAGATTGCGTATTTTAATTTGCTTTTGGCATTTGCGCTATAACTTCGGGGCTTACTTTACCTATAAGGCAGCCTTCGTCCCAACAGGTGAAAGAGTCGAAAAGCAGCAGTTTTCTATCTTCTTGCCCGATGGTGCATAATACGTCGTCGTCCATAATATCGGACACAAAGTATTGCGGTAAGTTGCGTGAATACACAATTTTTGCGCCGCCTTTCTCGATATATTTCAGTATGTAACGGATACTGCTGTCAAGACTATAAACACTTTGGATCGCCTCGAAATCGCTCCGTCCGAAACGTTCGTTGAAATAGGTGTTCTGGACCGTCTTTTGCACTTTCTCCGTCTTTACGGAATAGTCCTGAACTTCCACGAGTTCGCCTATCATTTGTCCGTCGGGAATATAAAACAATCCGTGAAAATGTAATCGTTCCTTTTCGACCGAACGCTCCCACACGCCGATATATTTCCAACCGCGGCGGTAACACATTTTCTTGAAAGTATCCGAAAGTTTCTTACGAAAAGATTCTTCCGTATGCTTTGCCGAATCATAGGTAAAAGTGCAGAAATACGTCCAAGGTTGCAGGCGCGCTTTACGATACAGCCGAGTTTTGCGGCAAATAAGATTGCGTAGTTGCCGAGCAAAGTTATCTTCAACAAATTGCCGTGCTTCTTTTTCGCTATTGAAATATGGCGTCATTTTGCTTACAATAAAAGCCTTTCGTTCGCGCTTTTTCATTTTAGAACTTTCTTCATATAGTTCGTCGAACAACTCTTTTTTAGTGAGTAATCTTACGCCTTTTATATTGTTAATCGGCTTATTGACAGACTTTTCATCTATCGCTTCGTAATTTTTCTTGTCAGAAATAACTTCGCTTTCGTCATTTTTATCTACAACGGCAATGAGTTTTTCGGACGGTTTAGGTCGTTTTCGTAGAAACGGACGAGTTGTCGGCGGTATTGCTATAAAATGCCCGCCGTCGTTGTAGATTTTGCATTTAGGGTAATACATAAATTCCTCCTTTTAGATTTTTTATTAAATCACGGGAAACGATTACACGAAAAAATTACCCGGTTTTATTCGGTGGTGGTTTTTGTCCTGCCATTATTTCGGCAAGTTGCTTTTCGTATCGCCGCATCATAACTTCGGTTACTTTCCGTACAACTTCTTCACGCGAAGCCTCCATGTCTTTTGAGTTCACTTCGTCGAGTTTTACATAGAGCGGAATATTGGCGGTATATTCGCCTTTTTTATTCCGTAAGCCTATGTACGCGACCTTTTGGTATTGTTCTTTCATTTAATCGTCTCCCGTTGATTTCTTAAGTTTAGTGTAATTTTTAACTGTCGCAGGTTTTGCAACAATTAAAAATTTATCTTACAAAAAGTGTAAGTCCTTTACGGGACACCTTTTGTCCCAATTAAAAATCTTTTTGTAGTCGTATCTTAGCAGTCAAACCGGAAGGAATTTTTCCTATTTGAAAATTTTCTTGATGAAATTTTAGGACTGCAATACGACACCTTTTGTCGTGATTAAAAAAATTTCAACGACTTTTCTCATTTATTCTAAAAGTCAAACTCGCAAGTTCTTTGCGACATCGAAAAAGTTTTTACGATAAAATTTTACACCGCGATTTTGCCGATTACCAGAACATCGGCGTGACGGAAATGTACACATTTGTGACTTTGCGTAACCTTGACGAAACCACAATGTAACCGCAGTGTAACCTTAGTGTGATGTTTTTTGTTTCGTGAAAACACAGCATACACGAAAGGAAAATTAAATGTAACAGACTTTACCAAGCACTTTGGGATATAGCCGTGAACTTTCGGATATATTCCATAGCCAATTCATACAAATCGAACAACAACCACGACAAAAAAGCCGCTCGGTTTCGACAAGAAAAACCAAACGACTGAATGAAATAACGAAAAATATTTGCAATACACTATTTCTTAATATTGACTTTTTACGAAATAACGGCTATAATAATAGCAGAATAATTTCAAGGGGTGCTGTATGAACAGAGCAGGACAATATATTACCGCGCTCGGCGGTATTGCCGGGTACAAAGCGTATAGACCTAATCCGTTGCCGCCGTTTCCCAAAATCGAAATGGATGCGGAAATGGTCGCATTGCTTTCCAAGGCGCATAACTTTCTCGGCAAGTTGGATATGACGTCGGAACTTATTCCCGATATGAATCTATTTTTGAGCGCATACGTCCGTAAAGAGGCACTGCTCAGCAGTCAGATCGAAGGAACGCAGGCAACTTTGGAAGACGTGCTTAATCCTAACGTTGACGTGGCGGTCAATCTCGAAGTAAACGACGTAGTTAATTATGTAAACGCACTCAACTATGCTATTAAAAGAATGAAAGAATTGCCTGTGTGCAACCGCCTTTTGTGCGATACTCATAGGGTTTTAATGCAAGGCGTTCGCGGACAAGAGAAAAATCCCGGAGAATTTCGTCGCAGTCAGAACTGGATAGGCTCGTCAAACAGCAATTTGCAAACTGCAAGATACGTTCCGCCGACAGTGGAAGATATGCAAACCGCAATGAGCGATCTCGAAAAGTTTATAAACGACTACGACATGGATATTTTGCTGAAAACTGCGCTCGTGCATTATCAATTTGAAACAATTCACCCGTTTTTGGACGGCAACGGTCGCGTCGGAAGAATGCTTGTCACTTTGATGTTGCTTGCCGACGGAATACTTCGTCGCCCCGTATTGTATTTATCGCTGTATCTTAAAACAAATCGTATCGAATACTACGACAGATTGAGCGAAGTCCGCACCAAAGGTAATTACGAACAGTGGATAAAATTTTTTTTGCACGGAATAATCGAAACTTGCGACGACGGTATCAAGACAATCGAAAGTATAAATTCGCTTATCAAGTCGGATGAAGAAAAACTTGTCAAGAAAACCGAAACGGTTTCAAAGGTTTTTGATTATATCAAGGAACACCCGATTATCTCTATCGGCGGAGCCGCAACCGCACTCGGTTTGTCGTATAACGGCGTATCAGGTGCAGTCAAAAAGATGGTTGAAGTCGGCATATTAAATGAAACGACCACAAAGGCGCGTGACAGAGTTTTTGAGTACACGGGATATATAAATATTCTTAAATCCGGTACGTAAAAAACACATACGTTATTATTTTTTGGGTAGCTATGGTATCGGAAAAAGTCGGCTCCGTCAAGGGTATAAAATATCGCTGAAAATTATGAGTTAATCGACTTATACGGCAATATTTTCTACTTATTCCTTGACTGTTCCGACGTTTCCCGATAGTTCGTTTGTCGAAAAAATAAATTTCTTCTCGGAGGAAAAACAATGGATACGGGAGTTATCTACGCGCGTTTCAGTTCTCACGGACAAAATGAACAAAGCATAGAGGCGCAAGTTCGCATTTGCAAAGAATGCGCGGAAAAGAATAATATTAAAATCGTAAACGTTTACTCGGATAAGGCTCGTACCGGAACAAACGACGCTCGCCCTGCATTTCAGCGTATGATTGCCGACGCCAAAAGCGGAGCGTTTCAGTATATCGTCGTGTATATGTTTGACCGCTTTGCGAGAAATCGTCGCGACAGCATTTTATACAAAGAAATGCTTAAAGAAAACGGCATTAAAGTTATATCTGCGTTAGAGCCTATTGCCGAGGACGAGGGCGGCGAATTCTACGAAATGTTTTTGGAATGGAACGCCGAAAAATACAGTAAACGACTTTCCAAACGTGTCCGTGACGGAATCGATACGAGCATAGCCAACGGACACTTCTGCGGCGGTACTGTTATTTTCGGATATAAATTAGTCAACGAACCTATCCCCGGTAAACCTAATAAATATATTAAGAAAGTCGTTATTGACGAAGAAGAGGCAAAGATTATACGTCTTGTTTTCGATTATTACAAAAACGGCTATACAAAAAAAGATATAGCCCAAATGCTCAACGAGAAGGGCTATCGGGTACGCGGTAAAAAAATTGTCGGAAAGACTTTCGATAAATACATAGTAAACCCGAAGTATACAGGAGAATTTACTTTTGGCGGAAGAGTCTGTAACAATATGTATCCGCAGATTATAGACAAAGAAACGTTCAATGCCGTACAGGAAAAACTTGCTAAAAACAGATATACGCTCGGCGGACAAGAAACCGCTCGCATACCTTATCTGCTTACGGGCAAATTGTTTTGCGGTCATTGCGGAACCGGAATGGTCGCCGACAGCGGAAAAGACAGACACGGAAATATGCACTATTATTACACCTGCAAAAAGCGTAGGAAACACGAGTGCGATAAATCCCGCGAGCATAAAGAGAATCTCGAATTATATGTTACAACTTGCGTAAGAGATTTTTTGAGCAATCGGGAAAATGCCGAAACTGCTGTAAACGACGTTCTTACTTATTACGATAAGCGTACCGATGAGCAAAACATAAAAAGTATTACGGCGAAAATTTCATCGATAAGAAAAGAGGCGTCGAAACTTACCGAAGCATATATCAATGCAAAAGGCGCGTTGCTCCGTAATTCTATCGAGGACAAAATGGCTGAATACGAAGTTTTGTTAAATAACCTCAAAACGCAAAAGGCTCAACTTGAAATAGAACGTGGCTATAAAATTACGAAACAAGATTTGTTGACATTCATCGAAGAAATACTGAAAGGTGATGTAAACGACAAAGACTATCAAAAGCAAATAATAGACCACCTTGTAAGCCAAGTGTTTATCAGCGATGATAACACGGTTATATATTTTAACCTACGCGGTGGAAAAGACATAGAAACGCTTACCGTGGACGATACGAAAAATGCTGTAAATAATGCTAAAAGGGTTCGGACGCAATTACCACTTGCCCGCCAAACAAATCCTAAATCGAACATAAGTCCGGTTTGGGATTTTTTCTTTGTAATTTAGTAGTTTTTCTTATATATATCGAAATTTTTGCATACTAACAGGCATTTTCGGCTGCATTTTGCGATGTTCCGAGGGTTCGAACGGAAAGGGGCGAAAGTATGCCTAAGAGGCAGCGATTCGAACTCTCCGCACTGTCTTTTTTTGCACGAATAATACAGCCTGTTTTGTCGTAGACGCCAACGTTTTTCTCCCGGCGATATCGCTTTTATCCATATAAAGTCCTTGCGGGAGCGGCGACCATAAAGTTACAAAAAAAAGAACCTGTGTTAAACAGGTTCCTTTTTTTGATCCGCACTATTATTTGCGGGGATTTTTGATATTCGCCTGTCCCGGCTACAGCCTGCGGAGAGCAAACGGCCATTTTTACCCCATTTCGGGGGCGGAGCGTTGCTTTTCGGGGACGTTTCCCCCTCTTCGCAACGCGCCGTCATTTTCTTTCCGCGCCCTTCCGTTGTCATCCTGAAATACGTCGGCTTGTTCCTGAGCCACAGGCCCCACAGGAAGATATTGTCCTTCTCTACCGTAACGGTATCGACAAACTCCGTCAGCACGTCTTTGTCCGCCTTTCCGTTTTCGTTTACGGTGAGCCTTCCGAGCAAGTCGCGGACGTAATCCATGTCGATACTCTCTTCTTTCGGGTGATCCTGCGCACTTGCGAGCATGGCGTTTTTCAGTTCCTTGATCTCCTGATCGCATCTCGCCTTTACCCGAACGTATTCTTCCTTACTGATCTCCCCGTCCGCCCGCATGGCAAGAAGAGTATCCAGTTTCTTTTCCGCCTTTTCAATCCGCATTTGGTATCCCGAAAAATCGCGCTTGCTCTCCGTCCGAATTTCTTTGAGCGTTTCATTCAGCGTCTTTACCGCCTCTTCGATCACGTCCTCTTTATCTTCCATAATGGTGTCGAACAGCACCGCCGCCATGACGTCGAGTTTGGTTTCGTTCACGGAAGGCATGTCGCAATACCCCTCGGTATCGAGGCCGAGTTCCTGACGCTTCTCCGCACTGCCGTTGTTAAAACGCGAATAGCAACTGTAACCGAAATGCCTTTGTCCGTCCTTATCCTGCCGCCATTTATAACGTTTGAATTTAGAACCGCACGCACAGCGCAGTTTATTCGTCCACACGTCGGTCGACGGCGTTACGCCGATTCTCTTCTGCTTGCTCTTTACAAGCGCAGGCACCGTCTTTGACCTGTCCAGCCGCAGATCTCTGCAAGCGTACCACACGTCTTCGGGAATGATCGGCTCGAAATCGCCCTTTACGAGTACGTAATCTTCTTCCCTGTTATGAATAATCTTCTGATCGAGAAAGTTGTTTCTGTACGACTTGTTGTACCCGATATAACCCATATAAGTAGCGTTATGCAGCACACGCGAAACCTTGGTCGTATCCCATCTGACGATGCCGCTCGCGCACTTTCTCTTGTTCTCGATGAGTTTCCCCATGATCGTCCGCATGCCGTCGCCCTGCAGATACCAGCTGTAAATCATACGAACCGTCTCCGCCTGTTCGGGCTCAATGACGTACGTATCGCCCACGCGCTTATAGCCGAGAATATTTCCGTTGCCGTAGAGCATTTTATTCATGCGGCTGACCTGCTGTCCGGCCTTTACGCGCTCGGAAATTTTGCGGCTCTCGTCCTGCGCGAGCGTCGCCATAATGGTAAGCCGAAGCTCCCCGTCTCCGTCCAGCGTCCAGATGTTGTCCTCCACGAAATACACCTCGACGTTGATATTTTTGAGTTCTCTCGTCGCCACAAGGGTATCGACGGTGTTCCTCGCAAACCGGCAGACCTCACGGGTTACGATTAAATCGAACTTGCCCGCCCTCGCATCTTCCATCATTTTCAGAAATGCCGGGCGCTTTTTCGCCTGCGTTCCCGTAATGCCCTGGTCGATATACCTGCCGCACAGCGTCCAGTTAGGATGATACTTTAATTGGTCGTCATACCACTGCATCTGATTTTCAAGGGCGGAAAGCTGCGCCTCGTGCTCCGTCGATACTCGCCCGTAAAAGACCATTTTTCTGTCTCTGAATCTGTCCCTTATCATTCGTCCTCCTTCATAAGCTTTCTTTCGCGCAGAATCAGTTTTTCCATCACTTCGCCGGGCAGAATGCCTTTTCTGCAAAGCACTTTCAGAAACTTCACTGCCACCAGCCTCTTATCGTAATCTTCACTTAATTTTCTGATTACCTCTTTTGTCTCGTTATCCGTCCTCTGACTGTAATTCAAATTCCGTCTGTTTTTGCCTTATAGGTCGCAAGGGGCGGGATTTTTGTCTTTTCTTTTTTATGCCGACACGGCTCTGTCCTTCAATTTCATTCTGTTACCGACTACTCTCCGTCGCCTTGCTTTTCCCGTTGTTTTACAGCTCACGCGCATAGCGGAAAGATGCGCGCGGCTCCCCTATCACAAAATACTCCTTTTCAATTCCCGATATTACGGGTGTGTAAAGTGTATCGCTACATTCCGCTGTGTTCCGTTTTCATGAGCTCATAGGCGCGCCTGATAAACTCCACTTTGGAAATACGGTTCTCTTTCAGAAAGGCATCGATCTCGACGAGCAGTTCGCGCGGAATCATCGTCTGAAAATTTCCGCTCTTTTCCTGCCGCTTTTCTTTGTTTTTCTCTTCATACCTTCTCTTTGCCAGCCTTGCGGGCGTATCTTCTTTTCTCGTTACCATAGTTCCGTTCCTCACTTTTCAATCATACATATGAGCGTGCCGATTGCGTTCATGATAAAGGTTCCCGCAATCAGCAAACCTGCCATAACAAAGCTCGCCGCCGCCCCTATAATCCGTAAAATTTTCATAATTCAGCCTCCCCGCAGATGAGTTCGGAAAGAATCTCTTCCTCGATGATGCTTTTTACCGCATTTTCACGCCTGACGTCTTCAAGGAAGTTTCCCGTTCTTCGGAAGCGCTCGTCTTTCTTCAGCTTTTCATACATGGTTTCGTAGAGGTCATTCGCCGCCCTGTCGATCGCGTGCAGATATTCGGGCAAATCTTTCCCTAGCGCCGCTGTTTTTACCCAATCAAGCTCTTCCAGATATTTTTTCTTCATCGTCCCGTATTTGCCGTAGACGTGCCGCACAGGTTTTACAAGTCTCCGATACTCCGTTACCTCTTCCGCCGTCAGTCCTTCCGTCTCGGACTTCCTCTCCAATTCTTCCTTCGTCATCACTTTCCCTCCGTTTTATACATCTCGTATATATACGACTATGTATTTTTATTATACTTATTACAGAGGCTTTAGTCAAGCTGTTTTTGAAAATTTTACAAACTTTTTTGTCTCCGATTCGTCTATTTGCCTGTCATGGCAATACCTTTGTTTCTCAATTCATTTTTTTCCCCTCCTTTCCCGTGATTTATAGTAAAAGACAAGCGGGTTTCCCGCTTCGTCTTAATCCCGCAAAAAATCTGTTTTATGATTTTTTCTTTACCTGCTTCAAAAATCAACCTCTTTTCGCTACATTTTCATACTTTTTGCCTCTCTCTTTTTCCTTATTACAGACCGCTCCATCTCCTTTTCCAGTCACTTTTTTAATGCTTCACCTCCTCACTTATAAAAGGACACTTTTTCCTCGTCAGTACACGGTTTCAGGAATAGTTTCTCCCAATTTTTAATAAATTTTTCTGCCGAGTTTTCTTTTGGGCGCATCGGCATAGCCATTTTTCAGCGCATAAGCATTACTTCCTTTTGATGATAACCCCTTCACTTATAAAAGGACACTTTTGGCGCTCCAGTTCGTGGTTTCGCCAAAAATTTCACAAAAATTTTTCTTGTTAAAAGTTTTTTTCTTTGATATGCGCCTACAAAAGCATTGAATTGGGGGCCACATCGCAGACAGTGACGCCCTTTTATTTGGATAAACAAACAATAAAAAAGGAGCCCGGCAAACAGTATTCACCCTGTAAATTCAGGATTTTACTGTTTGCCGAGCTCCTCACGGTTCTTTGCCGAGTCCAACTCCCTAACAAACGTTAGCAATGCGCACGACTGCACGCCATTGCCAATTGCTTAATCAATTACCACCTCTTAAACGAGAGAGCGTTTCTTATCGGAATAAACAAGCGCATGTTCGAATCAAGGCATTGCGTAAAAAAATTCGGGCATGAGCCAAGATGTCGAAAACCTGTCACTTCTGAAGGATTTCTTGTCAGCAACGCTTTCCCATACCATACTAATAAATGACTATCGCATCTGTATAAACGTTACTATCACTTCAATAACTATTATATCTCATTAATTCCTATCTCTTTGAAATACTTATAAGTCTCATCGTAGAACCGCGGATTTCTTGTACTGTCTTCATTTACTCCTTCCGGCAAATAAATAATGAAGCCCTGACGAGCACGTGTAAGTAGGACTCTATACGCATTTGTTAAATAGGTGATATTAACCTCATTCCTGATAGGCGACCAATTCGGCGGCGATAAACGAGTACTGAGCTGATAATGCTTCCATATACCGTTTTCGATTCGTAAATCCGCATCCCAAGCAACAATGGCGTAATCAATTTCCAATCCCTGCGTTTCAAATTCACTGGCTACCGCCTCAAGAAAATAACTTGATCTGATGTCATCTTTGCCCTTCAAAAACCAGTTTTCCGGAGAAATACTGTTTCTGTCTCGGGCATACACTACACCGCGAGGTTTTAATCGCGCAGCACTACTGCTTGAAAACAAACCGTATCTCTCATTTCCGCGTGAAACAGTGCGCACCCAATTTTTTGCTTTGTCTAAGTCCCTTGTAATATAAATAGGGTACTTGCTTCTTATATCCTCGTAAAGCTTAGCTGCACCAACGGTATCATTATCCAAGAGCCTTTTTACAAACTCAGCGACACGTTCGCTCCGAAATGACCTCATAGAAGCTGATAAATGTAACGCACCACAAAAATTAATATTTAATCCAGATATCAACTCCTTCCACGTCCTGCCTCGAAGATATTCTCTATCGCTTAATTGTTCATTTATATAAACATCCCAATGACGAAAATGGTTCCTCAATGAATCAAACCATTCCGGCATTCCAGCTTCTCCGCGATTGATTTCTTGCCCTCCTCCGACAAGACATATAATAACCGCCCATCCTTGATGTCTGTTCATTGTGCTTATCAAAAAACCGGGCTCACTAAAATTAATGTCGCGTTCAAAAGATTCACCCAAACGAATCTTATTGTTTTTCCTCATAAAAGAAGCCATTTCTTCATGAGTCCATGCCCTTTGAGCTTCATCAAATATTGCGACTCTTTCTGTAGGAATTATATTATTACCGAAATGATAATCACGATAATGATATATCATCTGTATAAAAGCACCTACTTCTCGCCTTGCTGTACTCTTATTTATACTTCTGCCGTTTTCTTTTTCGAATTTTACTTTATCTTCTGCCAAGGCTTCTTGCAAAACTGAAACCAAAGGATGATTACCGGACAAAAAAACGGCATGTTCACATTCTTTTGCATTATGAAATTCATTAGCCAAATTCAGTCCTACAAGCGTTTTTCCTGCTCCGGGGACACCTGTCACAAAGATTATCGACTTTCGACTTTCGGATCTACTCTTTTTTATTATATCCTTTATGGCTTTTGTCGTAAAATTTAAGTCCTCTGCATCATTTCGAATAATTTCAGCTACATTATGGTTTCGATATAATGCTTGCGCGGCTTCTATAATTGTAGGCGTCGGTTTGTAAACGGATTGCATCCACAAATCGGCATTTAGTTCGGTTTCAACGCGAACCGTTGAAATTACTTTCTTGATTTGTGTGGAAAGATTAACTGCGTTACAACACAAAGGGCATGCCACCCCATCGACGATGTTAATTGAATTGTAAACATCAGGCGCATCCGTGCAAACAATAATGGGGAATATATTTATGTCTCGGCTTACTTCATGAAAATAATGTAAATCCAATGCATAATCAACTACTTGGTCCATTGCAGTCTTTGAATACTCACGCTCAAATACCTTAAATTCCAAAAGAAAAACATAGCCGCCGATTATAATAACGATATCTACTCTTTTGCCCATCCGCGGAATAGCATACTCAAAGGCGACTGACCCGGCACCCAGATCAGCCATAACCTTTTTCATGATTATTATTTCCTCTTTCCACGCAAGCTCTTGCTGAACCGTCAACGGGAAAGGCATATGACTATCTGCAAGTTTTCCCAAGAGAGTCTCTTCTGTTTCTTTTAAAAAATCACTGCAACTTAAATAAAAATATGTTCTTTTGTTCATTCCGCCCTCTATATTTGCATATCTTCTCCGAATTTAGCAAATACTTTGTATCTTTCCCACTTTCGATTAAAATTAATTTTTCTCTTTTAATCAATCCTTGTAATAGAACTGCCTCTATGCCTATATACTCTTAACTGCTTTGCGTAGCAATTATGCGGTATATTCCCCCATTCAAATTACTCGGCTTCACGAAAAATTTTTTTGAAAATCAATTTGTCGAAAACTTCTCGAATCTTTTTTGCTATTTGCTGAGACTGAATTAGGCATCCAATTTCAATATTTGCCTCCATTCCATGATATGACATATTGGCGGAAGAAATTAAAGTTTTATAATTATCAACAGAAATTACTTTTGCATGTAAGGCAGACATTTTATCTTTTTCATCTGTATAGTTGTAAATTTTTAAAAAACGTCCTTGATAATCTATCAATTTATCTATTCCACCTTGTTCTTCGATTTTATTAATGAAAAGTTTTACAAATACACCTTTTTGACTTTTTTCAATAATAATATCAATAAAATCTTTTATGTATTGAGAAACAGAATATCCAGTCATTAGAATAGATTTTTTTGATGAAGCCAACATTTCCTCAACGACATTATCTGTCCTTTTAGTTCGAAGATTAAATGACGCCGGTGCCGTTATAACCAAATCTATTTTTTCATTATTAATTTGCTTATACATTTGAGCTAAGATATTTAGTATCCTTAAAGATTCATCTTCAGTCAATGAGGGAAATTCTTCCCTAATCATTGCAATCGTATTTATGAATGATTTTTCCGTCTTCTCTCTATCGGGATCTATTTTTACCTCATTCAAAAAACTATTTAAAACAATAACATCTTTCAAACTTCTAAATGACATAAATCACCCACTAACATCCTAAAAAAAGCATCTTCCTCTCGCTCTGCAAGAGGTACTAATAACGCTCTATCCAATAATCTGTTCCCATTTTCACAAGCCGTTTCAGACACCATACAACAAGCATGGCAAGCTGCGCCATTAGACTTTTCTATAGTAGGTGTATTTGACAAGCATTCTGGATCATTAGTGCAAACTAATGCATTTTCAAAAGCTGATTTTATTATTGGTAAGAATCTTGCAATGCTACCTAGTTCTACTAATCCCCCCAACGAGCCTTCCTTATCCGAACTACCAGTATAAAGCAAAATACCCGCCATATCATCATTACTATAGATTCTTTCTCTTATCGCTGATGAGGAATATCCTGATTGTAAGGACATTTCTTTTATAAGCAAATGCGAAAATGTATGAAGTAAAACATATTTTGCATCTCTAGTTAAAACCTTTCCCCATTTCCTGGACGCGCAATAATGCTCGTAACAAACTCTAAATTTTTCAGACACTTTTACCACAGAAGGCTTTCTTAGCCATTGAGCAATAGAGTCCTTATTGAATTCAATAAAAATACCTTCACCATTAACCTCTACAGCAGGTAACCATGGCTCTGATTTGGTTCTGTTCAAACTTACAATATTCACCTGATCTTCAGCATCGGCATCTGGATCTGGGGCATCAACTCTAGTGAATCCAAGTAAAACCATAACATCTCTTAATCTGGTAATTTTTATTATTCGAGAAAAATATGGCTTTAATCCGGCTGGAACAAATTCCTCCTCGGCCTTAAAGTGTTTTTTATTAGAAGCATATGAAGGATCATTATGGTGAGTAATGGCTTGATACTCCATCCTTTTTATTTCAATAAATTCCTTTATGTTCTGTTGTCTTTTTTGTAACGCTTTATCAAAATCTTGTCTTGAATACGTATCTTTGAAATATTTCTCATATACTTTAGTAACCCCCATTTCACCAAAATCTTCCTGATACGACTCTATCAACCTTAAATGTTCATCTATTAAATTATACAACGGATCTGTCCAGGGTGGTATTGAAATTGCACTCTTAATCACAGGGAAATACACATTTGAGGCACCACGTTGTGAAGGAATAACTTCCTGATCGCAATTCTTTTCATTTTTTACATTTAGTCTAAATGGATGATGCCCCGTGCATTTTTTTCCCTTAAAATTATCTGGCTGCATAGCCCCGCTTAAACTTCTCTTTTCTCCGCAATCCAAGCATTCTACCCACATATCTGAAAGGGTTGATGTAAAACCTGTTGAATATAGCCTTAATCTTTTCCCTTTACACTTTGTTTCATCACCGCGATGAACCCACCAACTCCATGGAAAATCGTCAGCATGCCCCTTTCTACACATTGTAATAAATCTTGAAGGATATGCTTTAGAATGACATTCTGGGCAAGTTGCGCCAAATCTTAAATATCTGTCTAGGTCAAAATCATCTCGCACGTCAAAAATACGCCCACATTTGGAATTACTACAAACATGAAAATATGGAAATGAAACAACCGGCAAATCACCTTGTTTAGATGTCCTTGGCATATAAAAATGCGACACTCCTAAGTAGGCAGCCAGACGACCATCTATGATTTTCTTTCCTCTTTCAGTCCAATTATTTGTATCCAAAACAGTGACAGAGTCTTTAACAGCATCTATTATAGCACCTGGGCCAAACGTAGTAATCAACTGATTGGGCCTGATTTCCCCTATTTTATTTTTATCGTAAGCCATTTTAATCCTCCACCTTATAATACATCATAGCTGAAGCTTCTACTTCACGCATTGAGTTTAGCGTACCGTTTTCCGCAGAAGAACAAGGTTCACTATAATAATTCATCAAACGATTATATTTTTCCAAAAGATTATTCCCCACATAATACGTAAGTGTTTTTTTCTGTTTGGCTGACCGTTTCCAATCTCCTATAAACACTTCTATTTCCGCTTTTGTCTCTTCTATCGCTTGAGGATTAACAATTTTTAATCTTTCTTGGATAATTTCAATTATTTTTGTTTCCTGTTCTTTAGATAAGTCAGCTATATCATTAGCGGCCATATTTTCTGCAAATTCTGGATATAATAACCGAATGGCTGAAATAACTAGGGCATGCAAAGTTCTATCTCGTGCCCTTGCAGCAAAAGGAGTTGCCGTCGTTCCTTCCACATAACGATACAGTTGCTCGTGGTATCCTACAAAGTTTTCGTAATGCGATAAATCCCTAGGCCTATAAGGGTTATAAATTGTAAATACAACGCCTGGATGTTGACGCCCAATACGGCTTGTTGCCTGTATGTATTCTGAATTTTGTTTGGGTTGTCCCATAACGGTCATCAATCCAAGCCTATCAACATCCATACCAACCGCAATCATATTTGTAGCGATAGCGGTATCCAAACACCCTTTTGTTCCCATAGGCATTTATAATTGGTCCAACCTTTCGGATATTTTTGTTGACGGAATACGCGATGTGATCTCTACTTTAGTAGACTCATTCAAATACCTTTCGCTAGTATAGTGATATTTCTTCTTTAAACGATTTATCCTTTTGGGAATGTCGTCTTGCAACAGTCGAACGGTACCGCCCAATTCTCTAATACTGTTGAAATAACCCACAAGCGTGTAATAAGGATCTAAATATCCGACATAGCTAGGGTCCTTTTGGAGTTCGTGCACCGTTTGCAAAATTACTGCATATACTCTCAAAACAGTTGTCTTCATAGACTGACCATTCGCACTAATACCAACGTATTTTCTGAATGGCTTTTTACTAACAGGTACTTCTTTAATAAAGAAGCTATCCCCTATCTCAAACCCATTAGCAGGGAACTGGCTTGTATATTGTCTGCCATATAGGCAACGAATTTGTTCTTGAGCATTCTTTATAGTAGCCGTTGAAACGATATATTTCGGTAAAATAGTCTTGTCTCCAATTTTATAAGAACATAATTCATGGATAATTGTTTCATATGCGCCATAAATTGTACCTAACGGTCCCGTTATTAAGTGCAGTTCGTCTTGAACAATTAATTCCGGCGGAGCAAAAGGCATCACGTCTTTTAATACGGATTTAGGCAACTTTTCCGTTGACTTATGAATCGGGTGTTCTTTCTCGCCAATTGCAACATATCCGTCACGACTACAATGTTTAGCAACACGCCCAAAAAGACTGTTAGTACGAACTTTCCAAGGCAAAGCGGCAAATTTATCTACTGTAGCTAGTATAACGGTAGGGCAATACGAATATATTTCCTCATCAACAAGCATCACGGGCAATTCAAGCGGAACATTTTGTCCTCTTTCTGGATGTCCGTATTTGTAATAAATGCAATCTTTATCTTCGCAATAAATATGCACCCTGTTTGTGTCAAAATCTATATGATAATTCTCAGGCAATAATTCCTTACCACAGAATGGACATTTTAATAATTGTTTGTATAATAATCTCTTGTTTTTGGAGGCTTTTTCAGGATCCTTCGGGTCCTCACGCATATCCTCCATCTGATTCGGAGTGACTCCACCTCCTACCCAAAAGCCGATAGTAATCGGTTCTTTGCCGAATTTAGGGAATTGGCGCTGCCTCTCCATTTCGGCTGCAATTATCATCTTTGTCAAACGATCACGCTGTTGTGCAGTAAGCAATCTTAACGTATAACGCAAAATTGCTGTCACACCGCCATCGCGATTATAGCCATCATCAACATCCGAATTCAATCTTCTATACGCTATCACAAAAGCAATTAAACCCAAATAAGCTTCTGTTTTACCACCACCGGTCGGGAAATATAACAGATCAACGATTTCTCTTTCTGGAGAATAAACATCTACAATACCCTTTAGGTTTTGAAGAATAAACGCAATTTGGAAGGGTCTCCAGCAGAACTTGTTTTCGTCAATTTTAGGATTAACAAAATCCCCAAAACTGCATTCAATACCTTTGCCGTGTTTTTTAGAATAATTGGCTATACTTCTTTGTAGTGTCATAACACTATTCATAAAGCAGAACGCCGTAAAAGCTTTTTCGTTCGACGCAACGATATCTATGCCCTCAGAAATCCTCCTTAAGCTCTCACGACACTTATTTATAACTGCATCACCTATTTTAGCTTTAAATGCAGCATCTCGCATTTTAGGATTATTTACTAAACATTCATCAATCCAGTTTTTATAAGCCTCTTTTAGCATTACTAATCTTTTAAGAGACTCCTCTTTATTAGCCGGTTTGGCAAAGAAGCTCATAAAAAAATGATATTTGTCAAAACCCGGAACTACCGCTTCAACGCTAGGGAACTCATACTCTGGAATAAAAGACGAATATATTCTATATGCGGTGCGATTATTATTACTCTCCCACATAGCTGCGCAACCACGACCGCGTCCAATATAGTAGAACTCGTCTTCGCTCAAAATATCTCGACAAATATTTTCCGCTATAAATATATCGCCATTAGCTTCATCCCTACAGGATATTTCCGCTTGAAAAATGACAGACTCCAATTCGGAACTCCCCTTTGGACGTTTATTGTTTAAATGAACCGTTACCAATTGATAGTCATTATCTAATTGTATTTTAACGACATATAACTGCAAATTAGAATCTTCCGGCAAAGAATAGGTATTATACTTGGAAAATTCGGCAAGACTAATCATCACGGAACTAGTCATCGGCTGACGGGTAAAAATATTCCGTGCTTTCTCTTCACCTTTTTCCGTAACATATTTCTCTGTAGAATGAATATAATCACCCCAAGCGACATCGACGACAAACGCCCCAGTTGTCTTTTTAAGGTAAAAGCTAACACCTATAGATGATTGCTGCGTAAACTTTGAAGCGGTCATTGGTTCGTTGTCATCTTCATCCGGTCTAGGAGTATAACCCGAATCACCGTCGGGATGTTCTATATCCATATCAACTTCTTGCTCGAGCGCATCCAATTCTGACATGGTTTTTGGATACAACATGCCTGTCAAATACTCGAACATCGGGTTTTCATCGAGAACCTCAGTCTCTTTTTGAGGTCCAACCAAGTCCACTTTTAATGCGTCGATTATTTTCTGCCGAACTTCCGCCTCTAAAAAATCCCTATTCAGCGCCACTTTTTTAGTCCTCCTCAATCGATACTGCTAAACCTAACGTATATTTACACGTGTTCCCTGTTTGAATATTATTATCTGTAATCAAACAATATTTCCAAGGTTTTTTATCCTTATCAACCATTGTTGCGTAGTTGCACCACTTAACACCCTCCTTCGCTTTCAACTGAACCTCATCATTAGAAACTTCATTTTTTGCCTTTACTTCTACCATATATTTACAATCGGTAGTTTCTACAATAAAATCGGGCGTATATTGACTACCAGGTTTCCAGTAGATACCCAAACGATTAAGCGGTGGTTTAATCCACTTGATAACTTGCGTATCATCTTCTAATATAACGGAAAAAATCCTTTCAGGATCACTATCAAAACAATTTTCAGGATAATACGACTTCTTATAACCCGTGAATACATATTTTGAAATATTGGCTTTATCCGTAAATGATGCACGGAAGTTTTGTTCCCCACCATCGGTCTTTACACGGCGATCTTGCTTTCCGAACATTATCAAATCTTGCTGAATGTTATAAACATAGGAAATTCGCTTATCCATATTATCGTGAATTTGCTTGATAATATCATCAGTAATCAGCTTGCCATAACGTCTAACAATCTTCTTTTTATCATCCTCTGAACCATCAATCAATGCAAGATATTGATTGACAACATCAATTATATAATCAGCATCTTCGGCAGGATCAATCTCGCTTAATGAATCGCTGTCAAGCAACATACATGCTAACGTATTAAACGGATCATCAACCTCCAATATTTGTGCGTCAACCGCCTCAAGCATCTGCTGATTGATAATGTCAAACCTCTCGATCTTGCTTGCCGCAAGGTCAAAATCTACAATATTTCTTTTAACAGTAAACGGTTTAAGCGTAAGCATTGTACTAGGCTGAACCATAATCTTTGGAACAGATACTGCTGTTACTGCATACGCCTTAATTTTGCCAATCAACTCTTCACGTTTGATTGCTTGAACAACTCTCTTCTTAGGAACAACGACAGTGGCATCCGTGGGTTGTTTAGCCTCTTCTGCCGATTCGTCAAACATGGAGCATTGAACGCTTCCCGTCTCCCCCTTCTTCCTAGTTTTTACCTCTCCAAATGTCTTATCATACGCCGCTAATAAATTTTTCTGTGTCTGAACATCGTCTATTTGCGCAAACGAAGTAACTCCAGCCATCGTAAGCAAATCTCCAAACAACGACAACTGATCATCACTTGCCGTACTAGAAATTTCAACTGTTTTGGTTTGTTCTACACCACGCTCGTCCAAATCTCTATACTTAAATACAGGGTTGTTTTTAATATCTTCAATCAGTTCACGATAATGCTCATGAGCCACGATATCAAGCGTATCAATTTCCTCATTACCCGTAATAAAACCAAAGGGCAAGCGAAGTCCACGACCAATCGTCTGCAACGCCAAAATATCACTTTTGGCAGCATTGAGTGGAATAATCGTAAACAAATTATTAACATCCCACCCTTCTTTTAATTTATAAACGTGTAAAACAATTTCAACAGGGTTATCCGTTCTTTCAATTGATAATAATTTTCTAATGTTATCTTCTGATTCATCTCCCCTCATATTAGAGTGAATTTCTATGACCTTACCCTTATACTTGCCACTGTTAAAGCTATCACTATCAATAAGTGCTCGAATTTTCTTTGCATGTTCTGTATCCTTACAAGCAATCAAGACGATAGGTTTAACGGGGTCAAGGTCTGGGTGTTCATTACAATATTGACGCACAACATTTTTGCGGTTTTCGTGCAAGGTTAAACCATCGCGGATTTTCATTTCCTCCACGTCATCCGCAGAATATCCACCCATATTTGTTCGACCCATGACAACAGGTATTTTCAGGTATTTGCCCGCGCCTTTTTCTAAACCATAACTGTAAATCACATTATTATGACTCTTAGGTGTAGCAGTAAATTCTAATCCGAGTATAGGCTTTAAATAACTGATTGCCTTCATAGATGCAGGCGCATAATATCTATGTGCCTCATCCATACAAATTACTAAATCCTTAAAACTTGCCAACACGTCCGCGAAAGACGCCCCTAACGTTTCTTGGTATTTATGGAAACGGAAAGTCGTATCCGTTTTACTATTAAAAATTTTACCAATATTAAAGATGAACAGTTGAATTTCCGAAGTCTTTTCTATTTCGATTTCGCCTTGAATGTATCTCACTGGGTAATTGGTATAATTTTCCCCATCATATACCTTCGGCCGCCCCATCTCGGCCTCTAACCCCTTAAATATGTACTTGGGGTGCGCAGGATTAGACTCTTTTCGCAATTTATCATATATTGTGTTTCCAGGCGCAAGGATAAAGAAATGCTTATACCCTTTCGTCTTGTATAGGTAATAAATTGCCGCACCCATCAACCGAGTTTTACCAATCCCCGTTGCCATATCGAAGCAGAAAGACGGGAAATTAAAGTCCTTGTCCATTACCACTTGATGCTTATCTTCACAATTAGCAGTGGCGGACTGCAGAATTTCTTCTAACGTGTTCCTTTGATAATCACAATTGCTTGAAATAGCGGCAAGATAACCAAGAGCCTCTTTTTGTGGCTGACGAAGACTCATTGCATAGCCAATTTTATCTAAAATTTCACTCATGTCATCTCACCTCGCTTTCAAACGTGCATTTATCCAATAAATCTTTGGGAATTTTTTTAACCTGCACGTTGCTGGGCAATCTCAATCCCGACTGTATTTTTGTCCCATATATCAGAACCGACTCATCGTCGGCAATCATTGATAATATACTATTTACATATTCGCCGTTTACAAAGTCCTTTGCAATATGAATAAATCGCTTTTCACTGCTACGACCGTGCATATTGCCTTCTGGCTTATACTTAAAACCTTCTATTTTACAAATTGCTTCACATAATTGCTCAAAAGTGTATTCCGGATTTATTTGCTTAATGGATGGAATTTTAGGGTTCGGGACAAGCAAACTCGGCGCAAGCTCATAGAATTTATATCCACCTCCACCTTTCCAGTTGACTGCTTTGGAAATGCCAGTTTGTTCTCCCTTAACTACTGCGTCAAGTCTCACCTTGCAATGTGTATATGCTTGTTGTCCTAATTCTATGGTTATATATTTTCTTTGCATTTTGTGCGCAACAGCAGCCGTTGTGCCAGAGCCAGCAAACGAATCTAATACATAGTCCCCTTCTTCTGTTGTTAATTCAATACATCTTTGAATCAGCTTTTCAGGTTTTTTACCTTTAGGAAAATCCACGTTTCCCTCTTTGGCAAGCCCCTCGATAGATATATCGTCCCAAATATCTGTTATGAGTTCACCAGGGACTAAAGCTCCATCAATTTCAATTATTCTATCGGAATATGGAATTACCCGTCGCCCACCAATAAACAGATAATCCATATCATCATTTGGGTGACGAACTAATAAATCTTTATGGTTTTTAGAATATTCAATTGTATTTTTTCTTTTTTGCAAAGCTCCGCCCGTAACAGATGCTAATTGAAAAACACGTTCCGCATTACTTAATGCAAAACTTGCAACTTCAGTGTCAAAATCTTTTCCCATTTCAGCAGTCGCATTTCTAACTGATTCAAAACCTAATTGTTCGGCAACAACTTCCCTTATATTTCTCCAAACCCACTTTTCTTCTGGTTCATCTGTGTTGAGAAATATTAAATTATAAGCTGTATCGTAGGATTTCTCTATGAATAATTTTTTTGAATTAATAGTAAACCGTTCTTTATCTTTTGCATAAAACAAAACATGATTAGCCTGTTTAAAAATCCCATCACTAGTGCTTTTAAATCCAAAAGATTTATTTGTAGCTACTATTATTTCATTTAAATAATTATTTCTACCAAAAACCTCGTCTAATAATATTTTACAGTACGCCGACTCACTATCATCCAAATTAACGAAGATACAGCCGTCTTCTCTTAATAAATTATATAAAATAACTAACCTTCTACGCATTAAGTCAAGCCAAATGCTATGCTCTAATCCATCATCATAGTGTTCAAATGCTGCGCCAGTATTAAAAGGAGGATCAATGTAAATGCACTTAATTTGACCGGCATAATCCTGCTCGAGAGCTTTTAGCGCAATCAAATTATCTCCATGAATAAGCATATTGCCGACATCTTGTTCACCATAGCTCAATTCAGGGTTCTCCACCAAAATTCTCGGCTCTATTTCTTTTTCTTCATATTTGCCAACCCACGTCAGCTCTAACTTGCCACTCTTTTGCATTATTTATTCTCCTTAATTATGCTGTACATTACTTTCCTATATAACCTCACGCTCACTTTGCTTATCCTCAGTATTTCAAAACAATTTTGATAAGTAAAATAGGGTTGATGTTAAATTGCTTGTCGAACTCAGCTATGCTTTTTTCTGCTTCGGCGTGTATTTCAGCCTCGTGTTGATGAAATTTTGCTTGCATATCCTGCGCTTTTTTTAGTTTTTCATCTGCTTTTTTGCGGATATCCACTTTCTCTAAAAAGTTAGTACAATTTTTTGCTTGCTCGGTCAGTTCTTCAACTTCTGCACAGACTTCACCGATATCTATGAGATATTGTTCCTGCTGTATCCTTTCCCAATTTTCCATCTTTTGGCGATTATATGCCTTTATAGGTCCAACCTGCTTATTGTATTTTTCTACCATCTCTTGAATTAAGCGGTTGTACGTCTTGTTAATTATAGCGACTTCTTCTGGCGTCGGCTTAAAGTTGACAATAGCTTCGTCCTCTACCTTCACCAATTCCGGCAACAAGTCGTCTTCATCAAATTCAACATATTCCCCTTCTTCCGTTGTAAGCAACAGTACTGGGAATATAGGTTGAGCGTTGTTATACATGGCGCCAACAAAAATATACCCATGAGAGCCAAGTTTTTCTTCCCCCCAGCCTTTTACTCGCCAATAATTTACAGGGGGCAAATCAAAGTCTTCATCTTCAATATTTTCCCAAAATTCTACTTGGTATAAATATCTGTCAATATCACGCCTGACTTGGTCTAAATCTCCAATCTTTTCGTCGCTGGATTTTGATAATAATATATCACGCAATTGTCTCGCTTTTGTGTTGCGTCTTGCATCCAAATGCCTATCCAACTTATCAAACTCGCGTTTAAATTCGCTTGAAGTACTACAGCGTTGATAAATTTCCAGAATTTCGTTTTCAAAATTTATTCCAGATTCTAAAATGCCGAGTGCAATATTGGATGCGCCAAAAACGCCGTCAAACAATTCAAATTTATGTGCCAAAATGTCATAGACGCGCTTATCCGCAGCGTTCGAGGTATTAAGCAAATTAATCGCAACAACGTCGTTTTGTTGACCATAACGATGACAACGACCTATTCTTTGCTCGATCTTCATCGGGTTCCAAGGCAGGTCGTAGTTAATAACCGTATTGCAGAACTGCAAGTTCAAACCTTCGGAGCCAGCATCAGTGAGAATAAGTATTTTTGCATTGTTTGCAAAATAATCCACAATAGCGTGTTTCCTTTCTACAGAAGGGCCATAGTTAGTTTTACCAAAGTTTTTTACTTGATATGCCTTATAAATTTTGCGGGTTTTTTCATCGGAATTTTCGCCATTAAACAACACGATATCATCATCGTTATACCCTTCCGATATCAGTTCATCTGCTATGTATTTTTGCGTCCTTTTAGACTCTGTAAAGATAACGACCTTTTCGTTTATCCCTCGCTCTCGCTGCATATTGAAAGCCACTTCTACAGCCTTTTTTAGCGCTTGAACCTTGGCATTGCTTTTAATACGTTTCGCAGTTTTAATTATAATCTCAATTTCGTCTATTTCTTCTTGGATCTGCTGACGCTGATATATTATATCAGCGTCTTCATTATCAAAGCTGTCCTCGTCAATTTCATCGTCTAGGTATTGCCAGAAAAGCTCAAAGCCCTCGTTTGCATTGGTAGACTTAGTGCCTTGCTTTAATTTTTCTAACCTTGCTCTCATAACTTCGAAAGTTTCTACGAGAGCAAAACTCGAAGACGCCAACAATTTACGAACAACCAAAATTAAAAGCCTTCTATTTGAATTTGGTAAGCAATACAGGTTTTCCCTTTTTAAGAAGTTGTTAACCTGCATATAAAGTTCACGCTCATCCGAAGTCAATTCAAAATCAAAGGTACGACTTTCACGATTCGCAAAGTGCATATACTTACTCACGTCGCGTCGAAGTGTACGATAAAGCACGGGCGATAAATTTCTCTTTAAACTGGTGTAATTTCCATCTTCCGTATACTGTTTGTTAAACGCTTTCTCGCTACCAAAAATCTTATCGTCTATAAATGATACTAGGCCATGAAGATCGGTAAGGCTATTTTGCAACGGAGTAGCGGTCAATAAAATCTTTGGTATATTATGGGAGCAATCATATAGGCGTTTTGCCCTCTTTGTCCCATGGAACACATTACGAAGGTTGTGGGCTTCATCAATTACAATAAAATCCCATTTTACTGATGGATACTTTTTCATCAATTTTGATGAAAAGTCATACGAGGTAATAGCTATACTCAATTTGTTAAAATCCAACAGCCAATGATCTAGTAAGCCTACTGGATCAAAATTTATTGCCCCTCTATCTAAGATCTTTACGGCATCTTCATCAAGATTGAATTTTTCCTCCAATTCGATTTCCCACTGCTTTCGCAATGACGCTGGCAATGCCAACAAAATCTTTTTGGCTCCGGTTTTAATCACATATTTTATTACCAGCCCTGCTTCAATTGTTTTACCAAGTCCTACCTCGTCAGCAAGGATAATTCCGCCTGTTTTTAAAGCATTTACTGCATAGCAAAAGGCATCAACCTGGTGAGGGTTGATATCAATGTCTGTATTTAATAAGCATTCAAAAGGTAAGGTTTTTAGCCACTCCCGCTTACACTTGCCATATTGCTGTACTAGTAAATTACTCATTTTTCTCCCCTATTGTAAAAGACCTAGTATTGCCTCAGCTATTTTCTTCGCCATTAACGGCGGTACTGCATTGCCTATTTGCGTAAATACCGCAGTACGACTTCCCTCAAAGAAGTAATCATCTGGGAAAGATTGTATGCGAGCAGCCTCCCTAACCGTTATTGAGCGTGCTTGTTTCCTGTCAGGATGAATATAATAATGTCCGTCTTTTGAAATATGCGCCATCATTGTATGACAAGCAGGCGTATCTCCTTCAACAACCTTAAATCTATCCAGAAAATCAGTTATGTTGTGATGAGTTCGCAACTCTTCAGGTAAATCACAATATTTTAATCGCTTATGTCCGCTATTCCAGCAATCAATAACGGTTCTATAAATTTCCCTATCTCTTTCTAAGTGCGGACGAGCGACATGGAATGTTAAAACATCATTTTCTTTTCTAATACCTGACTTAATTAAATACTCACTTGGAGCGCATCTTCTATATTGTTTTTTTTCTTCACCTGCCTGAATTATCGGCAAATCCCTTAACAGATCATTCACCGTATAGCTATGCTCTATCGGTTTTATTTCTGGGAAATACAAATCTAGGTCAGCGCGCCAGCCGATAATAATTATCCTTCTCCGATTTTGCAGCACCCCATAACTTTTTGCGTTGATTTCACGCCAATTAATTTTATAACCAACGTGACGCAGATACCTTTTTATATTTTCAAAATGCTTACCACCATTTGCTGTCAACAACCCAGGTACATTTTCAAACACGAACATCTTTGGCTGATATTTTTTCAAAAACCTACAGTACATTTTGTAAAGGTAGTTTCTTGGATCGCCCTGCATACTATCGCTTTTGACCACTCTACCGATTAACGAATAAGCTTGACACGGCGGCCCACCGATAATTACATCCACCTTATTGTTCCATTCTGGTGTATTAGCTAATATCGCATCAACCTTTGTAAAAATTGACTTTATCGTATCTTCGCCTATTGTAACATTCATTACACTATCCAAAATTTCAAGTGGGACCAATGCATATAATTCGTCTCGGGATATTTTTTCACGCTCATAATCATAATAATAGTTCAATATTTTGTATTTTTTCAAATAATGATAGCACGCTCGTGTTTTTAGAGTAAACGCCGCATCCGTATTCATTTCTATATGCGCTACAGGCTCAAAGCCAACGGAAGTAAAACCTTCCGATAATCCTCCTGCCCCTGCGAATAAATCTATATAATTCATTTCTTCACCTAAGGAAATATTAATGTCATCACGAATCCTGTACAATTTCCATAATGTCGTCCATTGTGCAGTTCAGGGCCGTGCAGATTTTAACCAGTACGTCGCTGCTGACACTTGCTCCGTCTTTCTTCATTTTAGCAAGGGTTGCCTGGCTGACGCCGGCTTTTTCGGCCAAATCCTTAATCTTCATTTCTCTGTCGATTAAAAGTTTGAAAAGTTTCTTGTAACTTGCTGACATGATTGCTTCTCCGTTCGCAAATTTATATTTTTAAGTATAACAGATTTGTTGAATTATGTCAATATCTGTCTAAAAAATTAAATCATCTTTTAATTATTTTTGCTCTTTTTGCAGCTGGTCGCCTTTCTCAATACTCTATAAGGGTGGATATAAAAAGACTGTTACCGATCAGGCAACAGTCTTTCTTATTCACGTCAATCAGATCTGTAGATTGTTTCATCTGCGTCTCTCAAAGCCTGCGTTTTATTTCACCCTGAAATAATAACTTGCCCTGCCGGAACCGGCGCGGTTCAGTTCGCCAAGCTCAGTCAGTTTTCGGAGAGAGCCTTCTACCGAACTTAAACTCAAAGACGGACATCTCGTAAGAATATCCTGCTTTGTAAATTTACCGACAATACCTTGCGTTGCGCGCCTTACCATTTCAATGGCGGGAACCCTGTCAGCAACAATGAAAAATCTGTCCTCAAAATCTCTGTATGCCGACAACACAATTCCGAGAAAATACTTGATAAACGGGATGACGTTTTCATTTCCTTCGTGCCAGCCGATCTGAGCTTCCCGCAAGACCTCGTAATATAAATCTTTGTTCTTTGCGATCTTCGCCTCAAGAGAAATATATTTCCCCACATAAAAACCGTTACGGTACAGCAAAAGCGTCGTCAAAAGTCTGCTCATTCTGCCGTTGCCGTCGTTGAACGGATGGATACACAGAAAGTCGTGAATAAAGACAGGAACGGCTATCAGCGGCTCGACTTCCAGATTGCCGATGACGCGGTTATACTCATCGCAAATTCTGTCGAGCGCTTCGGGAGTTTCAAAGGGCGCGAGCGGCGTAAATAATATTTCCGTACTGCCATCCGGATGCGTGGCACTGATATAATTCTGCACATTCTTCGTCTTGCCCGCCATGGGATTGTTCATGTGGCTGTACAGAATTTTGTGCATCTGCAGAATGTAATTCCGCGTAATCGGAATCATGTCGAAATTTTCGTGTATGACGTTCAGAACGTCACGGTAACCCGCAATTTCCTGCTCGTCACGGTTTCTCGGCGTAGTCTTTTCGGCAACCAGCTGTCTGATTCTCGTACTTGTGGTAACGATACCTTCGATCGCGTTGGACGCCTCAGTGCTTTGCACTTTTGCAATCTCAACAAGTTTTTCAAGTTCGCCGGGGCGTTGCTTCAGATAAAGCTCCTGCTTACCGGCCTCCTTATAAACAGCCGCGACCAGACCGAGAATTTCCGAATCCCACTTTTGCTCTTTCAGTTCTGAATATTTAAACTCTCTCATTTCGTTCACCTGTTTCGCTTAATTTCCATAATATTATTGTCTTTTCCCTTATATTATAATCTATTTTAAGGGATAAATCAACAGTTAAGGGGAAATTTTATCAGATTTTTCCTGAACACCTCTGAAATCAAGCGAACACTTCAATAAAAGAGACTGCTCCCCGAATCGGTAACAGTCTCTTCGTTTTGTATTAAGTTATATACACCACCATCGTCAAAGGTTGATAGCGGGCGGGGAAGAATCAATATAATTCATGATAAGATCATTATTCGTTTGTTTTTCTCCTCGCGCATTAAATCAATTAGCATCAAAATATTTTTCTTGTCTTAACGGCATTGGCGGTCTACGATTATTTACCTGAATCTCTCTGTTCCGACTATTATCCAAGGTCTCATCCAATGCTTCTTTAAGTCTATCTTGTAATGAAGCATACTGCTCTATAACTATATAATCCTCATTATCTTCTAATCTGTTAGGAAAAGTAGCGTAGTCAATATCATTTTTATTATCTCTACGATTTTCTAACATAACGGCTAATACACCCTTGCGAGTTCTAATATCACCTTTCAATGCTTCATGCAGCTCCCAATCGACATGCGGTCTAGTATATGTATCTTTACCCACAATACATAAAAGCACATCACAACCGTACATTTCTTGCAATATTGTATCTTTTATGTACTGGTGATTTTCGCCATCAAAATTCATGTCTTTTGGGACTGCATAAAATGGGATATCATTATCTTTCAATAAATCTTCAATATGCTCCCTAGCCTTTGTATCCGCTCTATGGTAACTTATAAAGACTTTCATATTTCACCTCTATATAAATAGACCTATTATTATCCCAACCGAAACACACAAAATAGGAACATAATAAAATATAATCGACCTTGAAAATATACAATTTAAGAGATTATTATTACGAGTTTCACATTCTTTTGTAATTTTTAATTCAAAATCGATTTCCGCCTCTTCCTTATTGCGCACCATATCATAAAGCTTTCTATATCTTCTCTCTAATTGCAAATAATAAGCGTCAAGCAACGCGAATATTAAAATCGGTACTAATACTATTGGAACAAACAAGCCTGCTGTTTTTGGGACAAAAGCAAACATGGCAACGACTAAAGTTAATGCCCATCCTTTAATCATAAACGAATTCTGCGCCATTCTTGTTATAATGGCTTGTATCATTTCCAAATGTTTTATTTTATTTTCCATACAGGCTTTTACCTCTTATTTTCAAGATGATTTAACAAAGCAGGTGTTACCTTGCTTCTACCCTGAACATTCGTTAGTCCGTGCTCGCGAAGCTCTGCAAGAGGAAATTTATCCTTACCATACTTTTCTATCAGTCTTATCTTCATATACCTTACATCAGGCTTTACTGATAACGTTTTATAAAACTCAAGGTCTTCATCCGACCGATTACCATAAAGTTCTGTTTCCAAAACCTCACATTTGTACATTATCGCTTTATATTCGCCGCCGACATAAATATAAATAGTATCACCAACCGAAGTATTATTTGTCTGGCTCCACTCAATCGTATCAAGCTTTTCAAACGTACCAACAATATCATAGAGTTTAGGATTGCATGGGATTACCCAGACATCCTCTACTCTTGTTGGATCTTGTCTGCCCTCCACCCTTGCTCGAATAGTATTTAACCACTCGCCTTGATATTTAAAATATCTGGGGCCCGCAACTCCGTGTTTGCTCCCGGAAAGCTCGGTTGCCAAAGCTGAAAGTGAATATCTCTTACCCTGATACTCCACTGTCTTGTCATCCACGACAACGCATTCCACCCCGGAATTAGCCTTGCTGCGATTAAAATATGTAATATTGGCTCCTACGGGTATATTACATTTTGAGAAGGTAAACGGAGACTGACGTTCTATATGTTCTTCCTCTATCTCCTGTGCAAGGTCTTCATCTTTCTTTTCCTGCACGGAAGGTTCCCACAACTTCAACCTATCTCTATGTCCACCCAATATGGCTATTGTCTCCAAAATAGAGTAGGCTTGTTCGGGTGACATTGCATAAAACTCCCTTACTCGCACTTTGCCGCCAATATTTTCAATCGAACGCAAATCAGGGTTAAGCTGGTCGATAAGCGAATGCAACTTTTTATCAGTCAAACGCTCCTCGACCTCATACGTCGCATAAACCCTGAACGCAAAGGGGATACACTCACTATTGTTTAACTGCTTTAATCTGGTTTCCACATTATCTGCATAGCCTATTTTGACATATTCCTTGAACGATGGATTCGTTAAAATATAGATAAATCCTTTAGTCTGCATTTTTCACCTCATCATTTATGACATCCATTATGTCGCCGACATTGCAGTCAAGCACTTTACAGATTTTTAGCAGAACTTCCATAGACACGGTTTCATTCTTACCAAGCTTAGCAAGCGTAGTCGTGGAAATATCCGCCTTTAAGCGCATTTCCGTCTTTGTCATTCCCTTGTCTATGAGTAATTTCCAGAGTTTATTGTAGCTCAACGCCATTAGTCACACCTCAACTAATATAATACAAGATAATTATAACATATAAATCAATTCATTTCAATACTTTATCAGCATTTATAAATATAATATCTGAACTTGCTGTTTTAACCAACCGCAATAACTGTACGTGAGCTGTAAAAAAGAGACTGCTACCGCTGGTAACAGTCTCTTAGTTTTTATTAAGTTATATATACCACCATCGTCAAAGGCTTATAGCGGGTGGGGAAAAACTTTATCCCCAGACGTTTATAATACCTTTTCGCGGTATCCGCGTCTACCGTCAGGGTAAACAGCGGATCTTCGGGTGTAAATCCCCGATTAGCCCCTCGGATTTTTGATGTTCGCCTGTGCTCGTTATCTTTTGCCCTGTGCGACCGATTGCAGGTCTGGCAGTACGCTGTTATCGCAAGACTATATCCCATATATTTTTCCGCCGTAGCGGTTGTATTCAATTTTAATTTTTTTAAGTTTTTCCCTTACCATTCTTTAATTATATAAACACCCTTACCGTTAAATCTTGCCATTGATTTTGCCTGAGCATACCGTTTTTTTCCTTTCTGTAAGACAGTGCCGACTTATAATCAATGGTAAATTCCCAAACCAACTTTTTCATATCGTTAGGCTGTTCAATTAGATCGAAGCTCATATACCAATTAAAGCACGTTTCCGTTACAGGAACAATGGTATGAACGAACTGCTTAATCACTTCTCTATCAATATAATGCTCGGTAAAATCCATCTTTGATAATAGAAAATCTTCTACCTTTTTCGCAGGTTCTTCTTCTCCGTCTTCGTTTGGAACCATTCCCGCATCAAGAACACGCCTTTTGTTGATAAGCTCGATTTTTTCCTGCTCGATTTCCTTTTTAAGTTCCAAATAGGAATCTTTAGGAATTTCGTCTTCCAACCTTAACCGCATCAAACGCTTGAGTTTTTCGTCCAACTTTACTATCTCTTTATCAACCGTTGCCTTGATTTCCGCTGCTTTTTGATATTCCATAAACACGCCGATTTGATATAAAGACGACACGTCGTTTAAAATATCTTTCTTGTTTCCCCATAACCCTGCGAAAATATGCCTTGCCATCATTTCTAATTTCCAATCGCATATTTCTTTAAGATTACAAGCTTTTGAATCTTCAATCCCTGCTTTAATTCTGATATCCTTAGAGCCGTAGTTAAGTTGATTATAGCATTTGTACCCGTAGATGACTTCACCGTTTTTATTTTTACGCCATTTGTTTTTGCGCATTTTATAACCACATCTACATTTTAATTTCTTTGTCCAAACGTCGCCACTTTCGTGAATGCCCGTTTTGTGAAGAACTTCCCCGTTTTCTGTGCGGAATTTACTATACCTTGTGCGTTGCTGCCTTATTTGCTTGCATCTATCCCATTGTTCTTCGGATATAATCGGTTCAAAATCGCCTTTCACATAAAGATAGGTATCTTCGTCACGGTTTATAATAATCTTTTGATCAAGAAAATTATTTCTTCGGGATTTTAAGTACGCAGGATAGCCTTTGTAGGTTGAGTTACGTAATATTCTTGAGATTTTTGAATTTTCCCATCTGACTAACCCGTAACTATCTTTTCTTTTACGCCTTATCATCTCGTCACGAATCTGCGAGATTCCTTTACCGGCAGAATACATATCGTAAATCATGCGCACCGTTTCAGCTTGCTCTTCATTGATTACGTAAGTTCCTTTCGCCTTGTCTCTGTCATACCCTAAAATATTACCGCTTCCGTACAACACGCCTTTATCTCTGCTGATTTTCTGCCCCGCACGAACACGCTCTGAAATCTTTCGACTTTCTTCTTGCGCAAGCGTTGCCATAATCGTAAGCCTGAGTTCGCCGTCTCCATCCATCGTCCAAATGTTGTCTTCTACGAAATAGACTTCAATACCGTACTCTTTCAGTTCTCTCGTAACTACAAGTGTATCAACCGTGTTTCTTGCAAAACGACACACTTCTCTCGTTACGATTAAATCGAATTTCTTCTGCTTTGCGTCTTGTATCATTCTTAAAAATGCAGGTCGCTTTTTCGCTTGCGTTCCCGTGATTCCTTCATCGATATATTTCTTAATAACATACCAATTCGGATTTCTATTCGCCACGTCTTCGTACCATTGTATTTGATTTTCCAAAGCCGAGAGCTGCGCTTCGTGTTCCGTACTAACTCGTCCGTAGAAAACCACTTTTCTTTGCCTTGCCCTGTTAAAATTAACGTTAGTGGGCATTACCATTCCGTTTTCAATCAAGTTAAATTGCCTCCTTTAAATAATTTATTTTGCTTTACTACACTTTCCCCAAACTGAATACGCTTCTTTTCAATTTTGGCGTATTCTAGCTCGTCAATCATTTCGTTATCACGCATAATTTCTAACATCTTAAACGCGATAATCTTATTCAGCACCTCCATATTTATTTTCGATTTATCGACTTTTTCCTCGTTTGGGATAGAGTAATAAACTTGATTTCCTACTTCGCTATTCAATTTTTCTTCTTTTAATTCCTTATCCTTATAATTCAATTCTCCTTAATTTTTATTTTATAGGGTTTTTGTCCGTACTTGTAACGGAAAGATAAATACGGACGCCCTACGCAATCTTTTTTCTCCTTATCAATTCCCGATATTACGGGTGTGTTAAGTATAGTGTTAAACTATATTCCGCTGTTGTCGGTTGACTTCAAGTACTCGTAAGCCTTTTTAATGAAGTCCACCTTAGTCATTTTGCGTTCCTTTAAAAACGCATTGATTTCTTCAAAAAGCTCTCGCGGGATCATTGTCTGAAAATTACCACTCGCTGCCTGACGCTTTTCTTTATTTTTCTCTTCGTATTTCCGATTTGCCACTCTTTGCGGAGTATCTTCTTTTCTTGCTACCATAGCTGTTCTCCTTAATCGACGTAGACAATTTCTTTTAAGATTTCTTCTTCGATAAGACGGTGTATTTCATCCCTACGGCGTACATCTTCCAGATAATTCCCCGTTCGTTTAAACCGCTCGTCTTTGGACAGCTTTTCATACATAACGTCATAAAGATCATTCGCCGCTTTATCTACGCCGTGCAGGTATTCGGGCAGATGCCCTGCCAAACTCAACAATTTACCGAAATTATGTTCTTCAATATAGTGTTTGGCAAGTGTTCCGTATTTTCCGTAAACGTGCTGCACGGGTTTTACGAGCTTTTGATACTCAATAACTTCCTCAACAGTAAGACCTTCCGTTTCAGACTTTCTTTCTAATTCTTCCAAAGTCATAACAAACCTCCAAAAAATATTCATCGTATATATACTATATCATACACTTTCTTTCTCGGATTGTCAAGCATAACGGAGAATGTTTACTCTTTGCCGTAATCATATCGGCTTACTTTTGTCTCCTGTGCTTTTTGCTGTTCTCTTTCCTCTTTCATTTCCTCTTCAATCTCCTGTAAACGGTTACAATAGTCTCGGCTTAAATACTCACTCTTTTCCCCAAAAGACGATAAAAAACCACCGATGAGTTTCCCCACCTTTCGATGCGAAATGGCAAGGTTTCGTTTCAGGCGATTGTCATTGACCTTGTGCCTATACTTCCGCTCAAAAATTTCGGGTTTAATATTCTTGATTGCACGCAATACGATGTTGCCTTGCCGCCTTTTATAATCTTCTTCCAGTTCTTGTACGAGTGTTATGTTCTGCGGATCAATGAAATAATGGTTGCCGCTCTTTGTCGGTTCGCAAAATTCGTCTATCTTACGCTGCAAACCCGAAAGTCGTTCATAAAATTTTCTATCTGCTTTCCTTGCCCGTATATCATAGAGCAACAGTTTGTTTACCGTTTTATCGATCTGCTCCCGATACAGCAACATATCCTTTTTACTATAGAAAAAACTCGCGTCCTTCGGTATCGTTTTAGCAAGCACAATCAATTCCTTTCGCACCTCATCTTCGCTTACAATGCTCTTGGGAAAGGTTATCCTTTTCAATTCCCGCAAAGCCTCGTTCCGCGTCATATACATCTTGTCCGTCCTTTCATCTATAAAGGCGTTTAGCCGAACGTGCATACGGTCTATCACCGCTTTTTCAATTTTCCCCTTATGGCGGTACTCCAACTCTCTTTTTCTGTACTTGCACTTCGGCTCTTTCTCTGCGAACCAAAAATGTATATGCAAATGATGCGGCTTATCCTTGTGCAGTGAACATATTAAATCCATATTCTTCGGATCAAGCCCCATATCCCGAAAGAATTCTCCGAACGTTCGCTTTACAAGCCGCATACATTTTTCAGGCATATCGATCTTGCGGCTCATCTCCTCATTGAGAGAGATGAACCCGTGCCACAATATCTTGTTCGCCTTTGCGCGTTGTTGTATTGCCTTGAGTTCCTCTTGCGAGATGAACCCGTCGCCGTTGAACACGCCTGTGGATTTTTCAAAGTACGAAATCATGTCGCGCATTTCCGACTTGGAATTCTCGCCGTTCAGCTTGCGGTCGGCGGTCATATACTTGTAAATGTTGTTGCCGCCGTCGCTCATTTCATAATACGGGCGTTCCCGTTCAAACTTCTTGCGTTCTTCCGACGTTGCGTTACTCTTTAACTTCCACGGCGTATATGTAATGTTAAATATAATTGGTTGATTACTTATGGCTTTTCCTCCTTTTGTTTCATTTTTTCATGTCAATTTGCTTTTTATTTACCGCAGGCAAATCGATGGCGGGTTTCCCGCATCGGAAAGCAAAAACGCAAAGTGCAACAGCAAAATGCGTTTTTCTTATCCTGCTACAAATTATCCCTAATTTGCTACCACCTACTCGATTTTTTTGCTTACCATTTTTCACTGTATTTTTGCTCATATCTCCGCACCAATTGAAAAATATTTCGTACATTTTTTAGCTCCTCATCCGCATCATACTTTGCTGCAACATCACCCCAATCCAAGTCCGTTTTATACCGCTCTGCACTGCCAAACAGACTTCCTTGTATATCGGGATATGCGTTGCGAAAATCCTCATACGTCAGTATTTTCGGTGAAGTAACAGTTTCCGTTCGTTGCACTTCAGATACAGTTTCCTCCGTCAAAGATGCTGTACAAATTTTCTTTTTCTGTGCGCCGCCCCTTCGCCCGCTGCTCTTTCGTTTTTTGGAAACATCCATCTTCCGTTTGCACAAAGTAAAGTATCCCTGCATCGTCCCATCCTCAAACTTCGGTTCTTCGTTTCCAAACATATACGCACAAATTGCCTTGACAAATATCCCTTGCTTCTTTATATTCATCAGCTTCATTGCTTTGTAATACGTTTCGTAAAACGTAAAATGCTTGGATTGCAGATTATACTTCTTCGGTATCTTCCCGATACTTTCTGTTTCTTTGACTTCTTTTAAAATACCTGCGATATTGCTCCAATAAAAATCCTCTTTGTCCGATAACTGCTCCATAGGTTCTCTGTCTTCAAACTCATACGCGCAAATACAATTTGCCAGTTTTCCCGCGCTTATGTCGTCCATACTTTGCAGAATGTCTGCATACCATTCATAAAATGTAAATTGTTCCATTCTTTTCCCTCCTTCATTTTTTTGCCGACGATTATGGCTCATCGGCTTGCCTTGTTTGCTCCTACTATCACCTCCTCGTTATTCTTTTTCTGAGTAGCCTGTTCGGGTACCCTTCTGCACCGCACTGTTCGAGCAATGCAAAAGCCCGACCTTTGTTCACGGTCGGGCTCGGAACTTCACCTTGTTCAGATGCTTCCTATTACGCTGATTAGAGCTGTTTTCCGTTGGTATGAAAATGCCACAAATTTACGGCTGTTTTCCCTTAAAAAACAGTGTATTCTCCGCTTTATTCTACTTCTTGTTCTAACTACTGTGGCACAATCATTCAAACCGAAGATTACTTCATTCTCATTTTTTTGTACTTTTTTGCGAATTTTCTTCCGTACAAACTATATTCTCCGTTCTCGTCTTCCGTTACTTCTTTCGCTGTTCCGTCATATAATTCCCATAACAGTTCCGAGAATATCGGGTGATTGATAAACGCCGCATAAATGCGCCAATCTGCCGCGCTGTTCTTCTCGTAGTGGCGCAGCACGAGGATCAATACGTTTTCATTCGTCAGCCATTTAGTAACCTGCCGATCTCGCTCTGCCTTTATATCCGTTATTTGCTCATAAAGGACTTCCCGTTCCTGTTCATCCGCTGTCCGTATCGACAAATACAAGCGATTGATTGCCGCCTTGCTCTCGTCTATGATTTGTACGATTTTATCTTTATGTCTGTATTCCGTAGCGTTCCCTGAACCCACATCATACGCTAAACTTGACGAAATCGGGAGATAGTCACCGTATTGCTCTCTGCCTTTTCGGAAATGCACTTTATTCACAAGCGCATACAGATCATCCATCGCCGTATGATAAAAGGCGTGCTGTTTACTTCTACTCTCGTCAATCTCTGCAAAGAAATTCGGAGAAGGACGCTGATACTTCTTCCGCAACATGGTAAGTTCCTTGCTTACGGAAATATTTTCAAAGCTGCGTTTTGCCTTGTCGATCTCCAATCCCGAAAGAACCGCAAGCTTGCAGATGTCCTCGTAAATTGAGAGTATCTTTCCCTTCTCTGCGCTCTTATGTAGTTCATCCCACAAAATACTGTTGAGCTTTTGCGACAGGTTGACGATTTCCCCGATCTTATTGACGCTTGTATCATGGTCGAGTTTAGAGAGCGTCTGTTCCGTCTTTTCCTCTGCTTTGATGTTGCACACGGGAACTTTGAAAAAATCCTTATATCGCGCGGCCGCGTTTACCAACAGCTTGTCATCCGTTATCAGCATCGTATCCGAATCATAATCACAGCCGTTGAGCCGCTGCTGGATATTTTCTCCGATAGAATTTACACAGACAATGTTTTCGCCTAGGTCAAAGTAATCCCATATCCCGCCGCTGAGAGCGTTTTCCACACAATATAAGTTTCCCATCGTGATATGCGGAGAACGCGCGCACAGCAATTTCGTCCCATTTCCAAAGCGTTCACAGCGGATCTGCCCGGGCTTTAATTCGCTTGTAATGTCTTCGCTCGCAAGATACTTTAAAAGTTCCGTGCCGTTTCCGAAAAGAGTGGCATTCGTACCGTTTAACAAAATATGCCCGCGCTTTAACCGCTCCTTTAAACTGCGCACGACGTCGTCACGAAAATTGGCATACAGTTCCGTTTCATCGAAATGCGGATATTGGTGCATGAGCGTAAAGATAACATCCGCACGTTCCGCAAGTCCGTCACAGTATTCTTCTTCGCCGCCTTTTTCACGGGCAAAGGCGTCTGTGAAGTGATAGCGCATAAAGTCAACATCCCTGCGCAAAAGAGAGATATAATCAATGCTCGGCTGTAATAAATGCTTGACTTCCTCTTGGGATAATGAAAGGGTATTTATAAGCTGATAACTGCTCTGCACCATCTTTCCGTGGAAGAAACGCGTACTTTTATCGTATTTAACCAATCCGAAGGTACTGTCCGTATGAGCCGCCCATTTTCGGATATTTTTCTCAGCCAATCCGCCCGCGAATTTGAGATATTTCAGGCTGTTCGGCGTCGTCACCATGACAATCTGATCTATGTCCTCGGCAAGCGTGACAAAACCGCGTCTTTTCAGATCGTCCAAAGTAATTTTTTTATCTTTAAACCATTTCTGCAATCTGGTACGGAAGGCGCATGACTTGAAAAACTTGTTACGTAGCAGCACCATATGCTTGTCAGCATAGCCGTTTGCAAACACACTCTCGTCCAAAAGGCTTTCGCCGTCCCAAATGTCATTGGCGATTTGTGTTCGTTTCGTTCTTGCAGAGAGTTTTCCGTCCTCGATCTCCACCGATACGACTTCCTCTTCAAACACGCTTTTATAGTCAGGAACAAACAAAATGCTGTCAAGCGTAATTTCTATTGTTCCCTTGATACTGCTAAGCGATAACGCCCGGTATGATTCCCACGAAGCAAGATCTTTTCGCGGTTTTAAGCCGCATTCGCTCCACTTCGTCATATGCCTGTACAGTCGGTCGTCTATAAAAAGGCATTTTCCCTCGCGCGAACTGCCTGCACTGCGCTTGTACCTGACATAGTGAATACCATCCAAATGAAAGCCGTTTTCGTAAAAGTGTTCACGCAAATCTTTCATTTTTATAAGGTTTCCCTCTTGGGATTTGTATGTATAGTTAAACTTCAAGTTAATTACAGCAAGAGTATATTCATTTTCATTCTTATCTTGAAAAGAAAACTTTTTACGACAAATGCGCTTATACGCCTTTTCAAGCTCTATGAGGTCTAGAGAATTATCCAAATAGATTTTAAACAAGCGAAAATAGACGTTGCTTTTACTTTCGGGCATTTTATACCCAACGCTAACGCCGTTTTCTTGCTCGTGCCGATAAATATCTGCCGCCTCTATTGAAATAATCCTATACCCTTTTTTCATAATATCTAGACCTTAATTATTTGCCTATATTATATCACACCTAATATGACAACTATCGTCATATATTATATAAAATTTCGCTAAAAATTAGCAACGGTCAAATGTCCACGGTTTTGGACATTTGACCTCTTTTGTAAAAATTCTTATATCAACTTATACCAACATTACGCAATTTACAAATAAATTTCAACGCTTTTAACGTAATTCAGGTGTTTTAACCAATTTAACACAAAACACTGCCGGCAATGAAATTTTGCATGTATTTGATTAAAACATATATGCAATTTCTAAGATAATATTTTTTATTATCGAAAGTTACTTGGTAAAATCAAAATGATTTTATCCCACTACACATAACCATGTTAACCTTATTAAAAATCTTTAACTATATTAACTTCCAAACGGATTTTCTCTGATTTGCAGTAATTATCTTCATTTTGTCATTCAACTTTCTTGCCTGGTAACAACTTATGTTTTTCAATTGCACCAATAATCCTAGATTTATCAAGTTTGCTCATATTGTGCGCCGCAATATAACAATCTGCTGTTGGCTCAATTATTTTTTTTGTTTCATCACCAAAATAATTAAACTGTAAATAATATTGACATTTGAAAAACATAATTAAAAGGAAATCTTTTTTACTTGTGTTTTTTATATATTCTTTAATTACTTTATCCCAATTATTTATTTTTAAATCACATAGTAACATACACATCAATAATTTTTCAGGCTTGTCATCAGGACACTCGTTGTAAATGTCGACATATATCTTTTTCATTTTATCCGTTCCAACACTATCAAACGCAAAACCTGCTATCGCAATGGGTACACTTAATTTTAAAACATCACAAAACAAAGTATATGCCTTTTCAAGAGATTTTTTTATCTCTTCAAAATTTTCTCCCTCCTTCGCTTTTTTCTTTAGTATAATTTCTTCATTTACTTCTTTTGCAAAATCAAGTAAAGATTCTCTAAACTGTTTCCACAAGATAATACATCCTTTGAGAAAAATAGAAAAACTTTCCTTTTTGATAGGAACTAGTAATTCTTCACTACTTCGTAAGACCTCACCAATTAACTCTATAAGCATAGCAAATGCAGTATTTTCATTATACTTCACATCGACCTTCATTTTTACAGGATTATATCCAATTGAGCGATCGGGCAAATCCGTTAATTCATCTTTTTCTTTAGTTGATAGTTGTTTTGTTTCGGCAATTCTTTCCTTAATTTCCTCATCAGGAATATCTAATTCCAATTTGATTGAATCTATTTCTAAGAGATTTCCACATTCAACATTTTTCTCTATATATGGTTTTGCATATTCTATTAAAGTCGCAATCAATTTTTCATCTTCTCGATTCAACCCAGCATAATACGAAATAGTTTCAGCATTCTGCAAATAATTGTCTTTACTTAATATTCTTTCTTCAAAATATTGTCTATTTTTAAAACAATATTTCGCCAAATAATAATATGCCAAACATTCATATCTAAAGAATACATTATCATTATATTCTATAAGTATTCCTTTTTCAAAAAATAACTTATCAAATTTGCTGTTTCTAAGTTCATAACCCTTCTTTTCATGGTATTTTATGGTAAAAATCGTAAACTCATCTTTACTCATATAATATCGATTACTACTATGTAATTCATAGGCAATTTCCGCTAAGAATTTTTCCTTATTATTGAAATCGTATGTTCTCGAATAAACTTCTTCTGGATTTAACTTTTCAAGCAGTTTTTCCATGAAATTTTCTACTATTTTAGCTTGGTTTGTAGGCATATAATCAGCAGACTCACCACAAATTGCAAGAATAAGAGAAACTGCAAATGGCGTTCTCGGCATATTGTTAGTAGAAAAACTACGTATAATTTTATCGACGTGAGCATCTTCTATGGACGGATTTATAGCCAACATGTTTTTGGCTAATTGCCTAATGTTATGTTTATCCATACTACGAATAAACAAGTTTACTATATCGGCATTCTCTTCTTGTTCCATTAATGCCAATCTATCTTCATCGGAAAAGACAGCCGGAGTTTCATCTCTAAAAAATAAAAATTTATTATTAGGATATAATAACTCAAAATAGTCTAATTGAATTTTTCGTTTTGGATTATCCGCATCATAATTATCAAATATTATTAATATTGCTCCTTCTTTTGCAAGTTGTTCAATATCCTTTTTACTAATAGCACAATCATCCTTTAGCAATTCTTTTATTCTCGCTCCAACAGCAGATAAAATTGCAGTTTTTGAAGTTGCCAAAAATCTACAATCTAGTATAACCGGAAGAAGTTTATATTCCGCATAATTATCATATAATGTCTTTGCGACATAGTTTGCTAAAATTGTTTTTCCAGTTTCCTTTCTCCCCCAAATAGTTGAATATTTGTGCCCCATTATCTCTTGTATAATATTTACATTGGGCCTTTCCGGGTCATCATTCCTTTCTTTTACTAACTCTGAATGCTTGTCCATTACGGGCATTACAAACAAATCTTCAAATTTTTTTCTCGTTCCTGTCTCAATTAAATTAGTAATGAATAACTCATCTAACGAATTATTAAATCCTTTCTTGGTGTTTAATATTGTATCTACTAACAATTGTTTGCCTGTATTATTTGACGACAATTGAATCAACACTATGCCGTCATCCGTAATATTAACGTCTGGAGCATATTCCATTCTTTTTTTTATATATTTCCGATTTTTAATTACAACTTGATCATCTTCCAAATCAATAATTGCATATCCGTTTTCATTTCCACTAATATCCAACTTAGAAACCGCATTTACAATCGTTCGACCATTTGCATGTACGTACTGCTTACTAGACTCATGATGCTTATGGCCAGTCAATACAAAATCATATTTGTTTAATATGCTTTCAACGTCATAAGCATTATCATCCTCAAACCAATCAATAGGATGATGCATTAAAATAATCTTTTTATCACAAGAAGAAATGTCATTAAAACTTTTCACTAAAGCCTCTCTAGGTACAATTACTTTCTTAGCTTCCTTTGAACTATCCCCAGCAGAATTCCACGCCGTATTCACATACGAAATTCCATAAGTAATCCCATCTAATTCTATTTTACGAGAAATAGCAACTTCTTCTTGATTCCATTTAAAAAATAATTCGCTAAAAGAGAAAAATCCTTTTAACCTATTTTGCACATTTAAGTTTTTAAAATCTTCATCCTTTACTCCGTCTCTCAAGATTCTATCAGTAAACCCAATTGCAAAATCATTATCAATTTTGTCAATATCCACTTCGTGATTTCCTGGTACATAAATAAACCTATCTTCTGACACCCCTGTTTCTTGTAATAAAGGCATAATAAAACTATCTAGCGCAAAAGAAAAATTTTCTTCTTTCCCAGATTGCACTAAATCACCACTAAATATTATAAAATCAATATTTCCCTCAGCTTGATTTTTAATATCTTTAATTAATGCTTTTAACATTTCGCTAGTTTGCGAACTATATGCTTTCGAAATGTGTGCATCAGCGATATGAATTATCGTTCTTTTACTCATATTTTTCTCCTTAGTGTCTATATTTATATACATGAAACCTCAAATACTTTTTAATTTATTAAAAAATAAAAACAAAAAAGAAATTGTTAAAATTCTCAAAAATATTTATGAAACACTACGCAAAAACGATACTTTAAAAAAATAATTATCTTCCATTGTTTTTATTTTAAAAAGCATACAATTAACACTTTCGTCTCTTAAATTTACAAATACTTTTTAAAAACGTTTTTCAGTTCAACAACTCTTTTTACTATTTGAGACATTAAAGCATTGTAGTTAGAATTATCTTCAAAATTAAGTCCATCTATGTAAGAACATACCAACGATGCTTTTTTCATATCTAACCTATCCCAAGAGAGAGGGAAAGAAATATTTGCTTGAATTTCTTCTTTATTTTCATAAAACTTGTCATATAATTCTTTACAATCAGGAATCCAAACTCCAACTCTGATTTTATGTTCTTTGTTTACTAAATCTATTGAGATTTGACACTTAGAAGAACCCATAGCAACATTATACCAATGGTCCGTCGTTGCTTTATGCTTATTGAAAGGTTTACCGTTATTATCTATAAACTCATTAAACCTTGTCCAAAAGTCTAAACGATTTGACATTGTTTTGGCAAAAACCTCTCCAACCTCAGAAATTTTTGATAACGACTTAATATTTTTTGCAAAATCATTAGGTTGTTCAACAATTTTGAATTGTAGCGCAGGTTGCGAGTCTCCTATTTGATAAGCGTGAACTTCAAGCAAAAAGAAATCAACCGTATTATCCGTATGCTTGTTCAACCACTCAATAGCACTGGCGTGTTCTTGACGCGCCGACTCCACAATCCATACAACAACAGCGGCATCCAAACCTGAAGCGTATGTAATAATTTTACCTAAATGGTCGTGATTAGTTGCTTCAAGTTGATTCTCTATTAAAACTACTTTTTCAGAAATTTCATCCTTACAAATAATATCGCAACGATAATTACCGACAAACTGTTCCGATTTTATATCGGTCAAATTCAAACCTAATATTTCGCCTAATTCATTAATATTCTCTTCATTAGAAAGCCACGCCGAAAATCCGTATTGCTCATGTCCCCAAACTTTTCTAATGTTTACCTCTTTTAATTTACCTAATTTCATAGCTTTCTCCTTTGCCTTAAAATTGCATAAGCAATTTTACCACATTTAATACGACAATTACCGTCATATTTATAAAAGTTTTAATTATTATTTTCTCTAACGCGCCACAATGCCATTGGGTGCGCGGAGATACGTTCTACAATTTCTTTATCTTCAAATAATAGTTCAGGGCGATAGTTTTTATTAGCAAACTCTTTCACAAATTCTTTTTCGTTATCGCTAAGTACAAGTAGGTCTTGTAAGTATTCTTTTATTGAAGCGACTATCGTATCTTTTTTGAAACGGTCATTCTTGTTAAGCATAGGTTTGAGTTGCCTATTGATATCTCTATCCGTAACGCCATCTAAAATATCAAGTGAAACGGCGCAAATACTAGCATCTCCACCGATACAGTTATAGAAGATAGTACATTTTTTAAGCATTTCCTTATCTTCTATCATACCGCTTTCAATAAGCCCGTAAACGTCGTAAATATCTCTCGGTTTACAACGTCCGATTAAAGCCGCAAGCTTACTTCCGTACAACTCGCAGGCGCTTAAAACTTTTACGTTAACTTCACTTTCGGCAACGGGAGTTTTAATAGGTTTATCGCAGAGCGGAAGAATGTGCTTTCTGTCAAGATAATTTATTTCTATTTTGATATTGTCACGGTTGCCCGCGTTATTTATATATTGAAAAACTGCAGAATCTAAGGCGAAATATCTTTTGCTTTGCGGCGAAAGCGAATAATTCTTTTGAAATAACGCCATTTGCAAGAAGTTCCAAAGTTCTTCCTTATCTTTTTCCACTTCCTCTTTCGTTTCGCCAATATAGTCTAAATCTATATCAACTGAAAGTCTTGGAAGTTCACGATAAAACAAATTGATAGCCGTTCCGCCTTTAAGCACAAGTTTATCTTTCCATTTGGACGAAAACACAAACTCTAAAATATCCGCAAGGCGCATAACCTTTTCAACGTTATCTTTGATAAAGTTCGTTTCTTTCGCCATTTTAACCACGTTTTTTTGCGATAGGTTTATCATATCAGTTCTCCGTGTTTATAAGTTTTTCGGGATACATAAGCCCCCAATACTTATCCGTTTTTCTCGGCATCTTTTTGTTTTCGCTTATGTCTTCTAATTTTATAGAACAGTTTTGTTTACATATATCAAAGAAGTTTTGCGAGAGAAGGTCTTTTTTAAGCAATGAAAGTAAGAATCCTGCTTTTTTATAAACGAATTTCTTGTTATATTCTTTCAAATAGGATAATAATGCTTGCTCGTCAAGATGCGTGATACCGTTTAACGCCGTAACAAGTTCTTCAAGTCCACCCGCAAGGTCAATACGGTCGATACAGTCCACTACCGTCCTTTCCAAATCCGTAACGACGATTTCGGCATTTTGTTCTAATCGCATTATTCCGCCTTTTGCGGTATATGAGAAGAATTTGTATTCAAGCCCGTTATAAATAAAGGGGTTATAGCGTTTCTCGGTAAAAACTTGCACTTCTGAAAACATTTGATTTCCAAGCCCGTGAAATTCTAACGCAGAGTGATATGCAACGCAAGCATTTTCAAAAAGCGCGGACGCTATTTCAAAACGGCTCGCAAAAATATCGCCCGTCAATGAATTGACCGTCGCATATAATCCGTTTTTTATTTTTTCAATACGCCCATTTTCCGTTAACGCCTTTAACTTGACCTGCATACTTCTTTCAGTTGTAAAGTTATCTAAGATTTCTTGCGTGCGGAATAGGGCTTGACTCAAATAAAAATCTTCCATTACTATCGTTTCCTTATCTTGTTATACTTATTTTACTCTAATTACGAATAAATGTCAACGGTTTTTACGTAATTTAAGTATTTTTGTATTGGTCGCAATAAAATTCTTGATTTTTAACCATTTTGACTTAAAACTCTGCTTTATTTGGGGGTTTTGCGCTTATTTGGTTAAAATTGTATTTTATACCCTTTCGGGACTATTTTTAAGTGTTAGGCATGTATTATACCTGAATGGGTATATTTTAATATAACGTAGATTTACTCTTCGTCGTCCAGGATATTATCTTCTTCGAGCTTTAACGATTTTAGCCACTCTTCTTTTTGAATTTTAATTACTTCATAATTTATACTACCACGCGGACAACACGACAATAGAAAGTTAAAATCTTTTAGCTTGTTGCGAATCTTGTCGTTGGGGTCGCAGGCTTCAATCTTCGGCTTACGATAAGCGTTATATAAGATTATAAAACTTTTCCAACTATACGCCATCAAGTTTTGTTTTGCGGCACGTTTGCAATACCTACGCCAACAGAGCCTGATTGAGGAACGATGTTTTACCATTTGAAACTCTTCCCACTTAAAATCGGGAATCAGATATCCGTCCCCTGCTTTCGCCCTTTCGGGAAATAATAAGGAAGAGATTTCTTCTTCGCTCATATCATTCAGCACGTAAACTTCAATTCCTAACGCCTTTACCCGTTGAAAAACCCTCCAAACAGTCATTCGGGAACAACTGCAAAGGGTAGCGATTTGACTGTTATTGTTGCCTTTTTGGTAATATTCAATGATTAATTTGTATTTTGACATAATTTTCTCCTATTTTATCGCCCTTATTTACCCATAGCGGTAGATACAGAAAAGTGTAACATTTGAGGAACCACCCCGTTTTTTCGACCGATTTTTGACTTGGCAAGAGATTTTTAAGAGAAAAAAAGTAGTCACCCTCCGAAAAGAATGACTACTAAAACGTTATTTTTTAATTAAAAATTGAATTTTTACCGCTTTTCGGCGCTAATTCTTAGCCCCTCGGGTGTTTAATATTCGCCTGCGCTACTATCACCGTTCCGAGTGCCGTCGCAAAATTGAGCAAAATACCACCTTTTTCAAGAAAAATACCACGTCATGATTTCCACATCATGCCTTTCCTCCATCAATTATAGGCTCTCCAGTTTCTGTTTGTTTAAGAACAATATCTGCTGATGAAATGTATTTTCTTTTCCAATCTTTTAACACAAACAATTTCGAATCTTGATCTGGTATGTCAATATCGTCATTCTCTTCCGCAACATCTTTAAGAACGTAATTTTCGATTACATATAGGCAAGCTAGTAAATTTAATACATTTATTAATTTCGCCTCTTTTAAATTACTAACCCTGCCATGTTTAACACTGTTGTATGCATTCCAACCGACAAGAGAATCTGCCGGATGATCAACATTCCATCCTTCAAAAGGTTTACATGTATCCGCCATTCCCTGAATCTTTATTTCTCTTGTTAGGATTTCCGGATATTCTACTAAAATTTTATCAGCATAATTCTGAATACTCGCTCTATCACCCTCAGAAATTCCTGACAAATACTTCATTGTCACATCCAATTCAGATCCGATTAACAGTATTAAATTAACAAATTCAAAAGAATATGTATTATAATTATCCGAATTAAGCGCAACATAATTTACAGCATTGATAAATCTATTTTCCAAAACAAGGTAATAATTCCAATAATTTTGTAAAAATGCTTCTCTTTCCATATTTAACCCTCCTTTTTATTCAACAATCCATTTTTTTATATCACATTTAGCACCGTACTCTTTTAACTTGGTCATAATACTATCATATTGACCAGCCTCAAACACATTTAAGTTGATCGTTTTTAATTGCTGGCATATCTTAAAAACATGTCTGAAATATGGCGCATCAACATCTCCAAAAGATAATCCAAATAGGTAAATTTCATCCACGCCATTAATGCTGTTAAAAAATTCCAAATTGCGCTCAATTTGTTTTTTTGTATCTTTAATATATCCCTTATATATCCTTTCAAAAATCTCATATGCATTGTATTCATATTCTTTAAAATCTTTTTGAGGATAACCGGGGTCACAATGTCCAAAAATGAGTTCTTCCCATTTCGCAATACTGCCATGAATGTGACATACGTTTTTAATTTTATATAGTTGTTCTAATGTATTTGTGTAATTGAAAGTTAAATATTTGTCACTATCACCAAAAACTTTCTCAAAAAAAGGTTTTTTCGAGTCGTCTCCCATCTCATTAATTAATTCATTAATATATGTAATCCATTCGCGAAAATAAGTCCTTAAAATATGATTTGAATCTCCACAAGTTTGCGCCTTTATACTTAATTTGTTCTCGGTTTTCCATGGCTCAAAATCATTTTCATCATCATATTCATACTCAACACTATCTAATATTAACTCCCATCTTAATTTTGCCAAATCTTCTTCAAAACAGCACCACTTATCCTCTATCTCTGAATTCGAATCCGCATCATCTATTAAGTGCACAAAAAAATTAGCAAATTGCTTTTCGTCATAACCTTCAAGGTCCTTATAGTTTGTTCTATAATCAGGAAGATCAATTTCCTCATCTTCAACGCATACATCATATTTTTTTATTAACCATTCACGGAATTGACAATATTTAGTAGGCAAGTTGTGTGCCCTATCAAATCCATTACCAAAAATAAATAATTTCATTATAAATCCTTCTTCCGTTTTGCTTACTCATCAATTTGTTCGTAATAATAGGAGTAATCTATGCCCTTCATAAAAATTTCCCTGTCGTCAATCTGCGGCGTTTGAGCATTTTTGATAAGTTCAAAAATATGCGATGAATCGACGGGGCTTTTCTTCATTGCGTCAAGATATTCGCGCTTGTTTATCTTGCTCCAATCGGTGCAGGTATGCAGGTTGCTTTTCAATATTAAATCGAGCCAGATGCGCGTTGCTCTGCCGTTGCCTTCCATAAACGGGTGGGCAACATTCATCTCCACATACTTTTTGACAATATTTTCTATTGTATCTTCGGGCATTTTTTCTATCAGCTCAAGATTTTCCCTTAAATACATTGCGGGGGCGAATGCAAACCCGCCCTTTGCGATATTCATACTGCGTATTTTGCCCGCAAAATCATATAGCCCGCCGAAGATATAGGAATGAATCTGCTGCAAGCCCTTTACCGTGCCTGCCTCAATATCATTTATAAGTCCGTTTTCAAACAGTTCATAAGCTTTTTGCTTGCTTTTTTCGTCGATTGAAGTGCCCATTCCTTTAAGCCACTTTTCAAACACAAGCGACTTTTTGCCGGGTATTATGGCAATAACAGTATTGACTCCCTCTTCGTCAACGACGTCGGTCAAGTACCTCTTACCGTCCTTTGCGGTTAATTTCAGTTGTCTACAAATTGTAGACAACTGCGGGTTACGGCGCTTGATTGCGTTCCAATATGTGCGCGGACGCTTACTTTTTGTCAGAGCCTCGGCGATGTCGGCAGCACAAAACCACCATTTGGAAGTTTGCTCCTCCCAAACAGCGCGCACTGGTATATCCTCAAAAAATCTTATCGAAGTCTTTAACATCGCTTTATAACCATATATTGCTTTTGAATATAGACATTATACCATATCTCCCTGATTAAATCAAGCCGCATAATAATGCATACAAAAAAGGTCAAGCCGTTTCCGACTTGACCTTTTTATTAGGCATAGATATGCACAACAATATTTTTATATTGATATTTTCGCAATATCTCGCCGCGCATTTCCCTGTATGAGTGAGCGCTCTCGTATTCTATTGTAAAAGAAGTGACTTCCTTAAATCCGCTATCAGCCACATGAGGAACCAAGTTCAGATACCAATCAAATTCCAATGCACTATGGGCAACTATCTTTCGTACAAATGCGTCGATTATCCCTCTTTTTACAATCGGCTGCGTAAAATCGAGCTCAATCCGCAACATTCCACCCAATTCCTCTTTTGAAAACTGATGTTCACTATTTCCCTGAGTAGTTAAGTCTTCTTGCTGAAGCTTATCTATTCTTTTCTGGGTGGTTTCTATATTTGCCGTTACTTTTACCTTATAATCAAGATATTCTTCTTTGGTGATCTCGCCCTCCATTCGCATTGTAGTCAAATTATCGAGCTTCATTTTCTCTTTTTGAATTACTCCTGTAAGGCGCTTTATTTCCGCTTTTGCATCCTTTGCTTCCGACGTATCATTCTTTACATAGTTTGAATACACCTCATCTAATAGACTATCAAAATCTAATGTAAGTTTACGGAAAATTTCATACGCCATCAAATCGAACTTCCAACCCGCAATAGTACCCATATCGCAGAATCCGTCCAATTCCTCTATTCCATCATTTATACGCGAGGAACGACTGCCGTTATTCAGAACATTATAGCACTTATACCCATAAGTTACGCCGTTTTTATTTCTATGCCATTTGTCTTTCCTGAAATGACAGCCGCATTTGCATACCGTCTTCTTCACCCAGACATCATTGCACGGTCTTACGCCCGTAATTATTCTTTTGCCCGCCTTTACTCCTCGTTCAATGCGCCTGTTTTCGCGTATTGCTTTGCAACGATACCAAGTTTCTTCGGGTATAATAGGTTCAAAATCACCCTTCACATACAAATGCGTGCTTTCATCACGATTGACAATCGATTTTTGGTCGAGGTAGTTATTTCTATAAGATTTAAGATAACACTTATACCCCATATAGGTCGCGTTATGTAATGCCCTTGATACTTTCGTGCAATCCCACTTAATCGTACCCGACGCATCCCGTCTTTTTAACTTCGTCAGCTCATGTGCAATCTTCGTGAACCCATATCCTTTAAGGTATAAATCATAAATCATTTGCACTGTTTCTGCTTGTTCAGGATTTATGACATAGGTATCGCCGACACGATCATAGCCGAGAATATTTCCATTGCCATATAATACTCCCTTATCTCGGCTTATCTTTTGCCCTGCTCGAACACGCTCGGATGTTTTTCTGCTTTCCTCCTGTGCCAATGTCGCCATAAGAGAAAGCCTTAATTCCCCGTCGCCGTCCATAGTCCAGATATTATCGTTTACAAAATAAACCTCAATGCCTATATTTTTTAGTTCACGGGTAACAACAAGCGTATCTACCGTATTTCTCGCAAAACGGCATACTTCCCTCGTAACAATCAAGTCAAATTTATGCTCACGGGCATCAGCAAGCATCTGCATAAATGCAGGTCTCTTTTTCGCCTGTGTACCTGTAATTCCCTCGTCAATATACTTATGTACAACCTTCCAATTAGGATGATACTTTGTCTGGTCGTCATACCATTGCATTTGATTTTCAAGTGCACTCAACTGCGCCTCGTGTTCTGACGAAACTCGTCCATAGTAAACAACAAGCCTTTCCCTGTTTCTATCCTCTACCGATACATTGGTAGGTAATACAACTCTGTTATAACTCGACTCTGTAAATAATCTTTCCATAATATTAACCTCTATTGATATATCTTTCTTTTGCGTCCAACACTCTGGTGAGTGTTTCGCCGGGCAAATCATTGTCCTTGCAAATTGCTTCAAGCAATAAAAGTGCCACATACTTTTTGTCCATTACCACGCTCGTCATCCTCCTATAATATAAATATGGTATATGGAAAGATGGAGCGCGGCGGCATAAGTCCGATACGCCACATCTTCCCGATGTTCGTTTTCTTTCCTATGCCGTTCGGCACAATATTTAGTTTTAGTCTTTGATAAAAGTAAGAGCGCAAGGGCCATAGTCCTTGCGCTCACGCTTTATTCGTTATTCAGTTGTTTTTGCGGGCCGTACTGATTTTGCAGGGCTTGAAACCCTGCATAAATCAGATCGACCTTTTTAAGGTCATGCTCTTTAAGGAAAGCATCTATCTTATCGGAGAACTCACGTTCAATGCTCGTCCCCCATACTTTGTTCTTTTTTTTACGCTCTTCCCTGTGCATTTCCTCATATCTTCTGCGGATTATGCGTACAGGCGTATCTTCTTTACGTTCCATTGACTTTTCCTCTTAATTGCCTGCAATAGCGCAGATAATCGCGCCTATGAAATTCATAATGCAAGTACCTACTATAACAAGCCCCATAAACGCTATTTTGAGCAACCCTTTTCCAAAACCTATGACCTTATTCATATTAAACCTCCTTTTCAGTCAACATACACAAGTTCGTTGAGTATCTCTTCCTCTATAAGCTGCTTGACTTCCGTCTGGCGGCGATAATCTTCCATAAAATCGCCCGTCCTTTTGTACCGCTCATCCTTTGACAGCCTTGCGTACATACTCTCATAGAGTTCATCCGCCTGTCTGTCAATGCCATGCAGATATTCGGGGAGATTTTCAATCGCCCAATACTTGCCCACGTTGTGTTCTTCTAAATATTTGAGAGCCAACGTGCCGTACTTGCCATAAACGTGTTTTACAGGTTTGACGGCTTGCTGATAGACCTTAATTTCCTCTACGGTAAGCCCCTCTCCCCTGTCCGCTTTGGCTATGATTTCCTTTGCGTTCATACGATGACCTCCTTGCTTCTTTCTTCGTGTTAATACGATTACCACATTTCCTGTGATTTGTCAATAGGTTTTTGGAAAATTCTTCGTAAAATCTCAAAAATTTTGTTGTGCTCCCTTTTTGCAAACAAAACACGACAGATAATGCTGTTTCGATTGACATATTGCAATCTAAACTTCACATTTTATTAAGTTATAAGTGCAGCAATGCCGCGGATAAGGTACGGGCACGCGACAAGTATTGCAAAGATGACAACAAGACCTATAAAATAGTTTACAATCATCTTCTTCGCTTTTTCTTTATCCTCGTTCTTCTGCGCTATCGCAAAGAATACGCCCATCACAATACTCCAGATACCCACCGTAGCGAGAAGCACCCACCACATATACGGGCGGTATTGCTCGAACAGCTCTTCGATATAGGAAGATACCTCCTCATATTGGTCGCCGAGTTCCTGCGTATAGCTATCTCCGCATAGCGTACAAGTATATACCCTCGTTGTTATTCCGTTCTCCGAACTTGAATCTGTGATTGCGTAATTATGCCCCATTGCTGGGATTACTTCGGTGTACTCATCGCCGCACTTATCGCATACGTACCTGCGCTCGCCGTCCTGCGTACAAGTTGCCGCTTTGACGATAAAGTTGGAGTAGTTATGCCCCGTCGGGTACACGCCGTTGACATCGCTGTGCGAATCTCCGCATATCTGGCAGGTATAGACGGTCATTCCGTATTCGGTACAGGTAGCCTCCTTTGTCGTAGTCACATAGTTATGACCGAGCGGCTGTGTTTCGTTGTCCTTGTAAGAACTTCCGCACCTTGTACAGGTATGGATGGTATATCCGCCCTCGCCACAGGTCGCAGCAACGGTATTCGTTTCATAGGCGTGACCGAGCGCTCCCGTTTCGCTGCCGTGATAACTTTCACCGCACCTCGTACAGGTATAGACTGTTCCACCTCCCTCCGTACATGTTGCAGAAACGACCTCTGAAACATAGTTGTGTCCTTTGGCAGCCGTTTCATTGTCGCGGTAGCTGTCACCGCATTTTGTGCAGGTATATATCGTATAGCCGCGTTCCGTACAGGTTGCCTCTATGATTGAGGCAACATAGCTGTGCCCCAACGCCTCCGTGGGGTTATCTGTATAACTCACACCGCAGCGTGTACATTTATATACGGTATAACCCCCGCTCGTACAAGATGACGAAGCCGTAGTCGCTGAATAGCTGTGTCCGAGCGCCTCCGTTCTGTTGCCCGTATAGCTGTTGCCACACCTCGTGCAAGTAAACGTGGTGTACCCGCTACTTGTGCAGGTAGGAGCTGTAACCGTTGCTGAATAGCTGTGCCCCGTTGCTCCCGTTGAATTGTCGGTATAGCTGTCGCCGCACCTTGTACAGGTGTATGTGGTATAGCCGCCCTCTGTACACGAACCCGTTGTCGTAGTTGCTTTATAACTATGACCGAGTGCCTGCGTCGTGTTGCTCTTGTAACTGCTGCCGCAGACGCTGCAAGTATAGGTTGTATATCCGCCCGCTGTACAGGTGGGAGCTGTTACCTTTGAAGTATAAGAATGCCCGTTCGCGCACGGGTCGGCAACGGTTATTGTGTATGTTGCGGTGTTTGACGCCTTATCCGTCACGCGGAATGTGTACATACCCTGCGCCGCCGTGGGCTGAATTTCTGTACCAGCCGTATAAGTACTCCACGTTGAAGATGACGGCTTTTTATACTCTATCTTCGCAACACCGCTGCCACTGTCCGTTGCAGAGAACGTGAAAGCCTCTTTTGTCGAACCACCCGAAGCAATGGTATTTCCATTCTTCAAGGAAAAAGTTCCCGTAGGCGCTACCGTATCGAGATATACATAATAAGTAGATGACTTATTGCCCACCTCATCCACGGTATAAAAGCGATACAAACCGTTTGCTGAACTTGCGGTAATTGTTTTACTCGATGAACTTGTAGATGAATATGTGCCAGCGCCTGGCTGTAACCAATAAATTTTATCCACGCCGCTACCTGAATCGCTGCCTGATACTGTAAACGCCGTATTCACATATTTGCCTGTCGTTGAGGTAGAAGCGCCGCTCATCGTGGGCTTTGTCGTATCAACGCGGAATTGAAATGTCGCGTCAACTCTTACCCCACGCGGATGGTCACGGATTGCTGTTGACTCTTTCCATTCCGTGCCACCTGAATATGATACGGTATAAAGCCCATCCGAAAGCGACGAAGCATAGAGCGATGTCGTAGTAGATGATTTAATTACCGTCCCGGAACTGTTTTTTAGCTCAAATGTATGTGATGCACCATTAGAATTAGTGGCAATGTTTACTGTACTTGAACCTATGTACCCACCGTTTGACAATGTATCCGGTTCAGCATAGGACGAGCCATAGATTTGGAATTTGAGCTTGATTTTATTCTTAACATTTTTTGCTACTTGGATCTCTTCCGATTCCAATACGTTTGTTCCGCTCGCCACCTCTGTATTCGCGTTCTTAATTGACAATCCTCTGTATGCCGTGTAAGTGAAACGCACATTATAAAGACTTGTCGTTGCCGCTGACGCTTGTACAGTCGTTTGACTGAATCCCAGACAGAACAGCGAGATTATAATGGCAAGCACGGCTAAAACGATAGCTACAATGCCGCCTTTTCTTTTAGTCATTGACTTACCTCCTCTTTCATTTCTTCAAATAAGGTTTGCGTGTACTCTCCCGCCTTGATACGGACGCAGTTGCGCAGTTCCGTGCTTCCCACAAAGAACGCCTGCCCCGTAACCGCCGAGATAATCATCCTCTGCTCCTCGTCGTTGAAACTGTCGCCAGCCTTGTAGATGTCGAGTACATCCTTCATATCAGGCGCGGACAGCTTGAATATAAAGCTGTACTGACTGTTCTTTATGATTGCCGAGGTCTTGCCGCGCAGTTCCTCGTTCGCATTCCAATCGGCGATGTTCTGCGTTGCGGGAATGAACGAGCCGTTGTACTTTCTTATTCTCTTGCTCATCGAATAGAAGAAGTCGAGCGCGATGGGGAATTTAGGGTCGATATACAAGTGCGCCTCGTCCGCAATGATGAGCGTTCTCAAATGCGCTCCACCCTTGTTCCTCTCTCTTGCGTTTATGACTTCCTGCTCGATAAAACGGAAAATAAGCAGCATCTGCGCGTTCGCTACGACGTTGTTCTTGTTCGCAAACAGGCTCTGGAAATCGAAGTCTATAAGGTCTGCATCCGTCTTTAACGTGGACGGCGCGTTCCATATATCCGAATACCTGCCCGTCACAAACTTCTGCAAATACAGCTCTGCCGTGCGCATATCCCTCTTGGTAAGGTTGTCCATACTTTCCTTACTTTTGCTCTGCAACGTTTCTAAAAGGTCGCTGAACAGCGGGAAGTAGTCCGCAGGGAACGCCGAACAGTCGGTGTTCTCTGTAATGCCCATCCTCTCATAAGTTTCCACGGCAAGGTTATTGATAAGCTCAATGACATCGACGGGCGCGTCCGCAAGTACTATCTTGAAAAAGCTCTCCAACATTTTCAGGTGAGTATTGAACGTAACCTTGGAGTCGGCGGGCGTTCCGTCCTCCGTGAGTATCTTATAGATATGGAAGGGATTGATGCGCCCCTCCCTTGCGTTGCCCACATCAATGATGTTGCCGCTCAAATTGCGGGTGAGCGTGAGGTATTCGGCTTCGGGGTCTAACACAATTACTCTCGTGCCGTTCGCCCATTCGTTGGCAATGAGCGTTTTGAGAAAATAAGATTTACCCGAACCGGACTTGCCGATAATCATTGCGTTGGAGTTCTGATACAGATTGCCCCTCTTCCAAAGATTGAGAATGAACGGGTAGCCGTTGTTCTTGTTCTCGCCGAGGAGAATACCTCCCTCGTCCAGAACGCAAGTCCTGACGAATGGGAACACCGCCGCAAGCGAAGAACTGTTTATGCCGCGCTCGTGGTTTTTGAGCGTACATACGGGCGATACGCTCGCCGATTTGAAGCCCTCTATCTGCAAGCCGTAAAGCGTTGAAGGCTTGAAGTTTTCCGTGAGCATTGCGCGGCGCACCGACTTTTTGTAGTTTTCACTATTGAGGTAGTTATATGCCGTTATAGTGAGAGTTACGTCCAAAAGGCTTTCGTTTTCCGTCTGTAAGCTGTCGAGGAGCGCGTTCATCGTTTCCTCGTGTGTTTCTGCGCTGTTTGCCTCGCTCGCCTTGTCGGCTATAATCTGCTTGGTTGCCATTTCGCCGATACACTTATCTATGCGCTTTATCGCCTTGTACTTATCTACGGGCCTGACGTGCATTACGACTTTCGTATTGGGAATATTGAACAGCTTTGCGCCCCACGCATTCTTTACGCGCAGCGGATAGTCCGCGACGGCGAGCACGCTCGCCTCCGTGCCGTCGATTACATACTTACTGCCGTGGAATTCAATGCTCTTCGGCTTCACCCACGCGAGTAAGTCCTCGTCGGCAATATCCTTTTCCTCGCGCTCATCGAAGTTACGCGAAAAGCTGTACTTTAAGAACACCGCCGCCTCTCTCATACCGAGCAGCTTTGCGGAAAGACCGCTCTTGCCTACCTCGCCCGCAATGTTGATTGCCGTACTCTCCAAATCAAGTTCATTCCTGCCGTACACAACGATATAGTAGTCCGACAGGTACTGCTTGCGAATGTTGTTGAGCTTGTCTATGCGGTCAATGCGCTCCTGCAATATGTTCTGCTTGATTTCACGCACGTCGCTGTAATCGTCGCTATCGCGCAGAGCGGAGAGCTTATCGAAAATGTCCTTGGCAAAGCCGTCCAGATTCACGGGGCGGTCAATCTTCACGATGTCCGCGCTCTGGTTGGCGTCAAGAAGTTTTAAGGCGTTGGCTATGTAGTTAATGTCAATGTTCTGCTGCACAACGTCCTCAATTCCGAAGTTCTTTTGCCCGATTTTAATGACTCTGCCGTACATACCGCCGCTGTACACGAGCAAGCCGTTTGTCTTGATTTCTTTCAATCCCACGAGTGTATCTACATTCTCCTTGGGGTTTTTCGCGTCCGCCGTATATCTCTTTTTGGCGAACAGGAATTTTACATTTTCAAAGATACAGGTATAGAAGATACCGTCGGGCGTGGGCATAAACATAACCACCGCCGCAAGTCCCATAATGATTGCAAACGCCCAGTTGCCCGCCGTTATCATAATGAATATGATAGCGAACACGACGAGCGCGACAATTACGTCGGTCATCGAATAGCACTTCCATACCGTATTCTTTACTTTGATTTTTTTAGGGATAATTCTCAACTGCTTTCCCCTCCTTCACTTGTTTCCGTACCGCCGTCGGGCGCACTCTCTGTGCCGCCGCCGTCCGTGTACTTATCTCCTTCATCTCCGCCGGACGAACTATCCGAACTACCCGAATCGCCGCTGTTATGCGACTTTCCGCTTCGTCTTCTGACTGCGTGTGAAATACCTTTTATACCCTTTGCCGCAAGACCTATTGTGAGTCCGCTTGCAATTCTGCCGCCATAGAACGCGCTGCGCAGCCATCCGCCGCCTGCTCTCATATCGTCGCTCTGTGCGAATAGTCTTGCAAACAATGTCTGACCAGCGGGAATAATCATAGCACCGCCGACTATCATAAATACGGTGAACATAGAGTTCGCAAAATCGCTCACGCCGTCTATGTGCATACCGTTGATTATCGGGAGTATGAGCACAAAGATGTTTACCGCAAGTACAGCGCCATAGGCGAGGATTATCTTGGTCACGAACATTTCGCGCCAATTCTTGAACCTTGCGCCATCGTCCATTGGCAGCGTTGACATTGCCACGGGCATTGAGAAATAGACAAACACTATTTCGTACACCCTCTTTGCAAGGTTGAGTACCGCCATAATGAGCGCGATTGCCAGAGCAATGCCTGCAATGAGCGCGGGCAGGTACATAAACGTGTTGGGGTTTACCATACCGTTGCACTTCCACGAGGTTGGCCAGATTCCAAACAATGCAGCGTTATAACCGCCGAGAATCTGCCCGACCGACAGCGAGGTTACGTCAATATTCGACGCGGAATACCCGTTCAGCCATTCGCCGACGCAAGCATTGAAGATTGCCGTTGATAGTTTGGTCGTGTTGTTTACTTGGAATATTCGGGCTAATAGCTGTAAAAGCGAATTTGCAATCAGAATACCGAGTATGACGACCGCCAGCATTGCCATTGTGCCGAGCAGCGCAAGAAAGAATTTGCCGACTATCGTCGATACGTTCCTGTTGTTGGCAACCATATTCTTTACAAGCCCTACTATCGTGAAGATACAAGTCAAGCCCACGGCGGTGATAAAGATACACCAGAACACCGCGCCTATCGTTGAATCCCCAACGATAAACTCGATGATGTTCACTTGCTGTCCGTGGTAATTTACGGTGGCAACGCCCGATATTGCGGAGAAAATCTCCATCAGTCCATCGACAAGCTGTAACAACCATAAGAATAGCTGTAAGCCTATCTCCTGTAAAAATATTAGCATTTACCCTCCTGTCTTTTGAAAATTCAGGGCGGCGGTAACACCCGCCGCGTTCAGTTTGTTATCAGGTCGCGTTTACCCAAGCGGAAAGACCGTTGATGAGAAGAGGCGCACCCATTGCTACGACGAAAATAATGATAATACCGATGATGAGGTTCTTTATCATATCGCGGGCATTGATTTTCTCTTCATTGCGGTGCGCAATGGCGATTTTAATGCCGATATATGCACCCCATACAACGACGACCGCCGCGAGTGCGATTACTATATAGATCCAAAAGCTGTCGATAAGGCTCTGGAGCTTTCCCACAATTTCAGCAAGGCTGTCGTCCAAGCTCGATGCCAATAAAGTAAAATTCATAAGTTATGTATTCCTCCATTTTTTATTAGTTTTGATTTTTGTTCTTTCTCTTCTTCAAGAATATAACTGCACCTATGCCGCCTGCCACAAGCAGAACGAACACGATAAGCAGAATGATTGCCGTGCCTGAACCGCCACCCTCTTCCGTTTCGTCAACAGTTTCATCGGGGTTATCAGGTGTCCCTACGTCCTCACCGTCATCAGGCGTTCCTACGTCCTCGCCATCGTCGGGAGTTTCGGGTGTTTCTACATCCTCGCCGTCGTCGGGAGTTTCAGGTGTTTCCACATCTTCCCCGTCGTCGGGAGTTTCAGGAGTTTCAGGTTCTGTCACCTCTCCGCCCTGTTCTTCATCGCCGCTATCGGGCGTTTCAGGCTGTTCTGTGTCCGAAGGCTCGTCGGGTTCTTCGGGAATTTCAACATCCCCGCCATCGTCGGGTTCTTCAGGCACGTCGGGGGCTGCACCTGCCGAGAGGTCGAACATTGTGAGCTGTTCGCCGTTCTCGTCGTAGATGGTTACAAGCCAATCTCCGTAAATGTCGCCATAGTCAACCTGTCCGAATTCGTCTGTGACGAGCTGCATAGTTTCACCCGCTACGTTTACAAGCTGAATATTGAGTTCGCCCGCATTTGTACTACCACAGAGGCAAGCACTCAACGCAATGAAGTACTTGTCCGATTCGTAGTTCTGCACATACAGATTGTACTTATGCTCGTGCGTAGGTTTAGGCTCTTCCTCCTCAACATAGCCCGTGTCGCCGCTCGTTACGAAGTCCGACAGATAGCTGTAATTGCAGACCACGCAGAGATGTCTTGTATAGCCCATACTCTCTGCCGTTGCCTCTACTACAATGTCGAGATAACTGTGTCCGGCGGGCTGTTGATAATCGGTCACATACCTGTCATCGCAAGCCGAGCAGATATGCTCCGTATAGCCGTAGCTCACACACGTTGCGGGGTGAATAGTATCAACATACGAATGCCCATTAGGCTGCGTATAGTCGGTTACCACCTCGTTGCCGCAGGTCTGGCAGGTATATGTAGTGTACCCGCCCTCTAAACAGGTAGGCTCGGTAATCACTTCAAGATAGTCGTGTCCGAGGACTTCGACGAAGCTGTACTTATAGCTGTACCCACAGGTCTGACAGGTATGTGTGGTATAGCCCTGTTCCGTACACGTCGGAGCTGTCACCTCGTCCGTATAGGTATGCCCCGTTTCGTCCACGAACGTGTCAGAATACTCATAGCCGCAGGTCGTACAGAAGTGCGTTACATAGCCTTTATGCGTACAGGTCGCGGGCACGAGAATTTCCTGATAAGTATGCCCGTTTGCCGCAACGAAGTTGTCCGTATAACTGTCGCCGCAGTTGGAGCAGGTATAGACTGTATAGCCCTGTTCCGTACAGGTAGCCGCTATGAGCTGCGTTGCTTCGTAATCGTGCTGACAGCTATTGTCCACCGCCGCATACGTTACCGCGGAAGTGCGCGTCGCCGTTAAGGTTTTAGCCGCCGACGGCTCTTCACTTTCCGTGCCCGCACAACCTGCCGCGGCGAATGCCGCAACAAGTCCCACCACGAGCAACGGAATTACTTTAAAAATTTTCTTCAAGTTTACTCTCCTTTATATTTCTTATTTCTTTGCCATATCCTGCAATTCGAGCAGTTTAGGCAATTCCTCGCTCAGATACTGATCGAGCATTTTCAGCTTTTGCTGGGTGCTGATGTCCGTGTACACTTCAAGCAGCATTGCAATCAACGCCCGCTTGTCCTCTAACCTCGCTTCCGCGAGCGCGTTTGCGTCCTTCTCTTCACCGAGTGCGCTTGCAACTTTGAGGACTTTCTTGTGTATCTCTTCGACCTTCTCTTTCCACGCCTTGTCGAGCGCGTCAAAGTCGGGCAAGCTCTTCTGTTCCTCTTCCGCCTGTTCGCGTTCGCGGCGTTCTATCGCGTCGAGTTGTTTTTCCTCTTCCCCCGCCTGACTCCCGCCGAGAATGTCGAATACATATTGGCTCTTATCGAAAAGCCTTGCCTCACGCTTTGAAATGTCCGCCTTGCCAGCCGCAAAGTACACGTCTTTAAGCTCATACGACGGGGTAAACCTCGTCCATATAGGCTCATAGCCTCGTACAGAAACAATGGCGTCGCCCTTTTCGTCGCCGTTCAGTCTTTCAAGCATACCCACCGTAATGAGCGGCTGATTGCTTGCGCCCGTGTTCGACGACGCAGGGTTTTCCGCGCTTGTGTTGACCGAGAAATTCTTGACCTTCTTCTGACCGCATAGTTCAGAAAACTCCTTCCTCGTGTCGGGGTCGTCCGAGCCGATGAAGATTTTGATATTGCAGTTGGTCTTGATAATGTCGCCTATGTCCCTGCCGTACTTTGCGTTGAGCTGTGAAAAACTCTGCAACACGAACAGATAACGTATGCCTCTCGACCTGCCGACCGTTACCATACCCTCGATGTTCTCCATTTTCGGAAGGTTACCGAACTCGTCGAGGATAAAATAGGCACGGCGCTTTAAAATTGCCGTGTCCGTCTGTTTCTTACGCAGGTTTGTATTTGCCTTTTCGACAAGCTCCTTATAGGTCTGCGTTAAGAACAGGGTTACAAATCTGTGTCTTGTAAACCTCTCGTCTGGCACGATGACAAACAACGCGTTGGGGTTCTCGTCCATATTTGCTATGTCAATGTCGCTCTCGCTCGTCATCGAAAGAATGCCGTCATCCGCGAGCTGCTGCATATAACTGTTGACTTCGGACAAATATGACGTCAATGTCTTGTCGCTCGTAATGAGTACCGTGTTTACAAGTCCTCTCACCTTCGAGAACTCGTCCCTGCCCTCCAACAGATATTGTTTGAGCGCGGTCGTGTCCTCCGAGCAGTACTTTGTTATGTTATGGTACACATTGAATAGAAGCAGTTGCTTGTCGTCCATCTTGCCCGCAATGCAGTCCTCACAGAACGCAAGAACCAGACCGAAGATGAGGTTTCTTGCACCTTCTTCCCAAGTGGGCTGGTCTTTGTTCTGCACGGGGCAGAGTGTGTACACCAAGTCCATTGCGTTCTCGAATATCTCGTCTTTTAACTCCTGCACTCGCGTTCTGGCATCGCCGTGGGATAAGAACACTTCGCCGCAAGCGTAGTACTTGCCGTCCTCTTGTTTAAGGTCGTTCTGCAATTCGCGCACCTGCCTGATACGGCGTATGAGTACCTGCATAGGATTCCACCTCGCCGACGAATACGGCTCGCGCAGGTCGAGGGTTGAGATTGTGTACCCTTCACTCTCTAACTGTTTGGCGTGTTTTTCATACAGCTCTTTCTTCGGGTCGGCGATTATCATACTCGGTTTACCTTTGCTCCTGCCGAGGATGGCTATGTTCTGGTCAACAAAGCCCGTCGTCTTGCCGCTGCCCGTCGTGCCGACGATTAAAGCGTGAAGTGCGCTCGTGGAGATTATCTCTACCGATTTACCTTTCTTCTCCGCGCCGATTACTATCTCGTCGTTCTTGTCCTTTACGCCCTCCCAAGTCGTTACCGTGAACTCTTTGAGCTTTTTTAGGCGCTTTGTCGTAAGCCACTCGGTATCTTCCAAGTCGTTTTCATTGAGCGCTACGTTCTGCGCGTCTATGCGATACATTAAAAGAAAGGCTATGAGCAACAGCCCGTTGACTACGCCAACCGTCAGCCAATAATTTCCGTTCCCGAATACTCCCTCAAAATCCGCTCCGCCCAATGCGAACAGGAACGCTATGAGCACACTCACACACACGGCGACAAACAGACCTGTAAAGAGCAATGTCTTACCGGACTTGCGCTTTTTATGCTTGTGCGCTTCCTCTCTATTCATTCAAATTTCTACACCTCCGTTTTACTTTGTTTCGCCGCTGCTATCTGCGGCGTTCTCTTTTTCTTTCTCGCGCTTCATTTCCTCTTCTATCTCCTGCAAGCGGTGATAGAAGTCGCGCTCGATAAACTCGCACTCTGCCCCGAATGACGATAAGAACTTGTTTATCGCCCTGCCCGTGTTCCTGCGGGAAATGCCGAGCGAGCGTTTCAGCCTGTTATCGTTGGCTTTGCGCTTGCGATTGTTCTCGTAGTATTCGGGTTTGATGACCTTTGCAAGTTTCAATACAAGGTTGCCCTGCCGCCTTTTGTAGTCCGCCTCTATTTCGTCGATAACGCGAATATTCTTCTCGTCGATTTTGTTGTGATATTTTGGCAGCACGTTCTCTAACACTTCGGGGCGAATATTCAGATTGGAGAAGATGTAAGGCTTGCCGCAGATATTCGCAACTTCCCTTTCGCGCCCTGCAAGCGCGCGGTAAAATCTTCGGTTCGCCATCCTCGCCCGTTTATCTGTGGCAAGCAGCATCTGTACGATTTTATCTACGCGCTCCCTAAACGGCTCCATATCTTTGCTTCCGTAGGTTATGCGCCCCTCTTTCGGTAAGTCGCGCGCAAGCGCAAGTATCTCGCTCTTTACGTCTTCGGGTTTACAGATAAAGGCTTTCAAATCGAGCGTCCTTCTCAAATCGCTGATTGCCTCGTCCCTGCTCTTATACAGAGCGCCCTTCTTGTCGCCGAGATATAAGCCCAGCCGCACGAGCATTCCGTCGATGCTCTTTTTATCTATCTTCCCTCTGCGGCGGTATCTCGGTTCACCCGTCTGCGTATTCTTGAACTTCGGCTCTTTCTCCCAGAACACAAAGTGGATATGTAAATGGTGCGGTCTGTCAAGGTGCAACGCGCACATCAAGTCCACATTGTCCGGGCGGAGCTTCGCGTCTTTGAGAAAGGCGGGGAATGTTCGCTTTATCAGCTCGATACATTTTTCGGGCGTGTCTATCTTCGGCGACTCCTCCGCATTCAGCGAAATGAAGCCATGCCACACACACCCTTTATTTTGTTTAAGCCGAGCCTTCATCTCATCCACCTGCTCTTGCGGAATCATCCCTCTGTCGTTGAACACGCCCGTGTTCTTTTGCAGGTATTCGAGTGCCGTGCGCTTACCTGTCCGCTTGCCTTCCGTCGTCATATACTCGAACATATTTTTCTCGCCCGACATATCGTAGAACGCACGCTCGTCCGCGTGTCTTTCCCGCTCTTCGTCCGTCGCATTTTTCGGCAGGCTGTAAGGCGTGTACTGAATGTTGAAGATGATAGGTTGATTGCTCATTTGCGTGAACTCCTCAATCCCTCCGCCTCGAACCGTTCGAGGTATTCGGGCGTGTCGCTCATCAGCCCGCTGCTCAAATGTTTTGCCTCTTTGCTGTGCGGGTTGAGAGTGTCGTATATGAAGTTGTATATCGACGAGAGAATTGATTTGTTGATTGCGGCGTTCAGCGCGGTTTCCTTTAAGAGCCTCGTGGCGACGGCATAGAACTCCTCTTCCCTGCTCCCGCTCTCGCGTGGCTTTGAAAGTGCAAGCCGCTCCTCCTCCGTCACCGCACCGCCGAAGATTCTTTCGGTAAGGATTGGCAAGCCGTAGTAGAGCGCGTCGTTGATAACCTTGTTTGCACTCTCGTAACCGGGCTGTTGCATAAGCCGTTCTATCTGTGCGTTCAGCTCGCTGTCGGCAATTCTGATATGCCGCTGCACACCGATTTTTTCTCTTTTCTCACTCACATACTCACCTCCTCTGCGCCATCGGCGCGGCA
>ERZ779643.132-NODE-132-length-70049-cov-5.684773_pt1 | contig 70049 bp, 62 predicted proteins | sample MGYA00511564_ERZ779643 | MGnify/ENA primary metagenome ERZ779643 (study PRJEB29588, sample SAMEA2147114) | human gut metagenome | biome: human gut; feature: human-associated habitat; material: faeces | place: Denmark | collected 2008/2010 ...
TATTTTCCCGTTAATGTTTTAAAAAATTTGAGACATTTTCCTAAATTATTGACAGTAGATTTATACCTAAATTTAGATTAGTGTTGATAAACAAATTAAGATTAAGTATTATTAAATTGTAAGATGCTTACAAGAAAGATATGAAGAAAATGAAAAAATTTCAAAATTGTTATTAGTTCTCACTATAAAAAATATGATGTTAATATGCAAATATCAAATGACAAAAGCATGGACTTTGATTTAGTTATAGCAATAAATACATCTATGCTTGAAAGTCTAGGTCAAACAACATCAAAAGAATTTAAAAAAGATGATTACTTAAAATATGAAAATGCAGGATATACAGTTACAGAATATAATGAAACAAATGACAAAGCAACATATGAAAGAGTTAGAATATCAAAGTTATTTTGATTTAGAATATAAAGTTACACTCCCAGAGAAACCAATTTCTTCTAATGCCACTTCAGTATCAGAAGATGGTAAGACTCTAACTTGGAAAATGACATATAGAAAGAAAAATAGTGTTCAATATGAATTTAAATTAGGTAAAGATGAAATAAAAAAAGAAAACTCCAAAAGAGAAAAAAGAGACTAATTAGTCCCTTTTTTATTGCATTAATTTATTTAGTTTTTCTACTTCTTCTTCTAATTTTTTTCTATCCATATCAACAATATTCTTTGGTGCTTTATTAACATAAGATTCATTTGCTAATAAATTTTTTCTTCTTTCAATTGATTTCTTTAAAGATTCTATTTCTGCTTGCAATTTAGAATCATCTAATTCTTGGCCCTTATAGTAATAAGTAATATTTATAAAACTAGAACTATAATTAACAGTTAATAAATCAGCTTGAGCTTGAGCTTGACAAGAAGAAACTATAGAAGAATCTTGAATTTTCAATTGTTGTGTATATATTTTAGATAAACCCTCTTCAACATCAAACCTAACCAACGCTTCTTTAGTTATATTATTGTTTGCCTTTAAATTTCTTATCGCAATTATATCCTTCATTACCTTATCTAATACTTCAGCATCATGAGTAAAAATCATATTCTTAGATTCTTTTGGATAACTTGATATCATAATTGATTCAGCATCTTTTATAGGTAGCATAGAATAAATTTCTTCAGTAACATAAGGCATAATTGGATGAAGCATTTTTAATATATCTGTTAGTACTTTTAATAGCACACTCTTAGTAGTATTATTTACTTCTATTTTAGAAAGTTCAATATACCAGTCACAGAAATCATTCCATATAAATGAATATAACATACTACCAACATTATTAAATTCATATTTATCCATACTATGTCTTACTTTTTTTATTGTCTCATTTAATCTTGTTAATATCCATTTATCACTAATAGATAAGTTATCCATTGTATATAAGTCGCTATTAAATCCCTCTAGATTCATTAATACATAACGTGATGCATTCCATAATTTATTTATGAAATTCCAAGTAGATTTAATTTTTTCTTCATCATATCTTAAATCCATACCAGCTGATGATGATGTTGATAAGAAATATCTTAATGAATCACATCCATATTCATTAATCACATCCATTGGATCTACACCATTACCAAGTGATTTAGACATTTTTCTACCTTCTTTATCACGAATAAGTCCATGAATTAAACAGTCTTTAAATGGTCTTGAATTTGTAAAATGTAATCCTTGAAAAGTCATTCTATTAACCCAGAAAGGAATAATATCATATCCAGTTACCAATACATCATTTGGATAATATCTTTTAATATCTTCAGTCTCATCTGGCCATCCAAGTGTTGAGAAAGGCCAAAGTGCACTACTAAACCATGTATCTAGTACATCAGTATCTTGTACCCAACCTTCTCCTTCGGGAGCGACTTCACCAACGTATACCTCATCGCCTCTATACCATGCAGGAATTCTATGTCCCCACCAAAGTTGACGAGAAATACACCAGTCATAAGTAATCTCCATCCAGTGATTCATAACTTTTTCAAATCTAGATGGAACAAAGTTAACCTTGGTATCTTTGTTTTTTTGATTAGCTAAAACTCTATCCGCAAGAGGTCTCATCCTAACAAACCATTGTTTTGATAAATATGGTTCAATCGCAACATCAGTTCTTTCGCTGTGACCTACACTATGAGTCATCTCTTCTATTTTAATTAATAAATCTTTATCTTTTAAATCCTTAATTAAAGCTTCTCTACATTCTTCTCTAGTCATTCCTACATACTTGCCAGCATTTTCATTCATAGTTGCATCAGGATTCATTACTACTATTCTTTCCAAATTGTGACGATTTCCAACTTCAAAGTCATTAGGATCGTGTGCTGGAGTAATTTTAACAACACCTGTTCCAAATTCAGGATCAGCATGTATATCTCCTACTATAGGTATTGCTTTATTTACTATAGGAAGAATTACATTTTTTCCTATTAAATCTTTATATCTTTCATCACTTGGATTAACAGCAACCGCAGTATCTCCGAATAATGTTTCAGGACGAGTTGTCGCAACTTCTAAGTATTTATCCATTCCTTCAATATAATATTTAATGTAGTAAAATGCTCCCTTATCTTCTTTATATATAACTTCTTCATTAGATAGTGCTGTCATAGCTTCGGGATCCCAATTTATAATTCTTTCTCCTCTATAAATTAATCCCTCATTATATAAATCTACAAATACTTTTTTAACAGCTTTTGAAAGTCCATCATCAAGAGTAAATCTCTCTCTTGAGTAATCAAGTGATAAGCCCATTTTAGCCCATTGTGCATGAATGTTTTCAGCATATTCCTTCTTCCAATCCCACGCTACTTTAAGCCATTCATCTCTATCCATTTCTCTAGGTTTAATTCCCATGTCCTTTAACTTTTTATCAACCTTTGCTTGAGTTGCAATACCAGCATGATCCATTCCTGGCAACCATAATGCATCATATCCATCCATTCTTTTATAACGAATAATAATATCTTGAAGTGTAGTATCCCATGCATGACCTAAATGTAATTTTCCAGTTACATTTGGAGGTGGTATTACTATACAAAATGGTTTCTTGCTTTTATCAGTACCTGCCTTAAAATAATCATTTTTAAGCCAGAATTCATATTTATCTTTTTCTACTTCTAAGTGATTGTATTTTTTGTCTAACATATTCATCTTCTCCTTTATCATTTACTTTTCCCTGTACATATTCATCTATATGAATAAAATATTCTACAAATTTATTCTTATCCTTGCAATCTAATCTTTCATATAAATTCCAAATCATATTATTATCTGATATATATTTATATGAAGGTATAAAATTAATATCATATAGATATGAAAGTGTTCCAACAACCTTATCTGCATCTGTTTTTTTATACTCATTATGAATTTGTTCATCATCAAAAAATTCTTCTCTAACTTCCATAGAGATTTCTCCAGATGAAGATATATCAAGTTCATCAAGATTAGCCCAAATATTAAATATATCTATTTTATCCGCATCTCTTATTAATTTTAACTGAGTAAGCGTTCTCTCATCATCCAACTTTTTAAGAGAATATTTATTATGTCCCGCAACACATTCTCCTATAATTGGATAAACTGATGTATCCTTTGTAAACTTAGTTATTAGTCCTTCATCAAATAATAAATAAGCCCCAAAATCAGCATGATCCATTGTACCAATATCGCTTAATGTATCAAACTTTTTTATTTGTTCAAATCTACCAATATCATGTATAAGTCCAATAAGTGTAGCAAGTTCAACATCTTGATTGTTTAAGTTCAAGCTTGAAGCAAGCATATTAGATAACTTAGAGACTCGATATGAGTGGTTATATTTTAACACAGTAATTCTATTAGTCATATCAAATTGTTTTGTATATGAATCAAAGGCTTCCACTTTATCACCTCCAAATAAAAAACGAGCAAATTATCCCAAAGGACGATTTACTCGTGGTACCACCTTAATTTATAATATAAAATATTATCTTATTCAGTTATAACGTAACAAACGTAGCTTCTTACTAAACTCAGAAGTTATGCTCCACCACTACCTTCAGTTATTTAAATTATTAGTTTCCACCAAACACTAACTCTCTCTAAATTTAAGCTAACCTACTCCTTGGTTTCCTCGCTTTGTTTAAAATTATAAAACAAATTATTTAATTTGTAAAGAAACTATTACTTATATTTGAAATTAACTTGATTTACTTACACTCTGCTTTACTACAACTATACTCCGTTCCATTTATTGTAACTGGGATTTTGAATTCTTCATCTTTTTCTGTGTCATTCCGTTGAACAATACCATTTACTCTAGAAAATTCGACATTTCCCCCTAAATTCGTACTAACTCCATTACTACTTTCTTTTTTAAATAGTCCTTCACTTGTTAATTGTCCAAACGTTACCACATCAGTCTTATACATATCACAATAAGTATTAACTGCATTCTCTAAAGTTTGAACATAAAATTTACCTTTTTCCTCTGCATTATTTTGCATTATATTACTACTTACTGGTATTACTATTAATAATACTAATCCTATTATAACTATTACTACTATCAATTCTGTTAATGTAAAACCTTTTTTATTCATAATCTTATTACTTACACTCTACTTTAGTACAAGTGTAATCTCCTCCATCTTTTGTAAATTTTAATTCAAATCTATTTTCAAATGTTTGAGTATTATTATAATTGTAATAACTTACTTTATTATTTTCTTTAGATAAAGTTATATTATCACCACTAATTACTACACTAGGATCACTAAATTCATCTAAATATCCATTTAGTTTTAATATATTAGTTAACTCATCATATGTATAAATCTTATTATATGATTCTGGTAAATCTTTGGTCGAATAAGACTCTATTGCTTCTTGATATTTAGCTACATAATTCTTAAAATCTTTTGTAGAATCATTACTTAAAACCTTCATAAATATAAATCCAATAGCTACTACAACTACTATTGCAACTATAACAATCTTTGTATAATCTGTACTTCTTCTCATATTCTCACCATAATAATTATAGCATTGCCACTATCAAAATACAAGATTAATCATATAGTATAATGGGTGGTAAGAATGTTTAATGGCAAAAAACATGGATTCTTCTGTAGATGCGATATGTGCAAGTACAAAAGAATCCATAGTGTTTGGTATCTATGCCTATTAGCTGCGTTAGTAATAATAATATTTTATCAAGCAATACTATTAATATTTATAACATCAAGACTAAATGCTGTCTTCCTACTTTTTATGCTTATTATTCTCACCATTGGAATTGGCAGGATGATAATCTGATATTATTTTATTAGATGCAATTAATTTTTCTATTAAATAATAAACCTCTTTTGTATTTATTACTTCTTCTTTATTTAATTCTAATTTATCTGGTATAAGCATTAAAGAAAATAATAAATATAATTCTTCACTCGTTAATGGATTATTTTTAAGATATAGTGCTAACAATGTCTTAAATGGTACATTTAAAAAATCATTATTATAAAATGTAAGTAAATCATAAATAGGACTATCTACTCTTGCATTATCCCAACTTATCAAAAATCTATTTTCTGTTCCTATTAAATGATCTAGTTCTAGATTACCATGTATTAAACATAATCTTCTAGAACTTTTTTTTGATTCTTCATCATACCATTTATCTAGAAAATATTTACTAGCATCTAAACTTCTAAAAATCCAAGAAATATTTCTAATTAATAAATATAGACTAGGAGGTATAAATTGTTGTTCTTCTATAACTAATCTTATATTATCATAATATTTTGTAAGACTCTCTATATAATCTGTTTTCTCTTCATAAAAAGCTTTTACTTCTTCACTACTAATACTTTTATAAAAAGCTGTTTTATTATGTAATAATGAATCAAGTAAAATTATATCATTTGCTCGTGATGCCCTATCATCATGAACCTCATCTATATAAGGAAATATCATAAAATCATCTTGATCATCATTTATATAATCAAGATAATTATCAAATCCCCTACTATTTAAATATCTAAATAGTTCTCTAGTATCCTTATTTTTTCTTTTCTTAACAACAAACTTTCCACTTGGAGAATCAATTATTCTTATATTATTATTAAGTGTTAATTTATCTATTCTATAATTATATTTTTCTAAAACATCTTTAACACTATTCATTTTTACTTGAAGAAGGTACTATAATTTTACTTCCTGTTTTTATATCACTCATATCGTTATATTCTTCTAACTCTTCTCTTGTTACTCCATATTTTTGTAACACTACATCTATTGTATCTTCTTCTTTCATTATATATACAGAATATGTTTTATATGTTTCTATATTATCTTTAAATGATGAAAATATTGAACTAACATTATTATTTACCATCTGAGGTTTATTAGTATCATTATTAGTATTATTATTAGAGGTATTATTCTCATATATTAATTCATTACTAGTTTCTACACTCTCAGCATTATTAATAGTAGTATTATCATTATTATTTTGTTCACTTTCTTCTTCTACTATTTCTTTTTTACTATCAAATTCAAGTGGAACTTTTTTTGACGTATCTAAAAACAAATCATCAAGTACTCCATCATTTTTTGATTCTCTATTACTACTATTTTTATCTTCTAATTCTAAAGCATCAAAGTCTTCAATTACATCTTCAACAGGTAAAACTACTTCTTTTTCTTCTATGTTATCAATACATAATGTTATATTAAGCCTCATTTTTTCTTCATCAATAACTTCATAAGTAAAATCATCTATATCAAGTGTTATATTTGATGTATCATATTTTTCATCTAATTCTATATCTACAGGTATTTTATATGAAAACTCCTCATCTATTTGACTTGCTTGTGTCATTTTATATGTTCCTTCAAGAATAAAATATCCACTTATTAAATTATCTTTTTCTACTCTTAATGTATGTTCCAAAGAGATGCTTGTTACTTTTGAAATCATTGTTTTAAATTCAATTTCCTTTGTAAAAGGTACTAACTTTTTCATATATCGCTCCTTCCTAATTAAGTATATGTATTAGTCAGTTTGATATGCCAAAATGATATTTAAAAAGAATAAATACATTATATTTAGTATTTATTCTTTTTTTATTCTATTTTCAAAAAAAAGAATCAAATTTCTTTGATCCGTAATTATTTTCTTTTATGTATAAAATAATTTGTAATATATCCTAAGAATATAGCAAATATTATAACATATAACCACATTAATAATGTATAAACAAGTCCAGAAGAATATCTTCCTATTATTGCCGCAATCGACTCTGGTAAATATTTGCCAATTAAACTTTTTAATTCTGGAACAGTATTATTTTTTATAAAAGTCATTATTCTTAAAAATATATCGATAATTGCAAACGCATACACAAAAGAAGAAAACTTTCTAAAAAATACAACAACAACTATTAATAAAATTAAAACTATAGCTAAATCTATATACATAACTAACACCACCTACAATAACAATATTACCATAAATCTTATACTCTTTCAATCTTAAAATATTGATTACTACGTCTCTCATCATCTAAAGTAGTTGCTTCCCCATGTCCAGGATACACATTACAATTACTATACTCTTTTATACGAATTATACTATTAAGCATTTCATTTTCATCTCCGCCAGGTAAATCACATCTTCCGATATCACCCCTAAAAATAAAATCCCCTACAAACATCTTTTTATCTTCAAAAAAGTAATATGTAGTAGAATCAGCACTATGACCTGGAGTATAAATAACTTCAAACTTAAATTCTCCAATAGAATGAATTCCTTCGCTTAAATTATTATGGTTATAAATACTAACACCATAATATTCACTTATATCCTTTAGAGCTCCTACATGATCAAAATGATTATGGGTAATTAATATTCCAATAACACATCTTTTACCAACCACTTCTTTTATCTTATCAGCATTATCTCCAGGATCAATTATTAAAACATTATTATTTTTTTCTAAAATATAACAATTTTCCTTCAAGTATCCAACTTTTACTATATCTAATTTCATATTCTCACCATAATAATTATATATCAATAATTATTTAGTATCAAGATTTAGTAGCTTCCTTAAAGATTTTACTTCATTATTTATTTTTTCATTTTCTGAAGTATTAAATATATAATCATATCTAAATAATGAAAAACCATCATATTTAGATTTAGTCCTACTATATTCTATCTGTCTTGAAATAATATTATCATCTTCAACCCATTCATTAGATCCACTCTTCGCATAAACGTCTTCCCGACCTATCTTATAAAATGCAAGTGCAGGTATTAGTTTTATATTATTGGCTTTAATTAAACTATTCCATGTATCTAATGTCTTTTTAAATGGCTTAACTTGATTCTTAAATCCAAAATATAACTGAGGCATTATATAATCAACATATCCACTACTGCTCAAAATCTCTTCTACATTTAAAAAATGCTTTTTATAATTATTTTCTAAATTACCTTCTGGAGAAATTCCAAAAACCACATCTTTTTTAACATCCTTGATCTTAGCATACACTCTTTTTATAAGAGTAGAAACATTATTATATCTATAATCTTCTAAAGATAATGTACCCCCCTTACTAATATATTCATTATAATTGTCTAAATCTATATCACTATCAGGATAAAAATAATCATCAAAATGTATGCCATCAACATTATAATTAGTAACTAACTCTTCTACTCCACTAACTATTAAATCATTAACCTTAGCACTTGCTGGATTATAAAATATCCCCTTATTATCAATTACCTTTACGGAATTAGTTCCCGCTAATTTATATGCTGGATTACTCTTATCTAACTTAGAAAAATCAGTATTTGTTGATACTCTATAAGGATTAATCCAAGCATGAACATCTATCCCTCTTTTATGAGCCTCATCAATAATATATTTTAAAACATCATATTCTGGCTTTTTTCCATTATTAGTAACTGTATCAGAAATAGGATAAATATTTGATTCATATATAGCATCAGAAAAAGGTCTAACGTGTAAAATAATTGTATTAAAACCAAATTCATTCATATTATCTAATATCTTTTTAATATTATTTTGACTAGTAACAGTATCTTTATCCTTTATATATTTATTTAACTCAATATAAGATAAATATACAGCATGCATAGGATGCATTTCATTATTAACTCTTTCATCATTTATTTTTTTCTCTTCCTTCTTCTCAATCATAAAAAAAGAAAGTATAAAAAAAACTGTCACTAGAATATAAAATGAGATCTTTTTCATATAATCACCTAAATAATTATATGATATATTTCATTATAATTCTTAGTAAACAGTTCCCTATTTATCTACATTATTTGTAATAAACATCGCATCTCCAAATGAGAAAAATCTATATTTATTTAAAACAGCTTCATGGTATGCCTTCATTATATTATCTTTTCCAGCAAGAGCACTTACTAGCATAACAAGTGTTGACTTTGGAAGATGAAAATTAGTAATTAAATTATCTACTATTTTAAATTTATATCCTGGATATATAAATATATCAGTAACTCCACTACACTCTTTTAATTCTCCAAATCTATTCATTACGGTCTCAAGTACACGAACACTAGTAGTTCCAACAACAACTATTTTATTTCCAGACTCTTTTGTCTTATTTATAATATCACAAGTCTCTTTAGAAATAGAATAATACTCAGTATGCATCTTATGCTTAGTAACATCTTCAACATTAACAGGTCTAAAAGTACCAAGTCCAACATGTAATGTCAAATAAGCTATATTAACATTTTTATTTTTAATATCATTTAATAACTCTTTAGTAAAATGAAGTCCCGCAGTAGGTGCCGCCGCACTACCAATATTTTTTGCATACACTGTTTGGTATCTTGATTGATCTTCAAGTTTTTCATGAATATAAGGCGGAAGTGGCATAGTTCCTAACTTATCAAGAATCTCATATAGTATTCCATCATAACTAAGACTAAATACCCTAATACCTTCTTCTCCAACACTACTGCATGTAGCCTTCAACATTCCATCTCCAAAACTTATAACAGTTCCAACCTTAACTCTTTTAGCCGGCCTTGTTAAACACTCCCAGTTATTATCATCAATATTTTTCAAAAGAAGTAGCTCAATTACTGCCCCAGTTTCTTCTTTTACGCCAATAATTCTAGCTGGTATTACCTTTGTATCATTTAAAACTAAAGTATCACCTGGATTTAAGTAATCTATAATATCAGAAAAAGTTTTATGAAAAATATTTCCATTTTGCTTATCTAAAACTAACATCCTAGAAGAATCTCTCTTTTTTAACGGAGTTTGAGCAATTAATTCTTCTGATAAATAATAATCAAAATCATCTGTTTTCATAACACACCTCTACTTCTCTTCTCCCATATCAAGTTCAACTTGTACAAGTGTACCTCCCTTAGGATTAAGTCCTAAATGTTTATATCCCTTATCAGTAACTATTCTACCTCTAGGAGTTCTTTTTATATATCCATTCTGTAACAAGAATGGTTCATAAACATCCTCAATAGTGGTAACCTCTTCACCAATAACACTAGCAATTGATTCGATTCCTACCGGTCCACCATTAAATTTTTCTATTATTCCACGCAATAACTGATGGTCAGTTTCATCAAGTCCATCTTGATCAACCTTTAATCTACCTAAAGCTCTTTTAGTAATATCAAGCGTTATTACTCCATCACCATCTACAAGTGCAAAATCCCTTACACGTTTAAAAAGTCTGTTTGCAATTCTTGGTGTACCTCTACTACGACTTGCAAGTTCCATAGCAGCATCATCTTCAATTGGAACACCCAAAACTCTTGAAGTTCTTTTAACTATTTCCATTAATTCTTCATTTTCATAATATTTAAGTTTAGAAATTATCCCAAACCTATCCCTTAATGGTCCGGTTAAATCACCTGCACGAGTAGTTGCTCCTACTAAAGTAAATGGTGGTAAATTAATTTTAATATTTTTACTATTACCATCACCACCAACAATTATATCAAGAGTAAAATCTTCCATAGCCGGATATAATATTTCTTCAATATAAGAAGGCATTCTATGTATCTCATCAATGAATAATACGTCCCCCGGTTCTAGTGAAGAAAGTATCGCAGCCAAATCTCCAGACTTTTCAATACTAGGACCACTTGCAGTTTTAATAGAAGTACCCATTTCATTTGCGATTATATAAGCAAGTGTTGTTTTTCCAAGTCCTGGAGGACCATATAATAAAACATGATCAAGTGTTTCCCCTCTCATCTTAGCAGCTTCTATAAAAACCTTAATATTTTCTTTAACATCTTTCTGCCCAATATATTCACTTAAGAGTTCTGGTCTTATAGATTCTTCATTTACATCATCACCATCAATTTTCTCTTCACTAAGAATTTTTTCATCATCCATACTAAAACCTCCTATTTTAAAATATCTAAAACTTCACTCCAACTATCTATTCTAGTTCTATTATCACCCTTACCAAATAATATTGGCTTAATAGAAGTATCAATTAATGAATCATAAACACTAACATTATCATCTATCATATAATCAATTCCTTCTTCTATGCAAATATCTTTTTTGTTTTCATATCCAAATAATAATTTATCATATATAATACCATTTTTATTTAAATAATCAACAGTTAAATCATATATATTATCACTATATCTATTGCTTCTAGCAGTAATTATATATATTGTATTTCCATCTTCTTTTAACTTTTTAATTGTATCAACACAACCATCTTTTATAGTAAGAGAAGAAAATACTGGCTCTATATACTTTCTTAAAATTTCCTTATATTTATCAAATTCAGAAATAGTAAAATTAGAGTAATCTAGAGAAGTATCAACTGGAATTTCTAAGCTCTTCATACACTCATAAATCTTCTCTGTTGTATTTGTTATAGTATCATCAATATCAATTCCTATTTTCACCTTGTATTTCTCCTTTAACTTTTTTAAAATTTATCTTTTTAACTTTTTTTAAGTAACATTCCCCACAAAGTGGAACATATTCTATATTACAAGTTCCATCTATTACAACTTCTTCTCCATCGGTTTCGAAAACACCATTTCTTTTTCTACCAACATATCTTGCGATATTACCACAAGAGCAAAGTGTTGTTAACTCTTCTAATACATCAGCAAGTTCTAAAAGCCTTTTACTACCTTCAAAAGACTCAAGCATAAAATTTGTTCTAAGTCCATAACAAAGCACTGCTACATTCATTACTTTAGAAATCATCCAAAGTTCATCTACTTGAGAAGCTTTTAAAAACTGTGCCTCATCAACTAAAATTGCATTAACATCTGATATAGATGATCCAATTTTTTTAATAACTGAATCTCCCTCAAATATTAAAAAGTCAACATCTCTTTCAATACCTATTCTAGAAGAAATTTTATTACCTGCTTTTGTATCAATTGCTGGTTTTAAAACCAAAACTTTATAACCATTTTCTTCATAATTATAAGCTGTTCTCATTAAATCAATACTTTTACCAGAATTCATACTAGCATATTTAAAATGCATCTTTGCCATAATAACCTCACTATTTTAACAACAATTTTAAAGCTTCTTTTACTTGATCCTCAATAGATAAATTAATATCCACTTTATTTATTACACTCTTAAATTCTTTTTCTTTATAACCCAAACCTTTTAATACTTCGATTAATTCCTCATAAGAATTACTATCAACTACCTCTGTAGTAGCTATAACTCCAAGTTTGCCTTTTAAATCAAGTATTATTTGTTTAGCAACCTTATCTCCTATTTTAGGAAATTTCTTTAAATAAAGAATATTTTCTCTTTCAATAGCGTCTACAACTCCCGCAACTGAACCAGTCGCAAGTATAGGTAGTGTCATCTTAGGTCCTAATCCTTTAACACTTATTAACTTTAAGAAAAGTTCTTTTTCTTCAATACTTTTAAACCCATATAATGATAACTCATCTTCTTTAACATTTTGAAAAACAAAAACTTTATATTCGTTTCCCTCGTGAAATGAATATGGGTTTGGTGTATATATCAAATAACCAATACCATTATTATCAAGTATTATTGCGTTTGATACTATATTAGTTACAATACCTTTTATATAATCATACATATTTAAATCCTCCTAAATAATTATACAATAAATTACGTAAAAGAAAAAGAGGTTGACATCCATTTACAACAATTATAATTATAAAATATTGTAGCTAGCAAGTACATATGATTTAATATAATTATGAAAGGTATGGTGAATATGGAAAAAGAAAAGCAAAACAAAAAGAGCACAAAAATAATAATAGGAAGTGTTGTAGCCTTACTAATTATAGGCTGTGGAATTATATCTTACTTATATCTTAGTAAAAGTACAACAACAAAAACAAAAAAATTATATTCTCCTTATGAATTATCAGGAAATAACTTAGAAAAGTTTGATCTTCAATTCTTAAAACTAGAAAATGAAGAAAAAAACAAAGCTTATAGTCCACTATCTATAAAGTATGCATTAGAAATGCTTGGTGAAGGGGCTGATGGAAGTTCTAAAGAACAACTTGATAGTGTTATAGGAAAATACAAATCAAAAAAATATGAAAACAACAAAAATATGTCACTAGCAAATGCATTCCTTGTAAAAAATGACTATAAAGATAAAATAAACAAAGAGTATGTAGACAATTTAAAAAGCAAATATAATGCAGAAGTAATATATGATGAGTTTAAAAACGCTAAAACATTAAACAATTGGATAAGTGATAAAACATTTAAACTAATTGAAAATATGGTAGATGATGAAACCATTCAAAAGAGTAACTTTACACTTGTTAATGCCCTAGCTATTGATATGGATTGGGTAAATAAATTTCAACATCAATATAACTCATTTTCTGTAGAATATTTTGGGGAAAACTATAATTTTTATGTTAGTTCTCTATTAGAAGGATATAATAAACTTAAGTTTAACAATAATAAAATGTCTGCGAAAGCTGTAGAATTTGGTGCAGTCGCAAATAAATATGATATTGTTAAAACTTTAGGAGAAGATAAGATAAGAAAAACTGTTGGTGAAGCATATCAAGAATATTTAAAAGGAGAAATATGTGAAGATGAAGAAAAAGATGTAAATAAGTTTCTTGATAATTATATTGAAAATATAAATTCAAACTATAAAAGAATTTCTAGTTCTACAGATTTTAGTTTCTATGATGATGATAATGTAAAATCATTCGCAAAAGATTTAAAAACATATAATGGAACTACTCTACAATATGTTGGAATTATGCCAAAGAAAAGTAACCTTAAAGATTATATTAAATCAGTTGATGCAAAAGATATAAGTAACATAATTAGTAATTTAAAAGAGATTGAATTATCTAGTTTTGAAGAAGGAACGATTACAGAAGTAGATGGAAATATCCCACTATTTAAATTTGATTATACTCTAAATCTAAAAGAAGATTTACAAACATTAGGTATTAAAGATGTATTTAATTCCAATAAAGCTAATCTATCAAGATTAACAAAAGAAAAAGGGGCTTATATAGATAGCATAAATCATAAAACAAACATAGAATTTTCTAATGATGGAATTAAAGCAGGTGCCGCAACCGAAATGGGGGGTAGTGGAGATACATCTTGTCCTAGGTTTACCTATTACTATTCAGTACCTGTTAAAAAGATTGATTTAACATTTGATAATCCATATTTGTTTATAATTAGAGATAAATCTACAGGAGAAGTATGGTTTACAGGTACAGTATATGAACCAATTGAACATACTGAAGTTGAACAATAATAAACTTTAACATTAAAAGTCCTATCAAATTGATAGGACTTTTTGTTTGTGTTAGTTTTAAAGTATTCATTTTCTACAACTTTTCTATACTATAAAAATAATAACTTCCATTATCTGTTTTAAATTTTATTCGGTAATGATCCTGATCATAACCTTCTCCTGCGGGATAGTTAAGTTCAATATTAAGTATCGCAAACATATCATCATTTTTAAAACTTATAAGTTTACCAAACTCTTGGTAAGTAGTATTAGAATATTTAAAAACAACAATATCCTTATTTTCAAAGTAATAATATGGAACAACTTTTTCTGTATTATTTTCTATATCAAGTGTATAATTTGGTCCAAAAATAAGCTTTGAAGTAGCTAATATATCATCTACTGAAGCATAATAATTAAAACATTCACTACCCTCTACAGATTTACTAGACAAGAAACCATTTTGTAAAAGTTCATCTTCTAAATCTGTTGAACAAACCTTATTTAATTTGTTACTATCAATATTAGAAAATACTATTGCTAGTTTTTGTTCAAGCGTCATGTCATCCAATAGTAATTCACCCTTTTTAGTTGGATATGAATAACTAGGGGCAGGATCACTTATTATTCTTTCAAATAATTTTGTAGCCTCTAACTTAGTAAATTCTTTCTTTTCTACACTTGCATTGTTATTATTTGAATTAACAACATTTGGCTTCTTTTCTTTGACCTTAGTATAAATTGTATAAAATACAAATACACATATAGCAACTAAAAGAAGTGAAAATATCAATTTTGTAATACTTATTCCTTTTTCTTGTTCCATAAATTACTCCTTTCTAGATTATCTACGTTCTAAAACCTCAATGATTGGAGGAAGAATTTGTTTTTTCCTAGAAACAACACCATCAAGATAATATCCTTGAGTAAGATTTTCTATATTAAAGCTATCTTCCAATATATGTTTAGCTTTATCATTAAATAATATATAAGAACCATTCTTCATTACATCAGTAATAAATAATGTAACTATCATATAATCATTATTTATAGAAGTCTCATTTAATAATTTAACAAATGCAGCTTTATCAAGTTTTAAACTATTATAATCTGTAGTAAAGATTTGTCCAATACCAGATTCAATATTAGCAACTTTAAAGACTTTAAAGTCACTAAATAAAATTTGTTCCATACTTTTGCCTTTAATAGAAGAACCTGCCCTAAACATTTCTATTCCATATTTTTCATAATCAACACCGGCAATCATACTTAATCTAAATACAGCTTGTTTATCTAATTGAGTAGTAGTTGGTGATTTTAATAAAAGTGTATCAGATATTATTCCAGATAACATTATACCAGCAATATCTTTTGGTATAGGAAAATTATTTTCTTCATATAATTGATGTATTATTGTATTAGTACTTCCAACTGCCATATTTCTAAAGTTTATTGGCGAAGATGTAGTTAGTGTACCTATTTTATGATGGTCAATCACTTCAATTATGTCCGATTCCTCTATTCCATCAACACTTTGAACTATTTCATTATGATCAACTAAAATTACTTTTTTCTTATTTTTATCATTTATATCAACAAGTCTTAAAAAGCCTAAACAATTATTTTTCTTATCAACTATTGGGTAATTTGTATGTTTTGTCTGATTACTAACTTCAACAAAATCACTCAAATAATCATTTTCCTCAAAATAAATTGGATCTCTAGTAAGAATTATATCATCAATATAATTACTTAAATTTATTAATTTAGTAGTATGGAAAGTATCATAGTGGGTCTTAACTACATTTACTTTATTTTTCTTAGCAACCTCTAAGTGTTCCTCTTTAATTTCTCCATCTCCTACTATTATTATCATTTTAACAGAGGAATTAACTGCATATTCTAGTATACTATGACGATCCCCTACTATTAATATAGTATGCTTATCTAAGTCAATATTATTTAAAAAAGTTGTACTTCTATATGATGCAGTTAAAATATTTCCCTCTATTTCATTATCGAATCTCAATACTTCACTACCATCTAATGCATCTAAAATATTGTCATAAGAAGTTTTAAGTTTAATTATATCTCCCTCTATAAAATATGAAGATATATCTTTTAACGTAATTATACCAACTAATTTGCCACCCTCATCAACAACAGGTGCCCCACTTATTTTATTGCTTTTTAATATGTCATAACATTTTTTAATAGATGTATGCCTATTAATTGATATTCTATTATAATTAACATCCTTTATTTGGGTTTTAACATCATTTAAATACTCAGGACAATTAACATTAAAATATTTAAGTGCAAACTTTGTTTCATTGTTTAATCTACCTAAAACTTTTGCTTCTGCATCAAAACCTTGTTTATTTTTCAAATAAGCTAATGATATCGCAGAAGTAACCGAATCAGTATCTGGTTTTTTATGTCCAAAAATATATATTTTACCCATTCTATTCACCCTTTATTCTTTATACTTCTTTTAAAACTCCAGTAAATACAGAATATAAATAAGTAGTAACCGTCTTATTAGTTTTACTTTGTATATATTCCCTATAAGCAGTAAGTTGATTTTTATAAGCTTCATCAACAATATTATTTAACTTATAATCGATTATTTGTATATGATCATCATAAACTAACATTAAATCTATAATACCATGTCCACTATTACATCCATCATTATACATAAATTCATACTCTTTATATATAGTACAATTATTAAAATCAATCTCAGACTCTAAAAATTGCTTTATATATGGTACATAACGTTTATCCACATTAGTAAAATCAGGATTTAAAAAGTCAATACACTCTAAATAATGATGTATCTTTCTACCAAGTTCCATTTTATCTCTAGTAGAACTAAGTAAAAGTGAAGGAGACACCTTAGAAAATTTCTTTTCCTCAATAGTATTATTCTCTATAGAAATATTATCTACCTTAACTACACAATCACTTTTTGAAATAAGCTTCTTATAATCAAGTGCAGTAGCCAAACTATAATCTTTAGAAAGAGGAATAGAAGAAATAGGAATATCCACTATATAATCAGCTATACTACTATATACACTATTAATTATATCTAAAAATGACCTATAATTCAACTTAGAATCTGATTTATTTATAGTTTTGTTCTCCACCTCACCTACTAAAATCATTTTTTCTCTACATCTAGTAAGTGCAACATAGAAAAGCCTTATTCTCTCACTTATATCTTCTCTTATATACTTTTCTCTAAATAAGTAGTTATAAATAGTTTTATTTATACCTTCATTAAAATAAGGGCAAATAACTCCATATTCATTATCAAATATAAATCTTTCCATTGTGTCTCTAATATTAAATGAAGAAGATATTCCTGTATAATAACAAATAGGATATTCTAGTCCTTTAGATTTATGAATAGTCATTATACCTACACTATTAGGATTAACATCATTAATCTCTACTTTAATATCAAAATCATCATCAACTAACTTATTTAAATATTCTAAAAAGTCTTCAACTGAATAATCCATCTCTTCAGCATTACCAGCCAAATTATAAATATATTCAAGTCTTACTATACTATTTTGAATGCTTCCAACAGTAATTAACTTCTCATAAAATTTAAAAGAAGAAATTAATTTTAATATCAAACTCCTTATTGATAAACTATCATAATCAGTTTCAATATCATCTAATATTTTAATAATTTCACTATCAGAATAATTACCGTTTTTAAAATAATCAAAAATCAAAGAATCAGGATAATTAAATAAATAACTTCTAGCAATAGATGAGAAATTATATTTAAAATCTATATCAAACTCTCTATTATGATATTTAATCATAAGTCCAATTAAGTTTTTAATTATTAATAAATCATTATTTCCAGTAATAGATGTATATGTATATTTAGTAAGTGGAATATTCATATACTCAAATATTTTTTTATATAAATCAAATCCACTTGCCCTATCCATAAGTACTACAAAATCACTATATTTACAATCCCTAAGAATTCCTAAATCTTTATCAAAAACTTGATAATGATCACTTATTTTCTTCTTTATATCAGTTGCTACTATAAAACATTCAACTTCAGCTTTTGTAAATCCAATTGACTTATCATATTTATAGTTATATATTTCAAAATTTTCATCTTGAGTAGTATTACCTTCTTCAAAATATACATTATTTCCAAATACCATTTGATGTGATTTTGTATAATCAGCACCACCTATTTTATCATCCATAACAATATTAAAAACTGTATTAATATTATCAAGTGTTTCCTTTCTAGATCTAAAGTTTTTATTTAAATCTATTTTAAAACCACCATCTTCTACTGAGTATTTATCATATTTATTTTTAAATATATATGGATTAGCATTTCTAAATCTATAAATAGATTGTTTAATATCACCTACCATGTATACATTATTGTTTTCAATAAGTCCAATAAACTCTTCTTGTAAATCAGAAGTATCTTGGTACTCATCAACCATTATTTCTTGAAAACCATTTCTAATTTCAGAACAAACATCATCATTCTCTTTAAGTATTTTTATTGCCATTTTACTAATATCATTAAATTCAAATACGTTATTACGACTTTTAAATTTATCAAGTCTAGATGTTAGTTCTCTTATTATAGAAATAATTGCTTCTAAATAAGGCTTAGTCTTTAAAATACCATCCTTCATACTAGTAACATCATCATATATTGATAATTCTTTTAATGATTTAATTTCCTTAGAAATTTCTTCCTTGCGTTCTTTTACATCATCATCTGAATTTCTAGGTAGCGGTGGAAGCCTAAATTCTAATGAGTTTTTTAACTCATCATAACTATCAGCATTCAAAAGTGGTGCTAAAACATCACTAAGTTTTTCTAAATAATCAGAATCAAGATAATTAGATAACTCTTCTACTAGTTCACTAATTTTTTCCTTTTTAGATAAAATGCTACTTACATACTTATTAATATTTGAATCAATAAATTCTTCATTATAAAATTTATCCATATATGTATCTAGATATTGATATTTATCATATATTAAATCCATTTTATCACTTATAGACAAAATATATTTCTTTATATCATCATCATTCTTTACACAAAAATCCCCAATTAGCTTTAAGAAATTTGGATCTTCTTCTTCATATAAAGAATCAAATATTTCATCTATTATTCTACTTTTTTCAGTATATATTACACTAGAATCCGCTATATTAACATTCCTATCTACTCCAAGTAAATAATAATATTTTTTAACAAGTGATAAGCTATAACTATCAAAAGTAGTAATATATGCGCCATCTATCAAATCTAGTTGACTAGATAAATCTGGTGCTTTCTTTATAGCAGATCGAATTCTTTCTTTCATTTCTTTAGCGGCTGCATTAGTAAAAGTTAAAATAAGTAATTTATCTATATCAACACCATTATTTAACTTTCTAATTACTCTAGCAGTTAAAACCGCAGTTTTACCACTTCCAGCACCCGCAGAAACAATTATATTAGTTCCCTCTTTATCTATTGCTAGCTGTTGTTCATTTGTCCATTTTGGCATACTACTCTTCACCTCCTAAGAAGCTTAAAGATTTATTTTTATTAAGTTTCACAAAATCAGATTCACATCTATAACAAATATCTTTGAACTTGCAATAATTACATCCAACTTTATCAAAATCTATTTGTTTAGGATTTATATCAAAATTACCCATTAAAATATTATCTCGTGCTTCATCTATTTTATCATCAATAACTGATATAAGCTTATCCATCTGTTCATAACTTAAAACTTTCGCAAATCTATCAAATCCCTCTTTATTAGTTCTCATAGATTTAACATAACTACTTTTTTCATAATCAGGAATAAATACCTCTAAATCACTAACATCTGAAGTAGAATAACCATCTAATTTTAAATTATCACATTTTAAAGACAAATAGGTTTTACCAGGCACAAACCTTATTTCATTAGATAAAATTCTTTGAAGGTAGAATCCAGTAAATCTAACATTTTTAAATAAGTTGCTTTTCTTTACTAAGTATAAATATATAGGTAACTGCATACTAAAACCATATATAACACTATATAAATCAATATTTGTGTTACCAGTTTTATAATCAACTATACTAACTAAAGTATTTTCTTTTTCCTTATACATAATTTTATCTACAATACCAGTAAATACAACAGGAATAACCGAACTCTTATCAATTGTAATTTTCTTTTCAAGTAGAAGTTTGGTCAAACCAGTTTCCTCTTGTAAATTTTTAACCTGTTCAATTACAAAAGATAATTCACTCTTTAATTTTTTTAGTAAGAACTTCTCTTTATTTGTAAGAGTTAAATTACTAACATACTTATCATATTCACTTGAAAAATCAAAGTCTTCATTAAAACAAATAGAAAGTATGTAATGAAATAATGACCCAATGACAGTATTAAAATTTTCAACATACTTATCAAGTTTTAGTATATTGGTTAAATAATATTTAAAAGCACAGTGATAATAATTATCAATCGAAGTATATGAAAGTGTAAGTCTTGGTTTTAATAACTCCAATAAAGAATTATTATTAATACCTGTAAACTTATTATCATAAGTAAGATAAGGTATTGAAAAACTATTATATAAAACAGGTAATTGTTCACTTTTTATTCCAAACTTTATAAAGTTATCTAATTCTTTTGATAAAAGAACCTCACTCCATATTTTAGAATAACTATTTTTATAATCCATCTTATATTCTATCTTATTAAGTCCCATTTCACTTGCTAAATTAGATATTAAAACCTCACCATTTAATGAATTTAACTTACAAGAAATAATAAGATTTTTTATTTTTTGAATAGAATTTATAACTTTTTCTTTTTCAAGTCTATTTTTTTCTTCAGTAGTAGATAATAACATATTATATTTAGTTTTTAACAAGTCACCAATAAAATCATCATCTTTAAATAATGTAGGTATTGCACCCTGATTAAACCCAAGTAAAAAAACATATTCATCAGGTTCAAATATATTGTCAGTAATATTAACTAATTCTATTTGATTTTTCTTTTTCTTAGGCATTATTTTAGTATTTTTTACTTCTTGTTTTGTACATTTAAATATAAATTGAAAAGGATATTCCATATCATTATATTTATTAGAAATATTAAACAGTGCATTATATGTAGCTAAGTTATTATAATTAGTCATATCATATTCAGCTTTAATTATTTCAAGTCCAGCAAAAAATGATTTAGATTCTTCAACTAAGTATAGAAATTTCTTAGTTATTGGAGAAGAATAAATAGAATTATCAGGTAATGAAATAGGAATATTATACATGTAAGAAAACATTTTAAGAGTATAATAATATTCCTCACTAACATTAGCTAGTTTTATTTTATTTATATCGACTCCGCTACTTATTAGCTTAGAAATATGATCAAATACAAAAGATACTTCATCTTCTAATGTATTTAAAACATATAAATCCTTAACAAGAAACTTTTCACTTTCTTCTATTATAGTTGCATCTATTTTATCAAGCATATTTTGATAAAATTTATCTATTTTAGAATATCCATATACGATTATTTTTTTTCTTTTAATATAGTCTAGAAACATATCATCATAATATAGTAATTTCTCTTTGTCCAATTCTTCCTTCATTTTTACTAAATTATTAAGTTTATCATCAACATATGAGTCTTTATCTAAATAATATAATGATTCTAATACATCACTTGCGGCATCCATATTAAATAAATAATGCTGCATTAAATATAATACAGCCCTAACATCATATGAAAAATATATATGATCCCTAACTTCATCAAGTGACATCATCTTATAATTGACAAAATTATCATAATGATTAAAATAATCCAAAATTTTATTTTTTAGATTATTAGGGACAATAAGTAGTACTTCATTAAATTTTGTAAAATCCAGTGTCATAATAAGTATCTCCTTCTATTTAATTTTATCATCTTTAGAACAAAAAGACACGCATAAGTTACGTGTTTTTACTACTTTTTACATCTCTTTTTGAATAAATACATCCACAATAGTCTTGTCTATATAAATTATAGATATTAGAAAGTTCAATGCTTCTTTTATATCCATTTCTTTTCTTAAAATCAGCATATAGATATTTTACGTCATATTTACCTGATAAGTCCTCGCCTATTTCATTTAACCATTTAGCATTTTTATAGGGGCTTATTGATAAAGTCGTTGTAAAATATGAGAAATTATGGCTACTAGCATATTTAGCTGCCTCACAAAGTCTAAGTAAATAGCATCTATAGCACCTACTCCCACCCTCAGGTTCATTTCTCATGCCATCTATAACATCTTCAAATTCTTCATTTCTATAGCCAATTTCTACTAGTTTAACATTTTTATCAAGCTTCATTTCTTGAATTAATTTATCAAGTTCATTATATCTCTTAGTGAATTCTTCTTTTGGAAAAATATTAGGATTATAATAAAGTATAGTAATATCAAAATATGAAGATAAATATTCTAATACATAAGAAGAACATGGAGCACAACAAGCGTGTAGTAAAAGCGTTGGCTTTTTACTTAACTGTTTTATCTTATCTAACTCTTCATCCATCATAATTTGATAATTCATACTTATCCCCTCATTTCTTTTTTAACTTTTATATTTTGTTCCTTTTTTACATATTTTTTAGGATCAGTTACTGTTTCTGAATTTATAAAAACATCTGTATTATATAAAACTCCATCCGCAGCATCGGATAAAATTTGTGATAAGGTTTCCGTAACAACTGTTTTTAAAGCACTTGCTCCTCCACCAGTTAAAAAAGATTTAGAAGCAATCGCATCTATCACAGAAGAATCATAAGAAAGTCTTATTCTATCAGTACTAAATAAAGCTGTTTGCCACATTCTTAAATTACTTATCTTAGATGTAGTTAAAATCTCTTTTAAATCTTCTTTTTCTAAAGACTTCATTTGAACTATAACAGGAACTCTTCTAAGAAATTCTCTCTCCATCCCGCCTAATTTATGTAAATCATCCCTAGTAATAACAACATTTTCTAAAACCCCATCATTCTGATTAAAACCAATTGTCTTTTTAGAATTACTCTTAGCATCTATTATTCTTTGAAAAGCACCTGCAAAAACAAAAGTAATTTTAGAAGTATCTATTTTTATTGTTTCCTTATTGTGCTTAATAGTATAAACACCTCTATCCATTAATCCATATAATTCTTGTTGAACATCTTTTGTTCTTATAGAACTATTAGAGGCACTATCTTCGCCAAGCTTATCAAATTCATCAAGTACAATTATACCTTTTTCAGCTTTTTTAACATCACCATTAGCTTCAGTTAATAAATCATCAAGTAAGCTTACAACATCACCACCAACATATCCAGTAGTTGAATATTTAGTAGCATCCTTAATTATCATAGGAACATCTAATATTTTCGCAGTTGTCATACAAGTCTCAGTCTTGCCAACACCAGTTGGTCCAATAATCATAACATTCGTTTTAAGTCCTTCGAATTCTCCATATTTTTGATTATTATAAACTGCATTTACAAATGCCTCAACCTGTAAGTCTTGTGCAACTACACGTTCTTGAACCTTTTTAACAATATCTTTTCTATTTAAGTAAAACTTATTACCTTCAGAATTTCTACATTCCATAAGAGAAGTCATCAAAGTAGAAGACATATCTATATTATATGAAACAGAATCATTCTCAGCAATAAATGAAACTAAATTAACATCATCTTTTAAATCAGTTATACAAGAAAATTCATAATCACTAGCCTGTACCAAATACTCATACATCTTTTTTCTTGCGAATCTAAGTTTATCTGAAGGTGATTTAAATTCAACACTCTTAATATAATCACCTAAAAAAATAGGAAGTCCAAAGAAAGTATCAGTATCATTATTATTAAAACAATCTTCAACAATAGGAATATACATTGGCTTTCCTGATGTAACAGGATAATCTATTCCTGTAAATTCATCAATTGGAAAAAACCTTTTTCCTTTTTTAATATAAGTACCAAGATATATTCCAGTTATCTCAATACTGCTTTTCCATGAGGATTCTCTCTTAGCCTTAAATTTAACTGCTCCCCATAGATTATCAAAATCATTAGCGTTCATACAACAATTCCCCCATCAAGTAATTACTATTCTAGCAAAAATAAGATGAGATATCAATAAAAAGAAAAAATAAAACAAAGATTATTAAAATCTCTGTTTTACTTCTCTAATTTAGTTTCTTCTTTACTTGCAAGAACTTTTTTACCTTTGTAATTTCCGCAAGCTTTACATACACGATGAGGTCTAATTACTTCTCCACATTGTGGACATTTAGTAGTTACTGCAGCCTCTAATGCATTATGACTTCTTCTTAATCTTTTTCTAGTTTTTGAAACTTTGTGTTGTGCAACAGCCATCTTTATCACTCCTCTTTATATTTTTCTTTAAGTTCAAGAAAAGGATTATTGCTAGTAGAGCTTGCCTCTTCTTCACTAATTAATTTCCATCCATCGCCATTATATTTACTTAAGTCATTAACCTTAGTAAATCTAAGTGGGACCTCTAATACAATATTTTGCCACAAAATCGGAAGAATATCAATACTATTTTCAGCTTTTTCTAAATTTTCTTCAATATTTTCATCAATATCAATGGAAAATGGATACTCTACGTTATCTAAACTAATAGAATCCTCCAAAATCATTTTACCGCTAACATTACATCTGATAGTAAGTTCATTGCTTGCATCGAAAAATATATCACCAACTACCCTAGCATCTTCTATATCAATAATATCGCTTTTTTCTAACATATCAGATGGAAAAGTTAATTCTTCATCAAATGAAATCTTATCCTTAACCTCAGAATTTAATTCTTCTAATCTTATAATCATTTTGTATCACCGAACAAATTATATATTAAATTCATAAAAATTGCAAATGTTTATAACAATTACATATATAAATTAGATTTTCAAATACAATTATTTCTGATATAATACTTCTCGAGGTGGAGATATGGCTAATATTGGAATAATATGTGAGTATAACCCATTTCATAATGGACACTTATATCACATTAATAAAATTAAAGAAATGTTTAAAGACTCAACACTTATATTAGTTATGAGTGGAAACTTTACTCAAAGAGGCATACCAAGTATACTAGCTAAAGATGAAAAAACATTAATCGCAAAAAAATACGGAGTTGACCTAGTAGTAGAACTTCCATTCATTTATGCAACTGAAAGTGCAGATATATTCGCAGATGCCGCAGTTACAATATTAAATGAATTAAAAACAGATTACATTGTATTTGGTAGTGAAAGCAATAACATAGATAATCTTATTAATATCGCAAACATACAATTAAATGATAAAGATTTTGATAGCAAAGTTAAAACTTATTTAAATGAGGGAATAAACTACCCTACCGCAATATCAAAAGCTCTAAAAGATAAAGCCGATATAGTCAATACTCCAAACGATTTATTAGCTATCTCTTATATAAAATCAATAATAAAAAATAATTACAATATAAAGCCAATTTCTATTCAAAGAACAAATAACTTTCATTCAAAAGAATTAGAAAATAATATAGTAAGCGCAACCGCTATAAGAGAAGCACTAGATAATAATAAAGATATTTCATCATATGTTCCAAAAGAAGTAGCAAAACTTTTAAAAAATAGATCTAATATTAATTATTTTCCTTATCTAAAATATAAAATTATTACTGAAGGAACTGATATTAAAAAGTATCTAACTGTTGATGAGGGAATAGAAAACAGAATTCTAAAAGTAATAGATTCTTGTAATACACTAGAAGACCTTATTAAAAAAGTTAAAACAAAAAGATATACATACAATAAATTATCCAGAATGTTTATACATATACTTTGTTCTCTAACAAAAGAAGAAGTTATTAAAAACAAAGATGTAAAATATATAAGAGTGTTAGGTTTTAATGAAAAAGGCAGAAAACATCTAAATAAAATAAAAAAAGATATAACTCTTCCACTTATTACTACCCCAAAATATTATAATGAACTATTAATAATAGAAAATCGTATAGACAAAATTTATGACTTAATAAGCAAAAACTATTAAGTCTTTTTTGTTACAAAAAATAAGTAATTACATAATTTATTATAGGTGAAGTATATGTATTTTACTTATAAATATACAAAAATTTATTATGAAAAACATGGAAATAATAAAAAAGTAATATTAATATTCCCAGGATGGGGAGATAATAGAAAAACATTTTATAAAATGATTGATGATTTAAAAGATGATTTTACTATATATATATTTGATTATCCAGGTTTTGGGAATAGCCCTATCCCACATAAAGATTTAACAATATATGATTATGCTGAGATATTTATAGAGTTTATAAAAGAAAACAAAATTAACAATCCAATAGTTATAGGGCATTCTTTCGGTGGACGATTAATCATCACAATGAGTGGGTATTATAAAGTTAAATTTAAAAAAATAGCACTAATCTCATCCGCAGGAATAAAACCAAAAAAGACATTATTTCAAAAAATAAAACAAAAGACATATAAAATACTTAAAAAAATAGGAACAATTTTACCATACAAAAAAAGAAAAAAATACAAAGATTTTCTTCTTAAACACTTCGCATCCAATGATTTTCTAGCACTACCACAAACATTACATAAAACATTTATTAATATAGTAAATGAAGATTTAACTAAATATTTAATAAATATAAAAACAGAAACACTTATAATTTGGGGAGAAAATGATGAATCAACTCCAATTAAAGATGCTTATAAAATGAATAAATTAATTAGATCATCTGGACTTGTAGTAATAAAAGGAGCATCGCATTTTTGTTACTTAGAATACCCAGGATATATAAAAGTCATATTAGACGAATATTTAAAAAGAGGAAATTAATTACAATTTCCTCCGAAAGATGCAAGAAGTGCTTTTATAGTACTCATCGCATCTGTATTGTTATTATCATTAACCAAATATGTATTAAATTCCTCTATTTTAGAAGAATCCTCTTCTCTACCAGATTTATCTAAATACTTAATAATTTTTCCATCTTCAAAAACTAATGTAAATTTATCATTAGTAAGACTACATTCTAATTTGTTATTATTACAACCTGTAGTAAATATAAATGTAGTTATAAGTAAGATTAGAAAAATTATTTTTTTCATATAAACTCCTCTTTTATTTAGTTTTAGTTAGCACTTTAATAGCATCATTAATGGTAGCTTCATTATTAGAAACTTCCTTTTTTAAGCCTTCATTTTCCTTAGCAAGAATATCATTTGTAGAAACTAGCTCTTTATTTGCCGAAATTAATGCGTCTCTTGTTGTAGTTAACTCCTCAACCTCTTTTTTCAAATCTGTATAAGTAGGAACAGTAGGGTCATTAATAGCAACAGTAGAATCATGTGATATAAAGTCATTATGTGCATTAATGATACCAAGAAGAAATTCATTTACTCCAGCAAAACTTTGTAAATCAAACATTTGAGGAGTTATAATTTTACCGGTTGTAATACAATTTGTAATTATAGTAGCATAATCTTTTTGTACATAACCTCCAGAATTCATAGAATCATAATATTTTTTCAAAAGCCATCTGTAGTCTTCTGAAACATCTAATGTAGCAAAACACTTATCAGCAATCTGTTGTGTTTCTCTAGCTTTTGCAAGTTTTTGATCTCCATGTAAGAAAAATTTACTTGTATTATTAGTACTAGTAGAAGTAAGCATAGTAGGAATAGTAAGTTTCTGATTATTAAAAATCAAACCAAATCTTTCTTCTGCTTCTTCTATTGATTCAAAATATTGATTAGACATTGGAACATATATCTTTGACTTATCGAACTTATCTATATTAGCAGCTAATCCTAGCATAAATATACCTTTTTCTTCATAAGCAGGTTTATTAACAAGTATATAATCAAATTTATATGTTTCTTTCCCAGTTGTATATGATCTTGAACTATCATATGGACAAGCAAATATCATATTAAAAATATTAATTTTTAAATTTTGTACAAAAGCAGAATTCTTCTTTTCAATATGTTCAGAAAATAATTGCTTCTCATCAATAATATTATCATTAATATATCTATAAAGCCTATATCTATCTTCACACATTTTATTTAATAACTCATATGAGCTTTTTTCTCTATAAAGACCACTACTCATCAAATAATTTGTATTAATTCCTAATAAATGTGGAACAGATGAATTTGGAACATAAATTTTTATATTATCTCCATTAGCAAAAGTCAAACTAAACTTATCTTTATATCTTGAGTTTCTGTTATAAGTTTCAACATTATTTGCAATAAGTTCCATTAAATATTCAAACTTAGTCATTTGCATATATAAAATCCCCCTTAATTAATGAAGAGATTATACCACATTTTACTAAAAAAAGCAAGCACAAAAAAAGTGCTCATCAAAGCACTAATTTTGTCTCATAAATTCTTCATATTTAGGAATTACATCTTCAGGTTTACCTATCATCATAACCTTACCATCATTAAGCCATAAAACTTCATTACATAATTCCTTAATTGTACCTAAACTATGTGAAACAATTATAACTGTTCTATGTTCATCAGAAATAAGTTCTTTCATTTTATTATAACTTTTCTCTTTAAACTTAACATCACCAACACTTAAAACCTCATCAATTAACATTATATCAGTTTCAAGTATCGCAGTAATTGCAAATGCAAGTTTAGAATACATTCCCGAAGAATAAGTTTTTACAGGTTTATTAATAAAATCGCCGATATCAGCAAATTTAATTATTTCTTTTTCTTTTCTCTTTATTTCTTCTTCACTAAATCCAAGAAGCATTCCAGATAAATATATATTTTCTTTTCCAGTTAGTTTTCTATTAAAACCTACTCCAATACTTAAAAGTGAAATAGAATTACCATGTAAATCTATACTACCTTTATCTGGTGAAAATATACCAGCAATTGCTTTTAACATAGTAGATTTACCACTACCATTTTTACCAATTATACCAAGAATCTTACCCTCTTCTATTTCAAAACTAACCCCTTTTAAAGCATGGAATAATTCAGCTTTATGACCAATTTGTTTCCAAGATGCTCTAATTGAAGTCTTTTTTAAACTCTTGTAAGTGATATGTAAATTTTTTACTGTTACTGTTATATTCTTTTCCATTATATCACCTTCGCATAACTATTTTCATAATCATTTATTAGACTAACACCAATAACACATAATATTATTCCAATAAATAACCAAATACCTAACATTTTAAAATTAGGCATTACTCCTTGAAGCATTACTTTTCTAAGTTCATTCATACAAAGAGCTATAGGATTTAATCTTAGTAAGAAAAATCTTAACTTACCTTTAAGTCTTTCATTGATATTATAGAAAATACCAGATAAGTAAAACACCATTCTTAAAGCTATATTAGTCAAATTACCAAGGTCATTCAATGTAACGCCAAAATGCATTAATATCATACCAATACCAAATGATATTATGTAAAGTACAATAAATATTGGAATAATAAATAACATATGCCAAGTAAATGGAACACCTTGATATAACATAAGTGCAAAAGTAATTAATAATGATATTCCCATTTTAAATAAATAAGTAAATGACTTAGATAAAAGTAAGATATACTTAGGTATATATACTTTTGTAACTAAATCCCTATTATTAATTATTAATTTAACACTACCATTAATCATTCTGTTAAAGAAATCCCATGCGGTTAGTCCTATAAATACGAATGATGCAAAGTAAGGTGTATTATTTTTAAATACAACACCAAATACAAATGTATAAATTAACATAAAACAGAATGGTTCGATTATCCACCATAACCAGTTTAAATATGAATCTGCAACTTCTGACTTTAATTCAGCTTTTGCAGAGTAGACAGCATATTTATAATATTTAGCTATATTGTTTATAAACTTTTTCATTTATATTTTTACCTCCACGACAATAATATTTTACCATATTATCATATCTTTTCCAATAGAAAAAAAGAACTATTTAATTTATATTAAATAATATGATATATAAGTTTTTATGAAAAGAAGCAATATAATTTAAACATTAAAAAACTAATTATCAGTTTTTCTAATAATTAAAACAGGACATTTGCCTGTTTTAATTTTGTATCATTAAGATTCATAACCATCAGTGGAACAGTCTCCATCTACACAGTCACAGTCAAGATCACTTATTTGATATGTAGAAGATAATCCAATCGTTTCCGATGAATCAAGACCAGAATTGGTCATTTTTTTCTTTACTAATTCTAGCGCTGTCATTTTCTCACCTCCCTTGTATAAATATATTTATCATTTATGGCTTCAGACGGATCAGATGATAACCACCTTATAGCACATCCACCACCACATTGATACCATTTTTTACATCTAGAACATATTTCAGAAGGATACTTTCCTATTATCTTTCTAAATTGCTTAATATCATCCGAATTCCAAAATTCAATTAATTTATCTAATTCAATATTAGTGTCATTTAAAGGATGTCCCATAAAATGATTGCATGGTAATATATTAAAATCGGGATTAAAAACCATACCAGTGCCTTTTGTTATATGACAGCAAGTTATTATTCTATTTTTAAGTATCATATGAGTAAGCATATTCTTATCTAAAGAGCATAATGGTATTGACATTTCAAAGACAAAGTTAATTTCATCTTTATAAATTTTATCATATACGTACTTACATAGTATTGAAAGTTCTTCAATAGAAATAATCTGGTTTTCATCTTCCGCTGATGGCTTATAAAGTTGAAAAATAATGTTATTTAGATGATGCTCTTTTACAACTTTCCAAAAATTATCAAACTTTTTTGTATCAGTATTGCATAAAACATAGGATAAACTAGTTTTAATTCCACAATAACTAGCATTTTCATATCCTTTTATAGTTTCAAGAAATCCATTACTATTAGTATTTATAATATATTCTTCTTCACTTGAACCTTTTATTGATATATTAATGCTATATAAACCTGCTTCATACGCTCTTTTACAAAATTCTATATCTTTAAATTTCCTACCATTAGTTGCCATAGACACTTTGATATTATTTCTAGATATATATTTAATTATCTTTAAAATGTCAGGATGTATACTTGGTTCTCCGCCTATTAAGATTATCTTTTTTATACCAATACCTTTCAAATAAGAAACATACTTTTTAACATTTTGATACGACATATTTCTATTTATTTTTAAATACTTTTTTGCATAACACCATTTACAATTGTTATTACAAGTCATATTGGTTGTTAACCATACAGTATTGGGAATTACATTTTCATCATTAATAATATTAATCCAAAATCTTTGAATATATTTTTGGGTAACATCATCATAAAATGTTTTTTCAAATTTACCGCCATTTTTTTCTATAACTTTTCTTGACGCATAATTATCTTCAAAACAAGTAATTAATATATTTTTCATTTTGTGCTTTTTATACTTTTTCATAGCTAATGATAGTGCTTTAGTTGCATAACCCTTTTTTCTTTCTTCAGGTTTTATATAATATGCAACATGACCCAGCCTAGAAAAATAATTATCATTTAATTTATGTCTTAAATCAATTGTTCCAACAACTTTATGATTATCTATTATGAAATAAACAGTAGCGGGAACATCTCTGTTTGAAATTCCTATACCATTACGTCTATCCTTTAACCTATTTAACATATCTTGATAACTTTCACCATTTCTATATGCATTTCCCATCTCTAATTCATCTTTATTTTTTATGGCACTATTCACTAGTTCATAATACCCTTTCTCATATTTTTTACATGGTAAAACTAAATTCATGATACACCTCCAACATTTTTCAAAACTCTTTATAATACTTCTTATATAACAAAAGGCAGTAGCCTAAAAGACTAATTGTCTCTAAAAGTTACTGCCCTAAATCTTTTTATAAAAAATCAATAAATATAGAAAAAGTTAATTACCAAAATTATTTTTATACCTATGCCTATATACAATTTCATTAAACTTAAAATACAGACTATTTTGATAAATGTCAACATATTTTTATCAAAAATTCGAATGAAATTTTAAATACGCCACAAAAAATACTAATGTTCACTTAAGTCTTTCAATAATCATACATATAAAATTTAATAGAAATTATATAATATATAATGCTGTTTTACCCATAACTGAAAGGAGATTTTGAAAATGGGAAAACATTTAAATTTAAGTCAAAGGATTCTTATAGAAAGTAATCTTAATGAAAATACTAGTTTAAGAAAGATTAGAATTATGTTAGGAAAACCTCATACAACTATTTCTAGGGAAATATTAACAAGAAGAGTTTTAAGTAAAGGAAATCGTTTTAATAATTTTAATACAAAATGTGATAAAACTAATAAGGCTCCTTTTGTATGTAATGGTTGTCCTAATAAAAATCAATGTAGAAAAACAAATATTTTTACTATGTTAAAGATGTTAATGATAATTATCGCATTACTTTGGTAGAATCTAGAGAGGGCATTGATTTTGAAAATGATACGTTTAGAAAAATAGATAAGATAATCAAAGAAGAAGTTGGTAAAGGACATTAATTTTATATGATTGTATTAGATCACCCAGAATTTGATATTACTGAAAAAACTTAAAGGCTATTTATCTTGCAAAAATATTGACTTACCTAGAATTGTTAGATACCGTAAAAGAAAAAGAAATGTTTCTAAAAATAAAAGTGAAAGAAAGGAAAAAAAGTGCAGAATTAATCGCACCTATCAAGACTTTATTAAATATAAAGAAGCTAACAAAATAACTTATTATGTAGAAATGGATAAAGTGGAGGGTGTTAAAGAACATTATGCTCTACTTACTTTAAACTTTGTTCCTTTTAATTTCATGCTAGCATACAAATTAAAAACTCAAACCATATCTGAAGTTACTGATAAAATTAATGAATTAAAAAAATTATTAGGTTATGAATTATTTCATAAAGTATTACCAATTATGCTAACTGACAATGGTAAAGAATTTAAAAGACCAGATTTAATCGAAGATAATGGCCAAGATGTAGTTAAAACAAAAGTATTTTATTGTGATTCTAGAAGAAGTGACCAAAAAGGAAGCATTGAAGTAACATATGAATATATAAGAAGATTCATAGAACAAGGAACTAACTTAGACAAATATTCTGATGGAGATATCATGTTAATGATGAATCATATAAATAATACTAGGAGAGAAAAATTAAACGGTGATACCCCATTTAATTTAATGAAAGAAAAAATAGGAGAAGAGAATATAAAAAAACTAGGTTTTTATTTTATCCCCTCACAAGATATTATACTTAAACCTAGTCTATTCAACAAAGATAATAATAAATAACGAAGCCTAAGGCGTAGTTTATTTATTTTATCCTGATGGGTAAAATGGCACATTTAATCATTAATATTTTGGCCCATTTACTCATTCAGTCCCCTTATTTTACAACATTTTTTATTTGGTCAATTTAATTTTTCATTTGAGCCTATTTATTCTCTTTATTTCTAAATACAAGTATTTTACTTAACACATAGTTAAGTACAACTATTATGAATTGTACTAAAATTTTAGATATCATGTCATTTAGTTTTAATACATTAACCAAAATAAACATAACTAAAATCTCACTGCCAAGTGTAAGTAATCTACATGAAACAAACTTAACAAACTCAGCTAATACATTTTTATCTTTACTTTCAAATACAAATACACGATTAGTAATATATGCAAATAAAACAGCTGCAATCCAAGATAGTACAGTACATACCATATAATTACTAATAAATACTCTAAATAATGCATAACTTCCTATACTAACCAAAGTAGTAAGTCCACCAACTATTAAATAATTTATAATTTCTTTGTTTTTATAGTATAAACCAAGTCCCCATTTGAATAGTTTTGTTTTAGGGTTAGTTAATTCCTCACATATACTACCAATTAATAATAAAATTCCTACCATACTATTCCCCTACTTTTTTTTACTTTCTAATCTTTCCTTAACAATATATATTGGTCTTTGTTTAACTTGTATATAAGTTCTAGATAAGTATTCTCCAATTACTCCTACTACCATAAATAATAATGAGAATAAGAATAACATAACTAATAAAATAACTGTAAACTCACTTACGCCTTTAAATAAAGCTACTATAAAATATATAAAGCCAACAAGGAAAGTTACTATTGATATATAAAATGGTGCTCTAAGTGGTGAAGTTGTAAATGCAACTATTCCATCTATAGCGTAATTAAACAACTTGAAAAAATTCCATTTAGATATTCCACTATTTCTTTCTTCCACTTCATAAGGTAAATAATAAGTATTATATCCAACAAAACTAAATATTCCCTTAGAAAATCTATGATATTCACTAAGTTCTAATATTGAATCTACAACCTTTCTTCTAAAAGTTCTAAAATCACTTGCTCCTTGAACAAAAGGAACTGTTGACATAGAATTAATAACTTTATAAAAAGTATCCTTAAAAAATGTTAATACCTTGCCTTCTTTTCTAACTTCTTGAAATGCGGCAACTGAATCAAATTGTTCATTTTCATTTAATATATCAATCATACGCAATATTAATTCTGGTCTTTGTTGTAAATCAGCATCAATTATAGTAACTAACTCCCCTTCTGCCTCTTTTAATCCTGCATACATCGCAGCCTCTTTTCCAAAGTTTCTAGAAAAGTTAATAACTTTAATATTTTGTTTCTTTTGATCAACTATATTAGTTAACCTATCTAAAGTATTGTCACTACTACCATCATTGACAAAAACAATTTCATATTTAATTTTTTTCCCTTTAAAAACCTTTTGTACTTCTTCATAAAAAAGTTCTACATTACCTTCTTCATTATAACAAGGTACGACTATTGATAAATCCATTTAAATCACCCACTTACTTATTTATTATATCATGCCACTCCAAGTAGTCAATAAATTTAAGCTTAACGTTCTCATTTATATTATAAAATGCCTTAAATTTTTTCATATTTTCCTCATCATGCGGATAAGGATGCTTCATATAATCTTCATATGGTGCTTTAGGTAATAACATAGTAACAGAGTTATTAGCTTTTTCTTTTTCAATATAGCTAGTCATTTTATTATCAACATAAAACGCACTAGAAGCTATAATTAAAAGACGTACCATACAAACTAAACTAGAAATTATACAAATATAATTAATAACTTTAATACCCATTTTAGATTTAAAAAATTTTAGTGTATCATTAACAAGTTCTAAAGCAAACAAACACCAAAAAACATACATAGGATAAAAACATCTAGGAGTTATTGGACTAAGCGCAAATAAAGGCATAACTAGAAGTATTATACTTCCCAAATAAAACAATAATTTCTTCTTAGAAATTTCAAGGGGTGCCAATAAAATAAATATTATTAGGAAAACTAAATAAACTAAAGTTAAACAGCCCCCTATAAACATAAAAACCAACTTGAAGGTTTGCCACTCTGGGAAGAACAAAGCTATTAATGAATGCATAGAATAAAATACAATATAATACAAACTAATACTAAGTAATTTATAATGCTTTATATCTTTTTTATAAATAAACTTTAAAAATAAATACGTTAAACATACAGATATTATTACTAGTACAACAACATTATTAGAAACTAAATTATGATATACAGTATAAAAATATCTCTTTATAGATTGCATAATTATTCCACTTCGAGGAACACTTCTATAAAAATCTTCACCCTTAACAACATTTAGATAAGCACCATTTTGAAACATAAGAACTGCGCCAACTAAAGTTCCAATAAAATAAGTTACTTGATTTATATTTATTTTAATCCCCCTTTTATAACAATAAATTAAACTAACTAAAGAAGCTATAATTATATATATAGTTACATGTTCCATAAATAAACAGGTTATAACGCCTAAAACAAACATCGAAAATACTCTTCTTCTATTTAAGATAATACACTTATCATTAAGTATTCCTTTATTTATAAAGATCCATATCAAAACAAATATCATTGGAGGAACGTAATTACTAAAACCACTTGTCCAATTAACAACCTGCCTAAATAAAGTACGTGGCATAAAAAGTACTAATATTATAGATATTAAGAATATAGGCAAACTCTTTTTGTTAACAATTTTAAAACTTAGTAAAATTATACTAGTATAAGAAACACCAAGTGTTAAAGCTCTTATAACTCTATATCTAGTAAGTAAAATAACAAGTAAATTACCTAAATACCTTCCATTATAATTTGAAAAGAAATTATTTAATCTATCTATTCCAATATAACTACCCCATGCCCAATCATCATTTGTATATGGGACTAGATATCCAATAATAGAAAAAAAGAAAAATAGAACTACAACTAAAATTATATTTATGTACTTCTTATTTTTCATCTTTTCTCCCCCTATCTAAACATCTGGATTCCAATCTTTATTGAATACAAAGTTCTCATAATTAAACATATGCTTAAAATCATTTTGAGCATTAATTTGAGAAACATAAATAGGAATTAATTTTTTTATTTTATTTTTTTGACTTTCACTACTAATAGTAGGCATTCCTTCTATATTTTTTGTATCTCCCTTAGAAACATAATATCCAAAGTAATACAAAACATCTTTATCCGCAAGTTCTGTAACCATACCACTAGTCATTTTATGATGAACATGTCCATATTCACCTAAAGGATTATGAGTAACTATCATCTTCCAGTTTTTATAATTAATTATTTTATCCAAATCTGCCTTTATTTTTTTATGAACCTTTGACCAGTCATCTCTTTTTCCTTTTGTCACATCAGGATATCCAAGCATTATGTATTCATCTTTTGTAATAGCCATAGCTTTTTTAAACTCTTCTACTCTTCTCTTTGCAGGACCACATGTTATACATACTACTAAATAATCATCCTCAAGTAAATGTGCTCCCCCCCAAAATGATTCATCATCAGGATGTGCAACTATCATTAATTTATCTATTCCCTTATATTTTTCATCTTTAGATTTATTACTATCTTCATTACTTTCTTTTTCTATTTTAATCTCTTTCTTAACTGGTTCACTAACAACACTTTTATTATTAATATTGTCAAAAATGTTGGAAATAATACTTACACTAATAATAGGAACTAACAACATTAAAAAAACAACATAATATTTTTTAAACATACCAATCACCTTACTTACATAAACTTAAATATAAAATTTACTAAATTACTAGTGCATTTTCCTTCATTTAGTTCAATATATTTATCCCTAAATCCTTCTACTCTATCTAAATCAAATTGATTATTCTCAATTGAATTAACTATTTCTTTTGCATCATCTGTTATAATACCAGGCATTTCTTCCTTATAGTTAATATAAAAGTTTCTCCTTCTATAATATTTATCATAATCATAACAATAAAAGAAAAGAGGTTTTTCTAATATTGAAGCTTCAAAAACTATCGCAGAATAATCAGTAATAACATAATCCCCCATAGTAATCATATCAATTGATGAAAAATATTTATCACATATAACTCTCTCATCCTTAATCTTAATATTAGATAATGGATGAGGCTTAACTATAAGATTATACTTTGAATAATCAATACAATTTATTAGTTCATTAATTTTATCTATATCTTCCATACCTTTTCTAAAAGTAGGAACATATATAATATTTTTTTTACTTTTACATTGTGGATATTTTTTAATGACTTTTTTTATAACTTCTTTTTTACGCTTTTTATCAGTCAAATAATCAACTCTAGGTAAAGGCATAACAATAACTCTATTTATATCATATCCAAATGCATCTTTAAAATACCTTCTTGTATTACTACTACTAGTAAGTATATAATCATAATTTTTATGCATCTTCATGACTTTAGATAACTTAGAACTAGTACCTTCTTCACTATCAATTATACTAAGGCCAAATTTTTTAAATGCACCTAATGCATGCCACATCTGTATTATAGTAGTATTTTTTTTCTTTTTTAATACACTAGCACAAATACAATATCCATCTAAAATTATAACCTTACTAGTAGACAAATAATACATTTGCTTAAACATATGAAAAAAGTATTTAACTTTTGAAGCAAGACCTTTTTCTATTTTTTTACATAGTACAACAACATCAATAGATGAATCACGCTTTTTTATTTCCTTTTCCAATAAAGAAATATCATCACTTTTTTTATTGCTTTGTCTTGATATAAAAGTTATTCTTTTTCTTTGTGGAAATAATTTTATAAAGAAATATATAATATTTAAAACTAATATTCCAAATTTAACTAAAATCATAACATTCTCCTACTTATTATCCATAAAATACTTAACAACCCTTTTAGTTGATTTACCATCACAAGAAGAACAAAAGTAATTATAAAAACTATCAAGTTTCCCTAAATCAACCTTTGCAGTTTTAATTTCTTTTAAAAGAGAATTAAAATTTTTAACAACTGGCCCATATGTATATTTAGATAATGGATAATAAAAATCTCTACTCTTTTTATATTCGTCTAAATCCGGAGTATAGAATATAACAGGCTTTTTAAAGAAAGAATACTCAAATATAACAGATGAATAATCAGTTATTAATATATCAGTAATAAACAAGATATCATTTATTTCCCTCTCACTTGTCATATCAATATAAAATGAATCTTTTTCAATTTTATAAACAGGTCTATTTTTTATAAAAGGATGAAGCTTTATTATACAAACATATTCATCACTAAAAGTATCACTAAACCTCTTAAAGTCAAACCAATCAAAATTATAATGAGCAGCTTTTTGACCAGCGCCTCTAAAAGTAGGCGCAAATAATATAACCTTTTTATCCTTTAAAACAGGATACTTTTTATAATATGTATTTTTTACTTTATCAGCATATTTTTTATCAAAGAATATATCAGTTCTAGGAATTCCTAAAGCATGAACTTTATCAATAGAAATACCAAAAGCTTCAGCATAATCTTTTCTAATATTTTCACTGCTTACAATAGCACCAGTATAATTCTTATGCGTTAGTGAGTTCTTAGCAGGACCCCCATCCTTATCTAATCTACTATAACCAACTCTTTTAAAAGCTCCCATCGCATGCCATAACTGTATAAGATTTGTTCCTTTTCTAAGTTTTAATGCATAAATAATGGGATAAAAATCATCTAAATAAATATACTTTGAAGTTGAAATAAGATACATTAATCTAATACTTTGACTAAATGTATATCTAACTTTAAGACTTGATTTAAGCATCAAGTTAATATCATATTTGTTTTTCTTCTTTATCTCATCATAAACAAACTTAAAATTACCAGTTAAAGATGCACGTGAAGCCGATAAGAATAACACTCTATCATCATTTAATCTGTTAAAGAGACAGAAAATTTTATATAAAATTATATAAAATATCTGTCTTACTCTTTGTAAAAATGGTTTTAAAACATTCATAATATCGCCACACAATCATTATAACTTTTTGTTTAACTTCATTATTTCTTTATAAACTCTTTGACTATTCTTATTATCTCTATAAAAGAAGAAATTCTTCATTCTTTTTTCATATTTTTTATCTAATTTACATCCTGATTTTATTAATTTGATAATTTCATCTAAGAAACTATCATAATCCTTACAATTTGGACCAAATCCATGCTTATCATAATCAAAGTATCCCTTATTATAATAATGAACATCAAAAATATGATCAAAATCAAAGTTAGCATATATAACAGGTTTATTTAAATATGCAAAATCACACGCAGCAGATGAATAATCTGTAACTAAGAATTTTGAAGTTACTGTTTCATATTGAGAATTAACATCAATTGCGAATTCAACATATTCATTACCAACAAAATCATGGAACTGTGCCCTAAAGCTAGGATGAATACAGAATTTTACTTTAAGTCCAGACTCTTTTAATACATCTAAGAATCTAGGATCAGAGAATAATCTCTTATAGAACAAGAAATATTCACTTTCCTTAAACTTTGGATTGTATTGTCTATGTTGACTTCCAGGTATTACAGGTCCTGTTAGAGTACTCCTCCAACTAGGCATAAATAAAATTTTATTTTCTTCCTTCTCTTTCATATTTATTAAGTTGTCATATCTTGGCATACCAGTTTTAATTATTTGATCAGGTTCAAAGAAATATTTATCATCAAGTAGACTTTCATATTCCATTGGACTTGTCGCAACATTTAATGCAAAGTTCTTGTTTATTCTGTTTAACCACAAAGAAGAATCATGAAGTAAAATTCCATGTGTTAAATATACATATTTAAATCTATAAAAATCTACATAATAATTACGTTTTTTACCAAATTCATTATTTACATATCCATCAGCATGAGAAGATATTAAGAATTTAGCATGAAGAAATAACATCTTATATTTTAATCCATGATAAGCAACTACTCTTCCATATTCCTGCATCCTCTTATAATCCAAAGAAGACTTCTCTACTGCAAAATAAGTTTTAATCTTCTTATCTTTATTTGTCTTATTAAAGTATTTAAATAACACCTCAGCACTATCTCCTGCCATAAACTCTCTATCAGCAAATAAGAATATATTTTTACTCATAAATGGTTTAGTTAACCAATATAGAGTTCTAATAACACCTACTTTAGGTTGATGAACAAAAATCCTAGCAAGATAATTTAATTCTCTACCGATAACAGATAATATAGATGGATTCTTTCTTATATTTATTTGATTCTTATCCTTATTTTGAGTAAATAAATACTTCTTTTCATAATAATAAGCATTTTTTCTACCACTTAATCTTGAAAAATGAACAAGCTTATTATTTAATTTATATCTTACACCATCAATTTCTAAATAAAACTTGATTACCCCACCATCTTTAACATTAATTATTGTTTTGTACTCACGTTTATTCATATCTACATTTAAATCTGTTGTTGATGGTGATTTTCTTAAAATAGTAGGAAGTTTAGTGAATACCCCATTATATTCATAATATATATTAAATTCGCCAATATAACTTACATTTCCAATAATAAGAAGGTCATTATCATTTTTCATTTCAAAAATCTCAATACTATTAGCTATTTTACCCACTTCATCAACCAAAACATTATTAACATAAAATAAGTTATCTTTTATACTAATCTTTTTATTTAAGTTTTTATCATATTTAAGAAAATATGCTTCTAGTTTTTCATATATTCCTATATTTCTTTGTTCTGCGATTACCGTATCATCAATATACGACATTAAATATCTCAAGTTTGTCCTATACATTTCTTTTTGTTCAAGAGTTAGTACGGCTTTTATTCCACCTTTAATTCTCCATTGTAATTCATACATTATAAAATATTGAACATAAGGAATTACCTTGCCAAATTTTTCCATAGACAACTTAATAAGATATTTATGAGCATACTCAATAGTATCTGTATACCAATAAACTTTAGTTTTAGATCCTTGTATAGCAGAACTTTGATCTTCTCTTTTCCTATAATTATAATTAGAAGAAGAAATTATTCCATACTTTAACTTATTTAATATAATTTGATATAAAACCTTTGTATCCTCACAAATTCTAAGTCTAGAATCAAAAGGATCAACAGGAATAGCTTCTCTACGAATAACCGCTGTATTAACGTGTAATACAATAGAAGAAGGTTCTTCATTAACATCAACAATTCCATCACGAGTAAACTTATAATCTAATGCGTGATAATCTGTACTCTTTTCAAAAAACTTTAATCTAAATGCAACTAAATCAACAGAAAGGTTGGAATCCAAAAATTTAACAGCTTTTTCATATGCATTTTTATCCCAAATATCATCACTATCAAAAAAATTAACATACTTACCTGTTGCATGTTTTAAACCATTATTTCTTGCAGAACTTACTCCTGCATTTTCTTGCTTTACATAAACCACATTATCAGGATACTTTTCCTTATATTTTAAACAAATCTCTTCAGAATTATCTGGAGAACCATCATTTACTAAAATCATTTGAATATTATCAAATCCAATAGTTTGATTAACAACACTTTCTATAGTTTCCTCCAAATATTTTTCTACATTATAAACAGGAATTATAACTGATATTTTGTACTCTTTTTTCTTCATTTTATTGCCTCCAACTCAACTTATCATGTTACAAATAAATTATATCAAATACAATGATATTTATCAACGTATATTACGTAAGAGTTCTCTTCTTATCATAATAACAAAGTATACCAAATGCAATGAAACCAACAATTGTTGCAAAAGAACAAGCTTCTTTAAACGGTTCATTATACTTATATTCAATAACATGTTCACCGCTAGGTAAAGCTATAGATAAAAATGATTTATCTGTAGCGAATGTATTCACCCGTTTACCATCTACTAACACATTCCAGCCCTTAGAATAACCTGTGGAAAGTTGTAATATGCCATCAACATCATTATTAATTTTACCCTTTATGTAACCATCCTTCCAGTCTTCTATTTCAAACTTGTTTTTTGATAAGGCTTCAATTTTCTCTGAATATGAATCCATAGAAACTGCATAAACTTCTATACGTGAGACCTTATATTCTCTATCTTTTCTTGCATCAATTACTATTTTATTACTATCATTTGAAGAGGCATATCCCAAGTTTAATAATAATTCAGGAATTTCTTGGTAATAAGCAGAAACAAATTTATTTGCAAAATCTTTTGAACTAACAATCTCATCTCTTACTGCCGTAATATCATAACTATAAGATCCATCATATGATTTTAATATTTCAAAGCCAACTATATTTACAAAAATATTAGAATTTGAAACTCCATCACAATCAAGTTCAAAATGTGAGTTATTTCTATCTCTATCAGTAATCTTACAATCAAGCTTTTTAATATTATCAATGTTAGGCATATTATTATTAATATCTAATCCACCTACTACATCCTTACTTTTTATAGAAACAGTAGATAAATTAGACTCTTCCTTATATAATGGATCTAACTTATTATAATCTTTTTCTAAAATATAATTATCATAAAAAATAAATGGAGAAAGATAATATTTATTCTTTAAAGCAAGTGTATTACCATTGTTAAAATCCATATAATCATAATATCCATATGGAACCTTTCCTAAATTGCTTTTATCAACAATAAAATATTTACCACCTAATATATTAGTAGCAATAGTCCTATTGTCAAAATTTCCAATACTATTACTTGTACGTCTAACAGAATTATTTAAATCCTTACTATAATTAACTTGAGCTCCATTAACAAGTGAAAGATAGGAATCAAAACTATTATAATTATAGAGAATAGATAAATTTCCATATGAATTAGGATACTTATTAATTCTATAGAAACCATCATCAGACTCTTTTATTTTATCAACAATTTTATCAAAATCATTAAAAGAACCACCTGACTCTTTATAAACATAATCTAAATTTTTATACTGTAAAAACCACTTAGCATATCTATACCCATGTGAACTATAATAATATAAACCATTAAATGTAACATTAAGACAAACAACTATTAAAAGTGCATATTTAGAAATTTTATTTATCTTAAACCTATAATTTAAAATAAATATAGCTAATATTAAAAGTGCAAACAATAATTCCATTTTATATTCAAATTTATTTAGAGAATAACTAAATTTAAAATAAAGTGCGAAATATATTAATGTAGTAAAAGACATAAGTATAATTTCTTTAATAGAAAACTCTATATTATCTTTTAATGCACATGGTATAAACCAAGCAAGTAAAAATATAAATGTAAATATCCACCTATTAGATGGAAAAGAAAGTCCATTCATTATTGAACCAAAAATTGGAAACAATAACATTACAAACATAATGATAAATAACACTACTTCTTTTTTATGTTCTTTATAGTTCTTAAAAATAATTGGTATTAAAATAATAACTAAAGAAGAAACTCCTATTTGTGTCCAAAAATCATAAGACTTAACTATAGTAAATGTTCTAATAAAGTCATAATAATATTGAATTGGATACAACCCAGTTAAAGTATTTCTATTTAAGGAAGTCATATTTAAAAAAGTGTATACAACAGGAATAAGAAGAGAGCTGGCCATTAAAAATGCAATAGCAAAACAAACGAAAGCTTTTAATACAAGTATAAAGAATTCTTTAATGCTCTTTTGCTTAACATCAAAAATATACATAACTAAAGCATATAATATTCCCATAACAAACATTATATATGAAAAATAAAAATTAGATAATAAACAAAAGAAAAATATAACTGTAAGAAAAACTTTTTTATCTTCTCTAATAAGCTTTTCCACGCCCATCATAAGAAGAGGAAATAATATCATAGGATTAGTAAAATAAGGATGCCTTGCAGATGCAAAAATAATAAAACTACAAAAAGTATATATAATCGCACTAAGTAAGCTTTTATAATTAGAAACATTTTTATATTTACAATAACATAACATACTAATTCCAACAAAGAATATTCTAACTATAATCAAAAAAGAATATACAAAAGGATATGCACTTTTTGGAAACAATAATCCAATATATGCAAAAACATCACCAATAATATAATAAGCATATTGTGCAATTACATTTTCTCCTAGTCCTATACTCCATTTAAAAGTACTAAAACCATTCCCAAGCAAGAAATTCTTTAAACTAGATATATAATCGCAAAAAATAATATAATGTTGCCTACTACCATCATCATCTAATATAAGGCTTCTACCATTAGAATAAAATGGGTAAAATATAATTAAACTAATTATAGTAAAAATTATAGTATAACAAATAAATAATTTAACTTTTTTCTTCTTCATATGTATCCTCCTCATGCAAAGGTTGTCTAATTACTCAGAAGATAATGCATCTGCAATCTTCAAATCAGTAATATTAGTAATTTTAATATTATAAGATTCCCCATTTACTATTGCCACTTTATATCCTTTTATAGAAAATATTTTACAAGCATCAGTTAAAATGTCTTTCTCCTCAGATGTAAGAGAATTATATAAATTAATAAGTTCTTCTATATTAAAACTTTGTGGTGTTTGTCCTTGATACATAAATGCTCTATTTGGAATATTTGATATTACTTTTCCATCAAGACTTTCAACAATAGTATCAGTAGCTGGAATAACAGTATCAACCGCACTACTTTCTTCTAATGCCTTAATATTATCACTTATAATTCTTTCAGTAACAAAAGGTCTAACTGCATCATGTGTAATTATCTTATCATCACTACTTAAGCCATATTTTTCACTAATAAACTTACACCCATTCATTATTGTTTCGTTCCTTGTAGATCCTCCTACAACAATATCAATATCAGTATCTGGTAAATATTCAGCAATTAAAACCTCTGTATATGATACCCACTCTTTAGGACAACAAACAAGTATTTTATCAATCTCACTACTTTTTAAGAATTGTTCAATTGTGTGTATAAGTATTGGCTTATTCTTAAGCATTAAAAATTGTTTAGGTCTCTCGGTCTTACCCATTCTAGTACCTTTTCCACCAGCTAATATTTCTGCATATATCATAAAATCACTCCTTATCTTTAAAAATAAATTCATATGTTTTCTTGGTAGAATTTCCATCACAAGATGACATAAATTTATCCTTAAACTTTTTTCTTTCTTTCCTCATCATTTTTGCTTCCTTAATAGAAGTAGCTAACTCTAAAGAATTCTTCGCAACGCTTCCATATACATAATTATTAAAAGGATAATATAATCCTCTATCATTCTCATATTCTTCCAAATCATAAGTAAAATATACAACTGGCTTATCAAGAAGGACATAATCAAATATAACAGATGAATAATCAGTAACTAAAATATCACTAACAATAAGTAAATCATTTATATCCCTATATTTAGATAAATCCCAATAAAAATCACCATATTTACTAAAGTCATATCTTTCTAATATATTTAGTTGCATATTATTATAAATTGCTGGATGCCATTTAAACACAAATACATAATCTTTGGAAAGCTTTTTATATAATAAATCTAAATCTAATTTATCAAATTCATAATTTGCAACCTTAAGGTTAGTACCTCTATAAGTAGGCGCAAAAAGAATAATTTTTTTGCCTTTTAATTCAGGATATTCCCTATAAAATCTAGTTTTAACTTTTTTAATATAATCTTGATCAAAGAAACAGTCACATCTAGGAAAACCAGTCGCAGATACAACTCCCTTCTTTTCCATACCAAAACCTTCTTCAAAACACCATTTGATTGAAGGAGAAGTTACTATTGCCTTAGTATAATTTCTATGTGATGCATATTTAGAGAGCATTCCACTTTTTTTATCTGGTCTACTATAGCCCATTTTTTTAAATGCTCCAGGTCCATGCCAAAGTTGAACAATTTCTTGATTCTTTCTAGGTATCATCATAGAAATACTATTAGAAAAGTCATCAAGTAAAATATATTTAGAAGTAGATAAAAGTTTAATTAGTTTTAACTTTTCACCTATACTTCTTTTTACCCTTCTATCTGCTTTAAGTGAGACAATCTTTTTATAATAATCAGAATCAAGATAATCATACATCACTTTCAAATTTCCACCTAAAGTATCCCTAACATCAGATAAAAAAAGAACCTGATTAGATTTTAACCTATGAGTCATATTAAAATATATATTAATACAATGTACTACAAAAATTTCAAAAATCTTTTTTACCTTTCCAAATATCTTCATCATACACACTACCTCTATGTAATTATATCTTAAAAAGTAATCTTTTTAAAGTGTGTTTACACCTTTTGTCGAAAAAAGTAAAAAAAAAAGACTAATTTAATTAGCCTAAATTACTATATACATTTTGAACATCATCTATATCTTCAAGTGTATCAATTAAGTTTTGTACCTTTTCAGTTTGTTCTTCATCAAGTTCAATTAAGTTACTAGCAACAAATGTAACCTCACTAGTAATAAATTCCTTAACACCCAATTCTTCTAAAGCTTCTTTAACTTTAATGAAATCCTCAACTGGAGTATAAATCTCATAGTTATCATCATTAACAACAAAATCAAGCGCTCCATTATCAAGTGCAACCATCATAGCTTCATCTTCATCAACACTCTTATCAGTAACAATTACTCCTTTTCTCTCAAATAAATAACTTACTGAACCATCAGTTCCTAAGTTACCCCCACGTTTTGTTAATGTAGATCTAACAAGCATCGCAGTTCTGTTTCTATTATCAGTTAAACAATCAATCATTAGTGCAACTCCACTTGGTCCATATCCTTCATATCTAACTGATTCGTATTCTTCACCACCAGCTCCACCTACAGCTTTATCAATAGCCTTTTGAATATTATCCTTAGGCATATTGTTACTTCTAGCCTTTTCAAGTACTGCCCTTAAACCAGGATTATCATCAGGATTTCCATTAGTTCCTTTTGCAGCAACATAAATTTCTTTAGCAATTTTTTGAAAAACTTTTCCTCTAGCAGCATCCAATTCACCTTTTTTTCTATGAATTGTTGCCCATTTTGAATGTCCACTCATAAATACTCTCCTAACTTAAATAATCAATTATTACTGGTGATAATATTAATAGTAACAATAATGGTATAAAGAATATAACTGATACAACAGAAACCTTTAAAGGAATCTTATTAATTCTTGCCTTTGTTCTCATTATTTGTCTATCTCTTATATAATCTATTTGATTATACATAGTTTCAATAATACTATTACCGAAAATATTAGACTGAGAAATATTAAGAATAATATTATTTATAGTATCAGAAGGTATCCTAGTCTTTAAGCTATCTAGTGCTTCATTAAGACCTTTACCATATTTTACTTCATCAAGTGCCCTCTTAAATTCATCAGATAACTCAGAATCTATATTTCTAGCAGTTATCTCAAGCGCTGTTTTTAAATTCCTTCCTGTCTCAAGTGATAATGTTAATACTTCAAAAAAGTACATAGCTTCATTATCTAGTTTTTCTGCCCTTTTTTCAACTTTCTTATCAATTGCAAACTTAGGAAGTACTAAAAAATATAAGAATGTAGCAATTGGTGCAATAATATACCCGTATTTCAGAAAATATAATAGCACAAAAAATAGCAAAATGGAAGAAACTAGTCTTACATTAAGAAAAATAATTGCACTATAACTATCTTTATATCCCAAAAGATCAATTTTCTTTTGATATTTATTAACTGTATCTTCAGAATAGATTTTATAAGCCATACTATATTTTTTCTTTTTCATAAAATCATCCCTTCATTTCCACAATTCTTTTTATTATAATTATATACGCAATATATATAAAAAGTATTAATAATAATATACACATACCTATAGTAGTATTAAAAAGAGGCTTAAAATAATTTGGATTTAATAAAAGTATTATTCCTGACAATAATGGAGGAATTGCAACTAATATCCTATAAATAGCCTTAGCAGATGAAGCAAGTGCACCTAACTCTTCCTTTAATTTCTTTCTAGTAAATGCATTCCTTTCAACGGAAGCAAATACTTGCACTATATTACCTCCAGTTTTATTTAAAACAGATAAGGATGTAGTAATATATCTTGCTTCTTCTGTATTAACTCTTTTAGCGAATCTTTCAAATACCATATCCATATCAAGCCCAAAACTTATATCGATATACATTTTTCTAAACTCATCAGAGATAGGCCCTTCTAATTCATCAGATACCATATATATAGCTTGCATAATACTAAGACCGGATTTAAAAGAATTATTCATAATTATTATAGCTTTAAGCATGTCTTTTTCTATTTGTAGTTTTCTATATTTTTCACGAGACTTCCAAAATATATCTGGTACAAAAAAGCCAATAAGGAAAACTGTAAGTAATTGCATAAACGTAATAGCACTATACCTAAACACATCAGATAATATAATTATTAAAATACAAATAAATCCCCAGATAAACTTACTAGATACATAGTCCATACTACTTTCTCTGATAATTTTTGATTTATCTAAATATTTATTATATCTTTTACTATATTTCCTTAAAAAGTCGCTTTTAGATAATACAATTGATAATTTTTTTCTAAATGAATAATACCATTCCTTAATTTTATCTAGAAAGGGTTTTTCATCATTATTTAATGGATCTATACAAAATCTTTTATATCTTTTTTCAAGAGTTGTAGTTCTATTTAACCTTAAGAACCATATTACAATGCATAACAGCATTAATATAATAACAATCTGGATAATAAATAAATTAAAATTAAACTGTGTCTGCATTGTACACCCTCCTATTTATCTTTTTTAGCTTTTGCTTTTTTCTTTTCTATTTCCTTTAAGTGTTCTGAAACTTCATTAAAAATATCATCAACACTATCTATACCACGATTTTTAATTTTCTTATAAACTTTAGGAATATAGCTATATAAAACAAATTCTCCATCAACTTCGCCATTTTCAGTAAGACCATTTTGGTTAAACGCAAATATTTCTTTTAATATTATATTCTCACCATCAAATCCTACTATTTCAGAAATTGAAGTAACTTTTCTTCTACCATCAGATAATCTTTCAACGTTTACAACAAGATCAAGTGCCTTATCAATATATCCTCTTATAGCTTTAAGAGGAATATCCATTTCACTCATAAGAATCATTGTCTCTAATCTATTTAAAGCATCTGAAGGTGAATTAGCATGAAGTGTAGTAAGTGAACCATCATGTCCTGTATTCATAGCCTGAAGCATATCAAAAGCTTCTTTACCACGAACCTCCCCTACTATAATTCTATCAGGTCTCATACGTAGTGAGTTCCTAACCAAATCCCTAATTGTTACCTCACCATCATTATCATAATTAACATTTCTTGTTTCTAGTGATATAACATGTTGTTGTTTTAGTCTCAATTCAACAGCATCCTCTATAGTAATAATTCTCTCATTTGAACCAATAAAGTTAGATAGAATATTAAGAAGTGTTGTTTTACCACTACCAGTACCACCACAAACTATAATATTTAATTTAGCTTCAACACATGCTTGTAAGAATCTTGCCATATAAGGAGTAAGGGTACCATTGCCAATTAATGTTTCTATATTATCCATACTCTTTTTAAATTTACGAATAGTAAGAACAGGGCCCTTTACAGCTAAAGGTGGAATTATCGCGTTAATTCTAGAGCCATCAGGTAAATGTGAATCCACCATAGGATTAGAAGAATCTATTGTTCTACCAAGTGGTTGTACTATTCTTTGGATAGTACGAATTATATGCTCATCATTTATAAATGATATAGTTTCATCTCTTAAAAGTTGTCCATCAACCTCAATATATATTTCATTTGGACTATTAACCATTATTTCAGTAACACTATCATCATCTAAAAGCTCAGTTATAGGTCCATAACCATTTATTTCGTTTTCAATCAAATTGAATAAGTGATTTCTCTCTAAGTTAGATAAATCATAACCTTCAGTAATTATATCTATCTCTTCATTAATATATTGAGTAAGAAGCTTATCATCAGGTATTTGATTATCTATTAACTCTTGAATTATAGTATCTCTAAATTTATCAAGAAGCTTTTTATCTTTAAATACATCATAATCATTTTGATTTTCTTGTATAGTTATATCATTATCATAATCAATTTGGAACTCATCAAACCAGTTATTTTTCTTCATTTCTTAACTCCTCCTTTTTGCTAACCTCTAACAATTTAAGAGCAAGTTTTTCTACCTCAGCGTAACCCTTTCTTGATGTCGATTTTAATCTTAATAACGTTTTAAGCAAAGTACCATCAACAACATAAGAGTCATAATTTTTAATATAAAGCGAAGCTGGTATAACATAATCAATATTTGCTTTTATTACACCTTTTATATCATAGTTAGAAAAATAGTTCTTTCTATTATCAAAAGCATTATTTAAAGCAAGAACTAAATTATCTACTCCAATATTCCTACATATTGATATAAATGTTTTAGTACCCTTAAGATCAAGTGCATCATTTGTAAATACATTAAGAATTCTATCAGAATATTCAAAGGCAATCATATTATGCATATCAAGTATATGATTAGTATCTATTAGTATAACATCATAATAACTGCTTAATGTATTAAGTAAAACTTCTATGCAGTTCTTATCTATCTTACTAGCTTGTCTTGGATCTTTAGGAGAAGCAAGTATATCAATATGATCATCATAATGACATAAATATTCTCCGTTTGTTATACCTTTAAATCTATTGTTTGCAATATCATCAGAAACATTATAAATGCTATATTTAACATTAGCATTTAATGAAAATGCAATACTTCCCGCATATAAATCTAAATCAAGTAATAACACCTTTTTGCCAAGGTTTTCATATATTGCAGCTAATAAAAGTGTAGTAGCAGTTTTACCTACTCCACCCTTCATAGAAGTAATTGTAATTATTCTACCTCTTTTAGTCTTTGCCATTTTATCACACTCTTTCGTTATTTTTCTGTATAAACTCTAACATCATAATAATCTCTACCAACTATTTTCCCAAATATACTCTTTACTTTTTTTGAAAGTTCTATCTTATATTTTCCATCAGATTCAGTAATATTAATATTTATATTTTCATCGTTTTTTCTTATTACGTTTCTAACTCCATCTATATCTTTTTCTGTATTAACAGCAGTATTTGCTAGATTTTGAATTCTATTCTTTTCGTAATTAGCATTAACTGTATCATATACATATGCAGAAAACAAAATCAAAAGTGGTAAAAATAATACAAACACTACTATAGTTTGTCCTCTATTGTTTTTCATATAGAACCACTCTTTCAACACTAGTCTTATGAGGAGAACCAAGTATTAGATTTAAGCCAGGAGTTATAACCTTAACATCAGAAGTAAGTCTTATCCTCATATAATCGCTTTCACTATCAAGTATAATTTCAGCTTTTATATAATCTTTTCCATCTTCATTAACGGCTTTTTTAACATTTTCATATAAGTCTGATCCATCAACAGTATTCTTAGCAGCCTCATATGCTTCATTTATTTTGTTTTCAAGTTCACTTTTTCTAATTAGTATTGTTCCAAAATCAATTATTGAAAATAACAGCATAATAAGAATTGGTAATACTAATACGAATTCTATTAAAGCTTGTGCACGTTTATTTGTAATAAGCTTTTGCATCTTACCATCCCCTATTATCTATCATAACTAATTATAACATAGCACTTAAAAAAATAGAATACCTAAATCTTACTTTTAAAAAAAGACCAGTTTTACCTAGCCTTTTATACTTCAAATATTATTTTACTTTCCTGCTTTGATTGCATCTTGTGACACAACTTTTATCAAAAAGCAACTCACATAATCATTATTTGTAATCATACCAACCTCATCTTATATAGGTAATAGATTGAAAAATTTACTTCTCTAAAAAATATTATTTTAAAATTTAGATAATTTTATCATTAACTATAATTGCATAAAAATAGGGCTCTATCCGAAAATAGACCCCCTTACAAAAATGATTTAACATTTTTTCCTTGCATAGACAATATATCATAAATATTTTTCTATGTCAAACTATTGGTCCAAACTTCAATTTAATTAAATTAATTTTCCCCAAATTTTTCTAACTAATTTTAAAGATAAAGTTGATAAAGTAAAACCTATAACTGGTACTAATGAACTCAAAAATATATTAGTATATTTGCTTATAACATAAGAATATATTATTACAACAATGTATGTAATAATCATTATGCAAATTCTTCTAGTCCAACTTGTTTCCCATTTTTTGTCTAATTCTACTCTTTTATTTCTATCTTCTATTTTCTTTATTCTTTCTTCTATATTCATAATTACCTATTCTTTCTTTAAAATTATCTGCTTTTTATTTCTCTCTTTATAAATTCAACAAATTCATCAATTGATAATGAATAAGTTTCTTCACTACCATATTTACGATAACTAATTAAATTATTATCTCTTTCATTATCTCCTATGATAAGTGTGATTGGATTTTTCATAACATTACTTTGTCTAATCTTTTTACCCATATTTTCTTTTGAATTATCATATTCAACTCTTATATCTTCATTTAATAATAAATCATAAATCTTTTTGCAATATTCATCATGATATTTAACATTAACTGGAATAATATTTACTTGTACTGGAGAAAGCCATATTGGTAATACTCCTTTAAATTGTTCAAGTAATAACATTATAAATCTTTCATAAGAACCTAGAACTGCTCTATGAACCATTACTGGAACTTGCTTTTCTCCATTTTCATCTATATAAGATAAACCAAATCTAGATGGAGTAGCAAAATCTAATTGCACTGTTGGTATTTGTATTTCTCTACCTAATTCATCTTTAAACATAAAGTCAATTTTAGGTCCATAAAGTGCAGCTTCTCCTTCACACCTTTTAGCATTTAATTCTAATTCTTCGCAAATTTCTGCTAACATATTTTCACAAATATCCCAATCTTCTTTACTACCAATATATTTTTCTTGGTGTTCATAATCTCTTACTGATAATGATACCCAAAATACATCATATAGTCCCATATTAGAATAGAAATCTTTAATTAAATTACACATATTCATTACTTCTTGTTTTACTTGTTCACGAGTACAGAAAGAATGACCATCTTCAACAGTAATAGCATATACTCTAGATAATCCACCTACTGCACCTTGAAGTTCCGCTCTATATTGTTTGTCAGATTCCATATATCTAATTGGTAAATCTCTATAACTTCTAAGTTTAGAAGCATATATTTGAGTATGATGTGGACATTGTACTGGTTTTAATACATATTTATGACCTTTAGGTGATTCTACTCTAAATAATTCATCATTAAATTTCATAGCATGTCCAGAAGTTTCAAATAATGAAATATCTGCTAAAGATGGACAACTTACTTTTTGGAATCCATATCTTCTACATACTCGTTCTATTTCTCTTTGTAATTCATCTTTTACAATAGTTCCTCTTGGAGTATATAAAGGAAGTCCTGCACCTACATAGTCAGAGAAGCAGAACAAATCTAAATCTTTTCCAATCTTTCTATGATCTCTTTCTTTTAATTCTTCTAAAAACACTAAAAACTTATCTAGTTCTTCTTTACTATTAAATGCTCTTCCTGAAATTCTATCTATCATTTCGTTATTATCATCTCCATTATAGTAAACGCCACTAATTCTAAGTAATTTTACAAAACAATTATTATCTAATTTATTTATCTCTTTTTCTAAATATTCAAAATCATTTTCACTTATCTTTTCATCAATTTTAAATTCATAATAAAATTCTTCTTCGTTAAATACTTTATTATCTAATTTTACATTTTTATATTTGTTTCTTATTATTTGTTCTAATAATAGAACTGCTTTTTCATTTATCATTCTCTTTTCTTCTTTCTAATTATTTACTTTTTGATTAGGAGTATTTCGTATCATTTTCCGTTTCCGTCATTTAAATCTCCTCCTTTAAAAACAAAAAGAATGATACCGTTATAGGAGTCTATAAGACGGTACCATCCTTATTTTTACTTAATTTATATAACCGATACTATCGGGCAATCCATTTCTGGTGCAACATAATAGGTAGTAATTATTAAGTTTGTCATTATCTTCCACCAACCGATAACTCTCTATAAAACAAATTATTAATAATCATGTCCTATATTATAGTTTTTCTAATAATATTATATCATGTATTTTCCATTTTTTTACATAAAATTAAAAGTCTATTACATTGATTGCAATAGACTTGTTTTATAAATTATATATTATCTAATTTATTTATTAAACAATGCTAAAACAATCAATATTAACAATTGATTTTGTTGTTGTCGTAGTAGTTGTAGTTGTTATTTGATTGTTTAACATATTAATCTCTCCCTCTCAAAAAGTGATTATAGAATAACATTAAATTAGAATTTTGTCAAATTTCACTATCTAAAATAGCAAATTGCCCTATTCAAATATTATTTTTAAAAATACTTTTTTACCTTTTTGAACAATGACAAAGTTATCATTTAAATCTTCATTGTTAATAGTTTTGTCAACACTTTGAATTTTATCTTGATTAACACTAATACCATTTTGTTCTACTAATCTTCTTGCTTCTGATTTAGATGATACTAGATTTGTTTCAACTAATAGATCTAATATATTTATTCCTAATTTTTCTTTAGATATTGTAGTTGATGGCATATTTTCTGATACACCTTTATTACTAAATAATTCTTCTGCAATTTGTCTTGATTTAATTGCTTCTTCTTCACCATGAACTAATTTAGTTACTTCAAATGCTAATAGTTTTTTTGCTTCTCTTATATCCTTATTACATAGTTCTTTTATTTCTTCCATTTCCATTCTAGTAAAGAATGCTAAACTTCTTTCTACATCTTCATCAAATGAATTAATCCATGCTTGGAAAAAATCAAATGGTGTAGTTTTATCCCTTGATACCCACAGCGTACCACTTGCAGTTTTACCCATTTTTTCTCCATCTGCTTTAATTAGTAATGGACAGGTCCATCCAAATAATGGATCTATTTTTTTGCCTTCACTAAATCCTATCTTTCTAGATAAGTCAGCTCCTGCTAAAATATTACCCCATTGATCTGAACCACCGATTTGCAGTCTACATCCAAATTCTTTATTTAAATGTACGAAGTCAAATGCCTGCATTAGCATGTATCCCATCTCTAGGAATGTTAATCCACCATTTTCTAATCTCTTTTTGTAACATTCTGCTGATAACATATTATTAACATTGAAGTGTACTCCAATATCTCTCATAAAATCAACATAAGTTTTATCACAAATCCAATCTGCATTATCAACTATAATTGCTGGATTTTCTCCATCTGTTTTTACAAATCTTTTTACTAATTCTTTAACTTCTTCTTTATTATGCTTAACTTCTTCCTTTGTAAGCATTTTTCTCATATCACTTTTACCAGTTGGATCACCTATTAAAGCAGTAGCTCCACCAATTAAAATAATTCCATGATGGCCAAAATCTTGTAGCCATCTAAATAATGTTAATGCGAAGAAATGACCTATATGAAGACTATCTGCTGTAGGATCAATTCCTAAGTAAAAAGTCATAGGTCCTCCATTAACCAAATCTATAATTTCTTTTTCATGTGTTAAATCTTTAACATATCCACGTTCTTTTAAAATACTAAATAAATCTTTTTCCATTTTTATTTCCTCCTAAATAATTTGTATAGTTAATTAAATTACAATATTCAAAGCAATAATAGTAATAGTCACTATCCATACAAATCACCTCCTTAAAAATAAAAACGACTAGACATCCAGCAAAGGACGAACTAGTCGTGGTACCACCTTATTTTTGTAATAATAGTATATTACTCTCTTTTTGATAACGGAATTCTCCGATTAAAATCATCATTTGTAATTCATTAATCTATTTTTACTTGTTTTCACCAAGCACAAGTTCTCTACATAAATAATTATAAATTAATTACTTCGAATGAATCGCTTTTTAATTAACTGTCAATAATATACTATAAAAATGTCATTTTGTAAAGTTGGGCACTATTTTCATCAAAATAAAATTAGGATTATTTTATCCTAGTTTTATGGTCTTGTAGACCTTATTTAGATTGTTCTCCAGCTTTGATTGCAGCTTGCATTACCTTGAACACTGGAGAACAAGTTACCTATCAACTAAAATCATAATATTAATCATATTATATATAATTATTTAGAAGAAAACAATTTTATTGTTCTTCTAAATTTAATTCTATATTTTCTATTTCATAATTATTACTGATTTCATTCAATATTAATTCTTCAATAAATAATGTTGCTTTAAAATCTTTAATTGATAATTCAATTGCTTCTTTTAACTCTTTATTTAAATTGATTGTTAAATTCTTAATTGGTGTTTTAAGTGATACATTATTATTAGTTTTTTCTCCTCTTGCAGCACTTATAATTTCAATTATTAAATCGCCATTAATTTTTTCTTTATCAAAATTAAACTCTAAAGTTTTAATTTCAGTCAAATGAATTGATTTACCTTTATATAATTCTTGATATATTTCTTCTGTAATAAATGGAAAATAAATACTAAAATCTTGTAACAACTTATAAAGGATAGTATATACAGTTTTTTGTCCTGAATATCTAGGCATTTCACCAAACTCTTCTGGTCTATATAATCTATGTTTTACTATTTCAATATAGTTATCACAGAAATTCCAAAAGAATTTTTCTAGTGTATTAAGTGCAAGCCCTACTTCATATTCATCTAAGTATTTAATAAATTGTTTTTCCATTTCTTGGAATTTTCCTAAAATCCATTTATCTATATATTCATAATCAGTAAATTCCTTATCTTCATAATCCACTAAATGCATCTCAATAAATTTAGAAACATTCCATATCTTATTAACAAGTTTTTTACCTCTTAACATTGTTTCATCACTAAATACAATATCTGTTCCTAATCTTCCTGTTCCAGCCCAATATCTTAATACATCTGCTGAATATTGTTTAATTAAATCCATTGGTTCAACTTTACTATTACCCTTAGATTTACTTATTTTTTCACCTTTATTAGCCATAACAAATCCTGAAATCATTACATTATCCCATGGTCTTGTTCCAAAATGGTAGAATGATTTAACTATTGTATAAAAATCCCATGTTCTAATTATTTCAGAAGCATTAGTTCTGATACTCATTGGTTTTAAGAATGATTCATAATTTACTTTTTCACCATATTTCATATTTATTAATGGTGTTACAGATGAAGTTGCCCAAGTATCCATAACATCAGTCTCTGGTATAAATTCTTTACAACCACAAGAACACTTTTCTGTTCTAGGTTTATCTTTTAATGGATTAACTGGTAAATCTTCAACATTTGCAAAAATTGGTTCACCACAATCATTACAATACCAAACTGGAAATGGAACTCCAAAGTATCTTTGTCTTGATATACACCAATCCCATAGAATGTTTTCTACCCATTCATTATATCTATTATGCATATGATCTGGATGCCATTGAATTTCATTACCTATTCTAATGAAATCTTCTTTATGATTCATAATATCAATAAACCATTGTTTCATTACTGAATATTCTACTTCTTTACCACATCTTTCGTGTGTTTGTACTTCATGTTCTAATTCTTCTATTTTTACAATATATCCACCATTAGTTAAATCTTCAATTATTTGTTTTCTAGCTTCTTTAATTTTCATACCACCATAGTTTGGTATTGAATCAATTATTCTTCCATCATCAGTAAATATATACTTAAGTGGTAAATTATACTTTTTCCACCATTCAATATCTGTTTGGTCTCCAAATGTACAACACATAACCACTCCAGTTCCTTTATCAGTAGTAACTTTTTCATCTCCCATAATTGGAACATCTACTTCAATTACTGGTATATGAGCTGTTTTACCAATTAAATGTTTATTCGCATCATCATCAGGATTTACAAATACACATACAATAGCTGGTAATAATTCTGGTCTTGTTGTAGCAATTGTAAATTCTTCACCATCTTCTAATGTTTTAAAATTAACATAATTAAAAGTTGTCTTAATAGTTTTAGTTTCAAGTTCAGCTTGTGCTATTGAAGTTAAACATTCGTTACACCATAATGCTGGACTTTCTTTATGATAACAATGACCTTTTTTTATTAAATCTAAAAATGACCTTTGACTTATTTTTATAGTAGATGGACTAACTGTTTTATACGCTATATTCCAATCTGTACTAACTCCCATTTTACTAAACAATTCTTTAAACTCTGCTTCATACTTATCTGTAGTTTCATAACATAGTTTAGAAAATTCTTCTCTACCTATTTCATGTGCTTTTTTACCTTGTTCTTTTTCTACTAATCTTTCACTAGGTAATCCATTATCATCAAATCCAAAAGGATAAAATATATTATATCCTCTTAATCTTTTATATCTTGCTATCATCTCTGTTTGTGTATATGAAAAAATATGACCTATATGTATTTTACCATTAACTGTTGGTGGTGGTGTATCAATTGAAAATACTTCTCTTTGATCAGGTTTAAATTCATAAACCTTATTTTCCTTCCAATAGTTTAACCATTTATTTTCTTTTTCTTCTGCATTATATTTTTTATCTAACATTTTTAATCTCTCCTTCTATTTTTTATTATTTAAGTATTAAAAATTTAGACTCGTACATAATCACCCTTAAAAATAAATTTCATATTTAACACTTCCTTTAACTAAAAAAGCAACTCATCCATCAAAGGACGAATTGCTCGTGATACCACCTTAATTTAATAGTATTTCTACTATCCTCAAAGTCTTAATGCGACTAACATTATATCTTACTACTGTTTCAGATATACAACTCCCAAGCTACCTTCAAATACTCTTCACTAAGAAAGGCTTTCAGTCGGTGACCTTTCATTCCTAATAGCTACTAACTATTTTACTCCTCTTGTTCCTCGTTTTTTAAATACGAATAGATTATAACGCTATTTAATTTTTTTGTAAAGGTTATCATCTATTGTTGGTCACTATTTTAATTAAATTAAAACCAGGATTATATTATCCTAGTTTTATAGTTTTGTAGTCCTTATTTAGTTTGTTTTCCAGCTTTGATTGCAGCTTGTGCAGCAGCAAGTCTAGCTATTGGAACTCTAAATGGTGAACAAGATACATAATCAAGTCCAATCTTGTTACAGAATTCAACACTTGATGGATCTCCACCATGTTCTCCACAAATACCAATATGTAATTTTGGATTAACTGGTTTTCCAAGTTTTACAGCAATTTCCATTAATTTTCCAACACCATCTTGATCAAGTTTAGCAAATGGATCATTTTCAAAAATCTTATTATCATAGTAAGAATTTAAGAATTTACCAGCATCATCTCTTGAGAATCCAAATGTCATTTGAGTTAAGTCATTTGTACCGAAGCAGAAGAAGTCAGCTTCTTTAGCTATTTCATCAGCAGTTAAAGCAGCTCTTGGAATTTCTATCATAGTACCAACTTCGTATTCTAAGTCAATACCCGCAGCTTTAATTTCTGCATCAGCAGTTTCAACTACTACATTCTTAACAAATTTTAATTCTTTAACTTCACAAACAAGTGGAATCATTATTTCTGGTTTAATATTCCAATCTGGATGTGCTTTTTTAACATTAATTGCAGCACGAATTACAGCTTTAGTTTGCATTTTAGCTATTTCTGGATAAGTTACAGCTAAACGACATCCTCTATGTCCCATCATTGGGTTAAATTCATGTAAAGATGCAATTAAGTTTTTAATATATTCAACACTCTTACCTTGTGTATCAGCAAGTTTTTTGATATCAGCTTCTTCAGTTGGAACGAACTCATGTAGAGGTGGATCCAAGAATCTTATTGTAACTGGATATCCTTCTAGTGCTTCATATAATTTTTCAAAGTCACCTTGTTGGTAAGGTAAAATCTTATCAAGAGCAGTTTCTCTTTCTTCAACACTGTCAGAACAAATCATTTCTCTAAATGCAGCAATTCTATCTGCTTCAAAGAACATATGCTCTGTACGGCAAAGGCCAATTCCTTCTGCACCAAGTTCTTTTGCTTTTTTAGCATCAGCAGGTGTATCAGCATTAGTTCTAACTTTTAATGTTCTGAATTTATCAGCCCATTCCATAACTCTACCGAATTCTCCAGCAATTTTAGCATCAACTGTAGGAATAATTCCATCATATATATTACCAGTAGAACCATCTATTGAGATATAATCTCCTTCATGATAAGTTTTACCAGCAAGAGTAAATTTCTTATTTTCTTCATCCATTGCGATATCCCCGCAACCAGATACACAGCAAGTACCCATACCACGAGCAACAACAGCAGCGTGACTTGTCATTCCTCCACGAACAGTTAAGATACCTTGACTAGCTTTCATACCAGTAATATCTTCTGGAGAAGTTTCAAGTCTAACAAGTACAACTTTTTCTCCTCTTTCATTCCATTTTACTGCATCTTCTGCAGTAAATACGATTTTACCACAAGCAGCTCCTGGAGATGCTCCTAAACCTCTACCAGCAGGTACAGCTTTTTTAAGTGCAGCCACATCAAATTGTGGATGTAGTAATGTGTCTAAGTTACGAGGATCAATCATAGCTACAGCTTCTTCCTCTGTTCTCATACCTTCATCAACTAAATCACAAGCAATTTTTAAAGCAGCTTGAGCTGTTCTTTTACCATTTCTTGTTTGTAACATATAAAGTTTACCATGTTCAACAGTAAATTCCATATCTTGCATATCTCTATAATGATTTTCAAGTGTTTCACAAACTTTTTTAAATTCTTTAAATGCTTCTGGGAATTTTTCTTCCATTTCAGCAATATGCATTGGAGTTCTAACACCAGCAACAACGTCTTCACCTTGTGCATTAGTTAAGAATTCTCCGAATAATCCTTTTTCACCTGTTGCTGGGTCACGAGTAAATGCAACACCAGTACCACAGTCGTCTCCCATGTTACCAAAAGCCATTGCTTGTACGTTTACAGCAGTTCCCCATGAATAAGGAATATCATTATCTCTTCTGTAAACATTAGCTCTTGGGTTATCCCATGAACGGAATACTGCCTTAATAGCACCCATTAATTGTTCTTTTGGATCAGTTGGGAAATCAGTTCCTATTTTTTCCTTATATTCAGCTTTGAACTTTCTAGCTAATTCTTTTAAATCATCAGCATCAAGTTCAATATCTTGGGTAACTCCTTTTTTAGCTTTCATCTCATCAATAAGTTGTTCAAAATATTTTTTACCAACTTCCATAACTACATCAGAATACATTTGGATAAATCTTCTGTAGCAATCCCAAGCCCAACGTGGATTATTTGATTTTTCAGCTATTACATTAACAACATCTTCATTAAGACCTAAGTTAAGAATAGTATCCATCATACCAGGCATAGATGCTCTAGCACCACTTCTTACAGAAACTAATAATGGATTTTCCTTATCTCCAAATTTCTTTCCTGTAATTTCTTCCATTTTTCCAATGTACTCATTAATTTGAGATTGAATTTCTTCATTAATCTCTCTACCATCTTCATAGTATTGAGTACATGCTTCAGTAGTAATTGTAAAACCTTGAGGTACTGGTAAACCAATGTTAGTCATTTCTGCTAAGTTAGCACCTTTACCACCAAGAAGGTTTCTCATATCAGCATTACCTTCACTGAATAAATATACATATTTCATGTCTATATCTTGCTCCTTCCTTAACGATATTTATTATAACATAATTACGTCTTACAATTAAAGGCTTTTTATTACTTTTTTTATGTCTTTTACGTATATTTAGTATAATTTTTACTAATAAAGAAACTAATTAAGTATTGCAATTCCTAAATTTAAATAAAAAGCAAATATAATCCATAAAACATATGGTATTAAATAATTAGAAGCACTCTTATTAATTTGTCTAAACTTAATAAAAGTTATAACGACACTCAAAATAAAAAAGGCAAGTATTACAACTGCAAAACTAAACATCCTAAATCTAAAAAAGATTATAGACCACATAAAATTTAAAAATAGTTGAACATAATACCAAACACATGCATTATTTAAAATATAGTTATCTTTCTTTATATAATAAAAAGATATACCCATAAGTAAATACAAAATTGGCCATACAATCCCAAATACATATCCCGGTGGAGATAATGGAGGTTTAATAATAGAAGAATATAAATCAAAATTCCCACTAAATAATGCACTTACACAACCAACTAATAATGGGAAAAATAAATAAAATAAATTCCTTCCCAATTTCAAATATAATCACCCATTATTATTTATTCATTTGTAAAGAAAAAAGACTAGTTACCTAGTCTAAAATAAAAATTAATTACAAAGTCCAAAAATACAATCACATGGATCATTACCAACGCCAATGTATTGAATAAAATCATCATTTTTTGTTAAAACTTTCTTAGTATCTGAATTAAAGCAAACCCTAACACCACTATCTCCATTAGTAAAATATTCAAATCCCCACATATTAAGCCCAGTATTATTGCCAAAATGTTCACTATCGCAAGAATTAAATACTTCACCCTGACTATTAATACTATAATTTTCCTTCCAAACGCCAACTTTTTGAGCAAAAGAATTGTTAAGACCTCTAATATAAAGATAACCATTATAAACAGTTAAATAATATTCATTATTGTCAAAAAACGTTTGAAAGTCACCAACTATCTTATATGAATTTAATTTTTTACCATTCGCATCATATAAGCTTACGCCATCTTTATTTTTATTCATTACATAAATACCATCTGAAGTAACATTGTAATAACTAGAAAAAATCTTCTTGAATTTCGAGTTATATAATCCAGAATCAATATGATATACCACACCACTATTTGTATGGAATTTATCAACAAATTTTTCTCCAGATAAAGAATAAACCTTTTTACCAGAATCTATATTAAAAATATATGTATTTGAATTTGTTGTTCCTTCATCATTATATTCTTGTTTTATCGCAACAACTTCATTCTCATCTAAAATATGTAAATAGTCATAATCATCATTAAACATTATCTTATCTGTCTTAAAATTATACATTCCAGCATTCTTATATTCTTCGTGTCTTACAAGGCATGCTTCAGGAAAATCATCATCTTTAGGCTTTTCCCTATGTTCTTCTATATTATAAAAAACAATACCCACAATTTTATTATCTGTTGATAATCCTATCTCATAATTTTCATATTTATTATCTAAATTAATCTTATACACTCTACTATCAAGAGTACTATATATTTTAAGTCCATTATCATCATATAAAATATATGGTTCTTTATTTAAAGATGAAATAGGAATAACTACAAACTTAGCATCCTTACTCTCTGTAGGAATAGTAAATGCTGTATCGCAGTCAAAACACTTATTTTCAAAATAAGTATCGCCAGACTTATAAAGATTAAGTGTATATGGATATCTAGATGTATCCACTGCCTTCTTAACCTCTTTTTTGCTATCATTATTTGTAGCTTTACTATTAGTTAAAAAATATATCAAAGGAGATACTATACACGCAATAAGTAAAACGACTAAAACTGCTAAAATTAAATTATTATTCTTTTTCATCAAATCAAACCTTTCTCTTATAATTTAATTATAATATATAGGTACAATAATTCCTAAAAAAATCTAAAGAATTTAAAAAAACTTTACAAAAATTTGTAAAGTTTCTATAAATTATGGATTTAATCTATTAGGTCCCCTAAATATAAACATAGCTTCTTTAAGTGATGGAAGACCTAAAAGTAACATAGTAAGTCTATCCACTCCAAGTCCAAATCCACCATGTGGAGGACATCCATATTTGAAGAACTCTAAATAGAACTTAACGTCTTTATCAAGCCCCTTTTCACGTGCTTGTTCACATAATACATCATATCTGTGTTCCCTTTGTGCACCAGTAGTTATTTCTACCCCTCTCCAAATAAGATCATATCCTTGTGGAATATCATTTTTCCTTAAATGATAGAATGCACGTTTATTCTTTGGATAATCAGTAACAAATAAGAACTCACTATTATATACTTCCATTGAATACTTAAAAGATAATTTTTCAGCTTCAGTAGTCAAATCAACCTTAGCATCTTCACTAACTTTATATCCATAGCGATTTTCTAATTCATCATATAAATCATGTAATTTAATTCTAGGAAATTTACCAGTTGGCACAATTACTTCTTGTCCATACTCTTCTTTTATTAATTCCCCATAAGAATCTTTTACCTTACCTAATGCATAAGTTAAAAGTTCTTCTTCCATACACATAACATCTTCAACTGAATCAATATAACTAAATTCTAGGTCAAATCCAGTAAATTCTGTAGTATGCCTATTTGTATTGGAATTCTCGGCTCTAAACACAGGACCAACTTCAAATATTCTATCAAGTCCTGCAGACATAGCCATTTGTTTATAGAATTGTGGAGACTGTGCAAGATATGCAAGACGATCAAAATATTTAACCTCAAATACTTCACTACCAGACTCACTAGCAGCACCAATTAATTTTGGTGTATGAATTTCCATAAAGTTTTTACTATAAAGAAATTCTCTCATTGCTTCTACAAATTTAGATTGAATTCTAAATATATCAGCATTATATGGATTTCTTAAATCTAACCATCTGTTGTCGAGTCTAGCATCTATTAAACTAGCATCTTTATCTTTAATATTAATTGGAAGTTCACTTTCTAATGCTTTAGAAGTAACTACGATACTGGATGGAATTATTTCCTTACCACCAAGTTTAACTTTTGGACTTTCTAATATCTTACCAATAACTTTAACTGTACTCTCATTGTTAAGCGAAGATATAATATCAATCATTTCCTTATTAGATTCTTCACTTTTTTCTATAGTAACTTGTACTTTACCAGTATTATCTCTTATTATAACAAAGGCTACCCATTGAAGGTTTCTTATATTTTCAACAAATCCTTGTACCTCTACTTCTTCATTAAAATGTTTTTCTAAATCCTTTATGTATACTCTATTCATTTTTACTCCTCCATATCATCATCATGACAACAACAAGTAGAAGAATCATGGTGAGTATCACATCCACAATCACACTCTTCATCATCATCTTCTTGTAGATGTTCATCTAAATAATACATTATATAATCAACACCAACTAGTTCTTCCTCTTTAGTTTTATTATTTTTTATTTTTACTTCATCACGTGATAAATCATCATCATTTAAAATTATTAAGAATTTACTTTTTAATCTATCAGCTTGTTTAAATTGTGCCTTAAGTCCTCTTCCATTATACTCAGTTTCAGCTCTAAATCCATTCATTCTAAGCATTTGAACAAGACTTGCCGCATACATTTTTTCAGTATCTGAAACATACATAACAAAAGCCTCAATATCATCTACTATAGGAAGTCTTATATGTTCAAGTTCTAATGCCATCATAAGACGTCCCATGCCAAGCCCAAATCCAATACCAGGAGTAGATGGTCCATCTAATAATTCTACTAAACCATTATATCTACCTCCACCTGCTAAAACGTTGTTAGTTCCGAATCCATCAACATGAGCTTCTATTTCAAAAACAGTATGACTATAATAATCAAGTCCTCTAACAACGCCAGGATCTACTTCATAATCAATTTCAAGCTCAGATAAATAAGCTTTTACTTTATCAAATCTTTCACGTGATACATCATTTAAATAATCAATTGTACGAGGTGCAGTTTTTAATGCAATATGTTCTTTATCAAATTTACAATCAAGAATTCTCATTGGATTCTTTTTATATCTTTCCTGACAATCAGGACATAACTCATTAATATATTTAGAAAAATGTTCAACAAGTGCATCCCTATACATATTACGAGATTCAATATCCCCTAAAGTATTAATTTTAACTTTAACCTCTTTAAGTCCTAACAGCTTAAATAAATTAACAGGTATTGAAATAACTTCAGCATCAATAATAGGATCATCACTTCCAAGAACTTCCACACCAAATTGTGTAAGTTCTCTATCTCTTCCAGATTGTGGTCTCTCATATCTATACATTGTACCATTATAATATAATTTTATAGGTTGAGTAGCATCACCATACATTTTATTTTCAACAAAGCTTCTTACAATTCCCGCAGTTCCTTCAGGTCTTAAGGTCATTGACCTATCTCCTCTATCTTTAAAATCATAAGTTTCTTTTGAAACTATATCAGTTGTTTCTCCTACACCTCTATGAAAAACTTCACTCGATTCAAATATTGGTGTACGAATAAAATTATAATTATATTTTTCCATTAAAGAATCTATAACTTTAGATACATATTGCCATCTCTTAGCTTCATAACCATAGATATCATGACAACCCTTAGGTTTTATTATCATAAATTCCCCTCCTCATATAAACATATTATATATTTAAAAGCCTTATTTGTCCATTATTAAAAGAAAAAAGTAACTATACTAGTTACCTTTAAACTGTTTAACTTTAACTATAAAAGGCTTATTTCTTTCATGTTCCTTATAATCAAGTCCATATCCTGCGACAAACACATCTTCTATATCAAAACCAATATAATTAGGTTCAATATCAAATTCTCTTCTAGATGGTTTATTTAATAGTGTACAAAGCTTAATAGATTTTGGCCTCTCTTCACTTATAATTCTATTTTTAATATAGTCAAGTGTTCTACCAGAATCAATAATATCATCCACTATTAAAACATTTTTATCACATACTGAGTCCCTTAACCATTTATTAGGTATAACCTCACCCATTGATGAAGTATTATTACCATAACTAGATACATCTATATAGTCAACTACAACAGGAGTAGATTTTAACTCCAACATTAAACTACAAGCAAATATCATTCCACCCTTTAACACTGGAACTACAACAACTTCCTCACCATTATAATCATAATCAATTTTAGCTGCAAGCTCACCTATTCTAGTTTCAATTTCATCTTTACCTATTAACATTTCAAACATTTCTTTTTCCATAACAAACCTCTCATAATTACATTCTACAGCAAGAAATATATCATTTCAAGGAAATACCTATATAACTTTGTTATCTTAAAAATAAAAGTTTGTTATAAGAAAAAGATTAGATTATATCTAAAAAAGAATCAAATTATTTGATTCTAATTTAATTATCTTTCATATACTACTGTTTTATCATCTACAGTAGAACCATTTGCCCAACCTTCTACATCAGTTGGTGAAGTTAGTGTTATTTGAGTTAGGCTAGGGTTATTACTAAATGCATTTCCAGCTAAACTTGTTAATGAACTAGGAAGTTTTGCAAGTCCAGAGTTTGTTAATTGATTGCCAGTAAAAGCCCGTCCTCCAATGTGCTTCAACTTAGAACCAGTTTCAAATGAAACAGTAGTTAAGTTGTTAGCTATAAAAGCCTGATAACCAATATATTCAACTGATTTTGGAATTATTACATTAGATAATTTATTTCTTCCAAAAGCCCCTTCATCATATTCATATCTTTCATTTCCATATATTGCGATTAGATGAGAATCTTTTTCAAATTTTAGTGTTTCAATATTTCCTTGTTCTAAATGAGCTGAAGCAAAGGCATTTTCACCTATTCTAACAACTGATGATGGAATAGTAACTGATGTTAAGCTTGAACCTTGAAATGCACCTGAACCAATAACCTTTAATGAAGAAGGTAAATTAGCGGTTTTAATAAATCCTCCATTACTACCAACGCTTTCTATAATTTCAGTTGTTGAATTAGTTGGAAATATTACCTCTTCTGCAATTGGAACACTTAGATGTTTTACATTAGGTGCTAGTATCACCTTTTTTAAAATATCATTATTCGGATTTGTAATAAAAACTGCCGAAGATAATGACTCAACATATATTGCCTGTGATAAATCAAGTGTATTTATTGCTTTTGCTTGTTCATTCATATCTGGTAATGCACAATCATAATAAACATAGTCTAAATTGTCTAATGTTTGAAAATCAGCTACATAATTTAAATCATCAAATTCAGTTGGCTTATATAAATATTCATAATAAGAACTGTCAGTAACGCCATAATTTCTTGCAGGATCTTTACTTCTATAATATTCTTTTAATAAGTCACATGCTTCATTTGTTGTACAATAATATTCATATGGATATACACTACTATTATATGAAAAATATATTATGTTATAATCCGTTGAAGTCTTTTCAAATTTTATTGCATTTGATGAATCTCTATACACTTTGAATTTTTGATCAGACCCAAGAGCATATTCCTTTGTAGTTTTTAATTTTAATGCACTCAATTCAGTACTTCCATTTATATATGATGCTTGCATTCCTTCGTTTATTTCTTCATCAGAACTACCATCTTTTTTCATATTATCAAAAAACTTAGTTTTAGCCTCTTCATTTTTAAATATGTATACAAGATCATCACTTGTAGTAGTTGCAATACCGCCATCAAGTGACATAAACGCATACAACGCAATTCTTTTAACTGGTATATTATTAATTTTAGCTGGTATTACTACATTATCT